>Ga0315289_10003739_pt1 | contig 22951 bp, 19 predicted proteins | sample YL17G11_40_MG_FD_203452 | JGI IMG/M metagenome (GOLD analysis project Ga0315289, IMG submission 203452) | Sediment microbial communities from Yellowstone Lake, YNP, Wyoming, USA - YL17G11_40 | ecosystem: Environmental > Aquatic > Freshwater > Lake > Sediment | place: USA: Wyoming | collected... | reverse complement strand
GTGGGCGCTGACTCTGCGTCTCTCGATCCCTTCGGTTCAGTCTCTGCCACCGGCAGCCGCACCCTTCAGGCAACTCCGCGCAAGACCGACCCGGGGCCGGTGGATGAAACCGTCACCTACACGCTCCGGGCTGGGAATGCCTGCGGCGGCTCGGAAACGCGCACGGCGACGCTGCGCGTGACGGGCGTCATCGAACCTGCGTTCTCGCCCGTGGAGACGTCGCTGCTCGAGGCAAGACTCTCCGCCAACAGCGTTTACTTTCCGACGGGCCTGCCCAGCAAACGCGAGCCGAACGGCGGTCTGGTTCCTAGCCAGCAGCAGTCGCTCGCTAGGTTGGCGAATGATTTCAAGCAGTACCTGCAATTCCGGCCCGACGCGCACCTGATCCTCCAGGCGCACGCGGACCGGCGTGGTTCGAAGGAATCGAACAAAGCGCTCTCCGAGCGACGCTCCAACCGCGCCAGGCAGTATCTGATCGACCAGGGCGTCCCGGCGGCTAACCTTGAGACGGTGGCCTACGGCAGCGAACAGAACCTGACCGAGCCAGAGGTGAGGCAACTCATCGCGGGCAATCCTGACCTCACCGAACAGGACCGCAAGAAACTGACGCGGAGCTGGCGCGCCATCGTGCTGGCCAACAACCGTCGCGTGGACGTTATGCTGAGCACGACCAAGCAGCAGTCCACCCGGTTCTTCCCGTTCAACGCCGAGGACTTTCAGCAGCTCATGAGAGAGCAGGCTGCGGTCGGTCCCGCGGCCAAGAAAAGAAAATAGACTCCAACCGGCCAGCCGTTGGTCGGACCGCAGGCCCTCTGCAAGTGCGACAGGTCATCGTCGCGGTTGTAGAGGGCTGCGTGCTTTTCTCCCGGCCCGAGCCTTACGTGGCCTTCAGTTCAGATGTGCAATGAGGACAACGCGTGGCTTTAATCGGAATGCTCGAAAAGCAGAATGGGCATTCCTTGGTTGTAGGGGCGGTGGGCGCTGGTTCCGGTTGACGCCGCAGCCTGTTCACTTGGCGGATCAGCAAGAAAACGGCGAAGGCTACAATCAGGAAATTGACCAGCGTGTTCAGAAAAACCCCGCAATTCAAGGTGGTGGCGCCCGCGGCTTTCGCCTGAGCCAGCGTGGCAAATGGCTCTCCCCTGAGAGTAATGAACAAGTTGGAGAAATCGACGCGCCCCAACAGCAGCCCGATCGGCGGCATCAGGATGTCGTTGACGAATGAAGTGACGATGGTACCGAAGGCTGCGCCGATGATGATGCCCACGGCCATGTCGAGCACATTGCCCCGCATGGCAAATTCTTTAAATTCCTTCAGCATTCTGCAGCCTCCTGCCCTTTGGAGTGGCCTGCAATCCAGCGGCTCTTTCGCCGGCAGAATCTGAGACCAAACGTATCGCGTTGCTTGCTGCCGCGGGCGGGAACGAATGCTAAGCTTTCTCCTCCGCCCGGTCAAGCGACTCCAGGATGAGCGGCGTTGCCAATCAGCAACTCCTCTGAAGAGCCGCGTCATTCCCAGGTCTTCCGCCTTGCACGACCGCGGCTGCCGCCGCTGGATTTGCCTGCCATTAGGCCCGGTGTGATATTATCTGAACAAGATTCGGACTGCTTCCGTCTCAGCAAGGTGGCGTATGAGCAGAAAGCCGCGGATCCGGTTCACTACCTCAAATGCCGTTCGCCCCTCCGGTCGCCGGACTATCCGCCTCGCGATCGTGGGCTTCGGCACGGTGGGCAGCGGGACTGCCAAGGTGCTGCTCGAGCACCAGCAAGAGGTGGAGCGGCGACTGGGCTGCCGGCTGCAACTGAAAACGATTTGCGACATCCAGGCGCGGGACGTCTCCTGGCTGGGCCGCACCGTCGAAATCACCCGGGACTGGAAGCAAGTCATTAATGACCCGGAAGTGGACATCGTGGTGGAGCTGATCGGCGGCCTCACCACGGCCCGCGCCGTGGCCTTTGCCACCCTGGCGGCGCGCAAGCACCTGGTGACCGCCAACAAACAACTGGTGGCGGAGCACGGCGTGGAACTTGCGGAGCGTAGCCGCGCGGCCGGCGTGCAACTGGGGATTGAGGCGTGCGTTGCCGGAGGCACGCCGCTGCTGCACGCCATCCGCGAGGGTCTGGCCGGGGAACACTTCACGGCCGTTTACGGCATCTTGAACGGCACCACCAATTACATTCTGACGGAGATGGAGCGGCGGGGCTGCTCTTTTCGGCAGGCGCTGGCCGAGGCGCAAGAAAAAGGCTATGCCGAACGCGATCCCACTTTTGATGTGAAAGGCTATGATACGCGCTACAAGATCGCCATCCTGGCCATGTTGTGTTTTGGCCAGACGGTACGCGTGGAAAGCATTCCTGTCGAAGGCATCACGCGCATCGATCAGGTGGACTTCGCGTACGCGCATCGGCTGAGCCACACGATTCGGCTGATCGCGGCGGCACGCCGACGCCCTCAGAACCGGCTGGAAATCTCCGTGCGGCCCATGATGATCCCGCAGGCTTCAGCGCTGGCCAATGTTCTGGGTTCGATCAACGGGGTTCTGCTGGTGGGGAACAAGGGCGGCAACACCACCATGACCGGCCGGGGCGCGGGCGGCGAGCCAACCGGGGTGGCGGTTCTCTCCGACGTGGTCGAGATTGCGCGCTCCATGCTGGCGGGCGGCACCTCCACCACGCCCCTTGGGTACACGCGGTGGCACCCGGCGAAAATTGCCCCGCCGGGAGAGAGCATTGTGGCGGCTTACATGCGCCTCGTGGTGCGAGACCGCCCCGGCATCCTGGCGCGGGTTTGCGGCATCCTGGCTCGCCACCGCATTAACATTGACTCGGTGCTGCAGGAACCCGCCATGCCCAAGAAGCACTTGCCTTTCGTGATGACGCTCGAAGCCACCCGGGAAAAGCATGTCCTCCAGGCCGTCGCTGAGATTGCGCGCCTGCCCTTCCTCTCCGAGCCGCCTCTGGTTATGCCTTTTGCTGAGTTGCCCTAGGAGCAAGATCCCTCAGGATCAATTGACGCACTGCTTGTCGGTGAGAGCGACGGGGACGTCAACTGCTTCCACGTTCGCACTGTTTGCCGGTTCGGGGGCTGAGGCGGGAGGGACGACACCACTTGCCTGCGCAAGCTCAACCGCGGCGCTGGCCGCGAATTGCTTCACCTCGGCTTCGTGGCAGGAGGCGCAGAGCTCGGTGCCACGCGTGGCGGGCCGCGCCACGTTGTGGTCACCATGGCAGGTGATGCAGGTTTGGGAGTTGTCAGGTTTGCCCAGCACGGCGTGGGTTCCGGTGGAGAGGTCGCGGGAAACCTCGGCGTGGCACGCAAGACAGGAGGCCGAAGCCGTCTTCGCCGTGTGGGGGAACTTCGCCGCACCAGCGTGGCAGTCCACGCATTGGAGGTCCTTGTGAACGCTCTTCTGGAAAGCCTCCGGGTTCACCGTGATGGTCTTGCCCCGCGAGTTCGTCAGGCCGCTGGATGGAGCGTGGCAGGAGAGGCAATCATCGGCCGCGCGAAGCACCGTCGCCGCCCCCAGAAGCGCGACGGGGAGGAACAGGCCAAGAGGGGAAACTCCTCGCCTCTGTCGCCCTTTTTCCCTGCTGCCCACTACGACAAGGAGCGTCTTCCCAAAGCAATCTCTGCCCTCGAGAATGGCGAGGGATATCAAGGCTCGAATCTGAGGCATTCCACGCATATTGGGTATGGAGTGCCAGAAAGCGAAGACAAATTTGCCGCCCACCCGGAACATCAGACACTATGTTGCAGTTTTCATGCCGAGTCCTTGGAATTTTTCAACATAGGCGGCAACCGGTGGGACGGATTCATCTTACCCACGGACGACAATATGTCGGTAGGATTCGTCACGAGGGGCCGAAGGTAGTTTGCTGACTGGTGGGCCTGACCTGCGGGTTCGGTTCTGGTCAGCCAGACGTTGGCGGCGTGCGGCAGACAGTAAAACTCATATCCCCGGCGGTGGCTTGAGGCTCCCGCGTCCTACTAGGCAGGAAAGCTACTGCGCCACCTGAAAACCAATGGCCGTGTCGGAGCTGATCTTGCTCCCCGGTGCCGGGGACTGATCGAGGATGGTTCCTTGCGGGGCGGCGTCGGTGGGAACGGGAGTCACGGAGCCGATTTTAAGCCCCGCTTTTTCGGCCGTACGGCGGACGGCCGCCAGCGGCTGACCCACAAAATTAGGGCACAAGTAGGCGGGAGGGGATTCGCCGCGCGACACCAGCAGATTCACCACGGGACTGTGCACGTTCGCCGTCAAGGCGGGTGGATCTTGGGCCACGACCTGGTCTGGTTCAGCCCCGGCCCAGGGCAGAGCAGCCACATTACCCACCGTCAACCCCCGCTGAATCGTGGTGATTTGTGCTGCCCGAAGGCTGGTGCCCACCAGATTCGGTACGGCCACCCGCGGCGACCCCAGACTGACCAGCACGTGAACGTGCTGACCCACTTTGACGCGCGTGCCTGCCGGCGGCTGCTGAGACACGATCTGGTTGGCCGCATATTGGGCACTGAAGAGCTTGTCCTCCACCTTTATCTCCAGGCCGAGGCCGCTCGTGATGCGCTGTGCCGCTTCCAGCGGTGCGCCGACCAGGTTCGGCATAATCTCCTGGTGGCCTCGGATGCTCAGGCGGATGGTGGTGATGGCGCTGATCAGGGCAACGGCTACCAGCACCGTGAAGAGCAGGAAGAGGCGGAAGAGTGTTCGAATGCGCTCGCGCAGACTCATCGCGGACAATCTCGTGGGAATTCTATCACGGACGCGCACCTGCAGTTGCGACCGATATTCGCTGCGCCTTCCCCGTTGCGCCATCTTCCTGGGGGCGGTGCGCCGGCAGTAATCATCAATGGTCTAATGAACCACTCCTGCCATCCGAAGATGACTTGACCTCCCTCCGGAATTTCAGTAGCGTGTGCTCTTCGAGGCGCAGCCCATGCCTTACCACGTTGATGTCCTTAAGATGGGCCGGTGTCAGGTGCGTGGCCCGGAAGTCTACTGGATGGACCGTTGGGAAGCGTGGGAAGAGCTCTACTTCTACATGGTCCTGGTGCGGGGGGAAGGGAAGGTGGCAGTCATCAATACTGGCCCGCCCTCCGACCTCACGACGCTCAATGCCCGCTGGACGGCGGCCTTCGGCGAACGCGGGGCGCTGGTGCGCCGTGAGAGTGAGTGTCCGGAGATGGCGCTCGGCCGGCACGGCGTCACGCCCGGTGATGTGGATCTGGTTCTCATCACCCCTTTGCAGGCTTACGCCGTGGGCAACATCCCCTTGTTCCGGAATGCGAAGGTCTGTATTTCGCGCCGTGGTTGGATCGAGGACTTCCACGCTCCCCTCTACGAGATGCATGTGCCGCGCAAGCTGCGTATCCCCGACCAGGTGCTGGCATACCTGACACTGGAAGCTCCCGAGAAGCTCCGCTTGCTCGAGGAGGAAGAAACGCTCCTGCCCGGCCTGGAGGCGTTCTGGGTGGGTACCCACCATCGTTCCTCGATGGCCTTCCTGATCGAGACCGCCGCGGGGCGCGTGGCGGTGACCGATTGCTGCTTCAAGTACGGGAACATCGAGGAGAACCACCCGCTGGGCATCATGGAAAGCCTGCCGGAATGCATGGCTGCTTACCAGCGCATCCGCGAAGCAGCCGACATTGTCATTCCCCTCTATGACCCCGAAGTCCTCGAACGTTTTCCGGAGGGCAAAGTCGCGTGAACCCGGCAGCGAGAGCGACCAAACCGCGCGTGGCGCTCTTCATCACCTGCCTGGTGGACCAGTTCTTTCCCCAGATGGGGGAATGCCTCGTTCAGGTGTTGCGGCGGCTGGGAGTGGAAGTGACCTTCAACCCCGCGCAGACCTGTTGCGGGCAGCCCGCTTTCAACACCGGATACCGTCGGGAGGCCCGCGAGGTAGCGGCGCGCCTCCTGGACCTGTTTGACGACGCAGACTACGTGGTGGCGCCCTCGGGCTCGTGTACCGCGATGGTGCGGGTATTCTATCCGGAGCTTTTTGCCAACGATCCGGAACGCCTGCGAAAGGTCGAGCGATTGCGCAGCCGGTTTCTTGAGTTCTCCGAGTTCCTGGTGAAGGTTCTGGAGGTTGAGGATGTCGGCGCCAGCTTCCCGCATCGGGTGGCCTATCACGATTCCTGCCACCTTCTCCGCGAACTGCTGGTCGAGACGGAGCCGCGGCGGTTGATCCGCGCGGTGCGGGGCGTTGAGCTACTTGAACTCGGCGACCACCAGTTGTGCTGCGGGTTCGGCGGCACTTTTTCCGTCAAGTTCCCCGAAGTCTCGGTGGCCCTGGGGGAGGAGAAGCTGCGGGCGGTGGCCGCGTCCGGCGCCGAGTACGTGGTGGCGAATGACGCCGGCTGCCTGATGCATCTGGCGGGAGTGATCCATCGCCAAGGATTACCTCTGCGGACGATGCACTTGGCAGAACTGTTGGCAAAGCGAGAATAAGGGTGGCCTTCCGGCCGACCCTTCATTGGAGATGGGCAAAACGAGAATCCAGAGCGGCGAGATCCATGAGCGCGCGCGCCAAGTGCTGGCCGACGCGCACCTCCAGGAAGCCTATCGCTCCTCCACCCTGCGCCTGTATACCCATCGTCTGCAAGCGATCAGCGAGCTTCCGGGATTCGAACGGCTGCGCGAGCGGGCTTACGCGCTCAAGCGCGACGTGATGGAGCACCTGGATTACTACCTCGCGCAGTTTGCGGAGAACGCCGAAAGGCGCGGTGGGCATATTCACTGGGCGGCAACCGCTGCCGAGGCCTGCGCCATCGTGCGGGAAATCGCCGAGGGCGCGGGCGCCCGAGAAATCGTCAAAGCGAAAACCATGGTCAGCGAGGAGATCGGGCTGAACCGGGCGCTGGAGGCCGCCGGCCTTCACCCCTTTGAGACCGACTTGGGCGAATTCATCGTTCAGCTTTCCGGCGAGGGTCCCGCGCACATCGTGGCGCCCGCCATGCACATGACGCGGCACGATGTCTCCAGGCTGTTCGTCACCCACCTCCATTCCGAGCCCACCGACGTGCCCGAGGAATTGACCGCCATCGCGCGGCGGGCGCTGCGGGAGAAATTTGCGCGCGCGGGCCTGGGCTTGAGCGGCGCGAATTTCGCGGTCGCGGAAACCGGGACAATCGTGCTGGTGGAGAATGAAGGGAACATCCGCTTCTCCACCACTGCCCCCCGTGTTCATGTGACGCTCGTGGGCATCGAGAAGCTGATCCCCCGGCTGGCCGACCTTGCGGTCTTTCTGCGCCTGCTGGGCCGCTCCGGGACGGGCCAGAAGCTGACCGTCTACACCTCGCTGCTGACCGGACCGCGCCGCCCGGGTGAAGACGGCCCCGAAGAGCTGCACGTGGTGCTCGTGGACAATGGCCGGGTGGCCACGCTCGCGGACTCGAAAATGCGCGAGGTGCTCTACTGCATCCGCTGTGGGGGCTGCCTGAACGCCTGCCCCGTTTATCGGAAAATCGGCGGGCATGCTTACGGCTGGGTGTACAGCGGGCCGATTGGCGCCCTGATTACCCCGCAATTGCTCGGCCTCGAATCTGCCCGCGAGCTGCCCTTTGCTTCCTCGCTGTGTGCTGTTTGCCGGGACGTGTGTCCGGTCAAGATCAACATTCCCGATCTTTTGCTACAACTGCGCAGCCAGGCGCAGGAGCAAGTCAGGGCGCCCAGAGAGAAGGGTGCGCTCGTTTCTGAGCGCACGCTGATGCGCCTCTGGGCATGGGCCATGAAGCGACCGTGGGCGTATTCCCTGGGCAGCCGCCTGGCGCGCCTCGGCCAACGGCTCATCGCGCGCGAGGGATGGATTCGCCGCCTGGCGCTTTACCCGCTTTCCGGCTGGACCGAGGGGCGTGATTTGCCGGCCCTCGCGCCCAAGACGTTCCGCAAGCGGTGGAAAGAGATGGGTAAGCAGTGACAAGTGACGAGTGACAAGTGGCGAGGCCTCGCGCAGGAGGATGCTCGGGCTTGTCGCTCATGACAGATGCGAGGTGTGCCATGGACCAAGTCAACGGTATCCGCCGAGGGCTCTCCTTCAGTGCAATTCTATTGACCTTCCTGGGATGGGCATTGGGTTCCGCCTTGGGTGCGGACGGCCCGTTGCCGCCGCAGAACCTGCGTTGCGAATACCTGTCGAATCCCTTGGGCATCGACGTGCGCCAACCGCGCTTTGCCTGGGGGCTAGACCACACCGCCCGCGGCCAGAGACAGACCGCTTACCAGATCCTCGTCGCTACGCAGCCCGGGCTTCTCGACCAGGACAAGGGCGACCAGTGGGATAGTGGAAAAGTCGTGTCTGAGGACTCCACGCAGGTGGTTTACAGCGGCAAGCCGCTCGCAAGCGGCGCCGCGTACTATTGGAAGGTCCGTAGCTGGGACAAGGATGGCAATGCCAGCCCATACAGCCGCGTGGTGCAATTCGAGATGGCATTGCTCTCTGCCGACGAGTGGAAGGGGCAGTGGATCGGCGGTGCGAACCAGCTCCGCACCGAGTTCCAGCTTGCCGAGGCGGTGGCCCGGGCACGGGTTTACATTTGCGGCCTGGGCTATTACGAGCTGCGGGTTAACGGGGCGAAGGTGGGCAGCAACGTGCTCGATCCGGGTTGGACCACTTACGAGAAGCGAGTTTTGTACACCACTTACGACGTGACTCCTCTCCTTCAACGCGGCGCGAATGCCGTGGGGGTCATGCTGGGAGAAGGTTGGTACAAATCGCGGGCGCTGCTGCTCCAGATGAACATCGAGCTGGTGAACGGAAAGCGTCTCAGCGTAACCAGCAGCCCAGCGTGGAAGGGGAAAGACGGCCCCATCACGAGCGATAGCGTGTGGGATGGAGAAATCTACGACGCCTCCCGCGAAACACCGGGATGGGACAGGCCAGGGTTCAACGATTCGAACTGGGCCGCCGCGCAGTTAGTCAAGAGCCCCGGGGGCGTGCTCTCGGCCCAGATGATGCCGCCCATTCGCGTCGTGGACACGATCACGCCGGTGGGGCTGACCAATCCGCAGCCCGGCGTTTACGTCTATGACCTGGGCCAGAACTTCTCCGGCTGGGCGCAGTTGCGGGTGAAGGGACCGCGCGGGGCTGCCGTCAAGCTGCGCTTCAGCGAGTTGCTCTACGACGACGGAATGATCAATCGCGAAAACATCCGGGGCGCCAAGGCCAGAGACACTTACATATTGCGAGGCGAGGGCGGCCTGGAGGTTTACGAGCCCCGCTTCACCTATCACGGGTTCCGTTATGTAGAAGTGACAGGCTTCCCGGGTACGCCAAGCCTTGACTCGCTACGGGGGCGCGTCGTGCGCAGCGATGTGGAGTCGGTCGGCAGCTTCGCCGCCTCGAAGCCGCTTCTCAACCAAATCCAGCGGCTCATCCGCTGGGGCCAGGCCACCAATCTCCACAGCATCCCGACGGATTGCGACCAGCGCGATGAGCGTTTGGGTTGGCTGGGCGACGCGCACGTGACGGCAGAAGAAGCCATGTTGAATTTCGATATGGCGGCGTTCTACACCAACTTCGTCCGCGACATCCGGGACGTGCAAGGGGCCGATGGCAGCCTGACCGATACCGTGCCGCACCGCTACGGTAGCCGTCCGGCTGATCCGGCCTGGGGTACCGCCTATCCTCTGCTTTGCTGGTACATGTACGAGCAGTACGGAGACCGGCGGATTTTGGAAGAACACTACGAGGGCTTGAAGAAGTATGTCGAATTCCTTCGCACCAAAGCCCCCGATAATGTCCTGCGCTACAGCTACTACGGTGATTGGGTGGCCATAGAGCCCACGCCTGGCGAACTTGTTTCGGATGCGTATTACTACTACGACGTTCAGCTTCTTGCGAAGATGGCGGGGATTTTGGGCAAATCGGCCGACGCGCAGACCTATGCGCAACTGGCGGCCCAGATCAAGGACGCCTTCAACCGTGAATTCTACGACGCCAAACGCGGCGTCTACGCGACCGGGACACAGACCGCCAACACCTTGCCCCTCTTCCTCGGTCTGGCTCCCCCGGAGGCCAAGGAAGCAGTGGGGGGAAAGCTTTTCAACGATATTGTTTACCAGCACGACTCACACGTCACCACGGGCTTCATCGGCGTGAAGTACCTGTTTCCGCTGCTCACCCGGTCCGGCCTCTCCGACCTGGCTTATGACCTGGCGACACAAACAACCTTCCCCAGTTGGGGATATATGATCGCCAACGGGGCAACAACGTTGTGGGAGCTCTGGCACAAAAGGACCGGCCCTTCGATGAACTCCCACAATCATCCCATGATGGGTAGCGTCGGCGCGTGGTTCTACCAGGCGCTAGCGGGCGTCAACGTCGAGCCGGAGGGGGTGGGGTACCGGCGCATTCGCATTGCGCCGCAAATTGTGCGAGACCTGACCTGGGTGAGCGCGACCGTTGAAACCGTGCGCGGCACCGTTTCCTCTTCCTGGACCCATTCCCCCGGCATGATCACCTTGGAGGTCATGATTCCTGTAAACAGCGACGCCAAGATTGTGATTCCCAAGGAAGAACAGATGAGTGAGGTAGTGGTTTACGAGGGCGACCGAACGGTCTGGGAAAAGGGCAAGTACGTGCCGGGGACGGCCGGGATTGCCGGCGCCAGTCAGGGAACGGACGGGAGCATCAGCATCGAAGTCGGCTCGGGCCGTTACGCGTTCAAGCTGACCGGACAGTAGCCACTCCATGTCTTGCAGGCGGAGCCGAGCCATTGCAGCCCATCAAGCGGCGCTCCGACTGGCAGACGCACGCGAGGTGCTGTAAACTAGCGCGTCTTCGTCCGCACTTATCTCGAAATCAGAGTAGCGGCGGGTGCCGGACAAGCCTCTCCCAGGCGGTCCGGTGAGGCTTGGGCGAAGGATTACGGAGGTCAGAATGAAACACCCCTGGAAAACGGATAAATGGTTCGTCAGCCCGTGGTGCTATCTGCCGGAGGTGCGCAAGGGCTTCCGATTCCAGCCCAAGATCAAGATCCACGACGTGACTTTGCGCGACGGCGAGCAGCAGACGGCGGTGGTGTTTCGGCGGGAAGAGAAAGTGGAGATAGCCAAGCGCTTGGACGCCATGGGCATCCACCGCATTGAAGCGGGGATGGCGGCAGTCTCGCCCCAGGACAAGGCTGCGATCACCGAAATTGCGAGCCTGGGTCTGAAGGCGGAAATCTTCACCTTCGCCCGCTGCCTGGTTCAGGACATCAAGACGGCCAAGGAATGCGGCTGCAGCGGGGTCATCGTCGAGATTCCGTCCAGCGACCACATTATCCACAACGCCTATGGGTGGACTATTGACCGGGCCAGGAAATCCTCCATCGAGGCGACGCTCGCCGCCAAAGAAGCAGGCCTTTACACCGTCTTCTTCACCATTGACTCGACGCGGACGGAGGTGGAACGGCTGCTCGACATCGTCGAGCGCGTCGCCACCGAAGGCCACATGGACGCCTTCACTCTGGCCGACAGCTTCGGCGGCACCACACCCGAGGCGATCTATCATGTGGTCAAGAAAGCCATCAAGCGGTTGAAGAAACCCGTGGAGATTCACTGCCACCAGGATTTCAGTCTGGGGGTGGCCAACACGATTTACGCGCTGGCGGCGGGGGCGTCGGTGGCGCACACCACCATCACCGGCCTGGGTGAGCGCGCGGGCAACGTTCCGATGGAAGACGTGGTGCTCTCGCTGCTTTGCCAGTACGGGGTGGACCTGGGAATCCGCACCGAGATGATGTGCGAAGTCTCGCGCTTCGTGCTGGAGCGGGCCAAAGTCACGATCCCGGGCAACCGGCCCATCGTGGGCGACATGCTTTACCAGGTGGAGTCAGGGATCGTGGCGGGTTTCGTGCGTAAGGCGCGCGAGAAGCACCCGCTCGAATTCGTGCCCTTTGCGGCGGACCTGATAGGCCAGACGCCGGTCACCATCGTGCTGGGCAAGAACAGCGGCCTGCCTTCGATTCAGGAGTGGTGCGAGAAGTTGAACGTGCGGGCCAGCGAAGAGCAGATGATGGAAATGCTGCGCCGGGTCAAGGGGAAATCGTTTGAGAAGAAGGACCTGCTCACGGAAGAAGATTTCAAAGCCATTGTGGGTCAGGTGCTGAAGTAGAGACGGCCCGCTGGGCCGTCTTGCCTGCCGGCCTGGAGCTCGCCATTACGGGGAGGATAGTGAGGGTGATTCGCAGTCTGGAAGAATTGGTCGAGCGCGGACGCAGGCTGGGGCCGGCGCGGATCGTGGTGGTCGAAGCGCACGACCCCGACGTGCTGGAGTGTCTGGCGCAGGCCGAACCGATGGGGTTGGCTGAGTCCTTTTTGGTGGGCGACCCAGGCAAAATCGAAGCCACAGCAAGCAAAGTGGGTTACCGGCTGCGTCCCGAATCGCTGGTGCAGACGACGAGCGAAGACGCTTCGATTCGCCAAGCCATCGATCTGGTCCGCGAGGGCAAAGCGAACGTGCTGATGAAAGGGAAGGTTACAACGGCTAACCTGATTCGCGGCATCCTCGATAAGGAACGCGGCCTGCGCACGGGGAATCTGCTGAGTCAGGTGATCGTCTTCCAGGTGCCGCAGATTCCCCGGCTGATGGTTATGACAGACGGAGCGATTAACATCGCCCCGACGCTGCCGCAGAAGGCGGACATTTGCCGCAACGCCATTATGGTGGCGCACGCTTTAGGCATGGCCGAACCGAAGGTGGCGTTGCTCGCCGCCCTGGAATTCGTCAATCCGGACATGCCCGCCACCGTCGATGCTGCCGCCCTGGTGCAGATGAACCGCCACGGCCAGATCACGGGCGCTTATCTCGAGGGCCCGTTGGCCCTGGACGTGCCGCTCAGCCGTTTTGCCGCCGACCGCAAGAACATCCAGAGTCCGCTGGTCGAGGCCACCGACATCTTCATCGCCCCCGATATCGAGGCAGCGAACATCCTCTATCGCGCCATTCTCTATTTCGCCCGCGGAGAATCCGGCGGGATTGTGGTGGGTGCCCGCGTGCCCCTGGTGCTCCTTTCACGCGCCGAAACCCCCGCGACGAAGATTCGTTCAATTTCCTTGGCGCTGCTGGTGATGCACCATCAGCGGGAGTCGTAGGCCGAAGGAGTCGGCAGTCAGCAGTTGACAGTTGCAACGGACCAAGGGGAGCAGGGCACCGAGACTCGGTAATCGGCAATCGTCAATCTTCAATCGGCAATTATCAATTCCCCAGCCCCTAGCCCCCAGCATTCAGTCCCGGGTTGAGGAGATTCACCGTGAAGGTTCTGGTTCCCAATCTCGGCTCGACCTCTCTGAAATACCAGCTTATCGACATGGACGGCGAACGTGTCCTGGCGCGTGGCAAGATCGAGCGTATTGGCAGCGCGCTCGCTATCGTGACCACGTGGGATGCGGCAGGTAAATCGACTCAGGCCACGGCGGCTGTTCCGGACCATCGCGCCGCCATTCAAACGCTCCTCGACCGGTTGCATGGCGGGGCGCAGCCGACGGCGATCGACGCGGTGGGCTTCAAGGCGGTCCATGGGGGGCCGCGCTATCGTGGTAGCTTCCTGGTGACCGATGAACTTCTGGAAGCCATGAACGAGTTTGTGCCCGTGGCGCCGGTGCACAACCCGGTGTACATCCAGGCGATGCAGGTCTTCCGCGAAGTCCTGCGCGGCGTGCCAATCGTGGCGGTCTTCGAGCCCGGGTTTCATGTCACCATTCCGGAGCGGGCTTCGGTCTATGGCGTGCCCTTCGAGTGGCTGGAGAAGTATGGCGTGCGCCGTTACGGCTTCCACGGCTCCTCACATCGCTACATCTCCCAGCGTGTGCCCGAAGTCTTGGGCCGCTCCGCCGCCGGTTTGCGGCTGGTCTCATGCCATTTGGGCGGCAGCTCATCGATTTGCGCCATCCGCGATGGAAAGTCCCTCGATTCGAGCTTCGGCTTCTCCGCCCAATCCGGCATGGAGCATGCGGCGCGCTGCGGCGAGTTGGACCCCTTCGCCGTTCTCCACGTCATGGACAAAGAAAAACTGACCACAGCGCAGATGAGGGAGCTTCTCTCGAAGAAGAGCGGGCTGCTGGGAATTTCCGGCGTGAGCAGCGACCTGCGCGATATTGAAGAAGCAGCCGCGCAGGGCAATACCCGGGCGGCCCTGGCCATCGAGGTCCTGGTTTACGAGGTCAAGAAGTACATCGGTGCCTTCGCCGCGGCTATGGGCGGGCTCGATGCCGTGGCCTTCGCCGGCGGCATTGGCGAGAACTCGTGGCAGGTGCGGCAGGAAGTGTGCCGGGGCCTGGAGTTTCTTGGCTTGCACCTCGATAACGAGAAGAACCGCGCGCCGGGGAGCAACGACCGCATTATTTCCAGTCGAGATTCCAAGGTGGCGGTTCTGGTCGTCTACACGAATGAAGAAATCATCGTCGCGCGCGAGACGGTGCGCGTGCTGGGGCAGCAGTAGAGACGGCCCGGCGGGCCGTCTCACGGCGGTGAGGGGGTGTGGATCCCCCATAGGATGGGGTTATGAAGCTCGCTAACCTTGAGCTTGAAGGCGAACCGTGCGTGGGCGTGGTGAAGGGCGACCAAGTGGTGAACCTGGCAGTGGCCTTCAACCTGATCCTGGATGGTGCCGTGAAGTTCACAAGAGGATCCCCACAAAGCGAAGCCCGTCACACCGTGCTGCAGGCAGGTCATCTGCCGCAAGACATGACGCAACTCCTCCCGCAGGATGAGGGGTGGTTTAGGGCACTCGATGAGATGCTAAGCGGGGTGGTTGATTACTTGCACGGCGATCGCCAGCTCACCGGCCTCTTCATTCCGGTCGAGCAGGCCCGCCTGCGCGCGCCGATTCCGCGCCCCGGCAAGATCATCTGCGTCGGCCGCAACTACGCGGAGCACGCCCGCGAGCGTGGCGCGGAGCTTCCCGCGCAGCCGATTTTCTTTCTGAAATCGAACAACACCATCTGCGGTCCAGGCGAGGCGATTGTCTTGCCGCCGAACTCGAGTCAGGTGGATTACGAGGCCGAGTTCGCCGTGGTCATCGGCCAAGGCGGGAAGCGGATTCCGGAAGAGAAGGCTTACGAGCACATTGCCGGTTACACGATTCTGAACGACGTCAGCGCGCGCGATATGCAGGCCCAGGACAAGCAGTGGTTTCGCGGTAAGAGCTGCGACACCTTCGCGCCCACGGGACCGTGGATCGTCACCCGCGATGAAATCCCCGATCCGCACAACTTGCGCGTCTCGCTCACGCTCAACGGCCAGACCATGCAGGACTCAAACACCAGCTACATGATCTTCAAGGTGCCCTATTTGGTCAGCCACCTCTCGCAATCGCTCACCTTGGAGCCGGGCGACTTGATTTCTACCGGCACACCCGAGGGTGTGGGGGCGCACCGCACGCCGCCGGTTTTCCTCCAGCCGGGCGATACGGTGAGCATTACGGTGGAGAGGATTGGAACCCTCACAAATCCGATCGTGGGGCCATAGCGGCTGGGCCGGGCGTGCGTCCTTGCTGCTCCGGCAGGGAGCGAGCGGTGCAGGAGAGGTCCTGTCCCATACCCACCGCGTCGCCACGCGAGACCCAGCGAAGGGGAAAAACCATGATTCACCTTGGACTGAAAGACAAAGTCGTTGTGGTCACCGGCGGGAACAATCCGCTAGGCATTGGCGCGGCCATCGGATGCCCTTATAGTCAACGGGATGCATGGCTCCTTGGGGATTCACGCCACCGCGGTGATTGACGGCCTGCGGAGGTTTCTGCTACAAATCCTAAATGGGCACTGCTGGTCGCATCAACCGAGTACGGGAAGTCCTTGCCGCCGCGCGGCTGGAGCACGTCCGCTATGCCATCCGCGACATCGCTGTGCTGGCCGAGGAACTGGCGCGCGAGGGTAAGCCGACCCTGCCGCTCAACATTGGGGATCCGCTCCTGTTCGACTTTCAGACTCCGCCGCATCTGATCGAGGCCGTCACCAAGGCCATGCGCGATGGCAAGAACGGCTACGCGCCTTCGCTGGGCACTGACGAAGCCCTGGAAGCGGTGCGCGCTGAGGCCGAGCGCAATGGCATCCGCGACATCCAGGGTGTCTTCATCACGCAGGGCGTGAGCGAGGCGGTGGAGGTAGGATTCGCGGCGCTTTTGAACCCGGGCGAAAACGTGGTGACGCCCTGTCCGGAGTACCCGCTCTATTCTCTGGTGCTGGCGCAATTGGGAGCGCAGCCGAACAGCTATCGGCTCAGCGAGGAATCCGGGTGGGAGCCCGACCTCGAACACCTGGCGTCGCGAATCTTCACCGGCACCCGCGCCATCATCGTCGGCAATCCCAACAATCCGACGGGGGCGGTCTATTCCCGGCGGACCTTGGAAGCGATTGCGGAGCTCGCCCGGCAGCACAACCTGGTGATCTTTGCCGATGAGATTTATAGCAAGCTGGCGCTCGACGGCGAGCCGCCGGTTTCGATCGCTGCGCTGGCGCCCGACGTCCCCGTCGTGACCATGAATGGGCTCTCCAAGGCCTACATGGTGCCCGGCTGGCGGTTGGGCTGGGCGGTGGTGAGCGGCAGGGGAGTGGAGCTGAAGGCTTACGTTGAGGGGATGCAGAAATTGCTGCGCGCGCGCCTCTCCGCCAATCATCCGGAGCAGTACGCCGTGCGTCCGGCACTCGAAGGGCCGCAAGACCATCTGCAGGAGGTGCTGGCCAAATTGCGCCGGCGCCGCGACCTGACCATGAAGTGGTGCCACGCGATTCCGCGCCTGAGCTGCGTGGCCCCGCGCGGCGGCTTCTATGCTTTCCCGCAACTCGATATTCCGGGAAGCGACGAAGACTTTGTGAAGCAACTGCTCATCGAAAAGCAGATCCTCGTGGTGCATGGCAGCGGTTTTTGCCAGGCCCCGGGGGCCCAGCACATCCGCATCGTCTTTCTGCCGGACGAAGCGACGCTGGAGCGTGCCTATACGGGCATCGCTGCGTTTATGCGGGAGCACTATTCCTGAGGCCTTGCGCCACCTTCGCCATGGCTGATTTCCCCGTTTGGACAACGCTAGTGCTGGGCTTTGTGCTGGGTTTGCGGCACGCCTTGGACGCCGACCATCTCGCCGCCGTCTCCACGTTCGTCACCGAGGAGCGGAATCTGCTGCGCTCCTCGCTCATCGGGGTCTCATGGGGGATGGGCCACACGGCGGCCCTCCTGGTCTTTGGATTGGGCGTGGCGGCTTTCCGGCTGGCGCTGACGCCGCGCTTCTCGCAGTTCTTGGAATTCGTGGTGGGCTGCATGCTGATTTTGCTGGGCGGAAACGTCCTGTTCAAGCTGGTCAAAGGTCGGGCACTGCACGCTCATTCGCACGTGCATGACGGCGCCACGCATGCTCACCTCCATATGCACGCGAGCGAAACAGGGCACGACCACCAGCACCAGCACCGCACCCTGCGCCTGCGCGGAAGGCCGTTTGTGGTGGGTGTGGTGCATGGCCTGGCGGGAACCGCAGCGTTGATGATGCTTGTGGTGGGCGCGCTCCCGTCGTTACTCCTGGCCGCTGGCTACATCCTGATTTTCGGCGTGGGCTCGATCGGCGGCATGACCGTAATGAGCCTGCTCATGACGGTGCCCCTGGCGCTGGCCGCGCGGCGCTTGGCGCTGATGGGGCGGCTGATTCGCCTGGGCGCGGGACTGTTCAGCCTGGGCTTCGGCGTCTATCTCACTTGGGATGTGGGACTCATCCAATCGCTGCTGCGGTGAGGGGGGATCGCGATGCGCGGCCGGGTCTGGGAATGCCATGATACGGCGGGGCCGGAAGACTGGCCCGCCCAGTTCTACCCGGTTTGCTCTGAACGGCTGGAGTCGCGCCACGGCAAGATGCTGTGTCCGCGCTGCGGGTCCTTCCTGTCCTGTTCGGACTTCCCGTAGGTGTCCTTTCGCGCCGGGTCATCTCCCGCCGCGCGCCAGCAGCGGATTTACTTTCCCCTCGCGGCTGGGTACAATACACGATTCTCTGGAGGTCGCTTATGGCACTGAAAATCACGGAGAAAGACCTGGCAGGCATCACTGTCCTGGTATTGCTTGGACGCGTAACCCTCGGAGAGGAAAGCAACCAGTTGCGCAGCCTGATCAAGGACATCCTGGCCAAGGGCAAGACGCGCCTGGTGCTGGATCTGGCCGAGGTGAGCTATATCGACAGCGCCGGCCTGGGGACGCTGGTGGCCGGCTACACGACGGCGCGCAATCTGGGCGCCACCATGAAGCTGGCAAATCTCACCAAGAAATTCCACGAGCAATTGAACATCACCAAGCTCGTGACGGTCTTCGAGGTTTACGGCAGCGTGGAAGAGGCCGCAAAGTCCTTTACCCCCGCCGCCTGAGACTTCCGCGCGCCTGTAGCGGCGGTCTATGACCGCCGCCCTTGGTCGTCGACAGCGTCGGCGCTCATAGAGCGCCCCTCCGGCGCGTCTGGACCATCCAGCCAACAAATCGTGAGTCCCGAAAGCAGCTTGGGATAGAAGTCCGTGGACTTCTGCGGGAGGGGTTGACCCGCAAGCGCGTTCTGCCAGACCACATCGACGGGTGTGGGATTCATCAGGAAGGAAAGTTGGGCGTGGCCGTTCTCCACCTGCCCGATGGCCGCGTCAAATTGGCGGACGTAGCGCAGATTCCTCTCTTCGCGCACGGCTTCGCGGTCGATGCCGAGTATCTCCGCCAGCAGCAGCCGGTGCAGGATGATCACGTCCAGGCGACGCAGGCTGGGGGAAACATCCGGCAGCCGGCTTGCGAGGTCAAGGTCTTTCCGCAGGCGCAGCAGCCCCAGGTTGCCGGGGCCGGCATAGACTCCCAAGGTCGGAGACTGGCGGCCAGCCGCAGCTAACCGTGTGAGAAAAGAGCCTGCCCAGTCGGCCACGGGGCCTTGGACCTTCACCTGCTCCCATTCGAACCACCTTTGGGCTGCATGGGCGAACCCGGTCCAATCGAAGCCGCCAAGGCTGTGGACCACGCGATGCGTGGGCAGGATGGTCAGTCCCTCACTCTCCTTGCGGATGAACGTTGCCATGACGTACTCGGCCCGCGCGTCGTTGCTCCCTTGGGCGCGGCAGTAGTTGCGGTAAGCAAGGGCTGTTTCGTAGCGATGGTGGCCGTCGGCAATCACCAGTTTCTTGTCCTGCATCGCTTCCACGAGCGGCCCAATTGCAGCGGCGGCCGCCAGGCGCCACACCGAATGGATGCTGCCGTATTCATCTCTCACGGCCTCGAGGGGTTCGCCCTGCGTCGCTGGCTCGAGTGCCCGCTCGATGGCTCCCGCCGGGTCGCTGTACAACAGGAAGATCTGGCCGAAGTGCGCACGCGTCACTTTGAGCAGCTCCAGGCGATCGGCCTTCGGAGCGGAGAGCGTTTCCTCGTGGCGGTGGACAACGCCTGCCGAATAGTCTTGCAGCCGGCACAAGGCGATGAATCCTCGGCGCTGTCTCTTCACGGGAGATGGCCCTGGGACGGTGTATTCCTGGTGGTAGGGATAGAGCGCGGGCGCCGGGTCGGGCGTCAGCACGCCCTCTTCGATCCAGTCGCGAAAGGCGCGAGCCGCGCGCGTGTAAACGTTGTCCTGAGGAGTATCCTGGACGGTCTGGCGTCCGCGGATGATGCGCACGAGGTTGTAGGGATTCAGCCCGTAGTAACGCTCCTGCATTTCTGCGGTGATCTTGTCATAGGGCTGAGTCACCACGCGTTCCAAGTCCCCGACTTTTGCCGGGTTATAACGAAGCGCTCGAAAGGGAACTATTTCGGCCATAGTTTTGGTGGAAGTTGGATTTGGCGCCGACGGTCAAACTTATCACACAGGCAGTTAGGCGTCGAGTTCCAGAGGGGATAGTTGGTCAGAGCAGGCGGGCGCGCGCGCCGGATGACAACGGAGGGCGGGCACATCTCACCTTCCTCCGACGGTCGGTTCCGCGAGCGGCAAGCGGGACTGCTCATGACGAGGCGGATTGTTTCAGGATAGAATAGCCCTTGGCGGGCAAAGCTGTCGCTCTCGCCCTTTGATTTCGAATCCTCAGGAAAGGTCCTGCCCATGGCTGAACTTCGGTTGAATCCTGTAACCCGCCTTTGGATTGTGACGGGCAAGCGTCCGGTCATGCCCGACGTGCAAGAGGCGGACGTTCTCTGTCCCTTTTGCCCCGGCAACGAACGGCTGACTCCCAAGGCGATCTGCGAAACTCGCGATGCCAGCGGCGCCTGGACCACGCGGGTGTTTCACGACCGCGCCCCGATTTTTCGAATCGAGACCCGACTGGACCCGCGCGCCGAGGGGATGTATGACCGCATGAACACCCTGGGGGCACATGAAATCGTCGTTGAGACACCCCAGCATGGCCTCACCATGGGGCAGTTGGCGGTGGGGCAGTTGGCGAAAGTCGTCGAGGTCTACCGGGACCGCATCCTGGACTTGAAGGGCGACCGCCGGTTCCGCTACGTCAGCCTTTTCAAGGACCAGCGCGCGGTGACGGCCGCCTTGCAGGGGCATGCCCATTCGCAGATGCTGGCCAGCCCCGTCCTGCCGCAAGTCATGCAGAATGAGTTTCGCTGGAGCCAGGACCATTTTCAGAAGAAGGAGCGCTGCCTTTATTGCGACACCATCGAGCAGGAAATTCGGCAGGACAAGCGCGTGGTGGATCAGAACCCGGATTTTATCGCGCTCTGTCCGTTTTCCTCGCGGGCGCCCTACGAGATGTGGATTCTGCCCCTGAGCCACTCCGCGTCGTTTGAAAAAGACCTGCCGGACGCGGGACGTGTGCAATCGCTGGCCTCCTTCTTCAAGAATTGCCTCGAACGCATCGAGAATCTCTCGCAGTTGCTGCATATCGTTCTGCATACCGGGCCCAACCTGGAAGCGCGAGGGTGGCCGCAGGGATGGTGGAGCACGATTGCGGAGGATTTTCATTGGCACATTGAAATCACCCCCGATATCGAAGGCGCGCGCCGGGTCTTTGGGAGCGAGGGCTTTTACTTCAATCCCATTCCCGCGGAAGAAGCGACGCTTGTGCTGCGCGCCCTTGGACCAGAGGCAGGATCTCCGCGCGCGGAGTGAGGTGAGACGTCGCGTATGTCGGTGCCGAGAGAGACGTGGAACCAGATGCGGCTGCTGATCTTTGATTTGGACGGCACGCTGGTTGACAGCAAGCTGGACCTGGCGTTGAGCGTCAATGCCATGCGCACGCAGATGGGCCTGGCCCCGCTGCCTACCGAAGTGATCACGACCTATATCGGCCACGGCGTGACCAACCTGGTGCGCCGGGCGCTGGGCGAGCAGGGCACCGCGGAGCGCGTCCAGCAAGGACTGACGATTTTCCTCGAGTACTACGGGTGTCACCTGCTGGATAACACCGTTGTCTACCCCGGCGTCGCCGAGGCCCTGGAGGAGCTTCAAGGCCGGAACTTGGCGGTCCTAACCAACAAGCCTGACGACTTCAGCCGCAGAATCCTTACCGGCCTTGGGATTGTCCGCTATTTTCCCTTTATCTACGGGGGCGACAGCTTTGCGCAGAAGAAGCCCGACCCGGTGGGCGTCAGGGAGCTGATGAGCGCGACAAACGTTTCGACCCGGCAGACCCTCATGATTGGCGACTCGGATACCGATGTGCTCACGGGACGCAACGCCGGAGTGTGGACCTGCGGGGTCACTTACGGCTTCGGGGCGCATACGCTCGCCAGTGCGCCGCCGGACTTCTTGATAGGCGATCTCCGTGAGCTGCCCCCGCTGCTTGACGGGAAAGGAGAGCAGACAGCAGAAGGCAGTAGGCAGTAAATAGCAAGCGCGGGCAGGAGAGGGAAATGCTCGGCGCGGGCCGCGGAGTGCGAGGTTGAATCGCAGCGGCAAGCGCCGCGCTGATAATCCCACCGCCTCGCGGCGACGCGGCCTCTTGGTGGGCCTCGAAGGTTGATTGATTCGCGCGTCCTGTGGCACTCCAACCACAAGGTGTCGAGAGGGCATCTAATCGAGGGCAGAGCGCAAAGGAGGGAAGACGTGCATCATAGAGGGCAGAACTATACGAGGAGACTTTTGCGGCAGCCACATTTTCACTGCCGATTGCCTTCAGCCTCCTGCTTTCTGTTCACTGCCTACTGTCTTCTGCTTTCCATCTTCTGCCCTGTGCTCGCTCCTCCGGGCTTGGCGCAGCAACCAGCACCTGCGGCTCCCGCAGGGCCGGCGGCAGAAGAAGAGGAGAAACCGCTGCCTGGAACTTGGGCGGTGGAATTGCTGGACGCCATTGAGCGTTCTCCCAATCCCGAGGCGCAGGACGCGCTCTATCGCGCGGCGGTAGCGGCCGGCCCGGCCATCGTCCCGCAGTTGGAGGAAGCGCTGAAGGATGACCGCACCGCGGAATTCGCCGCGCAGGCGCTGGCGTTCATCGGCGGCGCGCAGGCAATGCAGATCCTCTGGAAACTCCAATCAGACACCCGCGACCTCAGCTTGCGGCGCTTCTACTATGGCGCGCTCGGAGAGTTCGACGCGCCGGAGGCGACGCAGACCTTGCTCGCTGCCATCAATCGTGCGGACGAGGAGCCCGACCGCACGGTCACCGAAGCTGCTATCCTCGCCCTGACGGTTCGTTCGGATCCCAAGCTGCTCCCGCCCCTGCGGGAGGCTCAAGCGAAGGTCAAGGACGTGGTGATTCGCCTCGACTTGGAGAACGCTTTGGAGGTGATCGAGGCGCGGGCAAGATACCTGGCCAGCCCCGAGGCCAAGACGGCCAGCGGTTCGATCGAGCAGGCTGTGCGGACTTACTTCATGCCCGCCCTGGAGACCGCGCCGACCCCAGCATCGCCGGCACCCAGGCCCCCCGCCGCGCGTGCGGCTACGGGGAGGCGCCCTGTGCGCACAGTTCCAGCCAAGCCATCGGTGCCGACAGCACCGGAAAAGCCTGCGGTGAGCGTGCAAATCCAAAACCTCACGCTTTCTCCGGACAAGACCCGGGCCCTGGCGCGGGTGGTCTTTGCGGAT
>Ga0315289_10003737_pt1 | contig 22965 bp, 18 predicted proteins | sample YL17G11_40_MG_FD_203452 | JGI IMG/M metagenome (GOLD analysis project Ga0315289, IMG submission 203452) | Sediment microbial communities from Yellowstone Lake, YNP, Wyoming, USA - YL17G11_40 | ecosystem: Environmental > Aquatic > Freshwater > Lake > Sediment | place: USA: Wyoming | collected... | reverse complement strand
TCTCTCTCTCTCTCTCTCTCTCTCTGTCTGTCCTTCTCTCGTTCCTCCTTTTTCCCCCCAAAAAAACTCAACTCCCATCAGGCGGTCATCTTCGAGGTCGGGGACCGCGACCTCATCGGCCACCCGACCGCCGCTGGGACCCGCTACTGCTGCACGAAGGAGCTCGTCGCCAAGACCAAGTGCCACCAGGACCGCCTCATCTACCAGAAGAAGGCCGACGGGTGGCCCAAGGTGCTCGACATCTACTTCGAGAACAACGACACGCGCGCCTCGAGCTGGGAGGAGGCGATCACGGTCGAGAAGTCGGGCATGTACTACCTGTGGTTTGTGACCTGCGACGACGACCTGGCAGCCGTCGCGGTCGACGGCGCGACCGAGTGGAAAAACCCCACGGGGTACCTCCCGGGGGCGATGATCCCGATCGTCAGGCTTTCCGCGGTCGCCGCCGTCGCCTACGCCGCCGTGGGCGCGCTGTGGGTCGTGGCGTGCGCCAGGGCCGCGAAGGGAGACGTCGGGTCGCTGCAGGGTGCACTCGCAGCCGTCATCGCGCTCGGCGCCGCCGAGCACGCGGTGTGGTTCGCCGACTACTCTGCGTTCAACGCCTCTGGCAAGAGGCCCGTCGCCACCACCGCCGTCGCGCTCGCTGCCGGCGTCGCCAGGCGCACGCTGGGGCGGTACGTCGCGCTGGCCGTGGCGCTGGGCCACGGCGTGATGACCCCCTCGCTGGCCCCGGCCACCAAGGCGAAGGTCGCGAGCCTCTGCGCCGCCTACGCGCTGGCCTCGGCCGCCGCCGCGGGCGTCGCGTCCGTCGGCGCCGTCGACGACGCCGCCGGCGGCGGGCTGGTCGGCCTGGGGGGCGTCGGCGCCGGCGCCGCGGGGCTCGGGCTGGGAGACGCCTTCTCGTCGAAGGCCGGGGCGGCGAGGCTACTCCTCGCCCTGCCCGCGGCGCTCGCCGACGCCGTCTTCGTCCTCTGGATTTTCTCATCGCTGTCCAGGACCCTGGCCGCCGCCGCGGCCCGCCGCGCCACGGCCAAGCTCGGGCTCTACCGCAAGTTCACGAACGTGCTCGCCGTCTCGGTCTGGGCCTCCGTGGCCTGGGCGGGGTACGAGGCGTACGCCCGCGTCGCCGACTCTGCCGGGGAGCGGTGGCGCTCCGCCTGGGCCCTGCCCGGGTTCTGGGTCGCGCTCGACCTGGCCGTGACGGCCGCCGTCGCGGCGCTGTTCAGGCCGTGCGCGGCCGCTTCGAGGTTTGCGTACTCGGAGGCCGACGCCGACGAGTGGGAGCAGGCAGAGAAAGGGGGAGCCGGCGGAAACGGGAACGCGCCCACGGGGAGCATCGCGATCGCCGCGATCGGCGGGAACAAGTCGCCGCTGCCGAGGTCGAGCGGGGAGGGCGTCGCCGGGGGCGAGGAGGAGGGCAAGCGCGAGTGAAGAAGAGACGGGAGAGGAACCCGAAAAACAAAAAAAACGAGAAACGTTCCTTCCCCACCCCACCCCCCTACCCCATTTTTCAGTCTTCTGGATTATTTAATTTGGGTGACAGAAGCAAAGCGAAACATAAACAGACGCAGAGATAAAAAAAACACAGTGAGAGTGAACCACGGGGGTCGCATGCAAAAAAACAAAAACGAAACCATCTCGGGTGTGGAAGAAAAAAAAACGTTCGTGCTCTGGTTCTTTTCGGAAGTACAAATTTTGCTCCCTCTTTCTCTCTCTCACTCTCTCTCTCTCTCTCTCATTTCGCCTTCATCGCGCCTTGCTTGCGGCCAGCACCACCTTTGGCGGCGCCCCGGCGATCGGGGCTCCGCCCTCGCCGCTGGCCAGCGCCTCGCTGAAGGTCTCCCGCAGCGTCGCCGACGCCGCTTTCAGGTCGGCCGCGGCCTGCCTGAGGGCCTGCGCCGCGGAGACCTCGCCCGTCGTCTGGATGCGCAGGTTCACCACGGCCTCGGAGGGGTGCGGGATGGAATATCCGCAGAAGGCGACGTGCGGGCTGTTTTTTTGGAAGTGGGAGTTTTGTTCGGAAGAAAGAAGGAAAAGGTGAGCGGGGGTCGCTGCTGCCGCCGCCGTCGCCGCCGGCGCCGCCGTCGCCGTCGTTTTGATGCCTTTTTTCCCGAAGCTATAACTTCGCCTCTGCTCTTCTGATCTGCATTTCTCGTTATAGGCAGATTCAACGATAACAAAAACACTCACTTCTTGTTCAGGTGGAACCGCAGTGCGTTGGCGAGGGTGTGGTCTTCCCCTTCGATCGCAAACGTCGCCGCCGCCTCGGCGCCCGATGGCGCGGCGGCGGTCGTGGTGGCCGCGTCGTGAGCGCCGTTGTCTCCTGCGGCGCCGCGCTCTGGCGCGGCCTCGGTTGTCATGCGATGGAGCTGCTGCTGTGTGAGAATGAGAAGAACGAGGACCGCGACGAAAGAGCTGTGAAAGTGGCTCCGGTGAATGACTTCTAAGACACCGGCTAGCAGATTTCGAAAATGTTTTTTGTTTTTTTCACTCCTCTTGTTTTTTATCTCGACTCAACAATGCGCGCCTCCTCCTCCTCCTCCTCCTTCTCTGCGCGATCTCTCGCGTCGGTGACGGCAGCTCCATCATCGTCGCGAGCACGTGCGCTCACTCTGGTCGTAACTTCTTCAAGGAAGAGGCAAGAGCTCCAGCCTTTTTCTTCGATCGCCGCCGCCGCCCGCGTCGCTTCCTCCGACAACGCTTCGACGTCTTCTTCATCGTCGCCTCTGCCGTCGTCCTCGTCCTCCGCTCCTTCCTCTTCCGCGAGGAATTTCGCCGTTCTGGCCGCGGCCGTGGCAGGGCTCGCCGCCTTCGGAGGCGCCGCGGCACCGCACGCCGCGGCGGCGCTGATCGACGCCGCTGGGGTCGATGCCTCGGCGTCAATGTCGATGCCCCTCATGCTCGACACCGTCCACCACCTCCACGCTTCCTCTGCTTCCGCTTCTCCCCTCCTGATGTCCCCGCCCGCCATCGGCGACCTCGCCGACTCGGAGGACTTCTGGTCCAACCTGCTCCGCTACGTCTCTTTCTACTTCTCGGTCCTGCTGGGCACGGCGGCCACGGCGGCGAGGCCCGTCGAGGCGGCCCTCAAGCGCTCCCCAGCCTCGGCCGCGGGCGTCGTCGTCGCTGCTTTGGTTTTGGGGATCTTCGTCACGAAGACTGTCGGGGCCATGCTCGGGGTCGACGACGGGTCCCCGGACGACTTGACTGCCTTTTTGAACTCGGGCATGGAGTAGAAGAGAGGTTCTTTAGAGCGAAAGAAGAGGAAAGCGAGAAACGAGAGAGAAAGAGGTCTGCTTTTCTTTTGCTTCTGCCGCGTCCGTTCCCTCTCGGGTGTCAAAGAAAAAGTTCAGGCGTCTTTCCCAAACCTTTTGCGTTCTCTCCCGTCTCTCTCTCTCCCTCCATCGCTCTCTCTCTCTCTCTATTTCCGAATAAAGTTGGCTTCTCAGTGTTTTCTTCGATGTTACACGGGGGTCTTGAACGAAAGGGATGAAAAACTCAATCCCCCTCCTCTCCCTTCCGCCTCGCGGCAGCAGCAACTGGCATCCCGCCCTCGGCTGCCAGCCTCGCGTTTTCCCGAAACTCGTCTTCCTTCAGCAGCTTCCGCAGGGCAGCCTCCTCAGGCGTCAGCTTGCGAATGGGAAGCCACTCGAGCCAGGGGTGCAGAGGGACCCCCACGATGGACGCGGGAGAAGAAGGCGAAGCGCTTCCCCCTCGTCGCAGCCGCTCCCGCTCCGTCGCCAGGCGCCGCTCGGCCTCCTCCGCCGCCTCCGCCGCCACCGCCCGCGCCCTCGCGAGCCTCCGGGGCGGGTCCAGCAGGCCCGCCCCCTCGAGGACAGGCCTCGCGAGGCCCCTCCCCCCCGAGGCCCAGTCCCCTCCGGCGTGCAGCGAGGCCGCGGCGGCGGCGCCCAGGCCCGCGAGGAGGAGGAGAGGGGCGGCTCCGGCCCCTCTCCCGCCGCCGCCGCCGCCGCCGCCGCCGCCGCCGCTCCTGTGGACCGCCGAGAGCGCTCCGACGGCCAGGCCCCCCGCGACGGCGGAGTTGAGCGGGGAGTGCTCCTTCCGCAGGGCTCGCGCGCCCTCCAGGGGCAGGGCGTACGCCGCGGCGCAGACGGCGCAGGAGCCCGCGGTCCGCAGCGCCCAGGGGGCGGCGCGGGGGAGCGCGGAGGAGGAGGCGGAGCTCGCTGCCGCCGCCGCCGCTGGCGCCGCCCGGCCGCGGGACAGCAGCGACAGGAGCGCCCCGGCTGCGAGGCCCGCCGCTGCCGAGCCGCAGACCTTGGCCAGGACGCGGCGCTGCCAGCCCGCGGTGACGGAGGTCGCTCGTTCGTCGTCGGGCGGCATGGGCGGAGAAGAAAAGAAGAGGCGAGAGAGTCGGGGTTGAAGAAGAAGGCAGAGGCGATCGAGCGATCGCTCGAGTGATCTTCCCTCTCGTCTTCCTCCTCGGCAATCCAGAACCCTCGCCCCTCTCTTTGGCACGGACGAGAGAATGAGCAGGATAAGCGGTCTAGAGTCGCGGAAAACGCAACCGAGTAGCACTCGCCGCGACAAAAGCCGCGCGTGAGCTGCAGTTTCTGAGAGGGGCGAGAGGTTTTGTGGGGGAAAAAATGGTTTTTCGAGTCAAACTCACTCTTTTTTTCCCCTCGTCGCTGCGTCGCCTTTTTTGCTTCTCGCGCTTCAGCGAGAGGGCGCGGGGCACGCTCGTCTCTGTATCGCCTCTCTCGTCCCCGAGACGCTAGGCGCTGATCGTATCGACACCCTTAAAAAGATAGAGAGAGAAGAAAGGAGGACGGAAAGAAAAAAAAGGACGAGATGATCGGCATCGTCGTCGTCGTCCTGTTTTTGCTCGGCCTCCCGCTGGCCCTGCTCGACCTCGTCGACGAGCACCTGGGCGCGGGCAGCGTCTTGAGCTTCTTCCGCCTGGTCGCCCGCGGGCACGTCACCGTCTCGGGCTTCGCACTGAGGCCGACCCCGAGGATAGCCGCCGCGGAGCTCAGCGACGCCGCGGGCACCAGGCTCGCCGGCTGCGGCGCCGTCGTCGTCGAGGCCACGTTGCTCGCGGCGCTGCGGTCGCTGGCAGCGCACGCGCTCGCCGGCCTCCTGCTGTGGCGGCGGGGAGGAGCGGGCAGCGCCTCCTCCTCCCCCCCCCCCCCCGCCGCCCTCTCGGTCTCCGTCGGGGACGTCTTCGTCGACTGGACGCACGGCGAGGACGGCTGCCTCAGGCTCGTCTCGCTGCTCAAGTCGGTCGGCGCGGTCCGCGACGAGGCGGCCAGGGGCTCCGCGCCGCAGCCGGAGCTGTCGGCGACGCTGCCGCCCGCCGCCTCGAGGCCCCCCGAGAAAGGAGGAGGAGCAGGAGGAGCAGGAGGAGGAGGAGGAGGAGACCGAGCGGCTTCGGCGGCGGCAGCAGCGGCGACGAGCGCGCCCGCTCCCTTGTTTCCCTCTGCTCCCTCCCCCCTCCCCGCCGCTCGTCGTCAGCCCCGGGGGCCCTCGGGCCTCCCCAAGGCCCGCGGCGTCCTCCGCACGCTCGAGGCCTGCGCCGCCGGGCTCGAAGGGACCGCGGCGGTGGCCGGGATCTCCGTCTCCCTGAGCCCCCCCGGGAGGCTGCTGCTGCCCGAGCTCGTCGGGAGGGCGCTGGGGGGGCACCTGGGGGTGGAGGTCGCCCTCGGCGCGCGGGCGCTCGAGGCGCTCTCGCTCTCGAGGAGGAGGAAGCGGGAGAGCGGGGGCGAGGGGGAGCGGGAGGAGGGGGGGGAGAGGGCCGCGGAGGCAGGAGGGGGGGCGGGAGAAGGCGAAGGGGAGGCTGCCGCTGTCCCGTGGTGGCTTCCTTCCTCGTCGGCGAGCCGCCGCCGGCGGCCCGCGCGCGCCGCCTTCCCCTTCTCGCTCGACATCGAGGCCGCTCGCGGCTCCGTCGCCGTCCGAGGCTGGCGCGTGCCGACGGGCCTCGCCCTCGAGAGCCCCGTCAGGGTCCAGGCCTCCCTCGGCGACGACCTGGCTCGGGCGCTGCTGGCCAGGGTGCACCCCTTCTTGGCGTCGGCGGTCTCTGTCTCGGCCGCGGGCGAAGAAGGACGGGGAGGAGCGGGAGCGGGAGCGGGAGCGGGAGCGCGGGCGAAAAGTGCTGCTGCCGCTCCCTCGTCGTCTCCTTCGTCGTCGGCTTCTCCTCCCATCCCCTCCCCGCTGCTCTCCTCCTTCTCGGTCCCGCTCCCGCCGCCCGTGCGCGCCTCGCTGTGGCCCAGCGGGGGACACCTCCCGGCCGAGTCCCTCGACGTCGTCGTGCAGCCGCTCTCGCTCGCGCTCGCGCCGACGGGCCCGGCCTCGTCGCTGGTCGCCGCGCTCCTCTCCGGTTCGTCCCTCTCGTCGCTCTCGTCGCTCTCTCGGTCCTCCGCGACGGGATCAGGGAACGGAGGAGGAGTCAACGGGGGGGCGAGGCTGAGGACGGGCACGCTGCGGGCGACCGTGTACCGCGGCGGGAGGGTGCGCGCAAAGCGGCTCGATGTCGAGATCGCGGTCGCAAGGAAGGGGACGAAGAAGAAGGCGAAGAAGGCCCCGAGAAGCAGGAGCGAGGCTGGCGCCGGCGGCGACGGCAACAAGGCTCCGCTTGCTCCCCGTGCGACCTCGGCCTTCGACGCCGCCGCGGCGGACCCGCTCGCGGCGGCGCAGGCGTGGTTCTCTAGCGTGCTCTCCGGAAACGATGCCAGAGGCGAAAGTGGCGGCGACGACGACGGCGGCGACGGCGACGGCTCCGACTCCGGGGAAGAGCAGCAGCAGCCGGCCCCTCTCCGCCTCGCGCTTTGGGGCTCCGCAGATGCCGGAGCCAACGACGCATTGGACGCCCGCGTGGGGATCCCAGTCGGGTCGCTGAGAGGCGGAGGCGGAGGAGGCGGAGGCGCGAAGAAAAGGAGGACGAAGAAAAAGTCAAAGGAGGAGAAGAAGAACAAGAGTGGCGGCGGCGGCGGCGAGGTCGCATCCGAATCCCCTTCCTCCGAAGAGGAGAGAGAAGAAGAAGAGGACGAAGACGTCGTGGCCCTGCGGATCGTGGGACCCGCGTCCAACCCCGCCATCGACTGGGCGTCCGCGGCGCGGGAGCTGTCCGCCGCGGCGGCCGCCGCGGCCGGGGAGCGGGTCCGGGCGGCAGCCGCAGCGGCGGTGGCGACGGCGGCCGCGTCGAGGCTCGGGAGCGCCGTGGGGGCCCCCTCGTGGCTCACAGATGCGGCCTCGGCGGCGCTGCTGCGGCAGCGGAGGCCCAGCTCCGTCGGAGGGGGAGGAGGAGGAGGCGGAGGAGGAGAGAGGAGGGAAGGGGAGACAACGACGAAGGACGCCTCGCCCGCGGCGCGCTCCCTGCTGTCGCCCTTTTCCTCGTCGTCGCTTTTCTCTTCCTCCGCCGTGCCTTCCCCTTCGCCGCTCGCGGCCCCTCCCAGGGACGAGCCCTTTGACTGGGAAAGGGAAGGGAGGGGCGAGGGGAGGAAGTCGAGATCTTCGCCGCTGCGCGGCCGGAGGCTGCGCTTTGGAGGTTGAGAAAAAAGTCGGAAGAAAAAAATGGATGTGTTTTTTCCTCTTTCCGGTTTTGTTTCAGTGTGTTTGCTCGCATTGCTTCCTTTTTTTACATTTGTTTTTTTCGTGGTGCTGGCTCGCGCTGCCGCTTGCCTTTGTAAAGCTAGAAGGAGAAGAACCGAAGGAGACGAGAAGAATCAAGAGCGGAGCGAGACGGGTTGAAAAAAAATCAAACCGGGACGACTTTGCAGATATCCTCGTACTCGAACCACTCCCTCTCCCTGACGTTTTCGACCCCCCCGCCGCCGCCGCGCCTCCTTTCGCTCCTCGCGAAGGAGACGCGGGCCCGGTACCCCGCCGCGTCCACCTCAGAGAGCGTGCCCTCCTCCCCGACGAAGCGAGAGACGTCGCCTCCTCTCCCGCTCTCCGAGCTCGCCCCGAGCGTTGCCGAGCAGGCGACGACCCGCACGGCGCCGCCGACGGCGGGCAGCACAGTCTCGAGCTGGGCCTGGTCGACGCGGAGCACGTCCCGGTCCCCGTCGAGGGTCTCGAGCTCGCCCACGAAGCCGACGATGGTCGGCTCAGGGGAGGAGGAAGGAGCTTTCCCCGCTCCTCCGCCGGCCTCTCCGTCGCCGCCGTGGCCTCGGCCGCCGGCGTCGACGACGGAGACGACGACGGCCTTGCGCTTGTAGTGGCCCGAAGCCTTGAGTTCCGGAGCCATGATCTTTACCACGAGCCCGCGGGAGAGCCAGGGGGCGTCGGAGGCGGGGACGGCGAGGGCGGGGGCGGCAGTGGCGGCGGGAGCCGTGATGCCTTCGCTCGCCCTTTGCCTTTTCTCTGCCGCCGCCGCCGCCGCCGCCGCCGAAGAGGAAGAAGACGCCTTTGCTGCTTCCTCGTCCTCCTCCTGGCGCTTCCGCTTCGCGGCCTGCTCCCGCTCCATCATGAGCTCGAGCTTGGACTTGGGGCGCTCGCGCTGCTTCTCGGCGGCAGCAGCTGAAGTCGCCGCTGCCGTCGCTACCGAAGCTGTCTCCGAGAAAACTGGGGCCAGCGCGGCAGCAGCGGCGCCTCCGTTGCCCGCTCCGGCTCCTCCCCCTCCGACGGCGACGCGCAGCCTCACGGGCGCGTCCCCCTCCTTCCTCGCCAGCTCCCCTCCGGCGGCCCTCGCCGCGGCGTCGAACCCGAGCACCCTCACCTCCTCCTCGCGAGCCCTCTCTGCCTGGCGCGCCAGCGCGTCGGCCCTCCTCGCCTCGGCCTCGGCGGCCAGCCGCGAGCGCCGGAGCCTCGCCTCCTCCACGCCGGCCACGCGCGCGTCGGCCGCCGCCAGCGTCACGTGCAGCCCCCGCTCGTCCTCGTCGACCCTGCACAGCCCGCTCCTCCCCAGGTGCGCCACGAACTCGGACAGCGTGTGCCAGCGGGTCGCGTTCATGTGCACGTGGTCCCTCTGCTGGATCAGCTCGTTGTAGACCACGTCGGCCCGGACCCGAGTCGTCGGGTGCGCCCTGCGCATGTGGTCGAGCCACGCCGCCTCGAACTGCTGGGAAAACTCGTCGACGACGCGGGCGGGCGCGTCGCCGAAGAGGGCCATCTGCCTCGCGTGCGACTCGGAGCCCAGGTGGCACTTGAAGCCGTTCTCGTCGCGGCACTGCTTGGAGCACATCTGGCAGTACCAGCGGAGGCGCTGGAGGCCCTTTTGCTTCTGGCGGTTGGCGATCTGAGGGTTTTTTTTTGTGGGGGGGCAAAAAGAGAAGAGGAAGAGGTCGAGGAGGTTGAGAAAGGAGAAGAAGAAAGAAGAAGGAGAACAAGACGAATGGACGGAAGAAGCATTCTTTCTTCGACGTCTCTCCGTCTCTCTTTCTCTCTCTTCTTTCATCGCGTACCGCCTTGGGACCCGAGGGGTCTCCCTTGCCCATGGCTGCTGCTGCTACAACGAGGAGCGGAGAGAGCTAGAAGAAACTGGCGTGGAGAGAGAGTGAGAATCGTCGCCGCTCAATTCGACGAAGAGACAAGTGAGAGAGAGCCAACCCTTTTTTTCCTTGTCTCTAAAAAAAAAAGCAAAACCAAAAACCAAAAACGCGACCCCGCCCACCGACGCTTTGAGAATCGCTCTATTTCAACTTCCTTGACGAAGGGGTACAAAGAGAAGGAGGTAGAGAGAGCATTGTAAAACCGCGAGAACTGTCCTTTTTTTTAACACAGAGGGGGCCGAAAGAGTGAGAAAAGAAAGAAAGGGAAGGGAAACGAATTTCTCTTCCCCCCTGTTTTCTCCTCCGCAGCAGCTCCCGCGTTCCCCCGCTTTCAAAAACTCGATTACAGGAACGAAAGCCATGGCAGAAGAAAAAACAGAAGAGGGGGAAGAAGAAGCTCGCTCCCAAACCCACACTCTCCCATCATTCTCTCTCTCTCCATTTTTAGCGCAAAAGTAGAAAAAAACATTTCTCTCTCTCCATTTCTCTGCCTCGCAACCACAAATCTACGCGGCGACAGCCTCGCGCTTGGCGGCCTCCTCGAGGATATTGAGCCTGATCCCCTTGCCCTTGGGCAGCGAGATCATAGGCTTGTCGCCGTCGCCGATGACGAAGACGTTGGACAGGCGAGTCGCAAACTCGTGGCCGGCGGCGTCGCGCACCTGCACGATGTCGAACGAGCCCTTGTGCTTCTCGCGGTGGACGACGGTACCGATGCGGCCCTGGTTCCTCCCCCCGACGACCATCGCGAGCTGGCCGACGTCGAACTTGAGCACCTTGGTCACCTTCGAGTCGGCGAACTCGAAAACGACGGTGTCGTTGACCTTGATGTCGGGGTCGGGGTAGCGCAGCGTCCTGCCGTCGTGCGTCGTGATGTAGGGGACGCCGCCGGCGCCGACCTGCAGCTTCTTGACGCGGAGCAGCTTGTAGCCGGCCTCCTCGGCGCCGACGCGGTGGCAAACGAACCGGCCCTTGGTGTCGTAGACCAGGCGGAAGTTCTCGTCGGTGCGGTCGAGCGAGACGACGTCCATCAGCCCCGCGGGGTAGGTGGCGTCGGTGCGGACCTTCCCGTCGACCTTGACGAGGCGCTGCATGAGGATGGAGACGACCTCCTTGCCGGTGAGGGCGTACCTGCGTGGTGGGTGGTTGTGAAAGGGGGGGGGGGGGGTCGGAGGGGAGAGAGAAAGAGAGGAGAGCGGAGAGAGAGAGAGCAAGGGAACAGGAAAAAGGTGAGTGCGAAGAGACCAGGAGGGGAGGTCCAGCGAAGCGAAGCGACGGCTGCTCTCCGATCTCTTCGATCATCGAAGAAGAGGAGAGGAGCAATCAACAACTCTCTTCCCCTCGCGCGAGCGGGTTCTGGCCCTCGACGAGCTCTCCTGCGCCCTCAGAGACGCGGCGTGAGGTCGATCGTCGACACGCAGCTGGGGAGAGCGGGGCGCGAACGAGCAGAAGAGGGAGCTGTTTGAGGGCGGAAGGCGGTGCTGCTCTCGAGGTCTCGAGCAAGAGGCAAGGGAGAGAGGCAGCAGCAGAGAGAGGGGGGCAAGGGCAAGGGCAAGGCACCAGAGCGCGAGAGAGCGGGGGCAATCAAGGCCTCTTCCTCCTCGCTTTCAAGCATCTCTTTCGCCTCTGCGGCTTTCCGGGCCGATCACAGAGATCGTCACGAAGGAGCCCCACGGGGGAGGGGAGAAAGAGAGCGCCCCCGGGGAAGAACGCGGCAGCGAGAAGGGGAAGCGATTGGCCGCCGCCACCGCCGCCGCTCCGTCGATTGCTGCTGCTCTCGACGACGCGAAAAACCAAGAAACAGCCAACTCACTTGAGCCTGTTTCGGAGCATGATCACCAACGGCAGGCACTCGCGCTGCTTATGGGGGCCGGGCGAGGGCTTGGGGGCCTGTTTTGAGTTTTTTTGAGTTCGGAGCGGAGGAAGGCGAGGAGAGGGAGGGAGGGAGAGACAAGCCGTGAGAAGAACGATCAAAAGAGCCGTCGACGACGCTCCGGCGGCGGCGGCTGCTTTGCGACGATGATCGCGTCCCGCCCTGAACGCGCGTACGCCCGACCCTCTCTTTTCTCTTTTCCCTCGCCGGAGAACGTAGATCAGAGCGTCGTTCGCCCATCGTGCGCGTCACGGGAGCCCCTGCACAACGCCATTCTACTTACGAAGATGCCGCCCAGCTTGCCAAGCATCCAGTGCTTGGGCGCATTCAAGCGCTTCAAGTGCTTCTTCGGTCCGCGGGGCATGGTGCTTCTTCTTCTTGGAAAGACGAGCCCTTAAGAAGAGGGAGGAGGGGACCACGCGCGCGAGGGGGCGAGGTAACAAAAGGACGCGGAGAAAGAAAGCCGCGTTGCAAGGAAGAGAAGAAAAGTGAAGGAGAGACAGTTGCGCGAAGCGATCGAAGTCGGTTTTTTTTTCGCCTCTCTTTTTTTCCCCTCTCACTCTTCTCTCGAGAAAAAAAAAGGAAAAAAGATAACGCGCGCACCTTGAGAAAAACTTCCACCATGGCCGACAACGCCAACGCCCCCATCGAGGCGCCCCCACAGCAGCAGCAGCAGCCCCCTCACGGCCAATTCGGGCCCCCGGAGGTCGCGGCGGCGGCGAAAGAGCAGCAGCGGGGGGGAGAAGGGCACCAAGAGCTGCTGGCAGCTGGTTCTCGCGACGCCGCAAGCGCCGCCCCGGCCGCAGGCCCAAACGCCGCGGCACTGCCCGCGCGACCCGCTGACGGCAAGGAGACGGTAGAGACGTGCGTCCTGGAGGTGGTATGGGGGCAAAGGGGCGGAATCGGCTGTTGCAGCGAGCGGGTTTCGATCTCAGCCGCAAAGAAACTCTTGTCGCGTCGCTGGCGACGAATTAAAAAAAAACGACGTCCGTTTTTTTTTTCCTCTCTTTCCCTCACCTCTTCCTTTCTCTTTACTCCTCTTTTCCAAAAATCAAAGCACCCCTCCTTCAGCGAGGCCGCCAACCACGGAAGCAACGGCGCTTCCTTCGCTGCTGAGGTCCAGAAGAAGAAGCCGGAAGAGGCCATGGAAAAGCCTCCTCCCCCTCCTCTTTCCTCTTCCGCCGGCGCCACTGCCGCCGTTGTTGCTCCGCCGCCTCCGCCTCCTCCTCCTCCGCCGCCGCCGCCGCCTCCGCAGCAGCAGCAGCAGCAGCAACAGCAGAAGAAGAAGAAGACCCACGCAGATCCTCTCCCTCATCCCGTGCCCCCGTGGATCCTGGGGCTCATCTCGACCACTTTCTTTGGGCCCTGCCCCAAGCACGGGCCCGCGGGGACCGCATCAGCCGCGACGACGGCGACGGGGAGCGGAGCGGGAGGCGGAGACAAGGGCGGCGGCGGCGCTGAAACTTCCTCTGCAGCTCTCGCTCCTCCCTCGACCAAGAAGGCCGACCTCACGCACTGGTGCTGCGCGTGCCTGCGCCCTCTGTGCGCCTCGTGCATCCAAGAGAGGGAGCACCCGGCGGGGCACAGGCTGCAGCAGGTAAGAAGAACTGGACGTTTTTTCAGTTACTCGAGAGGGAGAAGAAAAAAAACCGACGCGCTTTCGTTTGGGAACGCTTTGAGGCTTTCCGACTTCCTCCTCCTCTTTCGCCTTCCCCCTTCTTCTCGTTCCCGCGCCATTCTCCGCCCCGTGTCTCTCGCTCCCCTCTATCTATCTATCTATCTATCTATCTTTCTTTCTCTCTATCTATCTTTCTTTCTCTTCCGAGTTACTCTGTCGAATGCTCCCTGGAGTCTCCTCTCCTCTCTTCACTCACCCACAAACACCCCCTCCCAAAACGCTCCAAACTTTCAATTTAAATTGTTTTAAACGAAAAGATCCGCCGCAATGTCTACCGCGACGTCGTCCGCGTCGCCGACATCGCAAAGGGGATGGACGTGGCCGGAATCCAGACGGTGCGCTTTGAGTCTCTTTCTAGAAGAAGAGAGAGAAGAGAAGAAAAAAAGTCACTCTTTTTTTCCTTTGTTTTCCCTCTCTCAAAAAAAATCCAAAACCCCAAAAACAAAAAAACAAAAACAACAACGACAGTACACGACCAACGGCCACAAGGTCGTCTTCCTGGCGACGAAGCCGGTCAAGGGAGGAAGAGGAGGAGCAGGAGGAGGAACCGGCGGTGGCGTTTCTTCCGTCTCTTCCGTCTCTTCCGCGGTGACGGCGACGGCAGTGACGGCGACGGCGACGGCGGTGGCGACCGCCGAGGCCGCAGCCAACGCGCTCCCCTCCTTCGTCCTCGACCCCAACCCGCCGCCCGACACCTGCCTCGGGTGCGCCTGCTCCCTGGGCACCGGCTGGTCATTCTGCTCCATGCAGTGCAGGGTCAAAGAGATGCACGCGAGGGCGGGCCTTCCGATGCCCGCGGCGCCGCCGGGGCCCGCGGCGGTCGGGGCGCCGCTGCCGCGGGGGGGCGAGGGGGCGGGGTGGGGGGCAGGCGTCTCCGGCGGTCCCACGTCGGGAGGCGCCGCGTCGGCGAGGCAGCGCGCCGCCGCCGCAGCCTCGAGGGCCTCGAGCGAAGCGAGGGGGGCTCCTTCTGCTGCTTCTGCGAGGCCGCTCGTGGGGGCGGCGGCGGCGGCGAGGGCTGCGAAGGAGGCGCGCCTCGCCCTCGCGGCGGCGGCGCGCGCAAACGGCGACGACGGCGGCGGCGACGGCGAGGAAGAAGAAGGAGGAGCAGACGAGGAAGGGGAAGAGGACGACGAGGACGTTCCCCAGCGCCCGCGACCGCCCTCGGCCCGAATCGCCAAGAGGCCGCGCCCGAGCACCGTCAGCGGCGGCGGCATGGCTTCCGGCGCCCGCGGCGGAGGCGGCAGCGGCGTTTCTTCGTGGTCGGGAGGAGGAGGAGGAGGAGGAGGAGAGGAGGTCGAGGATGACGACGGGGACGAGGAGCAAAACGACGGCGGCGGCCGCTTTGTTGTTGCCGCCGGGCAAAAGCGCCCGGCGTCGCTCCGCGCTTCCTTGCCCAAAGGGCAGCAGCAACAGCAGCAGCCTTCTTCTTCCATCTTGGCGCCTGTCACCCCCCCCCTCTTCTACCGCCGCGCGGGGGCCCGCGGAGGAGGCGTCGGAGGCGGCAGCGGGGGCGCGGCCAAGTGCTGCTGCGGCGCAGGCAGCACCGTCGGCGTCGCCGGCGTTGGCGGGAGGAACGGCAGCGGCGCTTCTTTCGGTTCCCTCTCCTCCTCCTCCGCGACCTTCGCAAGGAGGTGCCGCTGCCACGGGCGCAAGCAGTGCTGGCCCAGGAGGACGGCGTTCGAGTGAAATGATTTTGTTGAGAAAGAGGAGGAGAGAAAAGAGAGAGAAGAGAGAGAGAAACTTGTGCCTCACCCTGCCTTGCCCGCTGCTGTTTTCCGTTCCTTTTGTGTTCGTTTCGGCTTCTTCTCCTCCTTTTAGAAATAATGACCGCATTGCCTTTTTCAGTTTTGTTGTTTGTCAGAATGAAATCACAGAATTTTCCACGCTCGCATGAAAAATAAACTCTGTCTTTCTTTTTGTTGTTGTCTCTCTCTCACCTTCCCTGTCTCTCTCGCTCGCTCGCGCACTCTTTCTCTCCCCCCTCCATCTCTCTCTTTTTTTCTTTTTTCTTTTTTTCTGTCATTTTCGTGTTTGTTTCTTGCTTTCTCCCGTTCGCAAGGGACAACAGACGAACACTGAGCAAATGAGATGGGGGGGGGGGCGTTGTTTTTTATTTCCCTTCAAAAGAGAAAGAAAACAAATCACGCCTTGCCCTCCTCCTTCGAGTTCGCCTTCTTGGCGCTCGCCGCCGCGGCCGCGGCCACGGCCTCGCGCCTCTCGGTCTCGACGCGGAAGTCGTCGATGGTCCGGAACTTGGACTCGAGCAAGGACTTGAGCTGTGGAGGTTATGATTTCGGTTTTGAAAAGAGAAAAATAGATTTTTGGGGGGGGGTGAGTTCTCTGTCTCTCTCTCTCTTCTTCTCTCTCTCTCCCGTTCTCTTTCTCTCTCCCGTTCTCTTTCTCTCTCCCATTCTCTTTCTCTCTCCAGCATTGTCTCTCGCGAAATCGAAAAGTCAGGAAAAGCCTCAGAACAGATCTTGGTAAATAAAAATGCATCCTCATGGCGCGACTCGAGAGTCCCACCGGGTCGGTATTAGCATAGAATATTTTTTTGGGTTCATCAAAAGCAGGTTTCCTTTCGTTTTTTTCTCCCGGGTTTTTTTATCGCGCGGGCTCTCGCCGCACCAACTCTCTCTCTCTCTCTCTCTATCAAACCCCAAAAACTTCCAACAGACTCCATCGTACCTTTGCGTCCATCGTCAGGCCGCACCCGGTGGGCAGGCCCGCGTAATGATGGAACGCCCAGAACTTCTCGACGCCGTAAAGAGATGTCGACACTCCCGACTCGAAGTCTGCCAGCACGGCGCTCTCAAAGTCGCGGTACAGAGCGGCGTCGAAGCGCTTTTCGAGGCCGTAGGACCAAAACCGGAACAGGCACTCGAGCCCGTACCGCGCCCCCGCCGCCGCGTCCGCAGTCGCGGCAGCCACGAAGTCGGCGTACATGGCGGCGTTGAAGCGATCCCTCAGGAAGTAACTCAGGAAGCGGTACCACGAGTTGGCCTCGTCGCTCCGCCCGGGCCCCCGCGCCGCGCGCTCGGCCAGCGCGCGCGCCCGCCAGGCCTCGTACGCAATCTGCTTGAAGCCGCTGTTGCGCAGCAGCGCCGCCGACGGGTGGCTGAGGGCCGAGGCGGGGAGAGGGACGGAGCCGATGATGGCCTCGGCGGAGGTCGCCGGCGGGGAGGAGGAAGCGGGAGCGGAGGTGCGAGGCTGCTTTGGTGCTGCCGCCGTCGCTGCCGCCGCTCCCGCTCCCGCCGCCGTCGGGGTCGAGGCGGCGACGATGGTTGCGGCTGCCGCCGCCGTCGGGGGCGTCGTCCCCAGAATCCAGCCGATGCCGGAGGGGGCCGCACCCGTCGTCGCCGTCTCTTCTGTGCTCGATCCTCCCCCCGCCTTTGCGAGAGAAGAAAACGACAGGGAGCCCGAGACCGACTTGCCGCTGCTGCTTTCTGCGTCGCTGCCCTGCTGCTGCTGCTTCCTCGGCATGGCCCGCGGCGCCGACGAGGGGTAGAAGCGCACCTCCGGTACAGCCTCGTCGTCGTCGCTCAGCTCGTCGTGTTCGTCGTCGTCGCTGTGCCCCTTGGCCTCGTTCTCGTCGTCGCCATCGTTTCCCGCGCAGGCGGCCGCGGCGGCCACGGCGGCGGCGCGCTCCTTGACGGCCTTGGCGGCCTTGAGCGTCGCCCGCAGCTGCGAGAGCCCCGCGGCGATCTCCGCGATGGCGGCCTCGTCGGCCGTCGCGCCGCCGCCGCTACTGCTCCTGGCGCCGGCGCTCCCTCCAAAGCCCCCCAGGGGCCCGCTGCCGCCGGCGCCCGAGAGTCGTCGAGGGGAGGGCGAGGCCGGAGGGGGGATGACCGGAGAGGGGGCCGAGGGGGAGGCCGAGGGCGAGGCCGAGGGCGCAGGCTGCTGCTGCTGCCGCAGCATCGCCGCCGCCGTCGCGGCTCCTCCGGCGGCAGCGCCACTCCTCGCGGAGGAGGAAGGCTTCCCCGACGGCCCCTTGAGCACCGCCGGGGGCTTGACGATCAGCAGCTTCGAGACCTCCTCGTCGGTCAGCGGCGGCGGGGCCGGAGCGGAGGCCGGAGCAGCGGCGTTCGAAGAAAGAGGAGAAATAGACGAAGCCGCAGCCGCAGCGCCGCTCTTTCCTTTTGCTTTTGCTGTGGCCGGGGCGGCAGCAGCGGCCTCGTCGTCCATCGCGAAGAGGGCGTCGTCGCCCGGCGTCTGCGGCGGGAACGTCGCTGTCGCCGCCGCCGAAGCCTTCTTGGCTGCTGCTGCTGCTGCTGCGGGCTTGGGAGCAGCAGCGGCGGGAGCAGCAGCGGCGGGAGTAGCAGCAACGGGAGCAGCAGCTTGCTGCTGCTGCTGCTGCTGCCCTCGCCCGCGGCCCGCAGGAGGCGGCGGCGGCGGAACGTCGACAGCGGCAACGGCAGCGCCCCCGCCGCCGCCCCCGGCGGCGACGACGACGGGGACCATCGCGGCGTGCGCCGAGGGGTCCCTGGCGGCGACGGGCAGGACCCACTGCGCCCACCCAGCGCGCGGCCTGAGCAGCGCGCCGTCCCTCGAAACCTCGACGACGGCCGACGCGAAGAGCGCCGAGGCGAGGAGCGGGGCGATGGCCTCGGGCGCCGCCGCCGCCGCCGAGGAGGGAGGGGCGGCCGCGGCCGCGGCGGAGGAAGGGGAAGGGGTCGAAGGGGTCGAGGAAGGAGCGGCCGCGGCGGCGGCGTTCGCGGCCGCTGCGCCGGCAGCAGCAGCAGCAGCGGCAGCCAGAGCGGGGGCCGCGGCGCCGGCGGCGGCGGCGGTCGAAACCGGGGGGGCAGGGGCAGAGGCGCCCGCGGGCGGCAGCGCCGGCGCCGCCAGCACCTTGACGCGGTTGAACGCCGCCACCAGCGCCGCCGGGATCCACCCGTCGTCGTCCATCTTGCTCCGCAGGAACATGTCCTTGCAGAGGTTTTGTCCGCTGAAGTAGTACTCGACCTGTCTTCGGAGGGCATCCTCGACGGCCGCGACGACGGGGTTGGGGTTTGGCTGGCGCTGCGGGAGGAGGAGCGGCGCCTGGTGCTGCTGCTGCTGCTGCTGGAAGTGCTGCTGCTGCTGGTGCTGCTGGTGTTGTTGGTGCTGCTGCTGTTGGTTGTAGTTCTGCTGGTTGTTGTAATTCTGCAACGAGAAGCAGGCAGAGTGAGAGAATAGAGGGGGAGAAGAGAGAGAAAGCGAGTTGAGTTGAGAGAGAGAAAAAAGACGAAGAACGAAGGAAGACTTCGACACGATATCAAAAAAAAGGAAAGAAGGGAACGCACCTGCTGCTGTTGGTGGTTGTAATGCTGCTGGTTGTTGTAATTCTGCTGCTGCTGCTGCTGCTGCTGCCAGTGCTGCTGCTGCTGTTGCTGCCAGTGCTGGTGCTGCTGCTGCTGCTGCTGGTTGTAGCTCTGCTGCTGCTGCCAGTGCTGCTGCTGCTGGTGGTAATTCGGCTGCTGCTGCTGCCAGTTCCCGGTGTTGTTGTTCCCTCCGCGGCCGCCGCCGCCGCCCTGCTGCTGCTGCATCTGCGGGGGCGGGGGCATCGCGCCCAGCGGCAGGCCGAAAGCCGCAGAAGGATAGTAGAACGGGGCTCCCGGGGGCGGGGGCGGGAGGCCTCCGCCGCCGCCGCCTCTCTGCTGCCCCTGCTGCTGCTGCGGGCCCCCAGGAGGAGGCGGGGGAGGAGGCACCCCGGCGAAAAACAGGGGCGCGCCCATGAACGGCGGCGGGGGCCCGCCGACGACGCTGCCGGGAGGCGGGGGTCCCATCCCAGGCCACGCCCCGGCGGCGGCCGCCGCCGCGGCGACGGCGGCGGCGGCCGCGGCCGCGGCCGCGGCCTGGTGCTGCTGCTGCGGCGTCCCTCCTGGCATCATCCCGATCCCGTTCGCCCCGAGCATCTGCCCCCCCACGCCGCCGCCGCGCCCGCGCCCGCGGCCTCCGCGCCCGCGGCCCCTCCCTCCGACCATGGCGGGGCCGCCGGGGTACGCGGGATGTCCGTCGGGGCCGACGCCGAAGCCGCCCGGGCCGCTGCCGGGGCTGACGCCGCGGCCCAGCCCGCCGCGGCCGCGGCCGCCCTCGCCGCGCCCGCCGGCGGCGCCGCCCCTGCCGGTGCTCCCGACGGAGCCGGCACGCTGCAGGGCAGGGGTGTTCTGCTGCTGCTGCTGCTGCTGTTGCTGGCTTTGCTGCTGCTGCTGCGGCGGCGGCGGCGGCAGCTGCTGCTGGGACGCTGCGGAAGAAGCGGCGGCGGCGGCGTCTCCCGAGGCATCGGGAGCCCCGTCGCCGCCTCCCTCGCCGGGTGCTGCTGCCGTCGCTGCTGATGCTGAGCTGCCGCCGTCGCCCGAAGAGGCTTGCTGCGGCTGCTGCTGCTTTGCCGACTTTTTCCTCCTCGCCGTCGTTGCCGGCGCGGGAGGGGCACTGGCAGCAGAAGCACTACCAGGGGCTGCTGCTCCCGCCGCCGCTGCCGGCTCCGGAGCAGGAGCCGCCGCCGCTGCCGCTGCCGCCGCAGAGGCCGGAGAAGCGCGCCCTCCCTTCTTCGAGGGAGGGAGCGCGTCGGCGTCCCCGAGGGACGGCCACGAGGGTGCCGACTGAAAGCCTTCGGCGACTCCTCCCTTTGCGGACGAGGGCGGCGGGGTCGGGCCCGTCGCCTTGGAGGCGGCGGGAGCCGACGCGGTCGCGTTGTTGGCCGGCGTCGTCGGCGTCGCTCCCGACGAGGAAGCAGCGGTAGAGGCGTGGGGCGCCGCAGAGGACATGACAGACGCTCCTGGGGCCGAGAGCACTTCCTTGGGGGCCGGGAGCTTCCACGCCGACTTGGCCGGAGGGGGCGCGGGCTCGAGGTGCTGCGGCGCCTGCGGGATTTTTTGGACGGGGAGAAAGAGAGAAAAGGGGGGGAAAAAAAGAGGTGAGTGTTTTTCGTTGTTCGGTTCTGCCGGCGGCCGCTGATGATCACGGCAGTGCCCGCTCGTCGCAGGCGCTTTCTGGCTCGCTTCTCCTGGTTTTTATCCACAGGAGCGCGTCGAGCATCATGGGAAGACTGCAGCTGACAGAGTGGCGATGCCAAGAAGGGACAGCAAGCGTTGCCAATCGGTGGGGGCCATCAAAATAAGGGGGGGCGACGAGTTCGACGACGTTGAAGAAAGAAGAAGAAAACAGAGGGGGGACCGTTCTTCATCTCCTCTTCTCTTCCCCCAATCCGAGAGTCCGAGAGTCCGCGGGCCACCAAGTCCCTCTATCCCAATGAACAGGGCATCAGGCGAGAAGCACTCTTACCTCTGCAGGCCTGGCCGTCGAGGCACCGCCGGCCTTGGCTGCGGCGGGAGAAGATGACGACGACGACGATGGAGGAGCTCCTGCGGCGGCATTGTTGTTGTTGCCGGTGCCTCTGCTGCCGCCGCCGCCGGCAGCAGCAGCAGAGTTTGGTGTTGCTCGCGCCGAAGCGGCTCGACTTCCGCCGTCGCCCCCTCCTGATGATGACGTCGCAGCGACTATGGCGGCCCAGGGCCTCGCGGCAACGGGGGCAGACGGTTGCTCGTCCGGCATATCGAGGAAGAAAGAGAGCAGGGGAAGGAAGGAAGGAATCGACTGGTTTTTTCGATCTCAAGTTCAGACAGAAGAGAGGAGAAAAGCCTTTCCTCTCTGTGCTGTCTCCCCTTTCTCCGCCTCTGTTTCTCTAAAAGCGCTGTGCCTCTGTCGGAAGCCGGTGTCGTTTTGAGACAGCGGGAGCAAGAGCGAGAGCAAGAGCCGGAGCAAAGAGAGGTGCGAACGAAGAGAGAACCTCCTTCTTTTCTAAAAGAACAGAGGAATCGCCACGCTCCAGTTCGAATGAAAAAAAGTGAGGCGGGGCCGTTTCATTTTCTTCCTTGTCCGCATCTGGAGGAACGGACGACTCCCATCTGCTGCGAGCTAGCTTCTCTCTCACGACTTCTCCAGCTCCTCTCCTTCCATCCACGTGATCCCTATCCCAGCATGACGAGCGGCGGCGGATTCGGTGTCACTGCCAAGGCCCTCTCGACGACGTCGAGCAACGAAACCAAGAGCGCCGCTGAGACGGCCGCGGCGGTCAAAAAGTTCACGGCCTTGGGCGTCTGCGAGCAGCTTGCCGAGGCCGCGGCGGCGCTCGGATGGACAGCGCCCACGGAGATCCAGGCCGCCGCAGTGCCGCATCTGTTGGCTGGTACGGCGTGTGAAGAAAAGGAAGAGAGAGAGGGAGAGAGAGAGAGAGAGAGAGAGAAAGAGAGAGCCGGGCATTCGACGTCTGGCGACGGCTTGCTTTCCCCCCCCCCCCAAGTGCCTTTCTTCTCTCACTTCTCTTGTTCGCCCTCCCCCTTGCTCACCTTGTACCCTTCCATACTACCATTCCACCCTTTGGCACGAACAGGCAAGGACGTCATCGGCCTCGCGCAGACCGGGAGCGGCAAGACGGGCGCCTTCGCCCTGCCCATTCTTCAGGTAAGAGAATGACGCATGCAAGCCTTTTTTTCCCCCAGGCGAAGCATCGCGCCGCGGCAACGGCGCCAACCTCCGACCGCAACCTTCTCCTCCCTCCCTTTCCACCCCTTTCCACCCCTTCCCACCTTCCCACCTCCCCCCCCCCCCCTCCGAACGAAACGAAATGAAACGACAACCAGGGCCTCATGGACAGCCCGCAGGCCTTCTACGCCCTCATCCTGTCCCCGACGCGGGAGCTCGCCATCCAGATAGCGGAGCAGGTCGAGGCACTCGGCTCGGGGATCGGCGCCCGCGCCGCGCCGCTCGTCGGCGGCGTCGACATGACCGCGCAGGCGATCGCGCTCTCGCGGAGGCCGCACGTCCTGGTGGGGACGCCGGGCCGCGTCGTCGACCACCTGTCCAACACGAAGGGGTTTAGCCTGAGGAACCTGAAGCACCTGGTGCTCGACGAGGCGGACAGGCTGCTCAACATGGACTTTGAGGCCGAGATCGACGCCGTCCTCAAGGCGATCCCGCGGGAGGGGAGGCGCACGCAGCTCTTCTCCGCGACGATGACGAGCAAGGTCGCCAAGCTGCAGCGCGCGTGCCTGCGGGACCCCGTCCGCGTCGAGGCCGGCAACGACAAGGAGGGAAACGGCAAGTACGCCACGGTGTCGACGCTGCGGCAGCAGTTTTCCTTCGTGCCCGCCAGGAGCAAGGACGCCGCCGCCGTCGCCGCCCTCACCTCCGACGAGCTCGGGGGCTGCACCTCGATCATCTTCTCCAGGACGTGCGACGGCGCCCGCAGGCTGGCCCTGCTGCTCCGCGCGCTGGGGCTGGGCGCCCTGCCGATCCACGGCCAGATGAGCCAGCCGAAGCGCCTCGCGGCGCTGTCCAAGTTCAAAGCCGGCGAGCGGCCGATCCTCGTGGCCACCGACGTCGCCTCGCGCGGGCTCGACATCCCGCACGTCGACCTGGTCCTCAACTACGACGTGCCCATGAACTCCAAGGACTACGTGCACAGGGTCGGCCGCACGGCGCGCGCGGGCCGAGCAGGGCGCGCGCTGACGCTGGTCACGCAGTACGACGTCGAGCAGTTCCAGAAGATCGAGGCGCTGACGGGGACCAAGATGGAGGCCTGGGCGGGGTCCGACGCGGAGGCCGCGGAGCTGCTGGCGGAGAGGGTGGCCGAGGCCGGGAGGCTGGCCTCGGCGCAGATGCGGGAGGCGGACTCGAAGCGGGGGGGGAACGGGGGGAACGGGAACGGGCAGGACGGGAAGAGGAAGCGGCGGGGCGGGGCCGTCGACGACCACGACGACGACAACGGCGGCGTCGGGGACATCCTCGGAGGGAGGCGCAAGTTTATGAAGAAGTACTGATTTGGAATTTGACCTCTGTCTGGGTTGGATGCGCGTGTAAGAAGAACGAACGGAAATGACCGGGGTGAAGTGGCCTGCGGTTGGGCGTGTGGGCGGGGAGGAAGAGAGAGAGAGAGAGAGAGAGAGAGAGAGAGAGAGAGAGAGAGAGAGAGAGAGAGAGAGAGAGAGAGAGAG
>Ga0315289_10003736_pt1 | contig 22970 bp, 15 predicted proteins | sample YL17G11_40_MG_FD_203452 | JGI IMG/M metagenome (GOLD analysis project Ga0315289, IMG submission 203452) | Sediment microbial communities from Yellowstone Lake, YNP, Wyoming, USA - YL17G11_40 | ecosystem: Environmental > Aquatic > Freshwater > Lake > Sediment | place: USA: Wyoming | collected... | reverse complement strand
CGAGGTTTTGAAACTACCTGATTTCAAAGGTGGGTTCGCTTACAACCCCGCGTCACTTTCCGCTTCGAGTTTTTGGCGTTCAGTGCCCGTTGCCGCCGATTTCTTGGCGGGCTTTTGTTTGCCTTCGGGCGATGCGGCCTTGGCTTTGGGATCGTAGGCGGGATTCGGCTTCGGCGTCACCGCCTTGGTGTCTTGGAGGAATTTCTCGATGAGCGCGTCCATCTGCTTCACGCGCGCGGGTTGCGCCGCCGCCAGGTCGTTCCGCTCGCCGATGTCGTCTTTGAGGTTGTAGAGCCGGTAGCCATGCGCGTCGTTTTCGCCGTCATAAAAGAGCCGCATGAGCTTCCAATCGCCGTCCGTCATGGTCACGGCCGGCGGCAACCTATCTGGCACTCCCGGACTATGCGGGAAATAGGTAAAGATGGGCGGATGATTAAACGGCTTGCCCGCAAATTCGTCCGCGACGCTGACGCCATCAAAGATTTGTCCCGGCTGGGGTTTGAGGCCGAGCATCTGCACAAACGTGGGATAAAAGTCCTGGCTTTGAATGATCGCGTCCGTGCGGCTGCCGGCCTTGGTCAAGCCGGGCCAAGCCACCACGCACGGCACGCGCACCCCGCCTTCGTAAATCGTGGCCTTGCCGCCGCGCAACGGACGATTGCTCGTGGGCGTGGTGCCATCCACCTCGTTATACATATTCCCGCCGTTGTCCGAATAGAACACGACGATGGTGTGGTCGGCGATGCCAAGCCGGTCCACCGCGTCGAGCAACTTACCCACGGCGTCGTCCATGGACTCGACCATCGCCGCGTAGGTGGGGCTGTGCTGCGCGTCGTTGGGATTGATCGTGCCGCGATATTTTTCAATCAGGCTCGCCTTGGCGTTGAACGGGGCGTGAACCGAAAACTGCCAGTAGTTCATGAAGAACGGATGATCCTTCTGCTGCGCCATCCATTTCACCGCCTCTTCGCTCATGCGATCCTCGATGTGTTCCAGCGGATAGTTCTCCTTGAAGTCTTTGAACTTCCACGGCGCGACGTAACTGCCCGCCGGCCCCGGACCCGCCCAATGCGGCAAATCCACGTCGAAGCCCTGCTGCAACGGCGAAAACGGCTCCGGCCCGAGATGCCATTTGCCGAAATGCGCCGTCGCGTAACCCGCCGCCTTGAACGCCTCGGCGAGGGTGAAGTAATTCGTGTTCAACCGGGTCGCGCTGCTGCAGATCACGGCCTTGCTGTTTGACCCCGCCTTGTCCTTCACCGTGGCCTTCAACAGCTCCTGCGGCATGTGGCAGACCGGCGCGGTGATGCCGGTGCGCGCGGGATTCAGGCCAGTCATGATGCTCGAGCGCGTCGGTGAACACAGCGGGCTGTCCGAGTAGGCGCGCGTGAACACCATGCCGCGCTGGGCCAGCCGCTCCACGTTGGGGGTCTTGTAATATTTCGTGTTGCCATAGAGCGTCGTGTCGCTCCAGCCGAGGTCGTCGGCGAGGATGAAAATGACGTTCGGTTTGACGGCGGCGGCGGTTGCATTGGTCAGCGCCAACGCGCCGACGAGTGAGAGGAGTGGGAGTTTGTATTTCATAAATTTGGCATTTCAAAAACCACCGTTGGCGGAGGGCGGACTGCTTTCGTTTTATTCGTCCAATGTCGCATCCGGCGCCGCCGCCGGTTTCTTTGTCTTCCCCTTGCCCTTGGGGGCATCCGCGGAACTGCCTCCGCCCTTGGCGGCCGATTTTTTCAGCGCCGCCAGTTCGGCCTCGGTCAGTTGGCGGCCCTCGGAGCGGGCCTGGGAAGCCAGCAACGAAAGTTCCGCATCGTCAGGCTTCTCGGGCGCGCCCGGACCGATGGTGCCATCGGCCTTGTAGATCGGGGCGTAACCCGGTTCGCGCTCGCCGGAGGTGACGCGCAGCTTCACATTGGGCTGCTCTACGAACGCCTTTTGCAGCGCCAGCATGTGTTGGAGTTTTTCCGGGTTGCTTGCCGCCAAGTCGTGCGTTTCGCTGCGGTCGTGGGTCAGGTCGTAAAGCTGCCACGGCTCACCGTAGGCCGTCACCATCCGCCAGCCGTTGTCCACCACGGCCATGTTGTTGAAGAGCTGAAAATACAGCGGCCGCGGCGGCAGCACGGCGTTGTCCTTCAAAATCGCGGCGAACGACCGGCCCGGCAGTGGCGGTTGCTCCTTGCCGCCAAAATTCGCGGGGTATTTTGCCCCGGCCAGGTCCATCAGCGTGGGCAGCATATCGGCAATTTGACAGGGCTGGTCGTCATAGGCCTTCTGCGGTTTGATGACCGCCGGCCAGTTGGCGATGAACGGCGTGGTCACACCGCCGCTATGCTGGGTGCGTTTGTAGAATTTCAGCGGCGTATTGGACGTGAACGCCCAGGCCACGCCGACATTCCACCTAGTGCCCGGCGTGCCGACGTTGATGCCACTGCGCACACGGTCGTTCGGACTCGCCCCGTTGTCATTGAGGAAGATTACCAGCGTATTGTCTCGCACGCCCAGGTCATCCAGCGTTTTCAGCACGCGGCCCACGCCTTGATCCACGCAATCCACCATCGCCGCATAGGTCGCCATGCGCTGGTCCTGAAAGTCCTTGGACTTGGCATCCAAGGTGTCCCAAGCGGGGATGCCCGCGGGGCGTTCGAGAAAATTCCAGCCGGGGCCGGCCAGGCCGAGCGCCTGCTGCTTCGCAAACCGTTCCTTGCGGATGACATCCCAGCCTTTGAGATATTGGCCGCGATACTTCGCGACTTCGCTGGCCGGCGCCAGAATCGGCGCGTGCGGCGCATTGTAGGCCAGGTAGAGAAAGAAGGGTTGCTCCGCATGCGCCTGATGTTCTTCGCGGAGAAACCGCACGGCGTAATCCGTCAGCGCGGTGGTCGCATAGAAGTTGGTCTTCGGCACCGGCCACGGTTTGCCATCGAGGGTGAAGGAGTTGTCCCCTTTGAATGAATCCGTGCCGCCGCCCATGAAGCCGAAGTGCCGGTCAAAGCCGCGCTCGAACGGCACGCCGGCGCAATGCCACTTGCCCACCATCATCGTGCGATAACCGGCGCCGTGGAGCACTTCGCCGAAATTCGGGCTGTCCTTGCGGACGGCTACGTTCGGGCTGTGACTCCACCAGTGCTGCCCGGTCACGAGGGCCGCGCGGCTCGGCTCGCATTTGCCGCAGTTGTAGAACTGCGAGAACTTCAGCCCGCCCGCCGCCAGTTTGTCTATGTTCGGCGTTCTTATTTCGCCGCCGTAGCAGCCGATGTCCGAGAAGCCCATGTCATCGGTCATGATGACGATGATGTTGGGCCGGGCCGGAGCTGGAGCCGGTGCCGCCGACAACGAGATGGCGGAGGCGAGGGCGGCCAGCGGGAGCAATACGATTGTTTTCATGTGCTGATACGATTTGCTTGAAGCGCTTTCCATGCGAACCAGTTTAGACGCTCCGGCTCGGTTGATGGTTACGCGCGTTGAATTTAGCCGAGCTGCCACAGCCAGCCGAAAATCTCGCCTGTGATCTGCAACACCGGCTGGCCGTCCTCTTCGATGACGGAGAAAACGTGCTTGGGATCGTTGTGCAAACCGAGCGGCTTGCCGTTGTGCCCGTTCGGGCTGGTCGGCGTGCCGGGCGGCAAACCCTTGACCGTTTCATGCGGCACACCCATCCAAAGTTCCCAGTGCGACAACTTCGCGTCGAGCAGGTTCGTCCATTCGTTGGTTTGGGCATTTAGATTCGGTGTCATTGACGTGACGAGGAAGCAGGCGGCCACAAGCAAGGGAAGGTGTCTTTTGATCGTAGTTATTATTTTGGTATGGGGGAAATTCAAATTTCATCCGGAGCAAGTCAGGCCGCTCGACTGCGTGAAACGCCCGCCCGGGAGCCGGACACTCCGGCGGAAACGGCGGGAGATATCGTGGCTTGCAGCCGATCAATGCGAGCTTTCGTTTTTGCCACCGGCCCCTTGCCGGCATGGATCGTAAAATCCATCAAGAAGCGGCGCACCGCGCCCGGGGCCAGTCGCGGCACGCGGCCCGCCTCCCGTTCTGCCTGACGCGGTCTCGGGAAACTGGTTCCAGGCTCCAGGCCGGTCACGTAGCCATCAGCGATGGCAGCGGTGTTTTTCCACAGCGTGAAACAAGGAAACTGCTCCAGCGCGAAAGTCATGGAGACGCCCCGGTCCGCCGCCGCGTTGTGGAGCAACGCCAGGGAGCGCCCGGAGGCATCGGCCAACGGCTCCAAAAAATAAACCTGCTCGGCAAAGCCTGCGGTCGGTGCAGCGAAGGTTTCATACTGGCCGAGTTGTTTCGCCGAGTAGTCGTTGGCGGGCGTCACCCGTTTCGCGGCGGCGCAAAAACGTGCGCCTGCCTCCAGCAACGGCGGGCCGTAGTTGATGTGGTAGAGCAGTTGAAATTCCTGCGCGCAGCGTCCGGCATTGCGGATTTCATCCGCCACGCGAAATTCATTTGAGCCCGGCGCGGTGGAAATTTCCGTCCACAACTCGAACTGCGCGCCAAACAAACTGCGTTCGTCCACCCGGCCGCGAATGCGGAGGCGATACGGCGGCGCGCGTTCGATCAACACTTCCACCTCGGACGCGGGCGTGTTGGCGATCTTGCCGTGCAGGGTCAGGTCCAGCGTGGCTTCGGTGCCGGTGGCGGTGCGGAATTTGTCCGGGCCGGGCGCGCCGCAAGATTCGAGGCCACAGCGCACGAGCCATTCATTGAAGCCTTCGAGCCAGCCCAGTCCGCCACGGCTGGTAAGATTCACAAGCTGCGGATGCACCACTTCCCGAACCGGCGAATCCCAACCCAAGCACACGTCGCACGACTCCACGCGCAACACGCCCATGCCGCGCGTGGGAATCACGGTGAACCGCAGCGCGCCGTTGTCCACCTCGATCAATTCCACGCCCTCCTGTTTGCCGCCGTGCAACGTGTGCTGGCGCACGGACCAGGGCCGGGCGGCGGGCAGTTTCAGGTTGCGATTGGAAATCCGCCAGTCACCGACCCGGACGTTAGCGGCGACGCTGGTGAGCGTCTTCTGGAAAAGTTGCGGCTGGAGCGTGCGCGGTTTTTTGAGTCGGACCATAAATCAATGCACCTCCAGTGCCGCCGCCGCCGGGTCACTTGAGCGTCTGCTTCAAGAACTTCAATCCCTTCACGGCGATTTCCGCCTGCGTGGGTTCCATGCGCCGCCAGATGCAAGTGGCCCGGGCGATGACTTTCACGTCCTTGGTGAACGATTCGATCACCACGTCGCCGTCGTAACGAATGGCTTTGAGCGCCTGGGCGATGGACTTCCAATCGGTGTGGTCGTTGCCCGGCGTGCCACGGTCGCTGCCGCAGGCGTGGAGATGTCCCAGATGCCGCCCGGCCTTGCGGATCGCCGCCGGCAGATATTTTTCCTCGATGTTCATGTGGAACGTGTCGAGGAGCAGCTTGAGCGCGGGGCTGCCGACGGACTTGATCATTTTGAGTCCCTGGTCGCAGGTGTTGATGAAGTCGGTCTCGAAGCGGTTGAGCGGCTCCAGGCAGATTTGCTTGCCGCGCTGTTCGGCATATTTGCAAATCGTTTTTAGATTTTTTGTCGCGGTGGCCCATTGCTTCTTTTGTTCGTCCGGCGGCACAGCGTCGGCCCGGCCCACGGCGGAATAAACCGGACCAATCATGGTCGGACACTCCAGAATGACCATCTGATCAATGAGCGTCTTCAAGTAAGCCAGTCCCGTTTTCTGCTGCGCCGGCGTACCGCGCAGATCCCGATCCGCCCCGATGATCACGCAATACGAGCCGCAGACCAGCCTGTGCCGGTCCAGTTCGCGCTTCATGTAGGCGGGGTCAATGTGCGCGGGGTCTTCGACGGCGATCTCGACGGAATCGAAACCCATCTTCTTGAACTTCGGGAAGAGTTTCGTGCTGGAGTTATTGAAGGGAGAGGCGAACAGGAGAGTGTTGATGCCGTATTTCATATCATTGTATTTTTTGTTTGCGGTTGGGAATTGTGTTGGCTGTGACTGCGGTTCATTTCACTTTGGCGACGGGCTCCCATTTCTGGCTCTTAGCAGACTTGAGCACGGCGTCGCAGACATACTGGGTTTCGAGCGCGTCGCGGAAGGTCGGGCCGGCGGGCTTGCCGCTTGAAATGCCTCCGATGAAATCGGCGAGTTGATGGACGAAGCTGTGCTCATAGCCGATTTGCAGACCGGGCACCCACCAATGCTTCATGTAAGGATGGTCGCCATCGCTGACGTGGATGCTCCGCCAGCCGCGCAGCTTGCTCTCGTCGCGGTGGTCGAAGTATTGCAGGCGATGCAGGTCGTGCAGGTCCCACGCGATGCTCGCGTGTTCGCCGTTGATCTCAAAAGTGTAGAGCGCCTTGTGGCCGCGCGCGTAGCGGGTGCTCTCGAAGGTCGCGAGCGAACCGTTCTGGAAACGCGCGAGAAACGCGCAGGCGTCGTCAATGCTGACCTTCTGCACCTTGCCGGTGAGTGTGTGCATGCGCTCCTTGATGAACGTCTCGGTCATGCCGTTGACCTTCTCGATGCTGCCGTTGAGCCAGATCGCGGTGTCAATGCAGTGCGCGAGCAGGTCGCCGGTCACGCCGCTGCCGGCGGCCTTGGCGTCGAGCCGCCACAACCCCGCTCCGCCCTGCGGCAATTCCGGGCTGATGGTCCAATCCTGCAAAAATTTCGCCCGGTAGTGGAAGACGCGACCGAGCTTGCCTTCATCAATCAACTGCTTCGCCAGCGTCACGGCGGGCACGCGCCGGTAATTATACCAGACGATGTTCGGCACTTTTGCCTTCTCGACGGCGGCGACCATCTTGCGGCCTTGCGGTCCGTCCATGGACAACGGCTTTTCGCAGAGAATCATCTTGCCCGCCTTCGCGGCGGCGATGGCGATCTCGGCGTGGCTGTTGTTCGGCGTGCAGATGTCAATGGCGTCAATGTCGTCGCGCGCGATCAGCTTGCGCCAGTCGGTCTCGACGGACTTGTAGCCCCACTTCAGGGCAAAGGCTTTGACCTTGGCCTCGTCGCGGGCGCAGACGGCTTGGAGCACGCATTGATGCTCGAGTTCAAAGAAGTTGTTGACCTTGCGATAGGCGTTGGAGTGCGTCCGGCCCATGAAGCCGTAGCCGATAAGTCCGATGCGGAGTTGTTTCATAAATTTTTTGCCACGAAAAGGCACAAGAGACACAAAAGGGGAAATCAATCTGGGAAAATCATTTTACCGGATGCTTCGATCCAATCATTCATGATGTATTTCTTGATCTGGAATTTCGGGGCGCCGAAGTTGATCAGCAAGCCGTGCTCGATCCGGGCCGCGCGCAGATAACCCAGCAATTGCGCGACATGCTCGTCGCTGGCGTATCGAACCGCTTTCAACTCCACAATCAGGCGATCATCCACAAACAAGTCAGCTTTGAATTCGCCCAGCAACGTCCCGTCCTCGTCAAACACGCTGAGCGGATGCTGCTGGATTGCTTTCAATCCCTGCTTCCTCAGCCGATTCGCCAGCGAGTTCTCGTAAACTTTCTCGACGTGACCATTGCGCAAGTAGCGATGCGCGGCGTAACCAGTCTCACGAACGACGTCGCACAACTTCATGATGTCCTGCATAGATGATTCCTATTTTGGTTTTTGTCTTTGGTTTTTCCTTTTGTGTTTCTTGTGCCTTTTCGTGGCTAAACCTTCCAGCCGTGGTTCTCGCGGACCTGGATCATCGCGGCGAGAATGTCGTTCCACGTTTGCTGCTGCATCAAGGTTTCGTTGGGGAACAGGCAACCGTCCCAGCAGATGTGTTTGGTTTTCTTGGTGACCTTGCCCGCGTCGTCGCGCAACCAATAACCGGAATCGCGGGGGATGTTCAGCTTACCGTTCGGATCGGTGGCGAGGCAATGCTTGCCGGTCTTGTCGTGGTTGCCGCCGCCACGGACGGTGGCGTCGTTTTGCGCGACGTGGAAATCCATCGTCCAGGGGCGCAGCGCCTTCGTCAGCTTCTTCATCGCGACGTGGAACGGCTCGGGTTCCCAATTGAACTTTTTCGGCAGGATGCGATGTTCAGGCGCGTTGTAGCCGAGCGTGTAAAGGAGCGCGTGCGCCATGTCCGCCTGAAAGCCGACGAGCTTCGGCTGACCGACTTCTTCGAGCAATCGCACCATCCATTTCCAACTGTGCATGGCGCCCCAGCAGATTTCGCCTTCCGCCGCGAGCCGCTCGCCGTGGTCTTTGGCGACCTTCGCGCCCTCGCGGAAAGTTTTGGCGATAAGTTTGGTGTTGCCGACCGGGTCCTGTCTCCAATCCGCCACGCTCGCCGCCGAATCTATGCGCACAATACCGTGCGGCCGCACGCCCAGCGCGCGGAGCTTGGCGGCGATGCGACACGCCTTGGCCACGGCTGTCACCCAGTTCTTCCGCTTGGTTTCGTCGCCCATCGCCGAGCCGTCGAACCAGACGGGCGCGACCACGGAGCCGGCCACAAAACCTTTCGCACGCAGCTTGGCGGCCAGCTTCTTGATGCCGTCGTCGGTGATGTCAATCGAGATGTGCGGGTCGTAGAGAAACAAATCCACGCCGTCGAACTTGACGCCGTTGACCTCCGCCTTGGAGGTTAGATCGAGCATCGTGTCGAGGCTGATGGCCGGCTCCGCGCCGGGGCTGCCCTTGCCAACGAGACCGGGCCACAGGGCGTTGTGCAGTTTGGGATAATTGTTCGCGCTCATGGTGCTGGAATTTTGAAAGGGTTAGAATTTGTTCTTGCGATACGCGCCCATCGCGGGGGCGTCGGGATTCACTTCCGGGCCGAAGTAGCGGAGGCACACGAGCGGTTCGGTCTCGCTGGTGTTCTCGAAGGTCACGCCGGCTTTCGCGCCGTCTTCGGTGCAGAAGTATTCGTCCTCGGTCAACTCGTGGAAGCGGATGAGTTTCGGGCTGACAAGCGGCTGGCCGTTGATCTTGCCGCTGCCTTGCACGCAGATGAGGCCGTAAGCGCCTTTATCCTTGATGGTCGCTTTCGCGCCAGGTTCGACGGTGAGTTCCTTGGCGGTGAAGAGTTGTTCGCCGTCCACCTTGCCATAGACGATCCAGCGGTCCACGAAACCTTCCTTGCGCGTGTCGGCCACGGGCACGGGTTCGAGGTAGTGGTGCTCCTTGAATTTCGGGTCCACGTTCTTCTCCCAATCAAGCTGGTCCACGATGAAATCAATGTCCTTGTGCTTGCTCTTGGGCATGTCCTTCACGAGCAGACTCCACGGAACTTCGCGGCCCTCGACAAGGTTTTGATACATGCCGAAAACATCGCTGCCCCATTGCGGCTCGTAGGTGCAAAGGCTGCCCGGCGCGTGCAGGATGCACGGATCAATCAGCCAGCCGCTGCCGACCTTGAGCCGGTAGGCCTTGGAGAGATCGAGGATACCGTTGTCGCCCTTGTTCCAATTCTCGATGCACTTCCGCACCTGCGCCTTGGTCGTGCCAGGCTCGAAGCCCATGAAGGTGTAGGGAAAATTATTTCCCACGTTGTTGTGTTGCGGCGGGAAATAATAGCTCTCCGGTTTGCCTTCCTGTCCGACGAGCTTGGCCTGCGCGGCGCTCTGGTGCATGTGATGCGGAATCGGGCCCATGTTGTCGAAGAACTTCGAGTACACCGGCCACTTGCCGTATTTCTTCCACATCGCCTTGCCGATGAGCGTCGCGCCGCAATCCGCAACGGCCTGCTTGAGCGTAAAGCGTTCCCGGCCCACGACGCAGTAGTTCAAACCTTCATCCCATGCGCGACCTTCGTTGGCGGTCTCGGTGGTGGAGGCGAACCAGCGTTCATCAATTCCGCCACGATTGAGTCCGTAGACGTAGGTATCTTCGGGATGCAGCTTGATCCGCAAACCCGGCTGGAGAAACGAGCGCGGCACCCACGCCGGCGCGAGGCGCAGCAGGCCGCCCGTGCGGGAGAGTTCGGCTTCGACTTTGGATTGGGTGTTGCCCTTGACGGTCTTGAGTTGATTGATCGAGTTCATAATTTCGGGAGGCGCGGTGGGTGGTTTCATTTTGTTTTCAGATGCAGCACGAGCGGTGCTTCACCCCAACCGGCGGGCGGCGTGAGGCTGGCCGTGCCATTGTTGAAAGAGCCGGCGTCGGTAAATTTGCCCGTGAAAGGATCGAACCACTTGGCGGTCAGCGGCGCGGCGGCGGCCGCGATTTCCAAGGTGAACGGCGTCGCCGTGTTTTGGCAGACGACATATTCCTTGCCCGGATTGGCCAGACACCAACCGGCGCTGACCAGTTTGTCCGCCGGTTGCAGCAGCCAGTAATCCGTCGCGCGCCAGAAGTCGCCAAAGTGCTTCATGTAAGTGTAGCCCTTCGGTTCATCCAGCGGCCGGATCACGTCCCACGCAGTGTAGGTATAATAGTAACCCGTGTAGCCGCCGGCCATGGCGATGCTCCAGAGCGTGCCGAGAGTGGCTTCGGGAGTCATCGCCTTTCCATAGGTCTTGTCTTTCAAGCCGCGAAGACCACATTCGTAATCGGATTCAACATTGGCCACCGGCCAGGCCCGGCGTTCGCGCTGAAAAAGAATCGTGTCATGGTCGCTTTTTCCTTTCTGATCCTGGTGATGTTGGTCGGCACGGAAGTCGGTTAAATCGTCGTAAGCACCGCTGTCGTTGACCCCGTCGTCGTCATGCACGGTCACGAGATGATGATAGGGATCCGCGGCGCGGAAATACTTCAACGCGGCTTGTTTGTAGGCGAGGCTTTTCTCCCGTTGCCCCTCCTTCATCAAATCCCAGACGAGGTTGGGATACGCCGCGTAACGCGCCACCAGCCAGCGGAAGTAAAGTTTTTCCTCGTTGCTGCCGTTCGCCGGCCAGTTGACCTCTTTGTTGATAACCTTGATGAACAGGTGCGCCTGGATGCCGCGATCCCGCAACGCGCTCATCATGCGGTCGTAATGCTGCCAGTAGGCGAGGTTCATGCGGGAATGGTCGGGCTTGTCGTTGCTGCCCAGCCACGGATACGACGGGGCCGGGCCGTAGTCGTCCGGGCCGGTCTTCCCTTTGCACCACTTGGTGTCGTAACCGAAGGAATTGACGATGACGTAGTCGAAGCCCTTGCTGGCAATCAGGTCGAGGGTTTTCTCAATCGTCGGCACGTTGGGCTTGTCCATGTCGAGCGCCCAGAGCCAGTCGTATTCGTAAGCCTGCATGAAGAAGTGCGTGCCGTCGGCGAAAATGAAGTGATGCGGATGCTCCTTGTCCACGCGCAGGACGCCGTGATTTTTCGGATTCGCGTTCTTCACGCCCGTGAACGTAGCCGTCCGGTTGTTCAGTTCCGGCAACTCTGATTGAGTGACCAGCGACCATTTCCCCTCGGCAGTCGGCGCGACGCGAATTTTCCACGTGCCCGCACCGTCGAAGAATCCCGGCATGGTGATAGTTTTTCCATCCGGCCCGGTCACGGTGGCGGAAAATGCCACCATGAACGGATTCGCCGGCTGCGCCTTGGCGGTGAAGCTGAAGTCTCGCGGCTGCCAGCACGGCACGGCGGGTGTGTCCGCCGCCGAGACGGACAGATTCATGCCGGCAAAAACAATTCCGGCGACGGCGTAACGAAACAGAGCCATGGTTCGATTCATGTTCATAAATTTCAACGCATCATTCTCACTTGGACTCGATCTTCAGTTCAGCGGTGCCGAGGGTTTCCGACCGGGCTTTGATGGTGATTGCGCCTGGTGTTCCCGAGGGACGGATGATGGCGAGTGCGCGACCGCGCCAGGTATTGATTCCTTCTGGATTCCGGAAGCTGTGGACATCCTTGGAATAGCCTGTCCCGCACGCTTCGAGCGCTCCGACGCCTTCCACCGAGAGCCGCAACTGGTGGCGATCCTGCATGACGAGCCGGCCTGCGGCATCCACCACTTCCACGGAAACATAGGCAAGATCGTTGTTTTGGGTGGTGATGGTGGGCCGATCGGCCACGAGCCGCAACGCCACGGGCTTGCCGGGTGAAATCAGTTTCGTGGAGCAGACGACTTTGCCGTCCTGCAAGCCCTCGGCCAGCAGCTCGCCGGGTTCGTAGTTAACATCGAATACAACATCGATTCCGTCCGCTCCGGTTTTGCCGGTTCCGACCACCTTGCCGTTGAGTTTCAGGCGCACGGCGGGCGCGTGGGTGATCACCTTGACCTTCAGCTTGTCGCCCTCGAAGCCGGCCCATCCCCAGGAGGGATATTCGTTGGGCCAGGACCAAGGGTTGCGGATATACCTGCGCCCTTCGGGCAGCGGTTCCAGCACATTGATTTCGATGGGGCTGGCTCCGGCCATGACCCGGCGGTAGAACTGCCCGCCCTTGGGGAATCCGGTGATGTCAATGAGTCCGCAGGCGGCGGCGTAGGAGGGCCAGGCGGCGTTTTCGCCATTGAGTCCAACCCACCCCGACCAGCTCTCGCCGATATATTCGCAGGCGCTCCAAACAAAGCAGCCGGTGATCCACGGGTTTTCTTTCACGAGCTTCCAGGTGTTGAGCTGATCGTTTTCGCCGGGTTTGCTTTCGGTGAAGATCATCACGCGCTGGGGATTGGATTTATGCGCGGCGAGGGCAATGTCCTCATGGTAGTTATATCCTTCCACGTCGTTGAGCATCATAAACTCCCGGTTCTCGCAGATCGAGGCGTTGCCGCCGGTGTAAGGGCGGGTGTTGTCGAATGGACGCGCGAGCGCCAAGAGCGCTTTCATATTCTTGATCACATCCTCCGGGCGATCCTGCTTCTTGCTGCCGATTTCGTTGCCCAGGCTGCGGATCACGATGGAGGGATGGTTGCGGGTGCTGCACAGCCAGTTTTCGATGTCCTTGGCGCGTCCGTTCAGCCACTCGTCCCCGGCGTAGTCCTGGGGCGTCTTATGCACAGACCAGGCGTCGAAGGCTTCATCGAAAACCAACAAACCAAGGCGGTCGCAGGCTTCGTAGAAGGCGTCGCTCATCGGATTGTGGGCGGTGCGCACGGCGTTGTAGCCCTCGCGCTTGAGGATTTCGATTTTGCGAATCTCCGCCCGCGCGGGGGCGGCGGCTCCGAGCAGGCCGTTGTCGTGGTGAACGCAGCCACCGAGCATATCAATGCTTTTTCCGTTCAACTCAAAACCCTTGTCCACCGAGTAGCGGATGGTGCGGATGCCAAAAGATTGGTCAAAGCGGTCGATGGCTTTTCCGTTTTGCTCCAGTTCCACGCGGGCGGTGTAGAGGGTGGGGCTTTCCAGATTCCACAGCTTGGGATTCGCCACCTTCAGCGCCAAGGTGGTTTTCGCGCCGCCCGCCGGGGCCTGCGCTTGAGCGACGCATTTCCCATCGGCATCCAGCAGCGTCACGCGAATGACCGTGCCAGCGGTCGGCCCATCCAGTTCGGTATCCACTTCGACGACCGCTTGCTTGTCGTCGGCGCTGACGGTTCGTGCCCAGACGCCCCATGGACGGATGTGCGTGGCGGCGGTGGTGGTGAGCCAGACGTTTCGGTAGATGCCGCTGCCCGGGTACCAGCGTCCGGTGACGCCTTCGTTGCGCGCCCGCACGGCCAGCACGTTGTCACCGTCCTTGAGATACGGCGTCAGGTCGTAGTAAAAGCTGGTGTAGCCGTAGGGATGGAAGCCGAGGTGGTTTCCGTTAAGCCACACATCCGAATTCATCATCACCGCGCCAAACCGAATGGTCGCGTGCCGGTCATCTTTCTTCCATTGGAAATGTTTCCGATACCAGCCGGTGCCGCCGATGGTGAAGCCGCTCGCCGTGCCGCCGATGGCCGTTGAAAGGAACGGGCCGGCCACTTCAAAACCGGTCTTGTAACCGCGCCTGCTTCGTTCTTGTTTCGGCACAAAGCCGCCCTCGCCGGTGTGATTGTAGACACAGACGGCGATCAGGTTGGGTCCGGGCTTCAGCGCGGCAGCAGGAATGCGATAGCTGCGCTGCTGGTCATCCGCCGGAATGCAATTGCCCTGCGGCTGGTTCTTCGGCATCACGCCGGTCTCGCCGATTTTCTGGCCATTCACAAACAGCTCGTCGCAATCTTTGATGCGACCGAGATCGAGCACGACGCCCTTGGCCGCCACCGCGGCAGGCACTTGGATCTCCCGGCGGAACCAACGATACGTCTTCGCCTTGAAGTCCGGCATCAACCCCGGCAGATTCACACTCTTCCACCGTGTGAGGTTGGCATCCTCACTGGAATAGTCCTTGTTGTCGCCATCGATATACTGCCAGGCACCATAGACCGGTGAGATTGTGTCAACCGTTTTGAGTTCCGCCGGGGGAATTGGCTCCACACTCCAGTCGTGCGGCAGTTGCACGGTGCGCCAGCCGGAATCAGCAAACGCGGTTTGTTCCGCCCCCGGGGCATCCCCGCGATGGAAAAGCCAGCCGTCGTTGAACAACTGATCCCGGGCATCATCGCGCGGGGGGAAAAACAGTGGTGCTGGTTCCGCAAACGCGGCCGAAACCAAAACTGCGGACAACAGCCAAATGAATCGTTGTTTCATCTTGTAAGGGACAGCTCCTAGTCTTGCTCCACCAGCTTCACGCCGTAGCCTTCGATTTTTTCCGCGTCACCGCCGGGCAACTGAAACTTCGCGGACTTGGGGCTTGTGTTGACCAAAATGACGCCCGCCGGTTGGCCATCGGCGGTGACGCGCTCGGTGACGACTACCCCGGCGTCGGCGGTGACGGCAGGCTTGGGTGCGTGGGCCTTGATGAAATCACGCAGCCAGGCGTCGTCGGGTTGCGTGCCGAGCAAGATCACGCGGCCTTTGCCGACAGGACATTCCACCACGGCGGCGAAGCCATCGAGCTGTCCGCCGGCATACCGGGCGAGCACGCGCTGGTTGCCGTTCGTCTCGTAGGCGTCGCACCACCAACGGCAGCCGCTGGCTTTGCCGTCGGCGGACTGCAAGGTCGCCGCGCCCGGTGGCGTGCGATGGCGGACGTGGACACCAAGCCATTTTTCAAACGCACCGCCATAAGCCGAATCGCGATGCCCCGTGGCCTCCACGGTGTAGCAGGCCGAGAGCGGGCCGAGCACCCACGTGCCGCCGTCTTCGACAAATTGTTTCAACTTCATCTGCGTGGCGTCGTCCATCGCCGGGAGGTAAGGCGAATAAATGGTTTCATAATTCCGCCAGTCCGCGCCCGGCATGATGACGTCGCGCGGCACGCCGCTTTCGGCGATCAACCGGTGAAAAGAACTGATCGCGGCGTCGTAGGCGAATCCGCTCGCGATCGGGCCGGCTTCAAACTGCCATTGCATCGGCACGCTGTAGATGAGCGCCACGCCGGCGGGTTTGGGTTTGGTGGCGCGCAGCCAGTCGGCGTGGGTTTTCAACTCGGCGGCGACGCGGCGGATTTCCGGCGTGTTGGCGCGTTCGTCGCCCCAATGATAAATCAGGCTTCCGCTAAGCATTTCCTGCCCCGCCCAATGCGCGCGCCAGAGCCAGAAGCTCACGGCATCGCCGCCGAGCGCATAGGTCAGCCACATCTTGGCGCGCACCGGGCCAGTATCGCTGGCCCATTTGCCGCCCTGGCCCAGCGCGTTGCTCTCGTCGTGCGTCGCGCTGGTTTCCGCGAGCCAGAAAGGCTTGCCCAACGCCCGCATCCAATCGCTTTCGAACGCGTAGCGCAACAGGTCTTTGTTCCGCGCGTAAGAGTCCGTGCCCACCAGGTCCAGATGGCGGAACAGATCGGCGTAATCCATCTGCTGCGGGATCGGATTGTGGGCGTTGGTGGTGATGGGCTTCTTCGTGTGCCGCCGCAGCGCCGCCGCCTGCAAGTCGCAGAACGCAACATAGCTGTCGCTCATGAAGTGCCGGTAGTCGGCGATGAGCGAAGGATGATGATGCGCGCCGACGCGTTGCGGATTCGGCAGCGGGACTTGGTCGAACGTCTGGTATTCCTGACTCCAGAGCACGTTGAGCCACGCGTCGTTCAGTTTCTCGATCGTGCCGAAACGGTTTTTAAGCCAGACGCGAAAGGCCTTCTCGCAGTTCGTGCAGTAACACGTTTCCCAGAATTCATTGTCAATCTGCCACGAAATGATGCCGGGATCGTTGGCGAACTCCGCGCCCAGGCGTTCGGCAATCTGCTCGGAATAGCGGCGGTAGGTCGGCGAGTTCGGACAATACTGCCGGCGTCCACCGTGGCCGATGGTCAACCCCGCCGCGCTGACGCGGAGAATGTCGGGATGCTTTTCGCTCAACCAAATGGGCGGTGTCGCAGTCGGCGTGCAAAGCTCCACCGCGATGTTCGCATCGGCAAACGATTTCACGGCGGCGTGCAGCCAGCCGAAGTTGTATTGCCCTTCGTTCGTCTCCATGCGCGACCAGGCGAACTCGCCAAAGCGCACGAGGTTGACGCCGATGTCGCGCATCTTGGCGATGTCTTCGGTGATCTGTTCCTTCGCGACTTCGGGGTAATACGACACGCCAACGTAAGGCGGCGCGGGTTGGGCCGGAGCGGACGCCGCCATGATGAGAATGGCAGCGGCGAGTTTAAGCCCGAACGCCGTAGTAGCGGCAGGCATCCTTGCCTGCCGTAGAGGGCGAGCATCCCTGCCGCCCGGAAAGAACCGCCGAATCGTTGGCTGGCTCCACAATTCAAATGGGCGGGATGGGGCGTGAGGTTTTTTCCGCCGGGCTGGAAGCCCGGCTCTACGGCAGGCAAGGATGCCTGCCGCTACCATCCTCCACGCCCTCATTCTCACTTCGGTGTTCGGGTTAAGAGTTTGTTTCATGTATTGTGGATGTAAGTTCCCTGCCACGCTCGCTCACTTGGATGCCGACCATGGAAGGCTGGGATTGGCTTGGCGAAATTCCTTCACCATCGAGCGACCGGGTTTCTCCTGGAGAATCCGGTCATAGAGCGCCTTGCTATCAAACGGATCGCCGGCTTCGGCCAGCAACCGGGCGAGTTGTTGATTGAGTGTCTGGCGCAGCCCGGCGCTGGCCGGGTCATCCGCGAGATTCCGCATCTGAAACGGATCGGCCACGTTGTCATACAGGAGCCAGGGAGTGCCATCCTCGTAACGGACGTAGGTGTGGCGGGGCGTCCGAACGCCGCGCCAGACGTCCATTCCATTGATGACGGAGGCATTGCAGAAATGCGTCATGCCCATCAAGAGCACCGCTTCCCGGGGGTCTTTCGCGCGACCGGCGATGGTGCGGCTCAGGTCCAGACCGTCCACCTTCGGACAATCAATTCCGGCGAGACCCAACACCGTCGGCATGATGTCCACGGGTGAAAACAGGGTTTCGGCTTTGCTTCCCGGCGGAATTTTTGCCGGGTAACGAATCAGCATGGGAATGGAAATCGCCTCCTCAAACGGAGTGTCCTTCCCGTAGAACCGATGCGAACCCAGGCAATCTCCGTGATCCGAGGTGAAGACAATGATGGTGTTGTCGAGGATGCCAGCCTCGGTGAGGGTCTTCAGGAGTTCGCCGAGATAATCGTCCAGCGCCATCGTGGCGGCCAGGTAACCGACGGTCGCCCTGCGCAAGGTGTCCTCGTTGTCCAGCCACTCCCGGTGGCGCTGCCGGGACTCGGCATACTCCGGGGGCAAATTGACCCGGGGATGTTCCCGCAGCGCGTCGGCCAGCGCCCGCTCCGCCACATTGGTGCGGAAGACAATGTCCGCCGGCTTGAGGCGGTCCAAGTATTTCTTGGGCGCAACATAGGCGTCATGCGGCGGCCCCCAGGCCAGGCACAGCAGGAAGGGTTCTTTCTTCGCATGTTCCCGAACGTAGTCCTGGGCCGCGTGCGTCTGCGCCTCGGCGTCATAGCCCTCCCAATACCGGGGCTGGTCGGAATCATCGGCAAAATATTTTGATTTGAAGTAATTGTGCGTGCATTCCAGGGCCAGGAAATGCTGGAAGCCCAAACGCCGTTCCGGCGGGATGTAATCGGTGCGGCTGCCTCCATCCAAATGCCATTTGCCGATATAAGCGGTTTGGTATCCGGCCGACCGGCAGGCCAGCGCCAGGGAGGGAACGCCCGGGCGGAGCAAGTGATCATTGCACACCATGCCGTTCCGCATCGGATACAATCCCGTCATCAGCATCGCCCGGAAGGGCGAGCAAATCGGGTAAGTGCTGATCGCATGGGTTAAACGAACACCCTGCGCGGCCAGGCGATCCATGTTGGGCGTCGGAATTTGTTTGCCCCCATAACAACCCAGTTCCATGGAGCGCAACTGGTCGGCAAAGATGAGGACGATGTTGGGCTTGGCGGCAGCGGCGGGCGGCGGAGCATCGGCCGCGCGCAGTTGCCAGCCGCACGCCAGCAGGCTGACAAGGGTGAGCAGCGGTGATATTCTCATGGCTGGCATTATTCAGTGGCCGGAGCCGGTTTGGCGGCGCGTCCGAACTCACCGCGAGCCGGCTGGCAGTTGCCGGAGACGGCGATCACCGCTGCTGGCGGCTGGGTGGAACTTGCGGGTTTCGTCTCAGCGCCCCGCGCGATGAACAGGTGACCAGCAGGAAACAGCCGCTGGTTTGGTTTGAATGGGTCTTGGTTTCATCTCTTGGATTTCGGAATCAATCAGTGAAAGGAACCGTGCCGGTCTCATCAATGGTGTAGCCCCATTTCTTGATATAGGCGGCGGCCGGCAAAAACTCATCGCCGGCGGCCTTGAGCTTGCGCGCCAGGGTCGCATCGAGTTCCGCCTGCAACTTGGCGGACGCGGGCTGGTTCACCAGGTTGTTGGTCTGGCAAGGATCGGTTTGATCGTCGAACAGCAGCCAGGGGCCTTTCAGGTTGCGCACGTAGGTGTGGCGCAGGGTGCGGATGCCCCGATATTCCTCGCCGCCCTTTTGGCGAGACCATTGGCCAAAGGGCGCAGGGCAGGAGATGAGGCCGACATTGTCAGAGGGATTTTTCCCGCCATGCAGGTAGGCGCTGTAGTCAAGTCCTTCCACGGTTTTCGGAATCGGCACGCCGCACAAGCCGAGCAAGGTGGGCATGAAATCTTCCGTATTGAAGGGTGCCTCCAGGGAACGTCCCTGCGTGCCAAAGCCCTGGGGCCAGCGCAGGAGCAGCGGCACGCGCACGGATTCATCATAGGGCTGCTGTTTGTCATAGCCGCCGTGCGAACCCAGCAGGTCGCCGTGGTCAGCGGTGAAGACGACGATGGTATTGCTGGCGAGGCCCGTCGTCCGCAGGGTTTCCAACAGGCCGCCCACGCAATCATCCAGCGCCGTGCAGTGGGCGTAGTAACCTGTCGCTGCCACTTGCGCCTTTTGCGCGCCGGCTTCCGGCACATTGGGACGCAGCTTGATTTGATCAGCCTGGTATCGGGCCTTGTATTCCGAGGGCGCGGTTTGATAGGGGCTGTGCGGCGGCCCCCACGAAAGATAGAGGAAGAACGGCTTTGCCGACTTGGCGTGATCCCGCAAATACTGCTCCGCATCCTGCGTCTGGGCGATGGCGTCGTAGCCTTTCCACAGCAGCTTCTCGGGGCCGTCGGCGTAGTAATAGGAGTGGTTGTAATTATGAGTGCATTCCAACACCTTCCAATAATCGAAACCCTGCCGCCGCTCACGAGGAATGAAGCTGGATCGTCCGTGGCCGTCCACATGCCACTTGCCGATGACGCCCGTGTCGTAGCCCGCCTGTTTCAGCACTTTCGCAATGGTGACGGCATTGGGAGCCAGCGACACGTCGTTCATGAAGACGCCGTGCGTCAACGGCCGTTGACCGGTCAACAACGAAGCCCGCGCCGGACAACAAACGGCGACGCCGGAAACCGCGTTGACGCAATCAATGCTCTCGCGTTGCAATGCGTCGAGGTGCGGTGTCTTGACATTCGGATCGCCCGCGTAGCCGAAGGCCTGTGCCCGCCACTGGTCAGCCAGGATGAACAGGATGTTGGGCTTGGCGGCAGCGGCGGATGCCGGAGAATCCGCCGCGAACAATTGACCGCCGCCAGCCAGCAGGCCGGCAACAACGAGGAGGAACGATGCTCTCGGGGCTCTTTTCGTGGGGTGTGTAGTTTTCATAAAGGCTTTGCAGGTAATCATAATTCAACCGGTTCACGGATTTGCCCGCCACACAATCTGCACCGGCCCCAGCAAGCCGGAGGGTGGGAGATCGGTTTCGGCCATGTCATTCTTGGCCCGACTGCTCTGCGAGTAAAGCGCGGGATTGGCTTTGCCGAGGCGCGGCTGCAACTCGGCCGGCACGTCCGGGGCTGCCTTCAAGCCGGAGACGTAATTGACCAGTTGGTCGGTCACCAGCACCACCAGCTTGTTCTTTCCGGCATGGGCGGCCCGGGTAATGTCGAGGCGATAAGGTGTCATCCACGCCACGCCGACGGACTGTCCGTTCAACTGCACTTCGGCGACATCGCCGACTGCGCCCAGGTCCAGGATCATTCTGGCGTCGCTTGCCAGCCGGTCCGCCGGCAGATCGAATTCCATCTCGTAGCGGCCCGTGCCGGAGAAATGCCGCGTGCGCGGTGCGTCCGTCCAGGAAGCCAGCTTGGCGAGGTTCGTCTCGAAGGTGTCAAAACCGTAGCCTTCGAGCTTCATTTCCCAATCGCCGGCAATCGGCAACGACGCCGGCAACGCAGCCACGGCTTTCACCGGCGCGGACGGAGTAAAGCCGGGCGTGAAGACGAAGAACGCCGACTCCCACGGCTCGAATTCCAGCGGGATGGTTGTCCCCTGCCCTTCAATCCGATACCCGGCCACCGCCTCGCCAGTCGTGCCGGTCATGGCATTCCAACGCTGCGGCGTTTTGCCGGCGACCCGGAAGGTCACGTCCGTGGCGATGCGTTTCGGCTGCAGGTTGCAGACGAAATAAACGTCCACGTCGCCGTCGCGTTTATGGATGTAAGTCAGGCCGTCACTTTGCGCGCGACCGGCCAGCGCGAAGTCCGGCGGGGTCACGCGCTCGATGGCGGCGAGCAATTTTTTCTGCGGCTGCGTGAGGGGCGGCGTGGGTTTGGGCGGCAATTGCCGCGTCGGAACGAACGGCTCGGTGATGAGCTTGTATTCGGGCAAAAAGGCCGAACGGGTCTGGCCGCTGAACAAGTCGGAGATGATTTGTTTCAACTCGCGGTCGTTGCCTTCGGCATTTTTCAAACCGGCGGACGCGGCCGGCAATTCCTCCAGCGCGATGACGGTGCCGCCCGCTTTCGCGAACGCCTGCAGGGCGCGGGCGGTTTCAATCGGCAGCACCGTGGCGGCCGGCAGCAGCAGCACGCGGTAGGTGTAGCCGTTGATTTCCACCGCGCCGTCGTGGAACTTCGCGCGGTGCTGGAGCAAATCGTCGTTCACGATGTCGAAATCGTAGCCGTTCGCGACGAGCGTTTTGGCGAGGTTGCCGTAGGGCAAGGTGCGGCGGTCATTGCCCCACAGCGCGCGTTCGCTCCACGCGGTGGCCTGCGGCGCATAGATCAGCACGTCGGCCACGAGTTTTCCCTGACGCACCAGGTAGCCGGAGCGCGAAATATACTCGGTGAGGCAGTGATAGTAGGGCCACCAGGTGTTCCAATGGCTGATGCGGCTGGCCCACGGGATGTCGCGGCTGGGGGCGACGTGCAGTTCCGGCGAGGCGAAATAGCCGTGGTTGTAGAACTGCGTGATGCCGTCGCGCAGAAAGGAATCGGTGGCGATTTTCATGTCCTGCAAGGCAGTGCGATACCGGCCGGGCCGGATGAACGTGTAGGACTCGGCCGAGACGATCCCGTTGCCGTAAAACCGCGCGCCGGACGCCGTGGCCTTGTGCGGGTCGGCCATCGGCTCGAACCGCATGGTGGTGGCTTCGGTTTCCGGCCGGCCGATGGCCCCCGCGCCCTGGACCAGTTCCTCGGTGAAGCGGTAGTGCGGCTGGATGCGCGCCTCGACTTTGTGCGCGACGCACCAGTCGTTGAAGGTCTTGAAAATCGCCCGCAATCCGAGGTCGTTCAGGCCGCTGCCCAGATCGTAGCGGACGCGCGGTGTTTGCGGGCCGATGTTGAACCAGAGCGCCGGCAGATATTTGGTGAAATCATAGCCGCAGTGCTGATTCAACACAGCGAGGGTGTCCGTGCTCCACAGCAGCGAATTGGGCAACGGCCCGATTTCAAAACTGTCGCAGAAAAATGAATCCACGGTTTTTCCAAACTCGTCGCCGACGGTCTGGGCAAAAATGCCGCCGAGGTGATCGCAGTAGCGTTGCATCGCGCCCTGGCTCAAGTGGTCAATGACCATGCTCGGTTTCGGCCCGGTGTAGGCCTGGTTTTCCTGCCCGGTGAGCTTCAACCAGAACGCCATCAGCCGCCACTGGCCGGGCGGCACGTCCCATTCCAGCGTGTGCGTGCCGGGTTGGATTTTGTCCGTGAGCACGATGAGCGAACTGCCGTCGAGCTGATCTTTTCCGGCGACCTTCGCGGCGACCACGGCGATCAGCCCGCCATCGTCGCCATTGGCCCGCGCTGGCTTGCCTTTGGCTGATGCCGCCGGCAGCGCGCCGTTGAAACGGGTGCCGCCGGTCAAATCCTTGCTGCCCAGGCAGAGCGCCTTGCTTTGATCTTCCGGCTCCACCCACGGCCCGCCGAAGCTCCAGCCCGGCCCGAACGTGAGGGCGACTTCGAGGTCGAGCCGATGCGCTTCGGCGACGGCGAATTTCATCAGCTCGAGATGCGCGGGCGAGAGGAATTCATGGTTCCCTTTTTCATACATGGTAAAGGCGCTCATGATCTCGACGCCGCCCATGCCCTGCGCGGCCATCTGTTCGAGTTGAAAGGTGATGTCGGCATGGGTGAGCGCGTTGCCGGGCCACCACCAGCGGGTGTGCGGGCGGTAGGTATGGGCGGGTTTCTCCCAACCCGCCTGGAGGGTTTGCAACGTCGGGTCGGCGGCGGGTGACGCGATGGCAGTCAACGCGACCAGCAAGCAAATGAATCGGTGTGTTTTCATAAATTATTGATCCGCTTTCAAAACCTCGTAGCGGCGTCTCGGCAGAGCGCCGCAC
>Ga0315289_10003735_pt1 | contig 22972 bp, 24 predicted proteins | sample YL17G11_40_MG_FD_203452 | JGI IMG/M metagenome (GOLD analysis project Ga0315289, IMG submission 203452) | Sediment microbial communities from Yellowstone Lake, YNP, Wyoming, USA - YL17G11_40 | ecosystem: Environmental > Aquatic > Freshwater > Lake > Sediment | place: USA: Wyoming | collected... | reverse complement strand
GGTAAATGACCAGGTCGGGGGGGGGTAGGAACTCGATCAGGGTGCGGTATAGCTCACGGTAGGTCTCGTAGTCGCGTGGGCGGATGTGTCCCTGCAGGAAGAGGTTGTGGGCGAAGATCTCGGCGTCTTCGTACACGCAGCGATCCTGGACGGCAGAGGAGGGGTAGAGGGCCAGTTGGTGATGGGCGCGCAGACGATGGGTCAGGAAGAAGATCTGCGAGTGAAAAGCCCAGGTCTGCATGTCTCGGTAGAAGTCGGCCAGGTAGGGGTTCTCGGCCACCGGCTCGAAGAACGGCGTCCAGCCCAGTTTTTGGCACAGCATCTCGACCAGCGTGGACTTGCCCACGCCGATGTTCCCGGCGACGGCAACGAATTTTTTCATGGAATTTCCCCTGCCAGTTCCTTGTCAATGAGCTGTTTGAACACCTCGTAGGATTGTGCGCCGACGACAGGGATTCCGTTAATGAAGAACGTCGGTGTCGCCGGGACTCCCAGGTTCACGGCATAGTTGTAATCTCCCATCACCTCGGACTCATAGCGTCGGTCAGCTAGGCATTCGGCGAAGGCTTGCGTATCCAGCTCCAACTCAGCTGCATATTGCTTGTAGGCTTCTGTCGTCAGGTCGTACTTCATGCTGAACAGGGCCTGATAGAAAGGCCAATAGGAGCCTTGTTCACCGGCGCAGTCGGCAGCCTCCGCAGCGGGCGCGGCGCCAGGATGGATGCTGATCAGCGGAAAATCGCGATACACAAAGCGGACCTGGCCTGGGTAGTTGGCCAGCAGCTTATCCAGCACCTCGTCGTGCCACTTTTTACACAAAGGACATTGATAATCGCCGAACTCGATGATCGTGATCGCTGCATCTTCAGGGCCGAGGAAAGGGTCGTCGTCCACGGGCACCTCGTAGCGCCTGACCTGCACGGTCGGCGTGGCAAGAATGGCGGGAGAGTCGGCTGTGGCTGTTGCGGGGGGTGTACGCCCCCACAGCAGGTAACCGGCGACGATGCCGAGGACGAAAACCACGGGCAACAGTAAACCATAAATCAAGGGGCGCTGAAAGAAGGGTGTGGAATTTTGCATGGCGGGATTATATCATCCCCAAATTAGATAACATCATCATAAAGTAAGATACCACAGAAGCATGACTTCATGCCCGACCTGCGGATGAGCAGCGTAGCCGTAGCGGTGGATGGCGCCGAGTTCGCAGCCCTGGCTGGCGTAAAACCGGCAGGCCGGCACGTTAACATTTTCCGTCTCGACCTTCAATTGGCGGCAGCCGCGCGGAGGCGCCCAATCCGCTGAAGCGTGGAACAGCGCCCTCCCGACCCCTCGGCCGCGTCTCTCTGGCCGGACGCGGATGTCCCACAGCACGGCCAGGTCGCTGAGCCCTTCCAGCATGTTGACGCCGTTCGTGTTAAAGGCGACAACCGCGCCGCCGACGTAGTTGTCCGACTATTCCGCCAACAAGATGCCCCAGTTGCGGATATCGAACTGCATTGGCAATTCGAGCGGACCCCCGTCCGGCAGCGCGTCGTAATCCTTGACATAGGCTTTGCCTTTGCCTCGCGCAATTGGATGCAGCCCAGCCACTGGCTAACCAGCTCGACCTGGAAGATGGATTCCACCCGGAAGGCGATCGGGATGGTTGCGTATTGCGGGAGGAGATCGGCTTCGACCTCGAGGATTTTGAGGGTCATTTTTGGGGTAGTTCCCGATCCAGCCATAGCTCGCGGTACTGGCGGTTCCAGTCAACGGCAAATCGTCCGGCCAGGACGATCCCTGTCCCGGCGGCAATCCAGATGACGGGGCTGCCCAGTCCGAGCAGCCAGAAGACCGGCGCCATCAGCAGGCCGGTCAGTAGGCTGGCGCGTGCGCTGTGGCGCAGGATCAGGGTTAGGGCTACCAGGATGCCCAGGCTGATGACGAAGGCGATGGGTGCAGCCGCCAGCAAGCAGCCGCCGGTGCTGGCGTTGCCCATCCCGCCGCGAAAACCAGCGAAGATCGGTAAGCAGTGCCCGACGACGACCAGCGCGGCGGTGAGGGGCGCGATCCAGGGCATGTAGGATGCTGTGCGCAGCGCCAGCCAGGTGGGTAAAAAGCCCTTGGCGATGTCCAGCGCCAAGACGAGTGCGCCTGGCCCAAACCCCGCCTGGCGGATGGTGTTAGTGGTCGTGGCGTGACCGGAGCCCGCCTCGCGCACGTCCACGCCTTTGAAGAGGCGCGTGATCCAGATCGCAAAGGGGAGCGATCCGCACAGGTAGCCGAGCAGGGCGAAGCCGAGGGTGGCAAGCAGAGTGGGGAGTATATTCAAGAATAATTCCTCCGGGTGGAGGAATTATAGCGTGGAAAAGAAGAATATGCTCACCTCCCGGCTTCAGCGCTAGCGGTGGGCTCTCCCTCTCTATTTACGAAGGAAATGGGGAGGCTGGCCCACAGGTCCGGGTGGGGTCTCCCCCCTATTGTCGCGCAATTGTGGCAAAACGCGCCGCGTTTGCGAGCGGCGGAACCGCTACCTGCACTGCCTGCCCTGCCTGCACCTGACGCAGGCACAGGTGGCAGGCTAGGCCAGGGTTTGCGCGCTACTACCTGATGCGGCTGGGGATCGGGAACGATTTGAAACGTGTAGCCTTGAATCCGCAATTCCCATACCGGCTGGCTTCCGTGGAGGAAGTCCTGGCACTCAGACTGGAATTGCGGCCACCTGAATAAACTATAGTCTTCTCGCAGGAAGAAAGAAACAACCCCGGTGCGAGAATGGCAGCGGGGGCGGCGAAGCGTTGCTGGAAAAAAAACTTCCCTATAAAGAAAAAAAACCGGCCTCGAAAAGGGATGCTCTTACAGCCAGTTCTCATCTTCAGACAATTTTCAATCACTTTCCTCTTCCCCCCTTGAAACTGAGGTTAATCGGTAGCCCGTGCGCTGGCCTGAAGACTCTGGCAGGGCTTTGCAGGATCTTTGTCTTTGCCAGCGCATGCTTTTTACTGATTGGCATTTGTTTTTTTGACGCTACCCGGTTCATGTTCATGAGGCCGTCGCCACGTCTTCGCCACGTCTCGCGTCAGCGTTTTTTCGGACTGACCGTGACTCCGTGTCTCACCGGCTAGAAAGGCCTGTGGTCGGCAGGCTTTAGCTTGGAGTACTCATCCGGCGACCAGCCAGTATCCCATCCCTGTTTTTCAAGCGCCTGCTGTCGGACATCGTATGCGATGTTCGCACCCCTCTCCTGCTTTGATCGGGAAAGTACATACAGGGACCAGAGAAAAAGAATAAAGGCGGGCACCACGCAGATGAGGTCTCCGTGCCACACAAGACCAAAGACAAGTATCGCGAGCGCTGCCCCCAGGGGAACTAGCACCCCCTTCAGCCGGCGCCGCTTTACACAGTCGTCGCAGACCTCCACGCGTTGCGAGCCACCGATGACGTAGCGCGTGGTCACCTCCCTGTTTCCCCCCACAAATCTCTCTGAGCTGGATTGCTCCCTGCCGTAGTAGAAGACGTAAGCTCGACCTGTCCGGCGGCGGTGGCAGCGTTCGCAGGAAATCTCTGTGACAGCGCCTAGCGTATCATTTGTGTTCATCTTATTGCTCCTTAGCAGTCTCCCGCTCGCGCCGAGTTACGAGCGGGCTAACGAATTAAGGGTTGAAGCGGCGGGAAGAGGGAAAGATGGAACAGCGGTAGTATGCGCCGCCGCATCAACCCTAGTTGATCTAAGCCGCACGGAAGTGTACCAGAGGCCAGCGCTTTGGGGTTTGAATGTCACTCAAGCACACTGGATTACCCACCGCAGCGATCAGATCCATAATTGTACACTTGGAGAGTGGCCTTTGGCAAGTAAGAAAGGACGCAAATTGCTGAATTGGGCGGTAACAGCATGGACAGGATCGGTGCCAAAGGGCTGGAATGACAGGCAGGTGGAAAGCGAAGAGTACGGCGCCCGGAATAAAAACTGGCGTGGAGGAGTACTCGTTTCAAGTGGAGAGAACGGAGCTGGTTCACGGAGGGCAGCGTCCGTTCTTCCAGTGCAGTTCTGATCACAGCGATGATCAGCGCCACAGGCGCCGGAATGAGTGTCCACAACGAGCCTAAGGCCAGCACAATGCCCAGCAGTGGCAGAATATTTCCGGCATAGCCCGGATGCCGCAACACTGCTACGTGTGGCTCTCAAGCCATTTACCAAACTTCGAGCGAAGGGTCTCGATCTCCCGACGACTTGCCTGCAGTCGGTCTTCCTCGCGACTGGTGAGATCAAGCGGTGCATTCTCGCGGAATTGCCGGCTCCCCAGCTTCGTGGCTAACTTGGCCGCTTCCGATTCCAGGCGCACTAGTTGTATGACAGTGTCCTTGAGCCGAACCCCTCCAATTCCCTCCAGCGCTTCACGACACGCGCTCGTGAACTCGCAGGCGCCACGGTAGAGAGAACTCCAAGGGTCTTTTCTGAACCTCTCAACCTCGGTCTCTCCAACAACGAACGCGTAGACGAGCGGTTCCACCGCTTGCCAGTCGCCCATCTTGCCGAGCGCTCGCGCCGCCTCGACGGCTACGGATGAGGGACCGCCTTGAAGGAGCTCAATGAGTACGGGCACCGCGTCCGCGCCGAGCTCCCGCCGCAACTCCTTCACGATGCGCTGGCTTGCGGCCCGATAGGAGGGCTTCGGTCCCCTGTAGCCCTCGGAGCCATAGTAGTAGTGGTCTCCAAGTTGACTCAGAAGCTGCCCGGCGCGTTCGACCGACATGTGCGACCTCCTCGTGTGCGCCTAACTCGTGATTCTACGAGCATGGTGTGTTTAATGCCGGATTTATTCGAGCTCGGTGTGTTTAATACCGAGATGAATACGATCCAGCGGCGAGTGCACCGCCGCCCGGTTGAAGATATCAAGGTAACCGCTTATGGCAGATGCCGTATAATATTCCAGTCGGCGATGATACGTGGAACAGGCAGCGTACATCCGCTGATATGAGTATAGCACGAAAGGAGTCTGCGATATGCACATTGACGGCCCGTGCTTCAAGGATGAAAGCGGGCGCACGCTGCTGTTGCGCGGCGTCAACCTGGGGGGCAGCAGCAAAGTGCCTTATACCCCCAACGGGGCAACGTACATTCGGGATGGCTTTTTCGACCACCGGAATGTATCCTTCGTCGGGCGGCCTTTCCCGCTGGAGGAAGCCGACGAACACTTCGCCCGCCTGCGCAAGTGGGGGCTGACCTTCCTGCGCTTCCTGGTGACCTGGGAGGCGGTCGAGCACGCCGGGCCGGGGATCTACGACGGGGAATACCTGGATTACCTGCGCGCCGTGGTCGCCAAAGCTGCCCAGCACGGTATCTGCCTGTTCATTGACCCTCACCAGGACATGTGGAGCCGCTTCTCCGGCGGGGACGGCGCGCCGGGCTGGACCTTCGAGGCGGTCGGCATGGATGTGACCCGCTTCCAGCCGACCGGCGCAGCTTTCCTGCACCCCGTCCACAGCGACCCGCTGCCGCGCATGATCTGGCCGACCAACGCCACCAAGCTGGCCGCCGCCACCCTGTTCACGTTGTTCTTTGCGGGGAATGACTTTGCGCCGCAGACGAAGATCGAAGGCCAGGCAGCGCAGGAGTTCTTGCAGCGCCATTACATCGAAGCCATCCGGCAAATCGCCATGCGCCTGAAAGACCTACCCAACGTGGTGGGGTACGACTCCCTGAACGAGCCGCTGCGTGGCTACATCGGCTGGCGCGACCTGACCCGGTCCCACGCGGTGGTCGAATTGGGCGCCATCCCCAGCCCGTTCCAGTCCATGCTTTTAGGAGCGGGAATTCCACAGGAAGTGGACATGTGGGAGCGGCGTCTGACCGGTCCGAAACGCATCGAGCGCAGGCTCATGAATCCGGACGGTCAACGCGCCTGGCTGGAGGGGCACGATTGCATCTGGCGGACGAACGGGGTCTGGGACCTGGACCCGGCCGGCCGTCCGCGCCTGCTGCGCTCCGACCATTTTACGCAGGTGGGCGGCCGCCCGGTTGACTTCAACCGGGATTACTACATCCCCTTCAACAACCGCTTTGCGCGGGCGATCCGCGAGGTCTATCCGGGGGCGATGATATTCGTCGAGAAGGAGTTAGAGCTGGCGCCGCCGGATTGGGGTCCGGGCAGCGCCGGGAATATCGTCTACGCCCCGCACTGGTACGATGGTTTCGTCTTGTTCACCAAAACGTTCAGCCGATTCCTCGGCTCCGATAACCTCAACAAAAAGCTGTTGGTCGGGCCGCGTCGCATTCGCCGCGCGTACAAACAGGAGCTGGCGGCTTTCAAAGAACATGCAGCGCAAAACATGGGGGATGTGCCGGTCCTGATCGGCGAGATGGGCATCGCTTTCGACTTGAACGACAAACGTGCGTATCGGACGGGGGACTTCAGAACACAGGTGGCGGCGATGGATCGCACCCTGCGCGCCATGGACGATAACCTGTTGAGCTATACCCTATGGAACTACACCGCCGACAACACCAACGCGCGCGGCGACCTTTGGAACGACGAAGACCTCTCGATCTTCAGCCGTGACCAGCAGGCCGAGCCGGAGAACATTCACTCAGGCGGGCGGGCGCTGCTGGCTGTCCTCCGCCCGTATGCCCTGGCGACTGCCGGAGAGCCGCTACTCATGAGCTTCGACATCCGCAGCCGGGTCTTCGAGTTCGCCTTCCGTCACGACCCTGAGGTGACGGAACCCAGCCAAATCTTCGTGCCCGATTACCAGTATCCGAAAGGGTATCGCGTCGAGGTCACGGATGGCAGCTACGAGGTGCGGTCAGATGAGCAAATCCTGAGCTACCGGCACAGCCTGGCGTGGGAGACGCATACTATCCGGGTGAGACCCAAGTAACGCTCGTGCTCGGTGAGAGACTCCTGTCCCCGCCGAGCCTGTGACCGCAGGTCTCCCATGCAAACATTGAGACCTGCGGTCAACCTTGTGACGGGGTCAGGAGACCCCGTCACAGCAAAGGGGTCAGGAGACCCCGCCACAGCAAGAAGCCCAGGTGAGTTCATGCTCAGCGCAAATTCCAGAATGGGGAAGTCAGGCCCAACTCGCGGAAAAGAGCTTCCGCCTCGTCCACGGTCTTGCGCCTCCAGTCCGGGTCGCGGCGGTCTGGGGAGTACCAGGCTTTAGCTAGCCGAAAACATTGATCCATAGAGAAGATTTCGCCGCGCGGCAGACGCCAGTCCTTCAGCCACTTTTCCACGTGCTCTTCCGACCGGAAGAGGAGCATGGTCCGTCAGGTAAAGACAATATCCTCCCACCAGCGAATGGCGGGGACAGCAAAATGGATCAGCCCGCTGGACGGTTTTAACTCCCCTTTTTCGATTTCCAGCATCATGGCCGTTCCGCAATCCGCGCAGGAAGTCTGGATGACGGCGTCCTGCTTCAGCATGGCGGGGATGCCCATGGCGTCCCAGATGCAGTTGCCGAAATAGGTCTGCTTCCCTGCCCGGACAAGGAAGGGTGTCGGCACAGCCGAGAACGGATTCGCCATCAGGACTTCGCCCGCCTCCCTTTGCAGGACGAGCATGTGCGCCTCAGCCAGTTTTTGGAGAGAGGCCTGGATCTCGGCGCGCGTGACGGACAGCACCGCGGCGGCCTGCCCGCTGGCGGGAGGTGCGCCGGTGCGCATCGTCTGGTCGTAGACGAGGGCGCGCACTTTCTTGTCGAAATCGGTCAGGGCTGGAAGGAGGTTCATAGGATTTTTCTCCTCTGTTTTTTTTCTAACCTAATATCTCTTTTACTCTCCCAACTTCACCGCTCGTCAGGCGGACTTTGATCCCATGCGGGTGGGTTGGCGAGCGGGTCAGAATATCTTTGACGACGCCTTCGGTCAGTTTGCCAGAAGACTGGTCTTGCTTCAAGACGATGCGGACGCGCTGGCCGGGTTTGATGTTGGCGCGAATGTTGTCATCCATAGGTGAGACCTTCCTTGCTTGGCGAGGGGCTCCTGCCCCCGCTCTGTGTTTACACCTTTGCTCAGTAGATGTATATCCTTGCTCGGTGTGGGTCTCCAGACCCCGCCGAAATTCTGACCGCAGGTCTCTATTGCAACCGTTGAGACCTTCGGTCAACCTTGTGACGGGGTCAGGAGACCCCGTCACAGCAGAGACCCCGTCATAGCAGAGACCCCGTCACAGCAAAGTACCTGTCACAGCAAGATGTTAAGCCCAGCCTTCGGTGGTTAGGGCGTCGTGCAGTTCATCGGGATGATGGCGGCAATGGTATTCGATACGGCTGGAATCAAGGTGGGCTTGGCTGTAGGGCCAGCCTTTCGCCATCAGGTTCCGCTCGTGAAGCTCGTGCAGCAGGACATAACCGCGCTCGGCTTGGATGATCGCGTCGTCAATCCAGACCTCGTTCTCCGGGACGAACTCATAGACGTAATCGTGCCCACCCTCGGTATAGTCAATGTCGAATACGCTGCGCACCATCCGCCCATTGACAATCCAGACGCTGACGCCGTTCTCGAGTTTCTTCCATAACCGTTCGTGTACCGCTTTCGGTTCAGGCAAGGCTCCTTTTTGGGTGGCGCGACGCATGTCCCCTGCTTTCCGCCGTTCGGCTCGCTCGGCGCGGTCCGCCTGGACAATGGCTTGTTCGTAGGGCATTCCCCCGGTCATCAGCCGGTTCTCCACCAATAGGTGTTCGATGAAAAATCTACGCTCATCGTGTTTGGCTTCCTGGTCAATCCAGAATTCCTTTTCAGGGATATACGAGAAGCGATAATGCTGGCCAAAGTTGGTGAACTCTTCGTCAATCCTGCCTCGGATGTAACTCCCATCCACGATCCAGACCTGGAAATCGCCACGCTGCTCGTCTTTTTGGAGATATGGGGGGTTCAGGTTTTCATTCATTATGCCTCCTCTGTTCAGCGAGGGTCTCCGGCCCCGCTGAGAGTTCCATATTCGGTTTGGAGACCTTCGGTCAACCTTGTGGCGGGGTCAGGAGACCCCGTCACAGCATGGTTTGGAGACCTTCGGTCAACCTTGTGGCGGGGTCAGGAGACCCCGTCACAGCATGGTTTGGAGACCTTCGGTCAACCTTGTGACGGGGTCAGGAGACCCCGTCACAGCAGGAGGATCGCCCCGGCGACGGGATTGGGAGCCCCCGTCATAGCAGAGCGCGGATAGTTTATTGCAACAATCCCTCCGCAAACTTTAGGAACTTCTGCACATCCTCGAAATTACTCACCAACCCAACCGAAACACGCACCGCGCCGGAGGCCTTGCCGTCAATGCACAGGCGGAAATCGTCGTAGGAAAGACGCTCGTCGTGGCCAGGGCTGGAGAAGCAGGCGACCAGTTCGGGCTTGGAGATGCCCAGGGCCACCTCACCCGCGCCCGGGTTGCAAAAACAGCCTGTCCGCAGCGAGATGTTGTGTTGGTTGGCCTGTTGTTCGATGAGACGGTGGTCAATTGGCCTCCCGTCCTTATCGTAGAAGTTGACCGTCACCGCGCCGCCGCGCGCGCGGGTCGTCACCGGTCCGTAGAGGCGGACAAGCGGCTCGTCTGTGCTGTGTCTCATCGTAGTCAGCTTATCCAGCAGCCAGCCGGTAAGACAGCGCACACGTTCGTGGATCACCTTGTCACCGATGCGTTCGATGTGCTTCAGTCCGATCTCGACGGCGGGGATGTTGAGATAGTCGAGCGTGCCGTCCTCGAAGGCAGCGTGACCCTCGGCCAGATAATATTTATCGCCCTGCACCGAGGCGACCGTGATCGTCCCACCCGCGAACCAGGGACGATGCAGCTTGCCGAGCACCTGCCTGCGAGCGATCAGCGCGCCAACGCCGGTCGGGTAGCCGAACATCTTGTAGAATGAGACCGGCACGAAGTCCGCTTGAACCGCGCTCAGGTCGAGTCGGTTGGTGGGGACGAAGGCGGCCGCGTCCAGCAGCACGTCCCATCCTTTGTCGTGGGCGCGCTCAATCCATTCCAACGGATGCTGCACGGAAGAAAAGTTGGACTGAGCGGGGTAAGCGAACAGGTCCTTGCAGGAGCCTGCCGAGAGGTCCAGGTACGCATCGAGTTGACTTTCGTCAACGCGCATGTCCGGCAGGGCAAGCGGGATATAGGTCACTTGCGCGCCTTTGGCGTGGGCGAATTCGCGGATGCCGTTGACCGAATTGTGGTTGTCGAAGGTCAGAAGGTAGTGGCAGCCCTGCCCGAAGGGATAGGCCTCGCCAACCAGTTTGAGCGCGCCGCTGGCGTTCTGGGTGAAGATGACGACGTACTCTTCCGGCGAGGCGTTGAAGAATTGCAGAACGTACTCGCGGGCGCTCTCGATCAGGCGGGTGACGACCAACGAGGTCGGGTTGGACGAGTGCGGGTTGCCGAAGACGTTCTCGTCGAGCATCTCGTGGTGCCGGTGGATTTGCGACTCGGCATACAACCCACCGCCGGTGTAATCCAGGTAGATGTGGCCGAGCCGGTCGAGGCGGGAGTATTCACGCTGGCGCAGCTCGTCAATGTCATGGGTGGTGTCGTAGAGGGGATAGGATTGAACGAAGTCGGCGTAGGCAGGATCAAATGGCATGATGACTCCTCTTTGTTTAGTAAGGTGGCCAGGTAATTTCGATCCATTTAGTATAACCGTGCTTCTCGACGGCGTAGAGCCGGCCATGCGAAGGTTCGGAACAGCCGGGTTCATCCGGGATTTTGGCCGTCGTAAGGTATGAGCCGAGCGGGGCAAAGTGAATCTGTCCATTTTGGCAGACCCAGGCTTCGATCAGGTAAGGAAACTGCTCCGAATCGTCGCCTGCCCTCAAGGTGACCTCGTTCCAGGAGATCGTGACTTCGTCCCCCTCGCGCGCCGCGGTGACGCTCGTCAGCGGGCCGTAATAGGGAGACTGGGGCAGCACTACATCTTCTGGCTTGACCGGCGCGACGCTCAAGATCTCGCCCTTGATATTCATCAGCCTGGCATTGACCCAGCAGGGATTGTTTCCGCCGATGGCCCGCACGTTGATCCAGGTGGCAAGCGCCCAGCCCCCGGCTTCGGTTTGACTGAGGATTTCCATGCGTCCGATGATCTCCAGGTTGCTGCCCCCGACCAGTCCATATTTGTAAAGATAGGGCGCGCCAGGCCCGTAGCGACAATTGGCGTGTTCGACGTTGACTTCGCCCCGCAGGATGGCGTAGGTGGGTGTGGTCGTAGCCGTGGGTGTCTCGGTGGGGGTCGGGGTCATCGTCGGCGTGGAAGAGGGGGTGAGGGTATGCGTGGAGGTGGGGGTGGAGGTGTAAGTAAGGGAGGGGGTGATGGTGGGGGTCTCGACCGTTTGAGTCGCTGTGGTGACCTGAACAGCCGGTTCAGAGGTTTCTCTCGATGCGCAAGAGGCGCTGACGAGGATGAGCATCAAGGCGGTGATGAGTGCTCGATATGGATTAACGGAATTGGTGTTTGCGGTCATGAAGGTTCCTTGGCTCAATTTTAGCATCACATAATATGAGAGTGTTCGGAAACCTGCTCTGCGCCTAAAGCCAGGGGATGAATCCCCCTGGCTGATTATCTGGAAGCCGCATGAAGGCGGCTGAAACGCCAGCTTTTGGCTGGAAACCGGTGTTTATAGTCCTCTTCAGCGGACTTTGCCGCCCTAAGCCCTAAGCTGTGGGTTTCAATCCACAGCAGGCAAGGCGGCGAGTTTCCGAACGATTTCATTACATTTTACTTGTCACGTTTTACTGCGCCGTATTACCCCCATCCACGAGCAGGGTCGTGCCGGTGACGAAGGATGAGTCGTCGCAGGCCAGGAACAGCACTGCGCGGGCGATCTCCTCCGGGCGGCCAAAGCGTTTCATCGGCAGGTAACCGGCCTCGGCCACGGCCTGCTCGTAAGTCACCGCGCCCGAATCCTTGAAGTATCCCTGTTCGATCCAACGATCCACGAAGGTATCCCCCGGGCAGACGGCGTTGATGCGGATGCCCTCGGCGGCGTGATCGAGCGCCATGCTCTTGGTCATCAGCACTACCGCGCCCTTGCTGGTGGCGTAAGCCAGCGCGTCCGCCGCCCCCACCACACCCCAATCGGAGGCGTTGTTGACGATCACGCCCTTGCCCAGCGCCCGCATATGCGGCAGCACCAGGCGGCTCATGCGCCAGACGGCGGTCACGTTGAGATTCATGAGATACGCCCAATCCTCCTCGGACGTGCTCTCCGCTGTGCCCTTCATCACTACCCCGGCGTTGTTGAAAAGGATGTCAACCCGGCCGAACTGGCGGAGGGTCTCGGCCACAGCGCGTTCGCAATCTGCGAGGTTGCTGTGGTCTGCGGCGAAAAAAGCAGAGCGGATGCCCCGGCACCTGATCTCTGCGGCGACGGCTTCGCCCAGTTCCACTCGGCGTCCCGTTATGACCACGTCCGCGCCTTCGTCTGCAAAAACGAGGGCGGTTGCCTTACCGATGCCGGAGGTCGCACCAGTGATGAGGGCGACTTTGCCAGTGAGTTTGCCGGTCATTGTCATCTCCTCACATCAGTCAAATGCTTCCTGAAAATGCGGTATCGCTTATAGATCTTTGCGCCCATGCGCGTGGCCAGTGGATAGGTGTCTTCGTTGTCCTCGCCGGTGATGGAAAGGTCTGCCCACTTGTAGCCTTTGGATGCGGCGCGTTTGGCCATTTCATCGAAGAGCAGGACGGCCACGCCGGTATCCCAGTATTCAGGTGGAACGAGCACGCTCTTGATCGCCATGCACTGCGGCTTGCGGCGCGAGTACCAGAGCAGTTTAAGGTAATCCCAGGGGTAGCGCAGGCCGTTGACGTGGATCAGGATCTCGTTGAAGTTCGGCACGCCAGGGAACCAACCGACGGGCTGCCCGTCAATCTCCGCGAAGAGAACAAGTTCCGGATCCACCACGTCGCGCAGCGGAGCGACCATCCCCTCGATGGCCTCGCGCGGCCAGGGCGTGAAATCCGGGAAATGCGCCAGCGCCTTGTTGGTCAATTCGTGGATGCGGTCAATCTCGCTGTCCCAGTCGTCCAGCTGCCCGCCGCGCACGGTGATATTCTTGCGTGAGCGTATCTTCTCAGCCAGCCGCATCATGCGCTGCACCTGCGGCGTAGAGAGGTCAACGCGGATGGCGTAGGCCAGCCCGTCGGCGCCGAACTGCTCCATCCCGAAGCGCTCGAAGAATTCGGCATAGTAGGGTGGTGTGTGGCCGCACATCACGACGGGCGGACGGTCGCGGCCTTCCACCAGTAAGCCGCGCGAGTCATCCCGGTCGAGGTTGTACGGACCGTAGAGGGCGGTCAGGCCATGCGCCCGCGCCCAGTTTTCGGCTTGCCTGAGGAGCGCCTCGGCCACGGCGTAATCCTCGACACATTCGAAGAAGCCGATCATGCACTCGCCATGGCCGCGGCCGCGCGTGGCGGCCAAATCCTCGGCGCAGCAGATCGTACCGGCTGGTTTGCCGTCCTTCCAGGCAATGAAAAATCCAGCATAGCCGTTTTTAAAAAAGGGGCCGCGCGCCGGGTCAATGAACCTGGCACGATCCGGCAGAAGAGGCGGCACCCACAGCGGATCGCCTTTATAGATGCGCCAGGGGAAGGTCAGGAATGTGCGTTTTTCATGTCGCGACTGGACGGGTTTGACTTCAATCTCGTTCATGGCTGTAGTCTCATAAGGCGATCAAGAGAATGGAGGCTAATCCCAATAGGATGCCGATTGCCTGAAGGCGGGTAATGCGCTCTTTCAACACCAGCCGCGCCAGCGCCACCGTCGAGCCGGGGTACAGCGAGCCAAGCACGGCTGCCACGTCAAGGCGGCCAATCTGCCCGGCGAGGATGAAGAAAGCATTACCCCCCACGTCCAGTATGCCGCTCAGGATGATCAGCGGCCAGCGACTACGCGCCAGATGCCAGGGCTGGCGCGTGACCAGTGCATAGACCAGCAGGCTGGCGATGGATGTGATTCGCGAGGCGACAATCGGCCACAGGACGGATTCGCTCCCGGCCTGGTGCATGAAAACGAAAAAAAGACCGAAGGTTAGGCCGGCAGCCAGCGGCAGGCGCAATTCTATAAAGCGAAAAGTGGTTCCATCTTCGGTGCGTGATATCAGCCAGATGGCTGCCAGCGCCAATGCGAAACCGAGGAGCGTCCATATTCCCGCGAATCCTTCCACCACCGCACTGACCAGAACTGGGAGGATGGCAGCCGGCAGGGCGGAAACCGGTGCGGCCACACTCATCCGCCCGTTTGCTAGGGTGCGGTACAGGATCGAGAGACCAATCCCGCCACACAGCCCAGCTGCTCCGCCCCACAGCCAGGCAATCATGGACGGAACTGCCTCGCGGCTCAACCCCGCCAGAGCAAGCAGCAAAGCCATCCCACTCGCCTGTCCGCAAATGACCACAACATGGGCGTCGGTGCGCCTGGAGGCCAGACCGCCGCTGAAATCCGCCGCACCCCAGGCCAATGCTGAGAGGAGGCCAAAGAAAATGGAGAACAAGGGGACTCCAAAGATAATTAGCACAACCCCCCGAAAAGCGGGGGCAAGAGGGAACGAAGACGCATAAAGTTTTTCTCTTTGTGTTCCTTTGGCTGGCCTGGTGGCTAGGCCAGGGTGTCCTATGTAATGAATTATACCTTCCCGGCGGTGTGCGCCCGCGCCAGCACATTCTGGGCGGCTTTGACAAGTGGCATGTCAATCATCTTGCCATCCAGTGCAAACGCGCCAGTGCCTTTCTTCTGGTGTTCTTCAAACGCCTCCACCAACCGCCGGGCATGGGCAATGGACTCGCCATCCGGCGTGAAAGCTTCCTGTACCGGTGCGACCTGGTTGGGATGGATGATCTGCTTTCCGGTGTAACCCAGCCGCGCCCCATATTCGGCCTCGCGGCGAACTTTCTCGATGTCGCGAAAATCAATCGTCACCATGTCAATGGCTTGCAAGCCATAAGCTGACGCGGTCGTGACCACCGCGCTGCGCGCGTAGAAGACCTCCCAGGCTTCCGCGGTGCGTGTCGCGCCGACCGAGGCTGCGAAATCCTCCGCGCCGAAGATGAGCGCAGCCAGGCGTGGGTGTGCGGCAATTTCTTTGAGATTCAGGATGCCCCTGGCGGTCTCCACATCCACGATCAGGCAGATCGAGTTGACCGGCCAGCTGTTAGCGAGTTCGGCGGCTTCGATTTTCCCGCTTGCCCACTGGATTTGTTCTGGCGATTCGATTATGGGAATGACAATGCCGTCAGGATGATGGGTCAAAATTGCCTCGATATCATCCTTTTCCAGCCCTGAGCCGACAGGGTTGATGCGCGCCAATCGCTCAGACCGGCCAAAGTCTAGTTCCTGCAAGGCGCGGGGGATGGTAGCGCGGGCTTCCTCCTTGCGGTTCAAGGCCACGCCGTCTTCCATGTCCATGCAGATGCAGTCCACGCCTAGGGTGAGGGCTTTTTCGATCTTGTGCCGGTCGTCGCCGGGGGTGTAGAGCAGGGCGCGTCGGGAAGGCATGAGATTCCGATTCTAGGGGATTGCGGAGACTCTGTCGCCGCGTTTGATTTCGAAATTCACGCCCCGATGATAACATCTTTCCATGAAAAATAGGCGCAAAGCCACTATCGTTTCGAGCATTTTCCGGTAAAATGGATTTGTCCATCGAGCAAAACACACTCAAGGAGGAACAACGCATGAGACCCGTGTATGCCATTTCGGGCGGGGTATCGAAATTTGCCAAAACCCGGCCCGACAAAACATTCCAGGCCATCGTCAAAGAGGCATATGACTACGCCATCGCCGACATTGGCCTGGACTTCGAGACGTTCACGCGCATCGTGGACGGTTCAGTGGCCTCGTATTTCTCGGACCACTTCACCCGCCAACTGATGGGCGGCATCATGGCCCAGGATTACCTGGGGCTGTGCCCCAAGCCGGGCCACCGCGTGGAAGGCGGCGGCGCGACCGGCGGTATCTGTTTCCAGGAAGCCTGGAAGTCGGTCGCCAGCGGCCATATGGACGTGTGCGTAGCCTACGGTTTCGAGACCATGTCCCACGTGGAAACCTGGAAGGGCAACGAGTTCATTGCCCTGGCCTCCGATGTTTCGTTCGATTATCCCGTCGGGGGCTTTTATTCAGGCTACTACGCCATGATGGTGACGCGCCACATGAAAGAGTTCGGCACCACCGTCGAGCAGATGGCGCACGTCAGCGTCAAGAACCACATCAACGCCTATCACAATCCCTACGCCCAGAAGCGGGACCGCTACACCATCCAGGATGTGCGCAATGCTCCGATGGTGGCATGGCCGCTGACCCGCCTGGACATCTGCGTGATGTCCGACGGCGCGGCAGTGACGATCCTCGTCTCGGAGGAAGGCTTGCAGAAACTGGAAGCCGCCGGGGCGAAGATCACCCGTCCGCTCGTGCGCGTGACCGGCATCGGGCGCGGCACGGATGCCATGCGCATGGCCGACCGTCCGCACTTCGACTACGACACCTTCATGCGCGATTATGCCACCGAGCAGGAAAAGAACTCGGACGAAACGCGCTCCTACTATAAAAAACTGTGGGAGCACGGCACGCGCTACCCGGGCATCCATTCCTTCCGCGCCGGACGAACGGCCGGTAACATGGCCTACAGGCACGCCGGGATTAAAGACCCGCTCCTCGAGCTGAACTTTGTCGAGCTGCACGACGCCTATACCTCCAGCGAAATCCAGACTTACGAGGATATGGGCCTGTGCCGCTATGGCGAGGGCGGCCCCTTCGCCGCCTCGGGCAAGGCCTTCATGCCCGGTCTGGACTATGGCCTGAAACTGCCCGAGAAGCCGGTCTGCCCCGTTAACCCCTCCGGCGGGTTGATCGCCTGCGGACACCCTGTCGGTGCGACCGGGTTGATGCAGGCCGTCTTCGCCATCTGGCAGTTGCAGGGCACGGTCAAGAAGCATTTCCGCGATGACAAGCTCCAGGTCAAGGATGCGAAGCGGGGCGCGATCCACTCGCATGCCGGTACCGGCACCTACGTCACTGTGTCCATTCTAGAGTGGGAAGACTAAAGGAGGTATGACATGGCTAGATTATCCTCTCGAAGAGAAGAAACCCTGGGCGGATATGTCGTCCACGGCCTGCCGTTCCCGGCCGATACCGATCCGGATTCGCTGGCTTTTCTCAAGAAGATGGCCCCCATCCTGATCGAGCAAGAATACAAAATTACTTACTTACATTCCTACGGACAAGACAGCCCTTGGTTCGCTGGCCTGGCCAATAAGCATTTGCTGGCCAGCCGCGACCCGCAATCGGGCTACACCTACGCCAACCCGCGCGGCCACGATATGTTCAACGGCACAGAGACCGCGTGGATTGACATCACCGAGCGCCCGGCCAAAGTCCACGCCTTCACCGTCTGTCACTTCGGCTCGGAGGAGTTCCTGCCAGAGTGCCCGTTCGTGTTGGCGTTGATCGAGATCGAGGGCGTGAACACGCTCTTCCTGACGCGGCTGATGGGAGTGGATCCGTTCGAAGCCTCGTTGGATTGGATCGGCATGGAAGTGCGCCCGTATTTCCTGCGCAATTCCAAACTCAAGCCGACGGATATCTATTTTTCGCCCCTGGAGAAATGAGCGACAAGGCGAATGCTTAAAACATGTAATAAAAAAACCCTTGCATTTTGAATAAGTTTAGTGTATCATAAAAAAACGAACGCTTGGGTGCCCCCCTCACCCAGGCGTTCGTGCTTAATGGTTGCGCAGTCAGCAAACAGAATTGGAGAAAACAATATGAGCCTCGACATTGCCGCCATACGAAAACAGTTCCCTTCTCTCGACCGCCCGTCGATTTTCTTCGATAATCCCGGCGGTACGCAGATTGCCAAACAATCCCTAGACCGGATTAACAGATACCTGCTGGAATGCAATGCCAATCACGATGGAGCTTTTGCCACCAGCGTCGCTTCAGACGCCATCCTGGACGAAGCCCACCGCGCCATGGCTGATTTCCTGAACGCCTGCGGGCCTGAGGAAATCGTCTTTGGTGCGAACATGACTACCTTGACCCTGTACATCAGCCGCTCCTTTTCGCGGGATTGGAAGGCTGGCGATGAGATTATTGTGACCCGCCTGGATCACGATGCCAATGTAACGCCATGGGTGTTGGCCGCACATGATCGAGGCTGCAAAGTTATCTGGGTGGATTTCCATCCCGAAGACGGAACGCTGAACATGAAGGAGATGCAAGCCGCGCTGGAGCGTAAACCGCGCCTGGTTGCTGTTGGTTATGCCTCGAACTCACTGGGTACGATCAACCCGGTGGCAAAGATCATCGAGCTGGCGCACGCCGTCGGGGCGCTGGTCTACGTGGATGCTGTGCATTATGCCCCGCACGGCCCGATTGATGTCCAGAAACTGGATTGCGATTTCCTGGTGTCCTCCGCCTATAAATTCTTTGGGCCCCATGCTGGTATCCTGTACGGCAAGCGCGAAAAGATGGACGAATTGTTCGCCTACAAAGTCCGGCCGGCGACGAATGAGTTGCCCGGCAAGTTCGAGACCGGAACCCAAAACCACGAAGGGATTGCCGGTGTGTTGGGCGCGATCGAGTATTTCGAGTGGGTCGGGCGGGAATTCGGTGGCGAACACGTCGAGGTTTTGGCGGAAAAGGGCTATCAGGGTCGCCGCATGGAATTGAAGAAGGCAATGACAGCCATCCGGTCGAATGAATTCGAACTCAGCCGTGCCCTGCTGGCTGCCCTGCAATCCATCCCCGGTTTGACCTTGTATGGCCTTTCGGACGTGCGCCGCCTGGAACAGCGCGTGCCGACTTTTTCCTTCACGCTGAAAGGACAGCATCCCCGGCAGGTGGCCGAGAAACTGGCACAGAACGGCATCTACGTCTGGGATGGCAATTATTACGCCATTGGCGTGACGGAGCGGCTTGGTCTAGAGGAAGGGGGCGGTATGGTGCGCGTCGGCGTGGTGCACTACAACACGCTCGACGAAGTAGAAATGCTAAGAGAGGCTCTGACCAGAATTGCTACGGGGTGAGATTTGCAGGGTTTATTCTCTCAAAACGGATTGGATTCGCTCAAGCCCGCGCTGAATGTTCTCGAAAGAGGTCGCATACGACAGGCGCAGGTAGCCTTCGCCGTACTTTCCGAAGAATGAGCCAGGCAACAGGGCAACCTTCCCCTGTTCCAAGATCATATTCGCTAATTCGATCGAGCCTGTTCCGGTCGCCTGGATGTTGGGGAAAACGTAAAAGGCTCCCTGCGGTTTCTGGCAGCGTATGGCAGGAATGGCGGTTAACCCAGATACGATCACATCTCTGCGGCGCTGGTACTCTGCGACGACAACATCCACCTGCTCTTGCGGCCCAGTAAGGGCCTCTACACCGGCATCCTGCGTGAATTGAGCTGTGGAACCGATGGAATGGGTGAGCAGCAACCCGACACGCTGCGCCAGCTCGCGCGGCATGATGCCGTAACCCAGCCTCCAGCCTGTCATGGCATAGGTTTTGGAAAAACCATCCACGATGATCGTGCGGGCCTGCATCCCGGGCAAGGATGCAATGGATGGCGTCTTCAGCCCATCGTAAACGATACGGGCGTAGATTTCATCCGACATTACCCAGCAGTCGTACCGCTTGGCTCGGTCGGCGATGTGTTCAAGGTCGGCGGATGGGATCACGCCGCCTGTAGGGTTGCTGGGGGAATTCAGGATGATCAACCTGGTGCGTATGCTCACCAATTGGTCGAAGGCTTCCAGATCGAAGGAAAAGTTGTTCTCCTCGCGCAGCGGCACGGGGACAGGCACGCCGCCCGCGACCCGGATCATGGCTTCATATGTTGGAAAGCCTGGGTCGGGATAGATGACCTCGTCTCCGGGTTCGACCAGCGCCAGGGTGGGGAAAAATAGGTTCGGCTTGGCGCCCGGGCTGACCACTACCTCATCAGGATGGAAATGTAACCCCCGCCGCCGTCCGCCATCCTCGGCGATGATTTCACGCAAGGAGGGCGTCCCAGCCGGAGGGGTGTAGCGGGTGCGCCCCGTGGCGATGGCACGGATGCCCGCCAGGCTGACGTTGGAGAAGGTCTCAAAATCAGGTTGGCCAATTTCCAGGTGGATGATTTCGATCCCTTCGGCCTCCATCTGCTGGGCGCGGGCAAGCACTTGATAGGCGCCTTCAGGTTTGAGGTGGTCGGTTCGCTGTGCGTAGGTCATAGCTCACACTACTAACTGGCGGGCTATGCGGGCTGCGCTGGAAGCATCCGGGGCAAATGCATCCGCCCCGATCCGGTTGGCAAAGTCCTGGGTCACCGGCGCGCCGCCGATGAGCACCTTCACTTTCTCGCGCAGTCCGGCTGCTCTCAACGCCTCAATCGTGTCCTCCATTTTGTTCATGGTCGTCGTGAGCAGCGCGGACAAGCCGATCACCAGGGCGCCATCCTGGGCTGCTTTTACGAAGGCTTCCGGCGTTACGTCTACACCCAAGTCGCGGACCTCGAAGCCAGTCCCCTCCAGCATCATAGCGACCAGGTTCTTGCCAATGTCATGCAGGTCGCCCTTCACCGTGCCGATGGCAACCTTCCCCGCGGACTTGACATTGGCTTCCACCAATCGGGGCTTGAGGAGTTTCAAACCCGCTTGCATGGCGCGGGCGGCGATCAGCATCTCCGGCACGAAAAAGTCGCCGTTCTCGAAGCGCCGGCCGACTTCGTTCATGGCGGCAATCAGCGACTGGTTGAGAATGGAATCCGCGGGGATGCCTGCTTCGAGAGCAGCTTTGACCCCCGCTTCCGCCTCTGCGGCCTGTCCATCAATCACGTTTTGGTAGATTGTTTTCAGGTTCATTTTTTTCCTCGAGTGAAGATTCTCATCTTAGTACTTCACGAAAGTTGAGAGAATCCCCATTTTTGGGGGTGTGGGGCAGGTGTATGCCCACCCCACACCCCTAACATGGACTTATGCCAGCTATTTCGTGAATTACTGATTCTAGCGGGTATCGTAGCATAAAAGTGACGCCTAGGCAAATGCATTCTGGGCTGGTGAACTTCTTTGAGCCGCAGGCTGGTATGATAAAATACGGGATATTAGACTGTAAATATCCAAATCGGTAAACCTAAAGGATCTTATGCTTCCCTCTTACATCCTTTCCCTGCGCGAGGGACTCGAAGCCGCGCTGATTATCGGTATCGTCTTGGGTGCGCTGCGCCAGATGCACCGCCGCGACCTGGCCTCGCCTGTCTGGAGCGGCGCTCTCAGCGTGGTACTGCTCAGCGTGCTGGCAGCAATCATGCTCACCTACTTTGGCCTCGAACTGCAGGATCCAGCAGAAGCCATCTTCGAGGGCCTTACCATGTTGCTGGCGGCCGGCGTCCTAACCTGGATGATCTTTTGGATGAGCTGCCGGGCGCGCACTTTGAAAAGCACTCTGGAATCCAACGTTCAACATGCTTCCCAGGGCGGCAAGCGTGCGCTCTTTGGCCTGGCTTTCCTGGCTGTGCTGCGCGAAGGGGTTGAGCTGGCCCTTTTCCTGACCGCCGCGACATTAGCCTCGGATGCCTGGTAAACGATCTTCGGCTCTCTCCTTGGCCTCGGCACGGCGATCCTGCTCGGCTGGTCGCTGTTTGCCACCACGGCCCGCCTCGAGCTGCGGCGTTTCTTCCAGGTGACCGGCGTTCTGCTCATCTTTTTTGCCGCCGGGTTGGTGGCGCACGGCGTGCACGAGTTCATCGAGGTCGACTGGATTCCGCCCGTCATCCAGCATGTCTGGAATATCAACCCCTTTCTGGACGAAAAGTCAACCCTCGGGCAGATGCTTGCCGCCCTGTTCGGCTACAACGGTGATCCCTCCCTGACCGAGATCGCTGCCTACCTTGCCTACTTCGGCGCTATCCTTTCTGGCCTGCGCCGGCTTGCCCAAAATGAGAATGCGCCCTAGTTACAAGGGTAAGAAAAGCGGGTTTCCTGACACTCTAAGGGGTGTCGCAGGAGAAACCCGCTCCTATTTTTATCGAGATGATATGCTTACGGCCGATACACGTAGAAGTTGTCGAACAGGATGTCGGTACCGGGTGTGTCAAAGGTGCCGGCCATTAGGCCGACGTCGCCGCTGGTGAAGCCACTATCCGTCGCTGTGGCTGCCAGGTTACCATTAACATATAGCTTCAGATCGCTGCCGATGCAATCCGCGCGAATGTGGTTGGTCGCTGCCCCGAGAGTAATCCCTTCCGCCTTTACCATATTGTCGGCCGAAATCAACTGCTGGCTCCCGCCCTCGTACTTGCCGATCGCGGCATAGCCATCGCTGCTGATCAGGAAGAAATAAAAGTTATCTGTATCCTGATAGCGGCAGATGAGGCCGAAATCGTTGTCATCCGGCCCGCCGGTTTTGGTGGCATCCACCTCGACGCGCACATCGCCAGGGAAGGACTTGCTCGGATTGGCCCAGATGTCATAATTGGTGTCATTCACGTAGAGGCGGTAGCTGCCGTTGGCATAATCGGAAACATAGTTGGTGTCCTGACGCTGGTCCCAGCCGCTGCCGGTGTTGGAAAAGTCGTCAGAGAACAAAATGTCGCTCGCTTGCCCTCCACCGCCCCCGCCTGCCGGTGTAGAGACGGGAGAAAGGCTGCAAGCCAAAGCGACCAACACCAAGACAGCTAGGATTGCAGATACCTTTTTCATTTATTCCTCCTGAAATAGAAATTTGGATAAAAATTATCTCTATTAGTATACACTAGAACCGGTTTTTCCACAAAGCAACTCCCCGTCAGATTTGGTGTTTGCCTTTTTGTAACACGGTTTATTCGCACTTTGTGATTCTCATCTTGACCTATCAGGAGGCTGCCAAATGGAACAAGACAACTTCAAAGTTTACAGCTACCGCTGGATCGTATTGATGGCGTTCATGTTCGTCGTGGCCATCAATCAACTCCTGTGGATCACCTTTGCCTCGATCACGGGCGACGCCGCCAAATTCTATGGCGTTTCGGACCTGAGCATTGGTCTCCTGTCCATGAGCTTTATGATC
>Ga0315289_10003734_pt1 | contig 22984 bp, 14 predicted proteins | sample YL17G11_40_MG_FD_203452 | JGI IMG/M metagenome (GOLD analysis project Ga0315289, IMG submission 203452) | Sediment microbial communities from Yellowstone Lake, YNP, Wyoming, USA - YL17G11_40 | ecosystem: Environmental > Aquatic > Freshwater > Lake > Sediment | place: USA: Wyoming | collected... | reverse complement strand
GGGGGGGGGGGCGAACGATGAGATAGGGCTTTGGTTGCGGGAGCCGTGCTGAAAAGTGAAAAAGTGAAAATGTTTTCTCTCCGGTTGCACGGGGGGGGGGGACTCTCTCTCCCCAGGCACACTCGCACACACACACACACACACGCACACAGGCACGCCGAGAATGCAAGCGCACACAAAGAAAACGCGCGGCGGCAGCGTGGTGCGCGTGCTGCGCTCCCCACTCTCTTCAACTCTCCCCACTTTTCAATGCCTTTCCGCCGCGCCCGCGCCCGCGTCCGTCGCCTTCAAGTCGCAAACGTCATGTGGCGCAGCACATTCGCCTCCGCGCCGACGGCCGGCGTGGACAGCAGCTTCTGGACGCCCTGGGAGGTGGACCTTTTAGCGGAGAAGCGGTACAAGACGTACACGCCCTCCCAATAGCCTTTGATGGGGTAGGCCAGGCGCTGGCGGCCGCGGACCAGGGCGGACACGCCGGACCCGCCCTCCTTTTTCAGGAAGGCCTCGAACTTGGCGAGCTCGAGGTCGCTGTGAAGGAGGGGGGGGGAGGGGGGGCAGAGGAGAGAGACGGCATGCGGGTGTGAGGGAAAGCGGAGCGAGGGATCGGGTTGAAGAGACAGGCCGCGGGCCGACCCTGCCTAGCCGCCGGTCGTGGGTGGTCTTGCTGTTTCTCTCTCTCTCTCTCTCTCTCTCTCTCTCTCTCTCTCTCTCCCAATACGCCTCTCCGTTCATTTACTCACCGCTCTTCGTCGCTCATGTCCGGCCGTAGGACGATCATGGTCTCGTACCTGTGCGCGTGTGACAGAGAGTGGAGAGAGAGGCGTGAGTGGGGGGGAAGCGGAAAAAAGATAGCCTTTTTTTTGTGGTGCCCGACCCCACTGCATGCGCCGGGCCGGCCCCCCCTTTGCCGTCCCGCCGCCGGCCCCAGCGTGCATTGTCCCAACAGACACTCAGCGCTGCACCATAGCCTGGCCTAAAAGCTCTGCAATGTGCCGCGCCGCGCGCCAAATCGGCGCGGCCGGCCCCCCTGGAAAAGGCGGCGCGCCCGCGGGCTGGTGGCAGCCACCACGCGCCCCCTCTCTGGCCGCCGCCGGCCGAAATCGGCCCCCTTTGTGTCCTCGCCCCGCCTCCCCTCACTCCCTCCATCTCTCTCCAGTCACAAACTCACGTCGCGTAGCCGACCGGCAGGGTGTCAGACGCGGCCGCCGCCGTCGCCAGGCTGGCCGCGCCGGGACGGCCGGCCAGGCGGGGTGAGGCAGCGGTGCCCGCCGCCGGCCGGCGGCCGGTCAGCGGCGCCGCCAGCGCGAGCGCGGGCGCGGCCGACGGCCGGGGGCCCGCCGTCGTCGCCACGCCCGCGAAAGAGCGAGAAGCGAGGGCAGCGGCCGGCATGGTTGTGGGGTGGTGTGTGTGTGTGTTGAGGAAGGAACGGAGCAAAGCACACGCGGACAGGTGCCGCCGGAGAGAAAGAGGAGTGCGAAGAAAAGGAGAAACACACACAAAAAAAAACACTCCGCTCGAACCTTCCGCTCTCACTCTCAGCGCCTCGTCGCCTCCAACGCGGGCAAGGACTTCGCGGCGGACGAGATCTCCTGTCTCTTGTCAAGCAGGCAGCGCCACCACCCCGCACCCGCCCGCACTCCCCCGCCCCCCGCTCCCCGACACCGCGACCAGCGCCCCCGCGGCCGGGGACGCGCCCTCCCCCTTCTCCTCCCGGCTCGTCACGATGAGGCGCCCATCCTCCCCGCCCCTCCCCCACGCACAGCTGGTCAGGCGGGTGAACGGCAGGCCGGAGAGGCGCCCGACCTCCACCCCGCCCGTCGCCGCGCAGGGCGCGTACACGCCGACCGCGCCCGTCTCTGCCAGCGCGACCCACAGGCGCCCGTCCCCGTCCAGGCACAGCCCGTCCGGGACCGCCCCGCCGAGCGCCAGCGCCGAGACGACGACCCGCCCCGTCCCGGACACGGGGATGCCGGTTGCCGGGCACGCGTCAAAGCACAGCACGCACTTGGCGGCCGAGTCCGCCAGGTAGAAACGCGTCCCCTGCCCGCCCCACGCCATCCCATTGCTCATGCCGACCTCGCCCTCCTCCAACACCGGCTTCAAAAGGGCCGCCGCCGCCGCGCCCTCCTTCCTGCCCTCCCCGCCTCCCCCGCCCCCTCCCTCCCACACCAGCGCGTACACGCGCCCTCGCCTGCCCTCCCGCCAGTCCTTGTGCAGGCGGCCGCCGACCCAGGTGCCCTGGGGCGAGGCGAGGCCGTCATTGAAGCGGGTGCCCGGGACCGCGTGGGCGGGCGGGATGGCCGCCAGGGGGGGGCCCAGCGTCCTCGACCTCAAGTCCAGCAAGTGGACGGCGTCCGGCTGAGAGACGAGCAGGGTGTGTGGGTCGGACGTCGGCGTCACGCCCCCGACGGGGAGCGGGGTGGGGATGGAAAACGGGGCCGCGGCGGCGGCGGCGGCGGCGGCGGCATCGCCACCGCCACCGCCACCGGCCTGCCTGCCTCCCACCCCGTCGGCGGCGCCAAACCCGCGCGGCAGGACGATGACCGCCCGCCCCTCGATGTCGACGTAATAAATCGCACCAGTTCGGGCGTCGTGGACGGGGGACTCGCCCAGGGTGGCGTGGGCGTCGTGGAGGATGGTGGAGGTCGCCGCGGAGAGGGTGAGGGGGGTGGAGGGCGGGGCAGCGGCGGTGGTCACCGCGGTGGTCGTCGCCATTGGAGAGAGTTTTTTTTCTTTTTTTTTTTAGGGCAAGCAACGCAGGAAGGCTGGCGCAATGTGTCTGGGCGATTAGGGAGCAATGCGTCTCAAGCGTCGGCCTGGGGTGGCGGGGCAGGGAATCGGAGCGAGGAGGAGCGCGGGGTCGGGTCAGAAAGATGAATGAGGCAGAAGAGCGACCCTCCCTAGCCAAGCCAGTCAAGCCATTCGACCCATCGCCTCCTCTCTCTCTCTGTATTTGCACGCTCGCCCCGCACACACAGGCGGCCGTGCCTGCTTTTCTCATCACAGGATCCAGTAGGCACGCACACATCTAGACCCCACCCCCCAATGCGTGCCTCGCCCGGCCCGCGGTCCAGCGCGCGCCCGGGCGGCCGCATGCCCGGCCGCGTGCCTGCGGCGGCGCCTGGCCCGTCAGCGCCCCGCCGCCCGCCGCCGCCGCCGCCCGCCACGCCGCCTCCACCCCCACCATCCTGGTCCCAGACTTTAGGCGGCGCGGTGGCGGGCCTGGCCTTGGCCGTCACCCTGGCAGTCGGTGAGGAAACGAAGAAGAGGGACAGAGAGAGGGGGGACGACCCGCGCTGTCTCAGAAGACCTTCTCAACCTCTCCCTCCCCCTCCCTCCCCCTCCCCATCATCACCATTCCCTCTTCACTCCAGCCCCCCCGCCCACCCTCGCCGCCGACACGGCCAAGGTGGGCACCTGCCTCCTCGCCAACTGCCAGGCCTCCCTGGCGGGCTGCCTCTCGGACGGCACCTGCGCCGCCAACCTGATCTGCCTCAACGCCTGTGCGGGCCGCCCCGATGAGACGGGCTGCCAGATCAAGTGCGGGGACAAGTACGCCGACGCCGCCATCGACGCCTTCAACAAGTGCGCGGTGTCGGAAAAGAAGTGCGTGCCCCAGCGTGTGGACAAAGATGCGTTCCCCACCCCGCCCGACTGCGCGCAGGACGCGAATTTCGACCTCGCACCCTTCACGGGGCGCTGGTTCATTTCGGCGGGCCTAAACCCGCTCTTTGACACGTTCGACTGCCAGGCCCACTTCTTCGCGACCCCGGCCCCCGACAAGGTGGTGGGCCGCATCAACTGGCGCATCCCGAACGGTGTCGGCGCGGGCGGGAAACCCGATTTCTCCGAACGGTCCACTGTGCAGACGTTCGTCCAGGACCCCGCCAACAAGGCGCACCTCATCAACCACGGCAATGAGTACTTGCACTACGAGGACGACTGGTACGTCCTGGCCTCCAAACCCGACTCCTACGTCTTTGTCTACTACCAGGGCAACAACGACGCGTGGCGAGGGTATGGCGGGGCGGTCGTGTACACGCGGAGCGCGTCCCTGCCGCCCGACCTGGTGCCGGAGCTGGCCGCGGCGGCCGAGGCGGCCGGCTTGAAGTGGGCGGACTTTGCGCTGACGGACAACGCGTGCGGCCCGCACCCCCCGCCCGAGAGCCTGGCGGAGAAGGCGGCCGACCTGGAGCGGGCGGTCGAGGCGGTCGAGGCGGTGGTGGTGGGCGAGGCCCAGACCGTGGAGCGGGCGGTGGAGGCGGAGGCCCGGTCCTTGGAGGCCGCGGTGGAGGCGGACGTGGAGGCGGTGGAGCGCGTGCTGGTGGGCGATGTGATGGCCCTGCGGAAGGCGGCCCGGATCGAGGCGGCCGCGCTGAGGGAGGCCAAAGAGCGCTTCTCGGCCGACCTGCGCTCGTTCGGCAAGTTCACCGTCCTGGGCAGCGGGCAGGGCGCGCCAGGCGGGGGCGTGGTCGGCGGGGGCGTGCCCGCGGCGGGCATGCCGGGCGGCATGCCCGCCCCCGCGGTCGCGATGGACGACTCCCCGGCCGCGGTGGCGGCCCGGGCGGCCGAGATGGAGGCGGCGGACGCTGCCCTGCGCAAGGTGGAGGAAGTGTACGCGCGCCCATCCTGGCTGCCGTCCTTCCTAGGGGGGCCGCCCGCGCACGCCCGGAAATGAGAGTATGGTGGAACGGAGTGCGCGGACTTTCTCTCCGTGACAGCGGGGGTGTGTGGGGTCCCTAGAGAAGAGAGAGAGGCGGTGCTTTTGGAAACTCTGACAAAGCGTTTTTCCCCTCTGGCGGCTCCCTCGCACGACGCACGACGCACCACACCCCCGCGCTCTCCCCTCCTCCCATGGAGCGCGACCCCCGCCCCACCCTGTCCGGATCGACGCGCCCCAGCAGAGCCGCGTCCTGGGGCGGGCGGCTAGGTGTGTGAAGAGAGGAGAGAGAAGGGCAGGGCCGCATTCGACGCCGCCGCCTCTACAGGGCCTCGCCTCTCGTCAGCGTGGAAAACGCACCTCCCCCCCTTTTTGCGGCTCTCTCACCCGACGCCATCATTTCTCACCCAGGCTCCATCCCTGATGGCGACCGGGATGGCGACGACGACGACGACGACGATGTAGGAGGAGACGCCGCCGCCGCCGCCGACGAGGCCATGGTGGACGAAGGGTACCGGTCGCCGACGCCCACTCCCGCTGGCGCGAGCACGGGCGGCGACCGGCCGCCATTGCCGAGCGTGGCGGAGGATGGGGCGGGCCCGCTGCCCCCGCCCCCACCACACCCGCTGCTGCGTGACGGCGTGGGCGGCGGCGGGGACGGCGCGGGCGCCGCCGCCGCCACGTCCGCGTCCACCCGGTCCTCCTCGCCGCCCGCCCCGCCCCGGGCCGCCCCGCCCGCGCGCTGGGCAGACTTCTTCGACGCCAAGCGCCGGGTGGCCGTCCCGTCCCGGGGCGGCGCGTTTGTCGTTTACAGTGCGGAGGGGCCGCCCGGCGCGCCCGTCCTGTTTTGTTGCCATGGGGCGGGGTACACCGCGCTGTCCTGGGCGCTTCTGGCTCGGAACGTGAGTTGATATGCAAGGGAGAGTGGGGGAGACGGCGCCTGTCTTCCATTCCCAGTCCACATCATCTCCATCTCACTTCTCCTCTCCATCTCTCCTTTCTTTTCTCTTCCTAGCTCCGCGACACCCTGCACGTCGTCGCTTACGACGCCCGCGGTCACGGCGAGACGCAGACGGCCGACGACGGCGACCTGTCTGCCGAATCCCAGGCCGCGGACGCGGTCGCCGTCTGGGCCGCCCTCTTTTGCACGCCACCCGGCGATGGTGGCGCGGCCGCCGCCGCTCCGCCTCCCCCTCCGCGCACCGTTCTGATCGGCCACGCCATGGGCGGCATGGCCGCCACCCGGGCGGCCGCCTCCGGCGGGTTTGGGCCGGCCCTGGCGGGGCTGCTCCTCTTGGACGTCGTCCTGTGGGGCGGCGGGGCCGCGGCCTGCCACATGATTTCAGTGGCCGCGGGCAGGCCGCCCTCCTTTGCGTCGTACGACGCCGCCGCCGACTTTGCGGCCAGGTCTGGGCGGTGCCGCAACCCGGACGCGGTGTGCGTGTCCTTTGCGAGCATGCTGCGGGAGGAGACGGACGGTGCCGGGACGCGCTGGGTGTGGCGGACGCCGGTGTCGGACACGTCACCACACTGGGAGGGGTGGTACGAAGATTTGCCGGCGTCGCTGCTGGCCGTCCCGTCCTCCTGCCCCAAGCTCCTCATCTTCTCGCACAAGCGGCCGCTGGACCGGGCGCTGGCGGTCGCCCAGGCGCAGGGACGGCTGCAGGTACTCTGGCTCTCCCAGGCCAGCGGGTACGCCATCCACGAGGACGAGCCGGGCGTCCTGGCGGGCGCGGTCAGCGACTTTGTGAGCCACTTCCGTATCGTACAGGGCGGGGGGGGAGGCGGCCCGGGGTCCCGCACCTCGTCGGGCGGCGGCGGCGGTGGGGGAGGGGGTGGGGTCGGTGGAGGTGGGATGTCGGCGGCCTCCCCGCTGCGCCGGCGCACGTCCGACCTGTTTGGGGCATGAGACGCTGGAAAAGGGGGATGGATGATAATGCGGCGCGGCTTGGGTGGGGGGGGGGGGGGCATGAAGAGACCGCCTTTTCCTCTCTACAACACGCACTCTCCTCATTTTACGCCCCTCCCCCGCCCGCCGCCGCCCCACCCCGTGCCCGTAGTCGCAGGGATGGCGGCTTGTTGCGCAGACGGGCGACCGCGAGCGCAAGCGGGGCGAGGACAAGGGCGACAAGCACGAGGAGGCCGGCGAGGTAGGCGCCGGGGGTGGGCGGGCCTTTTGGCATGGCACACGAGTCAGGCGCACGTAGCGGGGGGGTCGCGACTCGTTTCTCTCCAGTCGAGAAAAAGAGGAGGGGAGGGGCGGGGTTGTTTCAAGAGTTTTTTTCTCCCTGGTAGTGCGACAGCTGTCGCACTCTCTCTCTCTCTCTCTCTAAATCTCTCTCTCTGACAGGCGCGTGCGGTCAGCCTTCAGGAGGCAAAGGGCGCGGCGAGAAAACAAGCAAAGGTCGCCAGCCGAGGCGCGTTTCGTTTGTGTGTGCCTGTGTGAGATAGAAAAGCAATTGGCGCAACAACTCTCTCTCCCTTCTTTCACACAAGAGAGGTGCGCGCGGTCCTGCGCCTCTCGCCAGCTATACTCGACGACATGGACCCCGGTGGCGAGCCCAGGGTCGGCCTGGTCCTGCCATCCTCCCGCCCTGGAGCGCCTGCCGGCGGCGGCGGCGCCGCACCCCCACCTCCTCGCCGCACGCTCGCCGCGTTTGGCGGCGACGACAGCGACGCCGACGATGACGCCGCCCCAGCCCCTGCCCACGACCGGGCCGCCGTCGCCCGGGACCTGGCCCGGCAGGCAGCTCGGGCGGCGGCGGACGAGAAGGCAAGGAAAAGAGAGAGAGAGTGTGCAACTCGAGGCCCGCTCACCCTCAACCTCCCCGCGTCCTCATCGTTCTCAATCCTCTTTTCATTCAATAGGTCGCCGCCATGCACGCCGCCGCCCTGGCGGAGGACTCGTCCGCCTTCGATTACGATGGCGTGTATGAGGAGATGCAGGCGGCTAAGGCGGGGCCGGCCCTGAAAGCCAAGCAAGCGGAACAACGCAAGTAAGACCAGAAAAATGATGGATGAAAGACCAACCCCTGCACTCACACGCACACGCTCACGCCCTCACTTTACATTCTCTCATTTCAACAGACCCCGTTACATCGAGGGCTTGCTCCACCAGGCGACCGTCCGGTCCCGGGCGGACGAGGCGGCCCGGGAGCGGCGGCGGGCGGTGGAACGGGAGGCCGAGGAAGAAGTGTACGGGGCGACAGAGAAATTTGTGACGGCGGGCTACCGGGAGAAGCTGGCGGCGGACGCGGCGGCGGCGGCGGCGGAGGATGCTGAGGAAGAAGCGGCGGTGGAGGTGGGGAAGGGCGGCGGGATGGACGACTTCTATAGGGGGCTGTTGACCCGGAATGAGGCGATGGGTGGGGGTGGTCGGGTGCCGCCGCCTGCACCGCCGCCGCCGCCGCCGCCGGCCAGCACGGCTCCTGCTGCTGGTGCTGCTAGTGCCGCCCCCCCCGCGCCGCCACAGGCCCCCGCCGCACGGGAGGAAGGAGGAGGAGGAGAGAAAGCGGGGCCGCCTCCACTACCAGGCGACGACCGCCCGCCGCCACCTCTTCCTCCCACCGCCTCCTCGCCGCCCGTCGACCCTGCCGCGGCGCGGGAAGCCAAGGCCGCGGCAGCCAAGGCTCGGTACTTGGCTCGGAAGGCGGCGGCGGCTGGGGGTGGTGGGTAGGGTGTGTGTGTGTGTGGAGTGTGTGTGTGTGTGTAGCCAGCAGCGTGGGGTCCATCCTTTCTTTTTCATTCTCTCACACCTCTCACATCAATGCCTGTCAAGCTGTCGCCGTGTCCGCACCGTCCGCCCCCGCCGCCGCCAACCCGGGCTCAATGGCCGCGGCCGCCACGCCAAAGGGAAGCTGGTAGACTGCCTCATATTTGGCGGCCAAGTGGCGGAGCAGGGGCGCCACGCTCAGTGGCCCCCCCGTCACTTCCGCCAAGAGCGCATCCAGGGAGGGCGGGGCGGACCCGCGGGCGTGGACGGCCACCCGCAACCACTCCCGCAGGGGGCTGAAGTGCCCGCCCTCGACCTGCGCGTCCAAATCCGGCAGGGCTGCCCGGGCGGCCTCGAACAACTGGGCGGCCGCCGCCGCGCCGATGAGGTAGGTGGGGAAGTACCCCAGCGCCCCGCTCGCCCAGTGCACGTCCTGCAGGCACCCCGCCGCGTCGTTCGGCGGAGTGACGCCCAGAAGGGCCAGCGAGGCGGCGCCCCAGGCGGCCGGGACGTCTGCCACCTGCATGCCGCCGTTGATGAGCGCTCTTTCAATGTCGAACCGCAGGAGCACGTGGGCGGGGTACGTCATCTCATCGGCTTCGACCCGGATGAGGGAGTCGGACGGGACGCGGACCGCGTTGAAGGCGCGCCAGAGGGCGGTGGGGTCCGGGCCGGCGGGGCTGTGTTTGGAAGTGAAGAAACGTGGTGAGGTTGAGGTAAAAACACGTGCGCGCGCTCGCCTCTCGTTGTCTCTCACCTGAACGCGTCCTGGAAAGCAGCGCCCAGGCGCGGGGCCAGCCACTTGGCAAAGGGCAGGGACAGCCCCACGTGCCGCTCCCAAAGTAGCGACTGTGACTCGTGCGCGCCCATGGAGAGCGCGGCCGAGGCGGGCAGCCCGGTCTGGGCCCCGCCCGGCCGCCCCTGCTCGTACAGGGCGTGCCCCGTCTCGTGGATGCAGCCCGTCAGGCCTTCCGCGAGGTCGCCCGCCTTGAAGCGGGTGGTCATGCGCACGTCCTCGGGGCCAGCCCCGCCGGTGAAGGGGTGGACCGACACGTCCAGGCGGCCGGCCGAGACGTCAAAGCCCAGGGCGACCGCGATCTCCCCGCACAGCTTCGCCTGGGCGGCCGTGTCGAAAGGCGCGCCGGCCGAAAGCAAAGCGACGTCAGGCGGGGTTCCTTGCTCGCGCACGGCCTGGAGCAGGGGCAAAAGTCCGGCCTTGAGGGAAGCAAAAACCACCTCCAGCCGGGCGGCCGTGCATCCCTTCTCATACGCGTCCAGCAGCGCGTCGTACGGTTCCGCGAGCGCGGCCCGGCCGGCCGAGGCCGCGACGACAGGCGCCACCAGGGCCGCCACCGACCGCTCCATCTCCACGATCCGTTCCAGCACCGGCGCGAAGGCCTGGAAATCAGAGGCCTTGCGCGCGCTCACCCAGGCGGCGTAGCCCTCGCTCTCCAGGGCCGCCTTGGCCGCGGCCATGTCCTCCGGGATTGCGACCGCCTTCCCGTACGCCCGGCGAGCCTCCCGCACGTTGGCGGTGCGCCACGGGTCGCCAGCGGCACTCCCGCCTGCCTCCTCCTCCTCCTCCAGGCGGGCCAGCAGGTTCCCGACCTCCGCGTCCGTGTGCGCTGCGTGCGCCGCCCGGGCCAGGGCCGCCTTCTGGGCGGCGCGCGCGGTGGCGGTGGCGGGCGAGGGCGGCATGATGACGAGCTCGTCCCATCCGAGCAGGCCGGCAATGGACTGTTTGTGTGTGTGAGCAATAAAGATAAGCGGTGAATGACGAGAGTCGTGGTCCGAGGTTGGAGAGGGATGCGAAGGGCGGCCGGGACCCCAGCGCTATTTTTCTCTCACATCAAGGGCCGACGCCTGGCAGAGCTTGGCTGTCAGGGCTTCGTAGGCTGGAGGGGAGGCCATCGTGTGGCTGGTGGTCAGCCGGCGGGCGATGGAGGGCGCTGAGAGACGCATGGAAAAAAAAAAAAAAAAAAAAAGAGTCTGAGCATGTTTTTTTTTTTCATTCCCCCGTCGTTTTTGTCGTCCAGGGCGGGCGCGGAAACACAGCGTCGCATCCCCGCACATTGCCTGCATCTTAGTCTAGCACGCGATCGTACTCCCCCCTTGGTCCGCGCCTCAGCCTGAGCCTAGTACGAACGCTCTCCTGTCGAGAAGGAGAGGGATGATGATGATCACAGGATCGGCGCCGACGCTCATCCACGCCCTTCTCCTCGCCGCCCTGCTGCTCCCATCCCCGGCCCAGGCCCTCTACCGGGAGCAAGCCGAACAGACAGACTGGCTGCTGGCGACGGTGGGCCCCGTGTCGGCCGTCGCCTACGCGCCTGCCGTGTCGCCCTTGCCGCCTGGCACCCCGCCCCCACCCCCCGTCGGCTGGTCGCCTTCTTCTTTTGGGGCGGTGACCGCCTTTGCCGGAGGTGGGCCGGCCCTGTTTGTGGGGTCCACAGCCACGCGGGCCGTGGCTGGCCTGGATGTGGGGAGTGGGGAGGTGGTGTGGAGGCAGGTGCGAGAAGGCAAAGAGAGAAGAGCATTCGTGCCCCGCTGCGCGCGGGGTCTTCTCAACCCGCCCGCCCTCATTACATTTTTCTCCGTCCATCCGTTCATCCCATCACACACAGTTCCTCGACGCCCCGCCCCTCGCCCTGGCCACCACCCCGGCGTCCGGAACCCTCATCACCCTCTCCAACGCCTCCACCTTACACGCCTGGCGCGGGGCGGACGGGGCGAAAGCATGGGAAAGCGTGGATGCGCTGCCCTTGTGTCCCAGCGGTGCTGCTGCTTTGGCCGCCACGGCCGCCACCGTCCTCCTAGCCTGCGACGGGTTGGCGGTGGGGCTAGACGCCATGAGTGGAACTGTCAAGTGGCGGGTCCCCGTCGGCGGCGCGCCCACCGGAAGCGACGGCGCGGCGGCCCTGACGGCTGTGGCAGGCGGCGGGGGCGAACCCTTTTTTGCCCTCGCCTGGACAGGGACAGGCGCGTCCGCGTCCTCCCTCGGTTTCGCCCTCCTGGCCGCCGCCGACGGCACGCTCACCGCGGCTGAGAGCGTGCGCCCGGGCGTGGGCCGCCTGGCGGGGACCGCTGCCCTGGTGCCGGCGTCGGCGGGCGCGCCTTTCTTCCTGGCGGCCGTGTTGAGCGCCGACGGCGGCCGCCTCTGCTCCGTCCCTGCCGGCCCGCCCCCCGCCGCCGCCGCCAGGTGCGCGCCCATCCCGGCCGGCGCCGGTCCGTGCACGACCCTGACAACCTCCCTGCCTGGGCTGGGCGGCGGGGCTGCACCGACCGTCGCCCTCACCTGCGAGCACGGCGCCCTGGGCGCTGCCCTCTCACCAGACGCGCTCCCAACCTTCACCCCTCTCCTCACCGCCGGCGGACCTTCCGCCGCCGCGCCCGCGCCCGGCGGGTCTGTCGCGGCGGTGGGCGTGGATGTCGAATCCGGCAACGTCCTGGTGGCGACCGCGGCGCCTGGGGTGAGCGGGGGCGCCCCCCCCCTGGCCTCCTCGCACGCGCTGAAATGGGCGGCCCCGGGCTGCGCCGCTGCATCCACCCCGCCCGTCCACGCCTGGGCCCTCCCGCCCCGCCACCCGCCCGCCACCGACCCTGATGCCGCAGGCTCCCTGTTTATTGTGGCCTCCGACGGCGCGTCCGCTCTGGTCAGGCTGGCGGCGTCCGCGCCGGGCGGGCGGGCGATCGGCCTGTCTCACTGGAGCCGCCCGGCCGACGCAGCCGCGGGCGCGGTCGCGGCAGTCCACGCGCCCCTCCCGCCCGCCACGGCCACGCCCGCCGCGACAGCGGCCCTTCCTGTCTCGGCTCGCCTAGCCTCCACCCTGCGCACGGAATGGCTGGCCGCCAAGGCCATGGCGGGCGCGGCGACGCCGGCGGAGGCGGGGGTGTTGCGGGCCGCGCGTGCGGCCGCGGGCGGGGGGCGCGGGCGGGCCGTCGCAGACCGCCACGGCTTCCGCCAAGCCGTCCTCGTCCTGGGCCCGGCCGGCACGCTGACGGCCCTCCACTCCGGCGATGGCGCCGTCCTGTGGCGCCTGCCGGGATTGGTGGCCGCGGGCGGCGCGGCCGCCACGCGTCTGCTGAGCTGGAGCACAGGAGACGGCCGGACGGCCGCGCCCTCTGTCTTGGTCCTGTGGCCCGGTGGCTGGGCGGCCGTTGACGCGTGGGCGGGGGCCGTGCTGTCCACGGGCACCACCCCCTTCCCCGTCGACCAAGTGATCGAACTGCCCGGTGCCGTGCGGGACGGGGGAGGCGAGGGCGGCAGCGCCGCCGGGAGCAAGGCCGGGGGCAGGGTCAGCCGGGCAGGCGTGGCGGAACAGCGGGTGGTCATCCTCATTGAGCGCACGCCCTCCTCCTCCTCCGACGCCCCGCGCTGGGCGCTCTTGCCGCCCACCCCGGCCGCGGCCGCCCTCGCGGCGGCGGCGGCCCCGCTCCGCTGGTGGCGGGCGGACGGCGCCGCCGGCACGCTGACGGGGTACGTGGCGGATGGAGGGGGCAGCGACAGCACGCGGGCCACAGCAGGCACAGCAGGCGTCGCGTGGCGGCACGCCTTCGGGCCGGGCTCCATCCTGGCGACGGCCTCGCCTCCCACCACCGCTCCCTCCGCGACGGCCGCCGTCGTCACGGGGACCCGCACCCTGAAGCTCAAGCCCGCGCCGGGCGGGTGGGCGTTCGTCCTGGCGTCCGACGCGGGGCGGCGCGGCCTCACGGCCTCCCTCTTTGATGGCGCGTCCGGGCAGGCGATCTTCCGCCAGGCCCACCCGGGCGCGGCCGGCCCGGCCACCGCGTCCTGGCTGGGCGACGGCGCGGGCGTCGCCTACACCTTCTCCGGCCCGCCCCCGACCTGGGGCAGCGGCAGTGGCGGCGGGAGTGCGGGCGGCGCCCACGCTACCATCCTCCCACCGGCCGCCCGCCTCCCGCCCCGCCCCTGGCACCTCGCCACGATTGACATCTTTGACGCGCGCCGGGCGAAGGGCATGTCCGCCGGGTCCCTGGCCCTGGCCGCCCTGGGCCTGAAGGGCAACAAGGCGAGAGGCGGCGGCGGCGGCGAGGATGGCGGCGCCCTCCAGTCAGCGTGGGACCCGCCCGCGATCGAGGTCGACCGCGCGACCTTCTCCCTGCCCGTCCACCCCCTCTCCCTGACCCCGACCCGCACCGCGCGCGGGGTGGCGCCGACCGTGCTGCTGGTGGCGACGGCGGGCGGGGAGGTGCTGGCCCTGCCGCGGCGGGTCGTCGACCCCCGGCGCCCGGCCCCCGGCGACGCGGCCGCCGTCGCGGCGGGCGCGGCGGAGGGGCTGCCGCCCTACCACCCGGCCCTGCCCGCCCCGCCCACCGCGTTCGCCACGCACGGGGCGAGGCTGGGGCACCACGGCGGCGGGCGCCCCCCCCTCATCGCGGTCTCCCCGGCCGTCCTGGAATCGACGGCCCTGGTGTTTGGCGCGGGCGGCGCGGGCGACGCCTGGGGCACCCGCCTCCAGCCCGCGGCCTCCTTCGACTTGCCGCCCCCAGACTTCCCGTACGGCCTGCTGGCGGCGGTGACAGGGTTGACCGGGGTGGGGGCGGCCCTGCTGAAGGCGGCGGCGGGGCGGGCGGCGTTGCGGGCCAAGTGGGAGTGATGGCGAGAGAGAGAAGAGAGGGAGCGTGGTGTGTGACCCGCCCCACCTCCCCCCCCCCCCCCCCCCATCATTTCATTTTTGCCTCGCCCCATTTCCTCTCTCCTCCCACCCTTCCGCGGCCTCGCTCGCAGGCCGCACACACGCAAGGCTACACACACGCACACACCGTCCAGGCGGCACGCGCGCGCGTGTGTGTGTGTGCGAGGGGAGAGCAGAGAGGCGACGCCTCCCTTCCATCCTCTCTTGTCAACCTTTTCTCTCTGCCCCCATCCAATGCCGCGCGCCGCGCGCGCCTGGCCCGCCGCCTCGGCCGCCCTGGCCCTGCTGGTGGTGAGTGGGCAGCCGTCACCCATCGGATGAGATGGAGGAGCGAGAGGCCAAGCCATCGGCGGGGTGGAGGAGCGGGCGGGCGGGGCGGGAGGCGGCCCCGCGGCGGGGGTGGGGAGTGAGAGGGCGCAACTTTTTTCCCCTTCCTTTCGGCGCGCGCGGAAAGGTCAAGCGCGCGCGTGCGCTTGAGGGGGGCCGATCGATCCCACGCCCCCTCGCCTCCCCCCCCCCTCCGTCTCACCCCCCTCGCCTCTCCTCTCCCAGCTCGCCACCGCCGCGGCCGCCGACCCCACCCCCACTCCCACCCCCACCCCCTGCCCGTCCTTCCCCTGCGCCACCCTCACCCCGGGCGAAGCCGCCTGCGGCGCCCTGGCGGCGGACGGCGGCGGCCTGCCCGCGTGCGAGCTCTCACCCGGTGGCCGGGCTTCGGGCTGCGGCTGGGCGGCCGCCTGTGCGGCCGGCCCGGGCTACGGCGCGGACGGCCCGGGGCCGCTCCTGCCCGCCGCGTCCGCCTGCTATGTGGCGGGGAGCGAGGGGGCGTGCTCGGGGGCGGGCGACTGCACGTGGGCGCCGGTCGGGACGGCGGGCGCGGCAGGCGCGTCAGCGGGCGGCACCCCCGCCCCCACCCCGGCCCCGGCCTCGACGACCTCGGCCGCGCCGCCGCCCGCCTGGAGCCCGTCCGCCGTGTGGTGGTGGCCGAACGCGACGTCCACCCCGGCCTCCAACCCTGACCTGGACGCCGCCCCCCTCTTTGGGACGTCGGCCACCCGGGCGGCGGGCGCAAGCGTCGCCGTCGGCGGCGGCGGCGGCGGCTCCTCTCCCCCAGCGGGGGCCTTTGCGCGCCGCCTGCTGAGCGGGGGGGGGTATGGGGGCGGGGGCGACTCCACCCACGCCTGCGTCCCGTCCGCCATCGCCACCTGCAGGGCCTTGCCCGCCACCGCCTGCGCGTCTGACCCGGCCTGCGTGCCCCTCGGCACCTGCCGCCCGCGAGCCTGCCCCTGGGAGGCCGCGGGCGGGCCGCCTGGTGGGGCGGACCACCAGGCGGCCGCGGCCGCGTGCCTGTCCGCCGCGTCCGCGTCCGCCGCCTGCGCCAGGGGTGGAGCGGCCCTGCTGCCGGGCGCCGGCCCGGCTGCCGCCGGCCCCCGGGCCGCGGTGGGCGCGACCTGCGCGGCGGCGGGCCTGTGCGTGGGCGGTGATGCCTCCCCCTCCTGCCTCGCCTGCGCCGCCGCAGTGCGCCCGGCCTTTGTCCCGGCGGCCGGCACGCCCCCGCCGGCCCTGGGCGACGGCGCCCTGCGCTCCATCCTGGACACATGTGCCCTGGCCGTGGCTGACATCAAAGCCCTGTCGTCCTGGTGTGACGCCCTAGGCGGCGCCTGGCCGCCCTCTGTCACCGCCGACAGGTCCCCGACTGCCATTTGTGTGGCCCTGGGCGCCTGCCTGGGCGATGATTGCGCCTCCAGCCCGTGCGGCCAGACCGTGGACACCATGGCCGCCCTCATCACCGCGGGCGCGGTGGTGGACACCCCCGCGGCCGTGCGGGAGGCGTGCTACGCGGGCGCGATCGTGGAGGCGGGCGTGAGTGGGGCGGGCAGGGGCGGGGGTGAGGGCGTTGCCATGCCGGTCGCCGCCTCCCTCGCCCGCGCGCACGCCTGCCCGCCCGCGCCCCTCCATACACTCTCCGGTAGCGACTCGCGCGGCGGTTACGGCGGCTACGGCGGGTACGGCGGCTACGGCGGCTACGGCGGCTACGGCGGCTACGGCGGTTACGGCGGCTACGGTGCCGGGTATGGCGGTTACGGCGCCCCGTCCTCCTGCTGCCTGCCCGTCCCGGCCGGGTCGGTCCTGGAGGCAGAGCACGGCGTGCACGCCCTGCGCCCGCCCGCGGCCGTGGCGGGCGGGTGCGGGACCGCCGGCGCGTGCGGCCCGGCTCCCGGGTGCGTCCCGCACCCCGACGCAGTCACGCTGGGCCCCAACAACGCGGCGTGCGCGTCCTTCTCAATGGCGCCGGGGGCGACCGGGGCGACCGCCGCCGCGGCGGCGGCGGCGGCGTGCGCGGGGGTGGGGGTGGGGGTGGGGGTGGGGGTGGCCACCCCCGGCGCCGGGTGCGTGTTTGACAAGACCACCCGCACGTGCGTGGCCGCCACCCTCGCGGCTGCCTGCGCCGCGGAGGGGGCGCTGGGGACGTGCGGGGCGGCCTCCGAAGCCGGCGGCCCGCTCTGCGCCTCCACCCTGGACTGTGCGCCCGAGTGCGGGGCGTGCGACGCGTGCGTGGCCCGGGCGGCGGGGGAGCTTGCCCCGACCGCGGCCGCCGCGCTCGGCCCGGGCGGCCCGGGCCCCGCCGGCCTGGCTGAGGCCGCCCACGCCCTGTGCGCCCGGGCCGCGTCGCCCGCCTGGGGCACCCCCGCCGCGGCCTCCCTGGCGGGCGCCTGGTGGGACCCGGCGTGCGAGGGGCTGCGGGCGGCGGTCCAGGCAGACCCGGCCCTGGCAGCCCGCCCGGCCGCGCTGTGCGCGTCATTCATTCCCCACCCGGCCGCCCTGGGGTCGCCCGCCTGCTCGCCCGCCTGCCTGGCCAGCCGGGACAGGTGCTCCGTCACCGGCCTCCCCGGCGGGGCGTACCCGGCCACGACGGGCGGCATCACCGTCACGAGCTCGCCGCAGGAGCAGCAGCAGGCGCGGTGGTGGGCCAGCCGGGCGGTGGCGCCCTGGGCGGCGCCCCTGAAGGGCGGCACGGCGGCGCCCCCTGCGGCGGCGGCCCCGGCCGCGGTGGGCGAGGCGGTCGCCCTCCTCCCGCCCGGTGCGCCGCTCCCCCCCGCCCCGCCCTGCCTGGCCGACTCCCAGTGCGCCGCCACGCCGGGCGCCTCATGCGATAAGGCCGGCTCGGACACGTCGCCCTGCCCCCACCCCATCGCCGCCTGCAATGCCACGTCGGGGGCGTCCCTGGGCCTGTGCGGCGGCGTGTGCGCCACTTTCTGCGAGAGCGACGGCGCGCGGGAAACTGCGGCCGCGTCGGCCGCCGGCGTCTGCTCCGGCCCGGCCGACACGTCCTGCCCGGGCGGCGGGGTGTGCGTGGCCGCGCCCTGGTGCCGCATCGTGACGGGGTGCACGCCCTTCCCCGCGGCCCTGGTGTGGGCGGGCTGCGCCGGCTCCTGCACGCCGCCCGGCCTGCCGGCCGCCCTGGGCGCGGCCCTGGCCCGCGACGGGGGCACCCTCACCCTGGCCCTCGACCGGGACGCGTCCCTGCTCCTGCCCGGGGGCGTGTCCGGCACGGCCGCCGCCGCCGGGGCCGCGCCAGTCGTCATCCCCGCGGACGGGCTGTTCGACGCGGCCACCCTGGCCCTCCTGGGCGGCCCGGGCGCGGCCAGCGCCTCCATCGCTCGGGCCGCCAACCCGCGCGCGCTGGTCGTCGCCCTGCCCTTCCGGGCGACGCTCGCCCCTGGAGACGTGCTCGGCTTCGCCCCGCCGCCCGCGGCCGGGGGGGGCGGCCCAACGGTGGTGTCCGCCCTGGGCGGGGTCGCCTTTGGGGCCGCCACCCTGACCGTGGCGGCCGCCGCCCCCCCGCGCACGGGCGGGCCGCCCCCGCTCTCGGCCGTGCTGGCCGGGCCCGCCACCTTTGGCGGGGCCTGCCCCGGCTCGGCGGCCGTGCCCGGCGTGGCCTGGGACGGGTCCGCCTCCCGGGCGGGCGTGCGCCCGCCCCTCACCTATGCGTGGAGCCTGTCTCCGGGCGCGCCGGCGGGGCTGGTGAGCGCCGCGGTGGCCGCGACGGCCGCCAACTCGCCGTCCCTCGCCCTCACCCCAGCCCAGGCGGGGGCCGTGCCCGCCGGCGGGCCGCACGTGCTTACCCTCACCGTCACCGACGTGTTTGGGGAGGCCAAGAGCACGGGCCTGGCCACCACCCGCACGGCGGACGCGGTGCCGCTCCTCACCCTGCCCGGCGGCGGCGCGCAGGCATTCAAGGCGGCCGCGCCCGCGCTCCGCGTGCCCGTCTCCCTCGACCTGGGCGCGGCCTGCCCCGGCCTCGGCATCGAGTACGCCTGGGCCTACGCGGCCGCCACCCCCCACACCTTTGGCGCCCTGCCCCTGCCCACCACCAAGGACTTGCGCGTGGGTGGGGTGGTGGGCGGCGGGGCGGGCGGGCTGGCGGGCGTGGCCGCGCTGCCAGGGGTGGGGGTCGGGTCGACCTTTGCCCTTCGCCTGACCGCCCAGTATACCGGGGCCGCCTCCGCCGCCGGCCTGGACCTCGCCCTGACCGCCACGCCCTCGCCCCTGTCCATCATCGTCGCCGGCCCCGCGGGCGACGTCGACCCGCTCTACCCCCTCACCTTCAACGCGGTCGCCGCCGACCCGGACGACGCGGTGACCCCCCTGACTGTCCGGCTCCCTCTTTCCATTGCCTGGTCCTGCGCCGCCCAGCCGCCCGCCACCGGCCTGGACGACGCCTTGCCCCCGCCGCAGGCCTGCGAGCTGCCTGCGGGAGCGCTCAACGGGGATGGCGTGGGGGGGCTGGTCCTGCCGGCCGGCGCCCTACCCGCAGACGATGGCCGCGTGTTCACGCTCACCGCGACCGCCACCCGTGGCGGCGCGCGCGCGCCCGCGTCCGCGTCTCGTTCCCTGCGCCTGCGGTCCGCCCCGGCCGCCGGCCCCCGCCCCGCCGGCGAGGTCGTGCACCTGTGCGGTGACGGGCTGTCCTCCTGCGCCCCTGGCTACGTCGCCCCGCCCTCCTCCCCTCTGCGCCTGGCCTTTGCGCCGGGGGACGAGGCGTCCCAGGCCGACCTGGCGGCCGCACGCCTCTCCTTTTCCTGGTTCTGCGCGGGGAGTGGGTGTGCGGCCCTGTCCGCGCCGGGCGCGGCGAGCGGGGTGGACGGACGGTCCCTGGTGGTGTGGCCGACGAATGATGCAGGGCAGAACACGGTGAGAAGGAGTTAAGGGGGGGCGTGGGTGGGTGAGAGGCGCGCACGACCCCTCCAGCCCTCCCTCCACCCTCATCCTCACAACCTCACCTCATTCACTCACAGCTCCCGGAGGGCGCCACCCTGACCTTCTCCGTCATCACCACCCTCACCGCCTCACCCACTCGCACCTCTGTCTCCTCCCTGGACATTCGAATCGGCCGCCGGCCGGCCTGCCTGGCGGCCGGCGGGAGCGGGTGCGTGACCGCGGCCCCGACCACGGCCGCCGATTTCTTAGTGCCTTTCATCCTGTCCGCCGGCGCTTGGGCGTCCAGCGGCGGCGGGCCCCTCGAATACGAGTACGGCCTGGTCCGCTCCGACGGCGGGCGCACCGTCTACGCCCGGGGCGTCACCGGCACCACCTTTGCAGTCGGCCTGCTGCCGCACCAGGCGACCACGACCGTCCTGTATGCGTGCGCCTCGGACCCTGCCGCCGGCGGGGTGGAGGCCTGCGAGCAGGCGGCCGTCCAGACGGGGCCCGTCCCGCCGGGTTTCACTGTGGACGTGTCCAGCGTGCAGGCATCCCTGGACGCGGCCGCCGCGACGGGCGACACGGGCGCCGTCCTGGCGGCCGCCCGGTCGGCCGCGGCGTTGAGCGGGCTGCCGGGCGGGGCGGGCGCGGCGAGCGCGGCTGTCGAGGCCCTCGCCGGCGCCCTGGCCGCGGGCGGCGGCGCCAACATTTCGCCGGGCGACGCCATGGCCCTCATTGCCGCACTGGGTGACCTACTGGGCGCGGCCGTAGGCGGGGCGGACGGGCCGGCCGGCGTGGCCTGGGGCACGGCGACGATGGCTCTCGACACCGCGTGGGCCGCGCTGGCGGCCGCCCAGGCGGGCGCGGCGGCCGCGGCCGCCGGTGGCCCGCCCCCGCCGCCCATGCTTCCCGCCGACCTGGTCAACGCGCTGGCGACCGCGTCGGCCGCGCTGGCGGCCCTGGCCTCCCAGTCGGGCGGCCAGGGCGCGGCGGCAGCGGCGGCGGGGGCGGCCGCGCTGGATGCCCTGGCGGGCGCTGTCGTGCGCTCCGCCGCGGCCGGCCTGTCCCTGGGGGAGCCCGCCCTCGCCCTCGTCGGCGGGGCCGTGGCCGCGGCCGTCGTCGCGGACACGCCGGCAGCCCTGGCCGGGGGGGCGCTGGGGCTGGGGGTGGAGGGGTCCGCGCCCGCGTCGCCCGCCTCCCTGCTGGGCCGGGCCCGCCCACTCCAGACGCGCCGGGTTGGGCGGGGCGGAGAGGAAGCGTCGGTGGTGGCGGCCGCCCCGGCCGCCGCCCCGGCCGCCCTCTCCGCCTCCCCGCTGGCCACCGCCCCGCTCCAGACCACGCCCTTCATCGTCCTCCCGACCAACCTGGGCACGCTCTGCCCCGTTCCGGGCTGTACGGCGGGCGGGCTGGTCGCAGCCTTCGCGTGGGTGGCCGACCCCTCGCTCTTCCTGGCGGGCGCCCCGCCCCTGGCCGGTCCCGCGGGCGAGGCGCCCGCCGGTGCGGCCACCGGCCACTTGACCCTCACCCTCGCCGACGCGGTCAACCCGGCGGTCTCCTTGCCGGCCGTCCCGGGCGACGGGCGCATCGTGGTGGCCCTGCCCGCCATCCCGCCCGCGGACGGCAGCCCGGCCCTGCCCGGCCTGTGGGATGCGTCCGCCGCGAAAGCCTGCGTCCGGCGGGACGCGTTCGACCCTTCCGGCTGGGTGTTTGAGACGTACGCGGGCGTGGACCCGGCGTCCGGCGCCGCGCTGTGCCTGGTGTCCGCGCCCGGGACCGTGCTGGTCATCCAGTACGCCGAAACGGACGGGCCATGGTACGGGTACGGCCCCAACCCGACTGTCATTTTTCGGGTCGCCTTCCCCACCCTCGACGGCGACCCCACGCTCTTCAATGTGGGCGCCTACCGCGCGGCCCTGTTGGCTCAGCTCCCGCCAGGGTCGGTGGTGCGGGTCATTGTGGTAGTGCACGGGGATGAGGTCGGCGGCGGCGTCATCGTCCAGACGGAGGTCGAAACGCCGCTGACCACGGCCGGGTTGACGGCGGCCATTGGGCTGGAGGGCGTGATGGCCGCCAACGACCCGGCCACGCTGGCGGTGTGGTTTGACCCTGTCGTTTACGGGCCGGCGAGGCGGCTGACGTGGACGGTGAGGGGAAGAAATGGAGAGAGCGGAGGGAAAAGAGACAATGATGAGAGGGGGGGGGGTCGCCACGCGCGCGTTTCTCTCTCAACCTCCTGATCAACCCCACTCCTTTTTCTTTTTCTTTTCTTCTTCCAGTCCTTCGGTATCGTCCCCCTTGCCGGCGTCCCGACCCCGACCCCCGCCCTGACGACGCCCGGCGGCGGTGGTGGCGGCGGTGGTGGTGGCGGCGGCGGCGGTGGCACCCCCACGCAAACGCAGGTCCCGCCAGGCACGCCCGCCGGGCCCTCCGGCCCCAACCCGACTGTCATCTTCCGGGTCGAATTCTCGGGCCCTTTCGCGAGCCCCGCCGACTTTGGGGTCGCACAGTACATCGCCGACCTCACCGCCCGCATGCCCGTCCCGCCCCTGGACGTGCGCGTGTACAGCGTTATCTCTGCGGACGCCGGCGGCGGCGTGGTCGTCCAGACGGAGGTGGAATTCCCGCTGACGCCCGACGGCGTCGCCGCGGCGCGCTGGTTGGAGGCCACCCTGGCGACCGTGCCGGGCTGGATCTTCCCGGTGGGCGACTACGGGGCCAGCCGGACACTGACACTGACGGTATGAGAGGGAGGAGAGGAAAAAGAGAGAGACAGAAAAAGGCGCCCACCCGGCCCGCCAAGCCACGGGGGGTGGCGACTCCAAAAAAAAACTATCCATCCATCCATTTTTATGAACGCGCGCCCCTTTCCTCCTCATCTCCCTCCTCATCAAGACCTACAACGTCCCCACCGCCCTCACCCCCAAGGCGGCCAAGGAAGGATTGTCGGGCGGCGCCATTGCGGGCATCACAGTGGGCGTGGTGGCGGGCGTGGCCCTGGCCGGTGCGGCGGGCGTGGGCCTGCGCCGCCGGCGCCGGCGCGCCGCACTCGTGGGCGGTGGGGGGGGGAGCGGCGGCAGCGGCGGCCTCACCGCAGGGCTGACTCGGTGAAAACGTGATTATCGATGGATCCGCATTTTTTTTGGATGTTTTGGGCATCACGGGCTGATGACTACGTGTGAATGTGTGAATGTGTGTGTGTGTGATTCCGGGGGCGGACAGTGCGATTTGATGGCGTGTGACGGGGAGGTGGGGTGGGGTGGGATGAAAAGCTTTTTTCACTTGGCACAGCGCCCGCGCCCCCCGTCCCGTCCCTTCCCTCCTAAAGCTCCCCCCGCTCGCCGCCACCCACCCGGCCCGTCGCCAGGGCCCTCGCCTTGGCCGCCGCGGCCGCGACCCACCCCCGGGCCGCGCCCACGGCGTCGGCGACGGCACCTTGCGCGGCACCCCCGCCACCAGCCGTAGACGCCGCCGCGGCCGCTGCGGCCGCCCTCTTGGCGGCCGCCCGGGCCCGGGCCGCCCGCTTCGTGCCGCCCTTGCCGGCGTGCGGCGGGGGCGCCACGTCCAGGGCCAGGTCATCCAGCGCCCCGCCCAGGCCTTCGGTGAGGGGGGCAGGCGCGGCGGGGCCCTGCCCCCCGCCCCCCGCTTTTCCTCCTGCCCCCCCCCCCCCCCCCCCCCCCCCCCCCCCCCCCCCCCCCCCCCGCCGCACGCCCCCCCCCCCCCCCCCCCCCCGGGGCGGGGTCGGGGCGCGCG
>Ga0315289_10003733_pt1 | contig 22987 bp, 13 predicted proteins | sample YL17G11_40_MG_FD_203452 | JGI IMG/M metagenome (GOLD analysis project Ga0315289, IMG submission 203452) | Sediment microbial communities from Yellowstone Lake, YNP, Wyoming, USA - YL17G11_40 | ecosystem: Environmental > Aquatic > Freshwater > Lake > Sediment | place: USA: Wyoming | collected... | reverse complement strand
TTGGGTTGCTGGGCGCGGGTGTCCAGGTAAAAATTGGCGCGACTCCCCCCCCCCCCCCCCCGGACCCGATTCCCGACCCGACCTGACCCGAGACGCTCTAGCCAAAAAAACTCACCGCCTCCTATTTCACACAGATCCACATCCTCGCCCCACCCCCTGGCCAGGCCCGCTGGTGGTCCCTGGCCTGGGATGCGGGCGAAGCCCTGCGCAAGGCCGTCAAAGCTGGGAAGTGGGGCCGAGGCGAGGAGGAGGAGGATGAGGGGGAGCGTGGTGGAGCCCGCCACGACCCGCTCACCCCCTGCGGCTCTGAGGATGAGGAGGAGGGGCCTGCTACTGCCACCCGCGCGCCTGCTGCTGGCCGTAGCCGCGGCGGGGCGGACGTCCTTGTGCTGCCAGATGCTGACAGCGGCGACGAGGATGAGGGGGAGGAGGAGGAGGAGGACGACGACGATGACACTGGTGGAGAAGAGGAGGAGGAGGCGCAGGAGGAAGAGTGGGTGGCCGCTCCTCCACCGCCCGCTGCCCGCCCACCCGGCGGCCTCAAGCGCGGCCGCGGCGATGGCGTGCCTGGCGCTGGCGGCGAGGCTGGGCCGTCAAACGCTGCGCCAGCGCCAGCCGACCCCTCCACCACCGCCGCCCCTCTCCCCACCACGCCACCGCCCCTCCCCCCTCCTGGCGACGCCAAGACCGCCCTGCGCGTGGCGTGGGAGGCCGCCTACGTCCGCTTTCTGTGGGCGCGGGCGAGGGTGGCAGAAAGTGCGCCTGTTGCTGCCGCTGCTGGCGCGCCTGGAAGCCGGCGCGGCGGCGGCGGCGGCGTCCCCGCGACCACCACCACCACCCTCCCCCCTCCCGAATCGTACTCCCGTGGCCAGCACCTGCGCGGCGCGGACGCGGACGCCGCGGACGGGGCGTGCCAGCTGGTGGCGACCGCCCATGCGGCCGCCCTGAAGGCCGCCAAGGCCAGCCTGGCGGACGTGAAGCGGGAGATGAAGGCTGCCGTCCGGCGGCGCCTGCTCGGGCCCAGGCTCCTCCTCGAGGGGGCGGGCGGGGGGGAGGCCTCCGAGCCCGCCGCCGAGCCCGCCGCCGCTCCCACCTCCGCCCGCCCCACCCGGCCACCCCCACGCCCTGTCGCGGCGGCCGTGCTCACCCGCGTCGTCTTCGTTGAAGAGCTCGCCGCCCTTTTGGCCGCGGGCGGCAAGGTGGCGCCCTACGGGAGAGGCCCGCAAGCCCAGCCCAAACCGCTGGGCGGGGGGCGGGGGGGTGGATCCAGGGCCGACCGGCCTGATGGTGGGACAACCGCCACGCCATACAAAGCCGCCCGGCGTGGTGGGGGCTATGGGTTTGGCTTTGGCGGCGGCGCGGCTGCCGGCGCCGGCGCCGCCGGCGCTGCCTCCCTCTTCACCAACCCCGCCGCCAAACGCTTGGCCCCCGCCGAGGCCGTCCGCCGCCTGGCCGCCGCGACCCCGGCCTGCCTGGCCTGGTCGCCGGCGTTCAGGCAAGCCTCGTCCTGGGCATCCTGCCTTGCCATCGGCACGGCCGACGGACGGGCGTGGGTGTGGCGGTGCGACCACCCGGCGCACTCCACGGGCCCGGCAGCCCCTCCTGACAAGCACCGCTTCACGCTGGTCACCCCTGCCGGCGTGCGCGCCTTTGGGGCCCAGGCCACCGTGTGCCTGGCCTTTGGCGTGGCGGACCCGGTGACCAGCGCGAGCGCCACGCCACCGCTCACCCTGGTCGCGGGCGGCGGGCGGGGCGGGGTGGCCGTGCTCACGGCCAGCATCCACCCCGCCGGCGGCGCGCCCTCACCCTCACCAACCTTCACCAGGGCCGCCCGCCTCGCGCCCGCCGACGGCCGGGCCGTCACCAGCCTGGCGGTCAGGCTTGAAAAGGGTGACCACGCCACCCGCCCCTGGTCCCTGCGCATTGCGGCGGGCAAGGCGGGCGGGCGGGTGGTGGCGTGGGTGGTGGACAGCAGCGGGGCTGCTGCTGCTGCCTCGCTCGCACGCCCGCCCCCCCCCTTCCTCGCCACCTGCGGGGACGGCCGCACCATCACCTCCGTGTCCTGGCTGCCCGCCGGCGCGGCTGCCGACCCGGCTGAGCCTCTCCTGTACACCACGGGCGAGGACGGGCACCTCCGCCTGTGGGCGGTGCGTGAGGGCGGGCGGGGCTGCCTGGTCGAGGGGGCCCGGCCCTCCCTCCCCGGCGACCCGGCGGCCTCCCACCCGCCCTCCACCGCCCGCCTGCTGCCGGTGTACGGCGCGGCCATCGCACCTGGCGGCTTCCGCATCGCCACCGTCACCCGCATGGCGGCCGCTGCCGCCAAAGACGCGGGCGTCAGCAAGACCATGACGTTCGCGGCGCTGGAGAAGGCGGGGGTCGGGTGGGTGCGGCCGCCGGTCGGGCGCGGTGGAGGGGCGGAGGCGGTCTTCGCCTCGCTGCCGGCCGCGGCGGCCGCGGCGGCTGCGGGCCTGCGCGTCGCGGGCGGTCACGGGACGACCTTACTGGCCGACCTGGCTGCCGCACTGCGCGCTCCTGGCGCATCCGTCGCCGTGCCGGCCGTGCTGGAGGCGCTGGAGGGGGCGGTCCGGCGCGCAATGGGTGGGGTAGCAGACCTTCTCTCTCCCTCCTCCTCCCCTCTCTCCACCGACGACTGGACGGGCGTGCGCCGGGCGTGCGCCTTGCGCCGCGCCCTCCGCGTGTCCCCTCCCCCTGAAGCGAGCGGCCCCAAGGCCGGGACGGGCTGGCTGGGCGAGGCCGGGGACGCCGCGCCGCCTCCCCTGCCTGCCTGGGATGGGAGTGATGAGGAGGCCGGGGCCGAGGCCGACGGCGGCGCGCTCGCCGCCGCCGAACTGGCCTTGCTGGCTCGCCAAGCGCGGGTGGCTATGGGCCTTGACGGCGTGTCCGCTCTCCTGGCGGCGGACTGGTCGGCGGCCGCCCCGGCCGCGCCGGGCGTGGCCGCCCTCCTCGCCAGCCGCCCCGGGCTGGCGGCCACCCTGGCCGCGGGCGCGGCCGCTGCCGCCTCCACGTACCGCCGGCTGAATGCTGCCGCACCCCCACGTGACGCCAGCCAGCCGCCAGCCCGAGAGGGCAAGCTAGCCATGGACGGGAGCGTGGCCCCTGCCCGGGCGGCCCGGCGGTGCTGTGGCGGCGGCGCGGGGGCCCTGCCCACCCCCCGCTGCGCCGCGACTTGGTGCGCCCTGGCGCCGGGCGCGTCTCCCGCGCCCCGCGTCTGCCGCCTGTGCGGGCGCCTTGCCTCGCTCACTCCGGCCCCCGGGGATGGTGCCCTGCATGCTGGCGCGCCCGTGTGTGCGGTGTGTGGGGTGCTCGTGGGGCCCTTGGGGCGGGTGGGCGGGTACACCTGGCCGGGGCTGCCTTGAGCGAGAGGGGGAAGGAGAGGGAGGCGCCGCCGTTTCGACTCTCCACCCCCGCCCCGCTCTTTCCCTGCCTTTGCACTGACGACCCATCGACGTGCTACGAAAGCATGTGAACGAGTTGAATTGTCGAGAAGGAATGATCCCTGTAGTGAAACAATCAAACCACCCATCATCACCCTCCCCCCCCCCCCGCCTGCTCCGCCTGCCATGCGTCCAGCCGGGCCTTCATGGCCGCCAGCTTGGCCGCCCGCGCCTCCTCCTTGGCAGCAGTGGCAGCGGCGGCGCCGGCCGGTGCGGCCACTGCAGCAGGCGCAGCCTCACTAGCCGCCGCCGCCGCCTGCAGTGGCGGCTTGGTGCGGTCGGCGTGGGGCAGGGCCTCCACGACGGCCGCTGCGAGCGTGGTGGCGGCCCCGCCACCGGCGCCGCCGCCGCTGCTGCACGCCACGGACACGCGCAGGCCGGCCTTCAACGCGTCCGGGCTGTCCCCCGCCCGGGCAGGGGACAGGTACGCCAGGGCGAGGGTGCCGCCCCCGGACGCGGCGGACCCGCCCGCCAGGGTGGGCGCGACGCTGGTCAGCTTCCCCAGGGGCGGGCCGCCCCTCCCACCGCCTCCTCCCGCTCCGCCGCCCGCCACCACCGCCACGGCATCCCCGGGCAGGGGCCGCACGCCCGGCGGCGCCGCGATGCGCAGGCCCCACAGCTCGGCCTTGAGCCGGCCCCTCGCGCCCGCCACCTTGGTCAGCGCCTCCGCGCCGAGGTAGCACCCCTTGGCCACGCTCACCCAGCCGCCCCCATCCCCACCCCCCAGCCCGGCCTCCAGGGGCGTGTGCTTCCCGTCAAGCTCCGCCCCCGCTGCGGGCGCGCCGTCCTCCACCCGCACCGCATGCCACAGGGCAGAGCCGGCCGGGATGACGCCCGGGGTGGAGGCGAGGGCGGACCACAGGCCGGCCGCGCCCCCCGAGTCCACGTCGGCCAGGAGGGTGAAGCCCGGCACCGATGCGAGGCCCGCGCCGGCCACAATGAAGATGGGGGCGGCGCCCGGGCCCGCGCCCAGCATGGTGAAGGCGCCCCGGGGCAGCTCCGCCGCTGCGCGGGCGCCAAGGCGGGCCAGGGCGGCCGCCGAGCCGGCGCCCAGCAGGGAGAAGGCCGCGCAGCGGGGCGTGACGTCGACCACGGACACGGCCTCGGCCTCGGCCGCGGGCGGGAGGCTGGCCGCGAGCGTGAGCCGCCGCGCGACCGCCGCCCCGCCCACCTTTGCGTCCTCCCCGCCCGGCCCGCCCGGCCCCACCAGCAGCAGCACCCCGTCTCCATCAGGCAGGACCAGGGCCGTCCCCGTCGCCAGGCAGCCCGCGGCGGGCGTAGTGAAGGTGGTGACGAGGGCTTGCCCAGGCACGGGCGGGGGAGTGGCCCGCCCCGTAAAGTCGGCCGTCGACTGGGCGTGCAGGAAGGCCAGGGCGCCCGGGCCGCCAATGCGGAGGACAGTCCAGCCACCGGCATCGACGAGGGCGACCCCAGCCTCGGACCGCAGCGCGGCCGCGGCGTCCGCGTCAACGCCAAAGGAGGTGAGGGTCGCCCCCCCGCCCGCGACCACCACCTCCTCCACGCCCGCCGCCGCCTGCAGGGTTTCCAGGTCGCCGTCCAGGAGGGGCGGGGCGAGGCCTAGGGCGGCGAGCGGGTCGACGTCGCCGCCAGGGGTGGCGGCGCGGCAGGGGGGTGGTGGGGCTGGGCGGGAGGGGGTCGCCCGGCCTTGAGGCGGGCGGGCGGGCGGGCGGCCAGCGTGGGCGACGGCGGCGGACTGCATTTAGTGATGGTACAAGCAGAGGTTTAGGCGCGCCTGGTCGCCTGAGGCTGCAGCCGGCTGTGCGCTGCGTCGGGTAGAGACGCACAGTGGGTTGTGTGTGCCCGGGCCTGTGGAGTCTGTACAGGGCGACACGCCGGTGAGCGAAAAAAAAAAGAAAATGAGAGGACAAAAATGGTGAGAGAAAGCCAGTTCTCGACCCATCGGCGGCGCTCTCCTCTCACGCCCCGCCTCCATTTCAACATGGCCCGCGTGTCCGCCCCGCCCTCCGCGGGCGCCACCCGCCCATCTCGCCCCCGGGGCGAGGTTGCCGAAATCCGGGCCGCCCTGGCCGCCCTGGCCTCCCCCTCCGCGGGCGGCCAGGCAGAGCGGGCTGCCCGCACGCGCGAGGTGTTTAAAAAAATCGTGCACCACACCACGGTCGGCATCGATCTGAGCGACCTGTTCATGCAGGTATGTAAGAAGGGGTGGGTGGTGTGGGTGTGGGTGGGTGTGGGTGTGGGTATGTGTGGGTGTGTGTGGGTGTGCGTGCCGTGGAGAAGGCGAACAAGAAGGCGGACGAAGCGCGAAAAGAAGAAAACCAATGCGCCCGCGCTCGGTCTCAACGTCCACCCCCGCCCTCTCCTCGCAGGTCGTCGCCGCTGCCGCCCCCGTTGGGGATGATGTCCTGCTCAAGAAGATGCTGTACTGGTGAGGGAAAGAGAGAGAGAGAGAGGCCGGGAGAGAGAGAGAGAGGCGGAGAGAAGAGAGGAACCCATCGGCCGCGCCCCTGCTTTCTTGCTCTCATCAAAACCTTCCCCTCTCCATTTTCATCACCAGGTACGTCGCCGCGTACGCGCGGGCCAACCCGGACCTGACCCTGCTGACCATCAACCTGCTGACCAAGGACTGCGCGGCGCCCGACCCGACGGTGCGGGGGCTGGCCCTCCGCGCCCTGGGCGGCCTGCGCCTGCCGGGCCTGGTCGAATACCTGACCGCTCCCCTGTCGGCCGCCCTGGGCGACCCCCACCCCTACGTCCGCCGGGTGGCGACCCTGGTCGTCGCCCGCGTCCTGGCGACGGACGCTGGCGCGGTGGACCGGGCGGGCTGGCTGCCCCGCCTGACGGCCAGCCTGTCTTCCGAGCCCGACCCGTCGGTCTTGGCGGCCACGCTGGCCGTGCTGCGGGGCGCGGGCGCCCTGCCGCCCGCGTCCCGGGCGCTCGTCATCCCCCTGCTCAACCGCCTGCGCGATTTCAGCGAGTGGGGCCAGTGCCTGGTCATGGACGTGGCCACCGGCTTCGCGCCCCGGGATGAGGGCGAGGCGTTCGCGCTCATGAACGCCCTGGACGACAGGCTGGCGTCCACCAACTCCGCGCTCGTCCTCGGGGCGGCCAAACTGTTCCTCCACCTCACCCTGGGCGCGCCGGCCACGCACCAGGCGGTCGTGGAACGCCTCCTGCCGCCCCTGCTCACCCTGGTAGGCGGGGACTGCCCGGCGACGGCGTACGCGGCCTTGGCCCACCTGCGCCTGCTGGCGGAGCGGGCGCCGTCCATTTGTGTCGCAGGCGGGTGCGTGCCCGCCCTGCACGTGCGTGCCTCGGACCCGCCCCCCGTGCGCGCGGTCAAGGTGGCCACTCTGGCCACCCTGGCCGACGAGGCGACCGCCCACGACATCGCGGCCGAGCTGGTCGCCTACGCGGGCGACCCCGACCCAGCCTTCGCGCGGGCGGCGGTGGCGGCCCTGGGCGCCGTGGCGGCGGCGGTCCCCGGGGCGGAGGGCGTGCCGGACCGCCTCTTCACGCTCCTCGACCCGGCCGTCCGGGCGCCCGCCCACCCGGGCGTCCTGGCGGAGGCCATCGTCCAGGCGGCCGCCCTCACCCGCCGCGTGCCGGGCGCGGGGCCGGCCGCCCTGGGCGCCCTGGCCTCGCTGGCCCCGGCCGACATTCCCGACCCGGCCGGGCGGGCGGCCTTCGTGTGGTTGCTGGGCGAGGCGGGCGGCGACGTGCCCGACGCGCCCTACCTGTTGGAACCCCTCGCCGCCGCCTGGGGATCCCAGCCCCGGGCCGTCCGCCTGGCCCTGCTCCGTGCGGCAGGGCGCCTGTTCGCGGTCCGCCCTGCCGAAGCCCGCCCCGCCCTGGGCGCGGCCCTGGCGGCGGGCGCGGCCGACCCGGACGCGGACGTGCGGGACCGGGCGGGCCTGTACGGCCGCCTCCTGGCCGCCTCGCCCGCCGCGGCGGCCGCCCTCTTCGCCTCCTCCGCCCCGCCCCCGCCGCCCGGTGGGGCGGGCTTCGAGGAGGGCCCCTCCCCGGACGCCCGGGATGCCATCTTCGCGGAGTTCAACTCTCTGTCCGTCCTTTACCGGGCGCCCGCCGCGGCGTTTGTGGATGAGGGGGCAGGCGCAGTGGGTGTTGGCGGGCTGGGTGGTGGCTTTTTGGAGGACGAGGAGGGCGGGGCGGCGGTGGGTGGGGCGACGCCCGCGCCCGCCGCCCAGGAGGACTCCCTCCTGGGCGACTTTGGGGCGGCGGCGGTGGAGGGCGGCGGCGGCCCGTCATCATCCGATGCACTCGCCGACCTCATGGGGGGGGGTGAGACAGCCACCACCTTTGCGTCCGCGCCGCCGCCACCCGCGCAGCCCTACCTCCCTTCGGGTGATGGTGGCCTGGCCGACCTGCTAGGGGCGGCCACGCCCCAGCAGCAGCAACAGCCGGCACAGGCGCCGGCGGCGTCGGACGATTTGCTGGGCGGGTTTTGATCTTGTTTTTTGAACCTGATGTTTCTGCTCCCTCTTGGTTTTTGTCTTCATTTTAATCTCGCGCACACGCGCACGCACTTACAGTCATTCCAATGACGCCCTCGCATACTCTCAATCAATCTGCCCCACCCCCGCCACGCGCACGCAGGGGCGCGAGCTCCGTCGCGTCCATCGCCCCGCCCGGCCGGGAATAGGCCCCACCCGTCGCCGCGGCGGGAGAGGCCGGGTGGTGGTGCACACCCCCACCCCCTGAGGCACGGCCGGTCGGCGCAGCAACGGCAGACGCGGCGGCGAAGGGGCGGTAGGCGTCGCCGGCGCCGGGCGCAAAGGCGATGGCGGTCGCCAAGTAAAAGGCCAGGCCCGCCGCCTCCACGGCCGCCAGGGGCAGCCACGCCTGGCGGGCGGGCGACCGGCGGGCCAGGGTGGTTGCCCCCGCACGCGACACGGCCGCATACGCGGCGGCCGTCAGGTAGCACCGCCGGAAGAGGGCGGCGCCCGCGGCGGACCGGCCGGCCTTGACCGCGTCCTGGGGTTGCGGGGCCGCCGGCCCCGGCCGCCCCGCCCCGCCCGCCCGGGCCGCCCAGAAGGCGGGGGCCAGGACGAGCGCGGCGCCCGCCAGGGAGAAGGCGTGCAGGGCCCGCCGGGTGGTGCCCCCACCCCAGGATGAGGTCGCCCACGCCGCCAGGGCCGCCCCGCGCCCCGTCCCCGTCCCCGCGCCCGGCCAGGCGGCCAGCGCGCCGGAGGCAGTGGACGCGCCCGCCCCGCCGGGCCCCGCTCGGGCCAGGTAGGCCAGGGCGACCTCGCCGAGGGCCTGCAGCGGCAGGGCCAGGGCGGCCAGCCGGGCAGCGCGGGCGTGCTGCAGGAGAGGAGCGCGCCTGAGCGGCCCCCACCCACACCCGGCCGCCCCGACGGCCAGCAGCGGGGCCGCGCCCCGGGCCGCGTTGGCCAGGTCGCCCAGCGCCAGGCCCGCCGGCGCGGAGCCGGCCTCCGACACGGCCTTGTACGCCGCCGACGAGCACGCCAGGCTGGCCGCCTTGACGCCCAGCAACAGGGCGATGAGGGCGTGGCCGCCGTGCACGCCCGCGCCGCCCCACCCACCACCACCGCCCACGGCCGCCCGCCGCGCGCAGGCCAGCACCCACAGCCCCGCCAGCACGCAGTAGGCGCCCGCGTACCCCGCGTACAGCCGGGGCAGCCCCGCCTCGCCCGCTGCCAGGTAGGCCCGGCGCTGGGAGGAGGGCGGGCGACCGCCGCCGCCGCCGGGCGAGCCGCCGCCCGGGCGGCCGACGCCTGGCAGGACAGAGTAGAGCGACGCGCGCACGCCGAACGAGGTGACCGCGCTCCCGACCTCGCAGTTGACGTAATAGAGCGCGTACCGCCCCCTGCCCCCATAGTTGGGGATGAGGGCGACCAGGCGGGAGTGCGCAAAGGTGGCGTTGAAGCCCTCCCGCCGGTTGTAGTCGACCTGCTCGAAGTCGAGCAGGCGGACCGCGCCGGGGGCGTCCAGGGGGCACCCGTTGATCGCGGCCTCGGTGATGAGGGCCGCCTCCGCCTTGCCCGCCGCCACCGCCACGAAGGCGACGCGCTGGAGGTCGACCCCGTCCGCGCCTTTTTTGTGCCAGTACTCCCAGCCCGTCACTTCGAGGTCGATGGCGCCGTCGGTCCCGAAACTGAAGGAAAAAAGGTGGAGTGGAGGTCAGGGGTGGACAGGAAGGAGCGCGCAATCGGCCGCGCGCGCTCTGCTTCTCTTTCTCGCGCCGCGCCCCGCCCAGCCTTCCATACTCACGCAAAGGGGGAGGCTATCAGGACCAGGGGCCGATCATCTCGGGTCAGGACCGTCTCCGAGGTGCGGGCGGCGGCGGGTGACGGGGCGGCGAGGAGGAGGAGGAGGAGCGCTGCCGGTGTTGCGGCGCCGGCGCGGGAGCGCATGGGCGCCTTCCTGTAGACACGCCACGCGGATTCTGCCGGTGGAGGGGGCGTGTGAATGCGAGTGAAAACAGGGTGGGCTCAGAAGGGCGTCAAAGAGGGTGGTTGGAAGGCGCCTCGTTCGACCTCTCTCCTTGGCGAGCGAGAAAAAGCAGCGCAGTGGAGGAAACTCTCCACATCGGCGATAATGATGACGACGCCCCTCACCACACCCGCCGCTGGCTACGGCGGGTACGCTCGCACCCCTCCAGCCCGCCGCCGGGGCCGCCCCGGGGCCGCCTTGACCGTCCGGGCGGGGACAGCGGTGAGTTTTTTGGATGAGAGACGCGACACCCGACCCCCACACCCGACCCGGCTCCAACCCCACCCTCGCAACACCTCCCGCCCTTTCTCCTCTCAACCTCTCTCTCACCCTCCCTCATCCCTCTCAGTCTCCCGGCGACCTCGTCCTCGTCGCGGGCGCCACCGGCGGCGTCGGCCAGCTCGTCGTCGCCAAGCTGCTGGAACGGGGCTACCGCGTGCGGGCGATGACCCGGTCCGCGGCCAGGGCCAGGGCCGTCTTCCTGGGCGCGGCCGCGGCGGACGGCGGCGCCCCGCTCCCGCCCGGCCTGGAGCTGGTGGAGGGCGACACCCGGGACGCGGCCTCCCTGCCGCCCGCCCTGGCCGGCGGCGTCGCCGCGGTCGCCTGCTGCACCGGGACGACGGCATTCCCGTCCCTGCGCTGGCGGGGCGGCAACGGGCCCAGGGAGACGGACGAGGCCGGCGTCAAAAATTTCGTCTCCGCCGCCCGGGCCGCCACCCCACGCCTGTCCCGCTTCATCCTGACCTCCTCGGCGGGCGTGGACCGGGCGGGCAAGCCGCCCTACTCGATCCTGAACCTGTTTGGCGTCCTGACCGCCAAGAAAGCTGGAGAGGCGGCGCTCCTGGCCTCCGGCCTCCCCGCGACCATCCTCCGCCCGGGGCGGCTGACGGACGGCCCTTACACCAGCTACGACCTCAACACGCTCTTCCAGGCGACGGCGGGGCCGGCGCGGGCGGGCGTGCGGGCGGCGCCGTCCGACTCCCTGGACGGCGAGACCTCGCGCGTCGCGGTCGCGGAGGCGGTCGTCCAGTGCCTGGCCCTCGCCTGCACGGAGGGCGGGGCCATCAGCCTGGAGTCGTGTGCGCCGCCCGCGGGCGGGGGGCCCGGGGTGGATGCGGGGCGGTGGAGTGCCATTCTGTGCGCGAAATGAAGAGTTGAGAGGAGGTTTTTTGAGAGAAAAAAAAGAAAATTCAAAACAAAATCACATCACCTCTACCTCTCCTCTCATTCACGTCTCCGCCCCGCTCAGCCAGGGCCACAGGGCGGCAATGTACTGGGCCAGGGAGACCAGGCCCAGGCCCGCGGAGGCGAGCAGCAGGGGTGGCGCGAGGGGGGCCACCGCCGCCAGCAGCCCCCCCAGCCCTGGAGGAAACCCTCCCAGCCCCCCGCCGCTCGTGGCCAGCAGCGCCGCCACCGCCCCCATTTGAGCCGCCGTCTTCACCTTCCCGGCCCAGCTGACCGCGACCGCCGCCCGCGCCCTCCCCCCCAGCGACGCCGCCCACTCCCGCAGGGCGCTCATGCCGACCTCCCGCCCGATGATGAGGGCCGCCCCGGCGGGGAGCATCCACGCCGCCCCCGGGCCCCACCAGGCCGGGCCCGTCGAGGCCCTGGCCGCCAGCAACACCACTGCCGTGCACACCATCAGCTTGTCCGCGACGGGGTCCAGAAAGGCGCCGAAGGGCGTGCACGCGTCCCACCGGCGGGCGAGGGCGCCGTCAAAAAAATCAGTGACCGCAGCCGCGACAAAGAGGGAGGAGGAGAGTACGGGGAGGGTGGCCTGCGGGGCGGTGAACCAGGCGGCGGTCAGGACAGGGACCGCGGCGACGCGGGCCAGGGTGAGGGCGGTGGGGATGGACTTGAGGATGGGCGGGACGGCGGGCTGGGTCGCAAAAATTGAAGGGTGAGGTTTGAGTGCAGCTGCCTAATGTATTGTGAGAGAGACCGATGCGAATACGGAGCGCGTGCAAGCGCTCCTTCTCCTATTTTTTCGATGGCGCATTCCCCCCCGCCCACCCCGATGGCTCACTTGTGATGTGCTGGCCCCGGGGGCAGCAGCGGGGAGGGGTGGTGGGTGGCGCGCCGGCCCGCGGCGCCCAACCAGGCGCACCGGCGCCAGCGCGGCGAGTGGAACGCTAGTAGTGGGGCGCTGCCGCAGCGTCCCGCCCGCCTGGGGGCAGGTCGACCATGAGCGAATGGATGGGGTGAGGTGGGTGGAGAGGGCTAGCATTTGGGGCTGATATGGCCGTCGACGCGCCCCGGAAAGGAATTCGAGTTTTTCACAGCCTTATGGAGGTCGGCTGCGTCCAGCAAAGTCGTCTCGTGCACCCCACACTTTCTTTCTTCCCGACACCACACTCAAGCTGCGGAGGTGACGCTTCCACACACCAAGCCTGCGTGCTTTCGTGTGTGAGCCCTTCTTCCCCCGCGAAACGAAGGACAGAGAGTGAGAGGTGCGTTGGGGAGGCGGACGCGGCGCAGACAGAGAGAGAGAGACAACGAAACGTGCGGCCGCGCTCTCTTCCGTCTCTCAATCTGAGGCCCGACTTCCGGGACGCCGTGCGGGCCTGCCCGCCCCTAGGCTGACGCATCGCGTCAGCCTGGGGGTAGTGTGAGCATTTGTGGACATGCCGATGATGCTCACCGCGTCAACCCCCGCCCTCCGCGGGTGTGGCGCGCGGGGGGGCGAGGGAGACAGGAGGTGGAAGCCTGCAGGGCGCCCGCCGCCGCCCGCCGCCGCCCGCCGCGGGGGTCGCTCCCCATCAGAGGAGGCTTGGGGCCGCCACCTCGCGCCCTGCTGCCCGCCGACACCGCACCCTTGGACACCACGACCAATGTCTACTAGACTTGGGGTAAAATGGAGGATAGCCGAGTCGCGTCCCTCCAACACCGCTCACCCTCTCATCTTTTTCTCCATCTTCGCCCAGCAGGCCGGCCGCTCGCGTTCCCGGCCTCTCCTTTTTTCCCCCCTGCTCCTCTCTTTTTGGCCCCGCGGCCGCCCCGGCGCCCCGCCCGCCGTGCCCCTCTCCTCCTGGCTGAAAGACCGCAGGAGAGAGACAGGGCGACCCCTCCCTGAGAAACGCATCACCCAAAACACGATGCCCGCCCGCCCCGCCGCGCCCCTCGCGGCGGGCCGCTCGCTGCCTGGGGCGCCGCATGCTGTCACCAAACCAGAGCAGCTTTTGCCAGCGCCGGCGGCCGCGAGCACGCCGCCCTCCACCGCGGTTGCCCTGACGCTGGCCCCCTCGCCCGGCGTGCCCACGCCCCCGCCCCAGGGCCCGCACGCCGGCGGGGAGGCTGGCATTCCCCCGCCCGCCTCCTCCTGGGATGTGGCGGCGTCGGCGTCGCCGGGCGGGCCGTCGCCCACCTCTGGCGGGCCCGCACTCGCACCGCCCGCCCCGCGCGCGCGGCGCCCGCCCGCCCACAGCCGGGCCGCCGCCGCCGAGGCGGCGGGCGCCCCGCCCGCCCGGGCGCCCGCCGCCCACGCCCACCCCCCACCCCCCTCCACGGCCGCCATGCCGTCCGCGGGCTTCAAGTCCCGGTACCGGGGCGTGTCGTTTGACCGCAAGAAGCGCAAGTGGCGCGTCCAAATCAAGGTCGCCTCCCTGGGCAAGTCGGGCGTGTCGGTCGGGTACTACGACACGGAGGAGGCCGCCGCCCGGGCGTACGACCGGGCGGCCATCGGCCTGCTGGGGCGGGGCGCGGCGCACTGCACCACCAACTTCCCGGCGGCCGAGTACGAGGCGGGCGCGGTGCCCGACCTGGTCGGCAAGAGCCGAGAGGAGGTCAAGGCCGCGCTCAAGACGGAGCGAGCCAAGGTCCCGCGCCGCCGGTTCTCCTCCCGCCAGCGCACCTCTCGCTACATGGGCGTGGGGTCGTCCAACCGGCGCAACCAGTGGCAGGCCCGCATCCTGGTGCACGGCAAGGTCACCCACCTCGGGTACTACGAGGTCGAGGAGGACGCGGCCCGCGTGTACGACCGGGTCGCGCTCTCTCTGCACGGCCCCGCCGCCCAGACCAACTTCCCGGCCGAGGCGTACGGGTGTGTGGCCTCCCTGACCGCGGCGGGCGGGGGGCTGGACCCCGCCGCCGCCGCGGCGGCGGCGGCAGCGGCCGTCGTCGGCAACGGCGGCGCGGCCGCCGCTTTCGCACCCTACGAGGGCGGCGGCGGCGGTGGCGCCGCCTCGCCGCCCGACAGCGGCTCGCCCGGCGGGTCCGGCACCCCGCCCGGCCCGGACGCCCCGCTGCCCACCGGCGAGTTCGCGGGCCTGGGTCGGGAAGCCCTGCAGCGGGCGCTGGGCGTCAAGCCGATGGACAAGAGCTCCCGGTACCGGGGCGTGTCCCGCAAAAAGGGGCGGTGGGAGGCCAAGGTCATGGTCAACCGGCGGTGGGCGTACCGGGAGCTCTTCGACTCCGAGGACGCGGCCGCCCGGGCGTACGACGCGGCGGTGTGGCGGCTGAAGCCCCGGGAGGCCCGGTCGTACATCAACTTCAAGGGCGCGGCCGGGCCGCCCCGGCCGGAGGAGGTGCCCGTGCCCGTGAGCGCGCACTCGCCGCGCGCGCCGCCAGGGGGGCCGTCGTCGGGGCGGCCGACCAAGCGGGCGCGCGCCCCGGGCGGCGGCGCTGCGCCCGCCCCGCGCTACGGCCGGGCGCCCGCCGCCGGGCCTGGCCTGCTGGAGGGCGGGGGCACGCCCTCCCCCATGGCGGCCCACATGCTGCCCCTGCTGGCCCCCGGCGCGGGCGGCCCGGGCGGGGACGGGCGGGGCGGCCACGCGCCCGTCCGCCGGGTCTCCTCCTCCCGCCAGCTGCCGGCCCTCCTTGCCGGCGGCGGCGGCGGCGGCGGTGGCGGGCCGTCCCTGCCACCCCACCCGGCCCTGGCGCTCATCCCGCCCGCGGCGCCCGGCACGCGGGCGCCGCCCTATGGCGGGGGCGGCGGGGGCGGCGCGTCCTTCTACCTGCCCCCGGGCATGGTGGCGGTGCCGCCCTCGCCCGCTGCCGCGCACGCCGCCGCGCACGCCGCCGCGCATGCGCAGCACGCTCAGCAGCATCATCACCGCCCGATCGTGCGCACGATGAGCGAGCCGGACGTCGGGGCGGCGGCGGCGGCGGCGGGCGCGGCGGCCGTGGCGGCGGCCCAGGCGGTGGCGGCGGCAGCGGCCCACCACCACCACCACCACCACCACCTCACGGCCGGCGGCGCGGGCGGCGGCCACCAGCTTGTCTTCGCCTACCCGGCCGGCGGTGCCCCGCCCTCGCCCGGGGCTGCCGCCTTCCCGCACGCCACGACGGGCGCGGCCTTTTACTCGGGCGCACCCCCCGCGCCCCCTCACCACCACCACCACCACCCCCCTCGCGCGTCGGGCCACGGGTCGGCCCTCTCGGCCCTCGCCTACCTGGGCGGGGGCGGCCCGCCCGGCGGGGCGCCCCCACTGACGGTGCGCACCTCCGCGGGCAGCGCCGCCCAAGCCCACCACCACCACCACCAGGCGGCTGCCGGCCCCGCGGGCACCACCCCGCACACGGTGACCGGCGCCCTGCTCTCCCCGCCGCCCGCCCTGGACGTCGGGGGGGGGGGCGCGGGCGGTGGCGTCGCCCTGGCGTCCCCGCCCGGCGCGGGCGCCCTGGACGCGGCCCTGTCGGCGGCGATGGCGGGCGGCGACTCGCCGGCCTTTGCCCTGCTGGCCGCCGCGACGGCTGGTGGGCGGGGGGGTGGGGCGAGCGCGCCCCACCACACCCGGGGCCTGCCGTCCGTCGCCTCCGCCCCGGCCCTGCCCCGCGCCGTCTCCGCGGCGGAGCTGGGGGGCATGGGCGGCCTGGCCGGTGGCGGCGCCTCCCCCAACGCGGCCCTGGCGGCCGCGGCGGCGGCGGCGGGCCTGGCGTTCGGGGGGGGTGGGGGGTACGGCACGCCGGCGGGCCGCCCGCCGGGGATGCCGCCCGGCCCACCCCCGCCCACGGCGGCGGCCTCGCCCGCGCCGGCCGCCCGCCACCAGCCCCCCGGGCCGCCCCCGCCGCCCTTCCCGGACTCGCCCTTCAAGGCGTCCGTCCACATCGGCGGGGAGGAGCTCGCCCTGTTTGGTGGCGGCCACCACCACTCCCACTCCCACCACCACCACCACCACCAATACTCGCACCAGGCGGTGGGTGGTGGAGGGGGCGGCGCCGACCCGCTCACCCCGCGGGGGCTGCTGCTGTCCACACCCAGGGCGCCCCAGTGACGGAATGGGGGCAGTGGATGATGACCTTCCCGACTTTCTAGTACCCGAATGTTCTTCGACCAACCCGCCGTCCCTTTTTGAGAGAGACAGACAGACAGACACACGCGAGCGCGTGGCAGCGGGACAGAGAAATGGAAGGAGGCGCCGCCCCTCCTCTCTCTCTTCCCTCTTCCTTTTACCCGGCGCGCCGCCGCTCCCCCGCCCCGTCCCATCCCCACACAATTTTGATGCGTGAGAGCGAGAGTGAGAGAGAGAGAGAGAGAGTTTTTCCACGGCGCGTCCCTTTTTTCCCTCATAACAACCAAACCTGAAACCAATCACCCAACATCACCCGCGCGCCGTCCCGTAAACTCTCTCTCTCGCGCGCGTGCTGTCTCTGTCTCTCTTGCCTTTCTCTCGTGTGTGCGGCGGCTGGGGCGCCGGGTGGTCGGAGAATCAGAAAGAAAACAAAAACAGGTGGATGGGGCGTTTCCTTATTTATTAAAATCCATGCCTACGTTTACTAATTATGGGGCGGTGTGTGTGTGTGTGTGTGTGTGTGTGTGTGTGTGTGTGTGTGTGTGTGTGTGTGTGTGTTTAGCCCCCCCCCCCTCCCCCCCCTTCCCAGCCTGTCCGCGCTTGTGTCGCGACGGCGCCATGGAATGAAAGCAACGAAGTTTGAGTTTTTGAGCGCTCCCCCTCGCTCCTCTCTCTCCCCCTCCATTTTCCCCCTCCATTCTTTCCCCCCCTCCCCTCACCTTAATAGAGGGGAACCGCCGCCGTCGCAGTGCTGCGCGCGCGCGTGTATGTATATGTATGCCACATTGGCGTGCGTGCTATGTATGTAACTAGGAAGCGAAGGCTCTTACAAGCCCCCAAAAGCACAAAACAAGGCCCCTTTTTTATCTCTCTCGTCTAGTCCAGGCACGACCATTTCTCCTCCCCGCGCGCCTGGAACCCGTCCTCCCGTCGCCGCTTGGCATCCCGGGCCTCCGCTGCCTTGGCTCTACCCGCCGCCGTCACCCGGGAGAAGGTCGCATTGCCGGGGCCGCACTTGTTGCAGCCCGCGGGCGGCGCCCCGCCCACGCTGGCCGCCCCCGTCCCGCACCGGTCGCAGCTCCACCACCGCTTCGTCGCGGCGCCCCACGTCCAGGCTCCCGGGGTGCGGCCATGGCCCGCGGCTCTGCAGTCCGGGCGGGGGCGTTCCGCGGTGTAGCCGCAGGCGGAACAGGTCAGGGCGCGGACGGTGGTGGAGGTGGCGGCCGCGGCCGCGGCGGCCAGGGCCTCGGCCGCGCCCAGCCGGTCGAGGGCCGCCCCCAAAAAGGCGGCGTCCCCCGCGGCCGGGCCGTACAGGGAGCCGACCGGCTGCGCGGGGGCGCCGCCGGCGGCGCCGCCTTCTCCGGAGCCCACCACGTCCGCGAAGGCGGCCGCAAAAGCGGAGGCGGGCGGGCCGGCGGCCGGCGCCTTCCCAGCAGCAGCAGACGCCATTGCTGCCACCCGTGACGCAGCGGCTGCGGTCGCCGCCGCCGCCCGGGCCGCGCCCACCGTGCCCGCGTCCGCGCCCCGGGCCACCGCCCCCGCCGTCTGCGCCGCCCGGGCGCGCAGGCGGGCCGCCAGGGCCGCCCGGGCGACTGCCGGGTCGACCCCGCCCGCAGCGTCGGCGGGGGTGAGGGAAATGTTGAGCCGCGCTTCATCTGCCGCTACGGCCTTGGCCGCCGCCGTTTCCGCCGCCGCCGCTTCCGCCGCCGCGTTCGCGTGGACGTGCGACGTGACAACCCGCACGCCGTACGATGGGCGGGACCGCCCCGTGTAAGCGGCGGCCGCGGCGGCGGCAGCTTCCTCCGGGCCGTGCTGGCGGGGCGCGGTCGCGGCCGCCACCGCGGCACAACCGGCCCCGCCCGTCCGGGGCCGCCGCGCCACGCCCGCCCGCACGCCCCGGGCCAGGTGAGCGGCCAGCGCGGAGTCTGACAGGCATCCCTGGCGTGCCCGCAGGCGGGCCAGGGCAGCCGGCGCGTGCACCTCACACACGGGACATACCGCCGCGTTCACCGCCCGCGTGCACGGCTCGCCCGCCCGTGTCCGGGCCGCGCACCGGGCGTACTCCAGGGCACTGCCCAGCGGGATGATGCAGGCGGCCGCGTCGGCGGTGATGCGAGGGGCTGCGGCAGGGACACCGCCCTTCCTCGCATCCTCCCTGTGCCTGGAGGGGCGGCACCCGACCAGGAGCACGACCGTGCCCTCGCTCGTCGCGTAGTGAGTCGCCGACGCCGACCCAAACAGGGCCAGGCGCACCTCCGTGCCGCCCAGGTCGGATACCGTCCAGGCGGACCAGGCGGCGGTGGAGGAGGAGGAGGGAGGAGGGACGATGATGGCCTTGTGGCCGAGCACGCCGACCGTCGCCCAGGTGTCCCGCCCCCGCCCCGCCCCGCCCGCGGACGCCAGGGAGGGCCCCACCTGGCGCAGGGCCATGAAGCGGGCGTCCCAGGCTTCCAGGGTCTCCGTCACGGTGGTGGGCGGGGCCAGGGAGCGGGCGATCTGTGGTGTGAATGAGGAAAGGAAACAGAGGAGAGGTCGATGAGGTTGATGAGAGCGCGGAGCGAGGTGCTGGCCGTCAACGCACGCCCGCCCCTTCTCCTCCTCCTTCTCTCCCTTACCTTGATGCCCGACAGGGGCTCCGTGTACCCGGTACGCGGGGCTGGTGGCCCGACCGATCGGGCGCCCAGGCCGCCCAGCTCCCGGGCGGGCGGTGGGACGGCAACGGCCCGCACCGACAGCGGCGCAGCTGTCGCCTTCAAAACCGGCGCTGCGGGCGCGGCATTTTCACGGCCTTCCAGCACCCGCCGGGCGGACTCCACGCCTCCAGTAGCTCGTTCAACATGCCCTACACCCTTGGGCGGCGACGGACCGACGCAGGCGTCCTCATCGTCGTCCGAGGAGACCTCGGCGGCGAGGGCGCGCAGGAGCGAGTCGTCCGATGCGGCCGGGAGCGGTGGTGCGGGCGGCTGCACGCCTGCCACCCGCGTGACGCCGCCGCTGCCCAGGGCTGGTGCGACGGCCGACGGAAAGCAGGCCATGCCTCACGTGTGCGTGTGTGTGTGTGTGTGTGGGCCGTGCCGCGCGTGCGTGCGTGCGTATTTTGAATGAGAGGAATGAAACAAGGCGGAGTCGCTCTCTATCCCTTTTTACTTCCGGCAGCCGACGCACCCGACTCGCCCCTCCCCACCCACCCCCTCCCCACCCCCGCCCCGCCCCACCGCCGCTTTGGCCGCCGCCCGCACCCCTGCCACGCCCACCCCGTGCGCCCGAGCCTCCGCCACAAAGGCGCGCAGGCGGCGGACGTAGCCGGGCGAGGCCTCCAGGTCGCAGTGGCCGCCCCCGGGCACCCAGAGCGGCCCCCCCGACGACGGCGTCCGGGCCCGGGCCTGCACGTCCAGGCCGCACTGGAAGGCGACCACCTCGTCCGCGTCGCCGTGGAGGACGAGGGTCGGGCACAGCACGTCCCGCACGTGGGCCGCGTTGGGGAAGACGTCCAGGGAGGACGGCCACCACGTCCAGCCCGGGCGGAGGACGCGCACGCCGCTCGCCAGGGGGGAGTGCAGGGCGAGGGCGCCCACCCGGCCCAGGGACGCGAGCGCGGCCGGGGCGGGGGGGGCGGGGGCGGGGGCGGGGGCGGGGGCGGGGGCGGGGGCGGGGGCGGCCCCGGCCCCGGCCCCGGCCGCCCACGCGGACGGCGGCAGGCGGGCGGCCGCGGCCGCCAGGGCCGCGTCCGGGGGGCTCCGCCACCGCGCGGCCAGGGCGGCCGCGGGCGCGCTCCCCACGCTCTGGCCGTACAGCAGCACGTCCTCGGGGGCGTACCCCAGCACCCCGACCGCCCACTCCAGGGCGGCCGCCCCGTCGGCCACGATGCCGGCGGCGGACGGGGAGGCGCCCGACCCGCCGTAGCCGCGGTAGTCGAAGCAGGCCACGCCCACGCCGGGGCCCAGCGCCGGGCCCAGCTCGGCCAGGAAGGGCAGCATCTGGCCCAGGTCCACCGCGTTGCCGTGCGCAAACAGGATGAGGACGGGCCGGGCGGCCGGCGGGGCGGGGGTGGGCGCCGGCGGCAGGTGGGCCGCGACGATAAAGTCGGAGGAGGCCGCCTCTTTTGGGCTGGCCGGGCCCGGCCGCGCGTTGCCGCCGCCCACCGGCAGGCGGGCGACCGTCATGGGGGACCGCACGAGGGGCAGCCCGGGCTGGGTGGGGATGATGGTGGGCTGGCCGCCCGGGGCCAGGGCGGCGCGGAGGGCGTAGGAGGGCGGGTCGGGCGGGAAGAAGGCGAGCTTGCTGTGAAATGGAGGAGCAAGGTTGAGAAAAAAGGGTCCGTGCATTCAAAGGGAACAAAAAAGCAGTAGGGCAGGGAGCAGGGGGGCCGCCTCTTTTGGGGGGGCGCGCTCTCTCCTCTCATGCCTCACCTCGCCAGGCTATCGATCCAGCCCGGGTACCGGACCGGCTTCTGCAGGCCGCCATGGGGTGCGGGGCCCATGAGAAAAGAAAAAGCGCGCGCCGTCAAAAAAGACGCGGCCTTGAAAGATAGGGACAGGCGCGCGGGGTCTCGGTGGGGCGCACACGCGCGGTCTGAGGTGGGGCCGTGGTCGTGCCTGGGCACACGGGCGCGGGCGGCGTGTGGTTGTGGGGCGCGGGCGTGGCTGGGCGCGAGCGAGGCGCGGGCAGGAAAAAGAGAGGTGTGAGTGAGAGGCAACCTCTGCCTCTTTCATTTTTCCATCATCCCCTCGCCCAGGCGCGCGCTGGGAACACACACGCGGCGCAACCACACGCGCGCGCACCGCACTCCACACATGGCCTGTCGCTCCGTCCCGCATCCCGCCTCGTGCTCGGCCGCCCGCCGCCCGGCGGCCCTGACCGCGGCCGCCTCCCTATCCGGCCGCCCGCCCCACCCCCTCCGCGGCGGGGCCTCCCCCCTGCCCGACCGCACCACCCCGCGGCGCCAGGCCCCGCCCGGCGCGGCCGACCTAGCCACGGGGTCGTCCTCCCCCATGTTGGGCTCCCTGGATGAAGGTATGGAGGAAGAGAGCGAGATTTTCGGGGGGACGCATTTGTGGGCCAGCGCCGCCCCCAGCCGCAAGCGGGCGGGGGTTTCCGCGCCCCCCCGACCCGCAACCCGGGCCTCGACCCGCGTCCACCCGCCCCTCGCGCTGGATGTCCAACCAAATTATCCTCTCAGGGGTTGCAGTGGGGAGGTGTTTCACCCACCCCAGCAGCCCTCCCATCAAAAATATAAACAAAACCTGGCCGCTGCACTCTACCACGCCCCCGCCCCGATGCTCATCATCCAATCTCCATTTCTTACACAGGCCGCCCCGCCTTCACCGGCCTGCACCACGTCGGCCTGCTGGTGAAGACCCTGGAGCGGTCGCTCGACTTTTATTGCGGGGTGCTGGGTGTGTTGGAAGGAGAGCGAGGGAGGAGAGGAGAAGAGAACGCGGCACGCTCCCATCTCGCCCGCCAGCGCCCGCTCGCCCGACCCGACCCTTCTTTTTCTTCCATCTTATCTCCGTTCCCCCCCCTCTGCCCAGGCCTCACCCTCAACCCTGCCCGCCCGGACGCCAAACTCCCCTACCGGGGTGCCTGGCTGATGGTGGGCCCGGACATGATCCACCTGATGGAGCTGCCGAGCCCCGACCCGACGGACGGCCGCCCGGAGCACGGGGGCAAGGACCGGCACGCGTGCGTGGGCGTCGCGGACGCGGCCGCGCTGGGCGCCCGCCTGGAGGCGGCGGGGGTGGCGTATACGAAGAGCGCGTCGGGGAGGGCGGCCATCTTCTTCCGGGACCCGGACGGGAATGTGTTGGAGTGCGCTGAGCATGGCGAGTGGCGGTAAGAGACCTTCCAGCCTTCTATTTGCTTGCTTTTTGTGGATGCGCGCCCCGGGCGCGCAGGCGTCGCCTGTGTGCGTGTTCGCACCTCTCTGCAGGGGTCCAACAGCGCGTTCGCCCGCTGGGAGAGAGGTGAGCCCCCTTTCATTACGAGAGGGCGTTTTTTATTGTTTTTTTTTTTGCAACCCTGTCCACCCGAAAAACAAATGGCCGCGCCCCGCCTGGCCACCACCATCGCAACGCACACGCACACACTCCCATCCCATCCCAACCCATTCCCTCATTAACCCTTCACCAGCCCGTCAAACAGGGTAGCCAGCGCCGGCCCCTCCGCCGCCAGCTTCTTAGGGTCGGCCGCCAACTCGAGCGTCACACCCGCGGCCGCGGGGGACAGGGCGGCCGCGACACACACCCGCGCCACGTCCGCGCGGCTGACCCGCCCGGGCGACCCATGGTCGCCCTGGCTCACCACCAACGCGCTCACCCCGCCCGCCCCGTCCGTCAGCCCGCCCGGCCGAATGATTGTGAACGGCACCCCCGACGCGGCAAGGCGCCGCTCGCCCGCAAACTTGGCGTCCATCATCTTGCCGGGCCGCATGTTGTTCAGCAGCAGGCGGATGGGGTGCCACCCGTTCTTGGGGTCGACCAGGGCGGAGGAGACGAGGACGAGGCGGGAGAGGCCGGCGGCTTTGGCGGCGGTCGCGAGGGTCCCGACCCCCGCATCATCCACGATCGCCGGGAGGGTACCCTTGGCGGCAGACGCGGCACAGATGGCGGCGTCCGCGCCGGCGAGGGCGGCGGGCAGGGTGGAGGGGTCGGTCACGTCGCCGGCCACGACGGCCACGCCGGCGGGCCAGGTGCCGGGCGGATACTTGGAGGGCGAGCGGACTGGAGAGGGGAGGGGGAGGGGGAGGCGGAAGGTGTGTGGGGGGGGGGGTCTTGTTTTTTTTTTTTTTTTTTTTACCAAACCAGGTGGACACACCCACCCCCCCCCCGGAGTGCCCCCCCCCCATGG
>Ga0315289_10003731_pt1 | contig 22991 bp, 23 predicted proteins | sample YL17G11_40_MG_FD_203452 | JGI IMG/M metagenome (GOLD analysis project Ga0315289, IMG submission 203452) | Sediment microbial communities from Yellowstone Lake, YNP, Wyoming, USA - YL17G11_40 | ecosystem: Environmental > Aquatic > Freshwater > Lake > Sediment | place: USA: Wyoming | collected... | reverse complement strand
CGCAACCCAATTCGGGGAGTCCATAGGTGTCGGCTTTCAGGTCGTTGACGACCTTCTGAACGTCGTCGGTGATGTTCGCAAGTACGGGAAAGAGATCGGCGGCGACATTAGGGAAGGCAAGAGAACAATCATGGCTGCCCACCTCGTCAGGTCCGCCTCGAGAGACGACCGAGACCAGTTCCTCTCACTGCTCGGCAAGTCAGCAATATCGTCGGAGGAGGTCTCGCAAGCGATCGGCATGTACAGGAAGTACGGCTCGCTGCAATATGCAAAGAAGGTTGCAGACAAGTACGTTGAGAACGGGCTTCGGGCTCTGACGCGCCTTCCAAAGTCTGACGCCAGAGAGATGCTCGGTGCTCTTGCTCGCTTCTTGGTTCAAAGAGAATTCTAGAACCATCACTTGGGATCGGAGACGGCTCAGATTGGAATATTATGAATGAAGTGCCCACGAACTCCCTAACCCTTAAGTCAAGAACCGAACATACATCCAGCGCAACTGGTGGAGCGCTAGTTGTTCCATCTATCTTCATTTCTTGTTCTGATACGCATGAAGAACTCCGTTATGGCATCCGTTTCCGGTATGATAGGTATCCTGGCGGTCCGTGGCCAGATAGATCCACTGACAGTTTTGTACGCGATGATTTCTGCCTTCCTCATCTCAAGCGCCAGTTTCGCGATTAACGACGTCTGCGATCGAAGGCTTGATGAGTCAAGTGCACGCCTCAATCCTTTGACCAAGGGCGATATCTCGCCGAATCAAGCCGCGGCTATTGCTGTTTCATTCTCGATCGCAGGATTCTGTGCAGCGATTCTTACGAAATCTTGGATAACATACTCGTTGGCCGGAATCAGTGCACTAGTTGGTTTCGTTTACTCTTTGTACCTAAAGCCATCCATGCCGACGATCGGAAATCTGGCGACGAGCTACTCTTTTGGCATTACCTTCGTTGGCGGAGCGTCTGTGTTTGGCCTTCCAAACCTCCTCGCAACTGGTGCTGTGTTTTTCATGTGTGCGATATCGATGACGGCAAACTTTTCGAGGGAACTTATCAAGGGGATCGCTGATTGTGAGGGAGATGGCCGATGGGGAATAAGAACCGTGGCTGTGACAAGAGGACCGAGGTTTGCAGCGGGTGCCGCTTTGTTTGTAATGATGGTTGCCATCGGTCTTACGTACGTGCCGTTTGTTTTGGGGATATTTCGGGGCTCATATGTGGTGGTCATTACTTTGGCCGATATCTTGCTAGTTACTCTAACTGCCTCGGTCTACCTGAGCCCGACGGTCGAGACAGCGATTCGCGTTAAGAAGGACCTGCTCAATTGCATGCTCATAGGTCTGGTCGCATTCCTCATAGGTCCTCACTTCGAGTATTATTCAATCTACGCAGTGCCTTTCGAGGCTCTTGCAGCGGTTATCTTCGTTGTTCTCCTTCGCAAGTTATCCGTGAAGAATCTCTGGTCTAGCTTTACGGTCTCGTTTCTGCAAACGACGGAGACGAACAATGCGAGACAACACTGCTCGTACTGACAGAGCTTTTGTTGTCTCTCGCGCTACTTTCCGACCATTCCATCTAATTCTGGCAGGTAGAACTCGCAGGAAAGGCATCAATATCCATGACAAATGTGCCCAAGCTTGTCTTTGGACCTAGCCTCGGCTTCAGGAGCCTATGGCGTAGGCCTTCGGGGGTTCGAATCTCCCCTCCCGCACCACAACGTAACCTCCTGCATTTCCGGCGACACTCTGATCCTCATCTCGCCTCATCCGCTGTCTTGACCCAGTTCGAGTCGTCGGCAAAACTTGTAAAAACATGGGAATAGGCAAAACATTCATCGCGACGTGACGACCACAAGGTCCTGAGAACTTACGTATGGTCCGGCGAGGATTGATGGGTGAAGAAGTAAAGCGGATGGCCGAGCTGCTCAGATCGGGCGCAGTGATGCTTCAGGTAGCATGCCCAGTATGCGCAACTCCACTCTTCAAGCACGGTAAAGACACGTTCTGTGCAAAGTGCAATCGTCCAGTAGTGATTCTCAAATCAGCAGAGGAGGAAGTGAGCTTCGCACGTCAGCAAGTCCTTGACGGCCTTGAGCAAGCGGTCCTTGAAAAGATCGCTGAGTTCGGCGTGGCAGTCAAGAACGAACGGGGCCTTGCGCCCCTCCGAGAATTCGGAGAAGCCATCAAGACGTACCTTTCCGCTCTCGAACAGATCAGAAGGCTCAATTCTACGTAATTCACGGTCCAAGATTACTGCCCGTCGCCCGGGGCAGGGAACCATGCTCTTTGTTTTCTTCTTCGATCGCTTTGTAGTAGACTATCCTGTCGAGCTTTCTCACGTCAACCTTACCCTGCCGAAACAAGTTATCCAACGTCATGATGACGCACGCTACTATCGCCGCGCCCGTCATTGGTTTCATGAGTGGATCTTTCATGACTTCGTTTCCGATCTCCTTCGCTGAGTAGGCTTTGGTACGATCCCTCGTTAGGAATTCGAGAACTGTGGTTTCCATTGATACGATACGTCCAGCCTTTTCCCACTGTGCCATATCTATTGGCAATCTAGGAAACACCTGCCATAGAGTGCGACGAGTTACGTTTGTAAGACAATCGGCCGAAATCGATCAGAGGCGTCAGGCTCTCTTTCGGTACCCGCGTCGTTTGCCGTGTGGTCGGCGACGCTTTCTTGCCGGTCTCTTCTTACGCGTTCCTCGTGTTGGTTGAGCCTTCAGGCTTTGATGGTAGGAGCAGAGGTAAGCTGTTGCTCCATCTCGTTGGATTCATATTGGATTGTGACGTACGTCGGTCTGAGTTTGTTTCTGAAGGTCGCGAGGGCTGCCAAGGGGTTGCTGGTGTGGCCGCATGTGGCGCAGTCAAATTCCGCCGTTCCATACAGTTTGGATGTATGAACGGTTAGATGGCTGGTTGTTATGAGAGCGTTGACGCTTACCCCACCGCCCATTACGTCATCACTGACCTTGTAGACCAATGGGTTCTTTGTTTTGGTTTTCGCGAGGCGCATATTCGCGTGGCGAATCGCCGTCAACGTCGTGCTAAGGAGAAGTTTCTCATCGAGAAGATCGGACTGACATCCGTGGAGCGTCGCGACGACCTGCCTGTAAGCGTATGGTCTAGCACTCAATCTTGTACTCAAGATCCTCTGCAGATAATTCCGACCTCTACTATCCCGAGACAGTAGAATTGAATATAAGTCTTGTCTTGCTGACTCGAAAGAAACTTCTTCGCCAAAATTCTACGCACAATCACAAATTTCGGTTTCCAACACCGCGGATGTTCCAATTGCTACGATCAACGCCGAAAAAGTTTTCGCGAACGAATGACCAAGTCCAAGTCAATGCAGATGTGGCACGAGATTTCTTGCGTAGACGAAGCGAGTCATCTTACCGTGAAATGGATTTCAAAATTCAGAATACTGCTCTCGCACTGCGGCATCGTGAGATTGAAAGCGAACGCATCGGAGGTCATTGTCTCGTTGTGATTTCGGGCGCACGCTTGAGCAGTTCCGAATTACTGGAGGCGTATATTCTCATGTAAGGCGCCATGGCACGAAGAATCTTTGATTCAGCCTTTCTCACATGTTCCTCGTAAGTTGTTCTGGGGACTCTCTGTTTTCGAGCTATCTCTTCAGCAGTCAGCCTCTTCGGTACCTGATAGTAGCCATAGTCGAGCGCGGTGAGGAGCGCGTCCGTCTGTTTTCTAGTCAGTTCGGAGAATACGCTGTTGAGGGAGATCACGAAGCTGTCGCGGATGCTCTTCTCAGCAATAACTCGCTTCTCAAGTATCTCTACTTGCCCGAGGCTACTCAGTGTCCGAAATGTTTTCTTGTAGTCGGTTTCTCTGAAACCTACGACTCTGCGTTCTTCCCAGCCGCCGTGATAGACTATCGGCGGTATCTCCAGACATGCGTTCTTCTCGAGCACTGTCGAAACGCTAGGTGAGATCCTGCCCTCGCGACAAGTCTTGATGATCACTTGGAGGTTCCTCTCGAAGAAGCTCTTCTTCAGAACCTTGCTGCCTCCCCAAGAAAGCAGGTTCCGCAGGTCCCCTTCGATCCTTGTGAAGGTCTCGAGGTCCGGGCATTCAATCTCAAGCACATCCGTTCTGTGATTGCACCACTCCACGATCCTCACTTCCGGATGCTTCAAGGAGAACCGCACGTACGGGCAAGCGTGCTGAACGCGGAAGAAGACTTCAAACATCTTGAACTCAGCCGCCGGTAGCATAGATGTCTCCGAGTATACGTCAGGTGCCGTCGCACGACTGGTCACCTATAGCAGCGTCCGACGGGCATCACCAAGCGCCTGACGGAGGTTGTTCCTGTCTGCTCAAGAGCACGGCAAGATTTCGTCCAGTAGGAGCGAGTCTTCAAGCAAGCCGAGCTTTGCCAGTTTCTTCGCAGTCTCATACGGAAGACGGTTTGAGGGAGTTGACCTGAGAATACAGTTGGTCTCTTCCTCCAAAAACGTGTAATCCCCCTCAACCCAGTCAAGAAAACGAGGGTTCTCCGGGCACACTCTCTGGCAGTGCATACATCCAATCAGGCAGTTGTGCCACGAAGGATCCATCCAGATAGGGAATTCGCTTGTTCGTTCGCTGTGGAAGGTGATGCACCGTTCAGTTCGTATGAGAAAACGATCAGAAGCTATAGCCCCGGTCGGACAACCACGCGAGCAGGCTTGACAGTTCTCACAGCTTTTCATTGGCTGCGGCTCCCGCCAATTCTCATCTGAGCAGACAATGTCGCTGTAGAAGGCCGCAAGCCGGTGGAAGCTTCCCATGCTTGGAACGTAGCAGATGTTGTTTCTTCCGTAGTCTCCCAGTCCGCTTCGAACCGCCAACAACTTGACCGGCAGAGCAGCCCTCGCAATCTGATAGTCTTCAGGCCTGAGAACGTCAGACAGAATGCCTTCTGTCGTTTTGTCCGTCTCATAGGCATATGTGGGCGGAACTATTGCTGGTTTAGGCTTTCCTTGCCATGTGAAGAAGACCCTGACCTGAGGTTGCGGCACCGCGACCACGATGAGTGACTCGGCATCCGGCAGAACGTCAGGAGGCTTGAATGAGAAGTGTGTGAGACGTTCCTGATAGAACTCCTCATTCAGAAGGCCTTGCGTGCGGTTTTCTCCAATCTGTTCTCGCAGATCGCGAAGGTGTGAAACCGGCACAGTCCGGCTCTGGTATCCTTTCTCGGCAAGCTTCGAATGAAGTTCTTGGAGAAGCCTGTCGTCTTTCATTGGAGGTCGCTTCTTTCCTCCCATGCACCATGATGCGCTATCGCATGTATTATCGCCAAATTGTTGCCAAGTCCCGCTAGGCTGTAAGCGTTCTCCGGATTTCCTCTAGCATCTTTGCCGCCTTTGCCTCATCTGACAGGAATTCCTTCAATTGCCCGCACGGATAGTCTGTGCAGTGAGCACACGTCTTCACATTCCTAGTTGCGGCACAGGGCCGAATCTTGCAGACCCTAGTACACCATCCAGAAATCCTGTCAGACATGCACCCTGTACAGTCGATGTCTTCTGGACTGAACTCGACATTGGGTGTCTTGCTCCATCGTTTGGCCATCTCCTTCTTGCGTTCAAAGTCTCTCTCACGAGTTGCGATGAACGCGTCGCACTTGCTGCAGTCCAACCCGCAATAGGCGATCATTTCGGACACGATTCTCAACCTCCTCGCTCTAGGCACACAGGTGGGGAAGGTGACGATAAGTCTCCTACAGGCGCACGACGGCTAGGAGGAAGAGATGAGCGAAAGCACAGAAAATGGGTAACGGCGGGCGAATTGTCACCGTTGTGGTGGACACCGGCCTGAAGTATCTGTCAACCGAGCTCTACCATTGATCTGCTACTCGCACACAATCGGCTTATCATTGCATGGCCATGAAATGCGAAATCAGTGACTCTTTCCCCAAGAGTGCCTAGACTCCACCGAGAGTGACTATCAGGTCCGTGGCAAGCCTGCGAGCAATCCAACCATCAGGATGTCATTGGTGGTTCGCCTCCTTCCTGAGGTGTACATCAACATCGTGACGTAGATCAGCGCTCCACCAGCGACCGCCAGAAAAAGGACGTACACAGGGCGGATGTCCATTGGCTGCCCAGTGGAGTTCCAATGAAGGTAGGACCACCGCCCACCAGGCCTGCCGCGACAAGGAAACGAATGCGTGGCCTCTCTGCAAGTCCCGCTAGAGGAGCTGCTATTCCTTCTGATCCCAGAATCTTCAATGAACGCTGCCTATGCGTTGCTGCGTGCCTTCCCACTAGATCTGGCCCTCATCATGCGAGCCTCAATAACATTGGTTTGGATAGTAGCGGGGATCTTGCTTCTCAAGAAATCTATCGTAGGCTCAGTGGCACCAGGCACGACCTACATAGAGAATCAATCAGACTTGGTCGCGGGAGATTGAACTTGTAGTTAGTTCGAGCAACTTTACCTGCGTCTGCTGGAGTTAGGTGATATTCCAGCCCTTTCAGACTCTTCGTTCAGTCGCTGCTAGGTGTGTGCCTTCCTTGCGTTTGATGAATGTGTCGTTCTCATATTCGTCGAAGGCAATGCGAAGTTCCTCTTCGGTGTTCATCACTATTGGACCATACCACGCGACTGGTTCTCCCAGTGGCCGACCAGAGACCAAGAGAAACCTCATACCGCCATCGCCTGCCTTGACCTTCAGTCCATCGCCCGTGCCGAAGCGTATCACATTCTCCGGCCCGAACGCAGTGTGTTCCGTTTCATCAAACCTGCCCGACCCTTCAATAACATAGGCAAACACGTTGTGGTCGTCGTGAACACTATGCGAGAAGGCTGCTCGAGCATCCAGCGAGACGTCCAGGTATTGTGGTTCAGTCACGATGTCTTTCACAGGGCCTCTGATGCCGCCGATCTCACCGCAGACAACCTTCACGTTTACTCCATCGGCAGGTCTTGCTAAAGGGATCATGTCTGCTTTCACGTCACGGTACCGCGGATCCATCATCTTATGCGATGCAGGCAGGTTCGCCCACAACTGAAACCCCCACAGCAAGCCCGGGCCCTTCGGCATTTCCTGGTGAATGATTCCACTGCCGGCAGTCATCCATTGGATCTCATTTGACCTGATGACACCGCTGTTACCCATGCTGTCCCCGTGCTCTACCCTGCCGTGAAGCATGTACGTTATCGTCTCGATTCCCCGATGTGGATGCCAAGGAAAGCCGGCGATGTAGTCGCGCTCATTGTCCGAGTGAAAATCATCCAATAATAGGAACGGATCGAATTCCGGCACCTGATCGTACCCGAACGCACGTTTCAATCGGACCCCCGCACCCTCAATAGTCGGGGAACTTCGCCATGCCTTCTGTACTATGCGTATCTTGCTCATCATCAACCCAATCCATAACCGCAGGAGTCCAAAGTCTCAAATGCCGCTCCTTTTCATGTAGCTTTTTCGGGTAATGAGTCTTGACATGCTATTTTAGACATCTGGATCAGATCTTCAAAAGAGCTGGAATGGAGGTCACGCGAGAGAACAAGAAAGACATCGACAGAGCGATTCACAGCGTTGTCCGAACAAGGTACAAGAATTGTCCAGCTACTTGGAGAGAAGTGAAGAAGAGAATAGCAGAAGACGAAACGGGATTCATGTCCGAGATCAAGAGAGAGCTGACCAAACACCCACAAGAAATGCGGAGATAGGAGCTTGGCGGGCCCGGTGGTGTTCACAACAATTTTGTTGCTAGAAATGGTTTCAAAATTCGAAGAGGTTCGAATCACATAGGGTTCGAACCTATGAGGTGCAGCGCCGTGATGTCGTTGCCCTTGGAGCCGATAGTCAGGTTCGGATCACGAAGCCCACACCACCAAACCCCCAGGAATACTTCGGCAGCCGGCCACGGAAGTGAAGCCTTCTCTTGCCGATCCTCATGAGGATATGTGCCCCGGCGACGATGGCATCGAGGATTGCCTTCCTGTCGAAGACCTTCTGGGTAGGACTGATACTCTTCATCAAATCTGAGGCAAAGATGTGGACATAGTGTATCTGATTCATTTCGAAGCCCGTCTCTGACGGATGAAGAACGGCACCTACAACATCAACATTCTACACGTACACGTCCCAAACGCCTATGTTATTCGACAACTATCCTGCAAGACGGGGCAGGTCTAACGATGTCTGAGAATGGCTCATTTCTGACAGTTAGAGGATTCAAGTTGTTCTACAGAGGCTTCGGAAAGGGCGAGAACGTTCTCTTGTGCTTGCATGGTGGTCCAGGCGGGACGCACGACTACTTGTTGCCTCTTGGTGAACTCGGGGACGACAAGATCAGAATCATATTATACGATCAACTCGGCTGCGGAAAATCTGAAAGACCTGCAGAGAAGTCGAAGTACACTATCGAGTACGGCGTGGAGGAAGTTGAAGACTTAAGGCAAGCGCTCAATCTCGGCAAGATTAACCTATTCGGCAACTCGTACGGCGGGGCCCTAGCATTACAATATGCGCTCAAGTACCAGCGGAATATCAAGAGACTAATCATCAGCAGCGGCCTCGCAAGCGTTCGAGAAACAGTCGCTGAGATGAGACGCCTCAAGACTCTACTACCGAAGGAAGTCCAAGACACGTTTGCCAAGTATGAGGCAGCGGAGGACTACCAGAACCCGGAATATCTGAAGGCTGTTGATGTCTTCTACAGGAGCTTCCTGTGTAGGCTCCCCGAATGGCCCGAAGAGCTCGCACGAACCATGAACGGAATCAGCACCGATGTGTATTGGACGATGAATGGACCGAATGAGTTCACGATCACAGGAAACCTCAAGGATTGGGATATCACCGCGAGGTTGACTGAGTTCCGTGTTCCAACCCTGATCACGGTCGGCAGATATGATGAGGTCACACCAAAGGTTGCCGAGACCATTCACAAGGGGATACCCGGATCCAAGCTTATCCTCTTCGAGAATAGTGCCCACGTGGCGATGTTAGAAGAACGTGAAAGGTACCTCAAGACCGTGAGAGAATTCATTCTAACCAATTGACCGCGCTCTCTTGCATAGGAGAGACGTTGCAGCTCCTTCCAGGAGAGACGTAGTGAAAACGTGATTTGGGGAAAAAGAAAGGGGGTCGGGTAGGCACTAAGTGGCTGTCAAGTAGATCGTGCTGTAGTCGAGGCCTACCCCCGATGATAGTATGACGTTGTTGTATATGCCGTGGACGTTGGATCTGTACACATAGTAGCCTTTGAACTGCCCCAGCCACGCGTAAGGTGCGTCATCATACATTATCTTGGTTATCTCTTTGTACATCACTACCCGTTCGTTCGGGTTCGTGAGGTAGGGTGCTTTCTGGTAGAGCTCGGTGACCCTTGGATTGCTGTAGTAAGCCGGGTTCCAGCCAACGGGTGGGAAGTCAGGGTTAGCAAACGGCACGACAAAGTCATCCGGTGAGATGTAGTCAGCGTACCATTCGGTCCAACCCATCTCGGGAACAGTCTGCGGGTCCGAAAGGATCTTGTCGATGTATGTGGAGAACGAGACCCCAAGCAGGTTGACATTGATTCCGATATTGGATAGATCTTGCTGGATTTCCTGAGCGATCAGGGCAACGGATGCGTCACGAGAGTAGTACAGGTATGTGATGCTCGGCAGGCCTTTCCCTTCAGGATACCCGGCCTGTACCAGCAACTGTTTTGAAAGCTCCGGATCATACTTGTACGGCTCGGTCGATTCGTCGTAACCCTCCTGGCCCTTGGCGAATGGGCCCACGTATCTAACAGTCAGGTCCCTGTTGATTCCTGTCTGGATGGCGTCGTAGTTGATGGCGTGTACCACAGCCCTTCTCACCAGAACGTTGTTGAACGGGAACGTCTTCATGTTCATGTAGACAAAATCGATGTGCTGTGACAATCCGATGCTCTCAACGACTATCCCTTCGGCGCCTTGGACGTCCTGCACGTGATTGACGTCGACGACAGCTACTTGTGCGAAGCCACTCTTGATGTCGAGGAGACGTGTCTGCACGCTAGTCTTGTAGTACATGATTACCTTTTCCAGTATCGGTGGGGTACCCCAGAACAGAGGATTCCTCGCCAATGTCAGGTGGTCACCCTTGACCCATTCCTGCAAAATGAACGGACCTGCTCCTGCAGCATTCGAGTCCATCCATGCACTGGTGGAGTTCGCCACAACGCCGCCATGCGCTTCCACGACGTTGGGATTCACAATGGAAGCGGTCATAGTGGCCATTGTAGCAAGGAACGCCGAGTACGGCTGTGTCAAGTGAAACTCGACAGTATATTTGTCAATGACCTTCACGCTATCTAGAGTGAGAGATTGTGAGAGGATCCAAGACGGTGGCTGGTTCATCTTCAATACGCGATCCACTGAGTACTTCACGGCGTTCGAATCGAATTCGTCACCGTTGCTGAACTTCACGTTCTGTCTGAGTTTGAAGGTGTAGACCAATCCGTCGGTGCTGGAAGTCCATGATTCGGCGAGCCTCCCCACAAACTTGGTTGAGTCGCCCTTATCGTAGGTGATCAGGGGATCGTACAGGTTGGCAATGACTTCCCAACCGGCATATTCATAGTCGAAGGCCGGGTCGATGCTCTGTAGCTCATTTGCCTTATCCACTACCAATGTGGTTGGGCCTGGAGCCAAGGTCGTGGCAGTTGTCGTGGTAGTCGGACCTGCCGGGAGGTACATGAAGTAACCCGCTACGGCGGCGAGCACTATCACTACCGTGATTCCTATGACCGCGGTCGTTCTTGTAATCGCTCTGGTAGACAATATTCTAGACTTGGACATTATTGCATCACTTTTTTCCAATTCTCAAACTCAATGTTTGACTACGTTGATAAGCGCAAAAGTTGTATTAAGAGCTTGCTAAGCAAACCGCAACAAATCTCGTTTCGGCGAACGCTCAGCCAAATTCATTGAACAGAAGCGAGGATTAGCAGATTCATGCAACTTTCTGCAAAGCATATAGAGTGGACTCGTGGAAAGCGTCTGCCCGCGAGCTTGCGACAGTGGCTTTCATGGGGTTCTATAGATTCTGCCTGAAGAGGTTGGCGCTGCTTATTCCAGTACTACTTGGCGTCACTATTTTGACCTTTGTGATCGCTAGAGTTGCTATTCCCAACCCGGCCAGAGCCTGGGCTGGATTGAAAGCAAGTCAAAGCACAGTCGAGGCCATCGCGATAAGGTACCATCTCAACGATCCGATTTACGTTCAGTACTTCTACTACGTTTTTGACCTACTGTCGGGCGATTGGGGTACGTCTCCTGTCTCCGGACAGCCTGTTCTTGAGAACCTCGCAGGCTTCTTCCCGGCGACATTGGAGCTCTCAATAATGGCGATAATGATCGCAGCAGTTCTTGGGATACCGCTAGGAGTCAACGCCGCTGTTAAGCAGGACAAGCCCACGGATCATGCGATCCGATTATTCTCTCTAGGAACCTACTGCATCCCTCCGTTCCTGATGGCTCTTGTGATGCAATTGGTCGTTTTCTACTGGCTCAGACTCCTACCTTCAGGTGGCAGGATTTCGCCTTTCATTCCTCCACCGCAGCGCATCACAGGGCTTTTCGTCTTGGATAGCATAATCACCGGGAATGTGCAGACCTTCCAGAGCAGTCTAATCCACATTCTTCTCCCTGCATCTGCGCTGGCGCTCCTGACCTTCGGGGTCATCACAAGATTGACACGTTCCAGTATGCTCGAAGTTCTGAGGCAAGACTATGTGCGCACTGCTCGGTCGAAAGGTCTGAGCGAGCGAGTTGTTGTCTTCAAACACGCGCTGCGTAACGGTCTCATCTCGATCGTTACTGTGCTTGCGCTGCTATTTGCGACGATGCTCTCTGGAGCTATTGTGATCGAATACATATTCAACTGGCCCGGAATCGGGCGCTATGCTGTTCAATCAATATTGGCGCTTGATCTACCAGCAGTTATGGGTACGACGCTTCTCTTTGCACTGATCGTGGTTCTGGTCAACCTCGTGGCAGACATAGCTTACGCGATACTCGATCCGAGGATCAGGCTGGACTGATGAGCCTATGAGTCTTCTCGACAAAAGTGAGCTAAAGCTAACCGGAAAATTCTTGCTCAAGAACAAGCTCTCTCTGGCCGGCGGAATCGTTGTGGCTGCATACCTTGTGCTGGTTGCAGTCATCTTGTTGTCAGGGGACAGTCTGCTTGCCTACGATCCCTACGCGCAGAACTTCGCCGTGGCGCTGCAACCGCCAAGCCCAAACCACTTGTTTGGGACCGACGACCTAGGCAGAGACATCTTCAGCAGGGTCATCGCAGGCACGCCATTTGACGCCGAGATAGCGTTCATTGTAGTGCTCATATCGTTGGCGCTGGGGGGAACTGTTGGCGCGTTTGCAGGCTACTTGGGCGGAAAGATTGAGGAAGGCATGATGCGTGTAACGGACGTCTTTCTTGCCTTCCCGGCGCTCGTTCTAGCGATGGCAGTAGCCGTTGCCATAGGTCCGGGGCTTACCCACTCGATGATGGCGCTCCTCGTCGTCTGGTGGCCTTGGTATGCGAGAATTGCGCGTGCTGAGGCTTTATCCATCAAGAGCAGCCAATACATCGAAGCAGCCCACGCTGCGGGCCTGAGCGAGTTTCAAGTTGTTGTCAGGCATGTGCTGCCCAACATTCTCATGCCCCTACTAGTCTACGCGACACTCGACATCAGCAACGTGATCCTCACAGGCACGATCCTCAGCTTCATAGGGCTTGGAGCGCAACCGCCACAGCCAGAATGGGGTAGAATGGTCTTCGATGGACAAGACTACCTAGCAAGCGCCTGGTGGATGTCCATCATACCCGCCACAGCAATATTTGTAGTCGTCTTGGCGTTCAGCCTCTTCGGAGATGGCTTGCGAGACGCCTTCGATCCAAGACTTCGGAGGAGATAGTTCCCCATGCCCACCCAGGTCCTCTCGATCGAGGGATTGCGCGTGAACTTCAACACTGAACAGGGTATCCTCTATGCTCTAAGAGGCGTAGATCTCACTGTGGGCCGGAACGAAGTCGTGGGTCTAGTCGGCGAATCGGGTTGCGGAAAAACGGTTCTGGGGCTGTCCGTGCTCGGACTCAATCCGACCCCTCCAGCTCAGCTACTGGAAGGCAGCCGGATACTGTTTATGGGTCATGATATTGCAGGGCTAACTCAGAACGAGCTAACTTTGATTCGTGGAACAGGTATTTCGATGATCTTCCAGGAACCCATGACATCCCTGAACCCAGTCTTCACCGTCGGAGAACAGATCGCCGAGTCGATAAAGCTCAGGCTGCAGCGTGGGCAGTCCGAGAGGAAGTCTCGCCCAGCAACGGCGACGGTAGAGGGAGAGGTGCTCGATGCCTTGAGATTAGTGAGGATCGCTGACCCGAAGAGGGTCGCTCACAGGTATCCTCACGAGCTCAGCGGGGGAATGAAGCAACGTGCCATGATCGCGATGGCCTTGGCCGCTAAGCCATCACTATTGATCGCTGACGAGCCTACGACTGCGCTGGATGTGACAATCCAAGCACAGATATTGACACTCATGCGTGATCTAATGAGAGAAGTCCAAACGTCGATCCTATTCATCACTCATGACTTTGGAGTAATCGCAGAGATAGCTGACCGAGTCGCGGTAATGTACGCCGGTCAGATTGTCGAAGAAGCGAATGTGCAAGGCCTATTCAGCGAACCACTCCACCCCTACACGAAGGGACTCTTGGGCTCGCTTCCGAGACTCACGGAACTCGACAAGGAGATAGACCAGCTCCCAGGTTCGGTACCAGACGCGCTAGACCCACCTAAGGGATGTAGCTTTCACCCAAGATGTAAGCAAGTAGCCGATCAATGTCTGACGGTTACACCCAGACTGTTGACTCTCAGATCTGGCCACAAAGTTGCTTGTCATCTCTATCAGGAGTGATTAATCATTGCAGCCTCTAATTTCTGTGAATGATCTTGTCAAACACTATGGTGTAGGAAGAGCATCTGCCCTTGACAAGCTACTTGGAAGATCAGAGAGAGTTGTGCACGCGTTGGACGGCGTCAGTTTCGATATCTCACAAAACGAGACCTTTGGCGTGGTAGGTGAAAGCGGATGCGGGAAGACAACGCTAGCTCGAGCGGTTCTTCTTCTAACCCCCCCTACTTCAGGAACAATCAAGTTTGAGGGCACAGACATCACTCAACTTCCGAAGCAGGACGTTCGAAAACTGAGGTCAAGGATGCAGATAATCTTCCAAGACCCGATCTCCTCACTCGATCCACGAATGCGCGTCAGAGACATTGTGGCAGAACCTCTAGTGGCAACCGGTGAGAAGAATCGTAGCGAGATTCTGGAGAAGGCTAGGTCAATTCTTGAGAAGGTAGGTCTCTCGAGCGATACCATGAATCGGTTTCCCCATCAGTTTAGCGGTGGCCAACGCCAAAGAATCGGGATCGCGAGAGCGCTGGTCTGCGATCCCGAGTTTCTTGTCCTCGATGAGCCTACGAGTGCTCTTGACGCCTCGATCCAAGCGCAGGTGCTCAACCTACTACGGCGGCTCGAGAAGGATCTCAGGCTGACTTCGATTTTCATCAGCCACAACATCAACGTCGTGTGCTACATGAGCGACAGAATCGCTGTGATGTATGCCGGAGAGATCGTCGAGACGGCGCCTACCCGAGACTTGCTGAACAAGCCCTTACATCCATACACCCAGACTCTGCTGGCCTCCATTCCCCGAACCGACCCATCCCAGAGACGCCCAGAGGAGAAGATCGTGGGCGAACAACCAAGCCCGGTCAATCCGCCCAAGGGATGCAGATTTCACCCGCGGTGTCCGCATGCGTTCGAGAAATGTCGGTCAGACAAGCCTGATCAAGTCACAATCGCGGCTAATCGCTGGGTTGCATGCCATATGTTTGCAGGGTAGGAAGTGCTGACACGAACGGATCCTTTGAGGCGGCAACTACTTCAGATTGGGCAAAGTCTCGAGTTTCCGGAGAACCTCTTCCGTCGTGTATACCTTCAAGCACATGTCGTCCAGTGACCAGATGATTGCGTCATGGGCTTCCTTGCGATGTGTTGCACAGGCATCGCGCACCAACAAAACATCGTAACCTATGTCAGAAGCATGATATGCGGTCGCGGCAACACACTCGTCGGTGAGAAACCCCACTAGTATCAGGCTGTCAATGTCCATGTTACGCAGTACGAAGTCAAGGTTCGTCCCACTGAAGGCGCCACCATTGGTCTTCGCGACCACCAACTCGTCTGGAAGTGGTTTCACCGCATCGAGCGACTGACTCTCCTCGGAGGCAGGTTGCACCACGAGCCCGATCTTGCGGTTGACCTTGGCAGTGTGCAATGGATTCTTCGTCGGTGCCTCAAGAACGACGTGCACTACTTCTATACCTTTCAGCCTACAGACTTTGAGGATTCTGGCGGCATTTTCAACTGCTTGCCAGAACCTCTTATCGTAATCGGCAACAGCTTCCCTAACGTCTTTCTCAGGCAGACCCTTCTTGATGGCAGCCTTGACGAAAGGTTCAGGAGAAGCGATCCTCTGAATGTCAATTAGAACTAGAGCGCTCTTCCCTCGTTTGATATCGAAGTCAGGGTATGGCGTCTCCAGTGTGTAGATCACATCTTCGATCGTCAGTTTACCCATCGTTCTCGTATCTCCGATAGTCCTAGGTAGAACTCCTATTGGCTTAAATGCCATCCGCAAATTGCCCACACTCGCTCTCCAGCTCCTGAATGGTGAATGGATCAAGGATTTCGCCAAATAGTGCGAGGCATAGGATTCGCGTACCGTTAGTCACAATCTTGGAAGAATACATTGGAGATTGCCTGACGGAGAAGCAGTCGGAGCCTCTGAAGATTTCCAGGGCACCAACAGGTAGTCGAGAAGAGACAACGGGTCCGACGAAACGTGAACCCGTCAAGTTGAATTCGTGAGACTCGAGAAGCCTACGGTGCTCGGATGGCATGGAGAATTCGTCTAGATCTGACATCTCTGGCATGCAGGACAGAATAGGTCTTCCACCGGCTTTCTCGCTCCGCAGAATCGACAAACAGGAATGAGTGCTTTCAGCAAACCAAGTCTTGTCTCGATCTTCCGTCTGGCTCTCAGGAACTCTTCGCTCTCTGAGAACTCCTTGAGGATTCTGAAGCGGTTCGCATGTAACGGATGCGTACGCAAGAGTTCAGAAGCCGACTCCAGCATGCCAGCTTTCTTCTTCTCGACATCAGACTCGTGAGATGAGGGTGTATCACGGGATGACCATAGAGCGAGTTTGGTCAGGAGGGACTTCATGACATTCACGTCATTGACGACGAGGAGGCTTCCCCGATCGGCTGTCACTTCGGATTCCCTATGCCAAGAGAGAAGTGCTAGACGAACAGGAACCGAGAGAATACCCAAGCCCAAGAATGATGCCGAAACACCGATGCCGCCACCGAGAACCTCTGCAACCGTATGATAGAGTATGTGACCGCTCTTCACATGCCCTAACTCATGCCCAAAGAGTGCGGCCAGTTCATGCTCCGTCAACAGTCTCAGAATTCCGGAGCTCACGACCACAGACGCATGCTCTTCACTTCCGAAGGTGAACGCATTTGGCTGCGCACGCTCGACAATCAGTACTTCTGGCAATGTGTCAAGAGACAGGGCAATTGCACATTGTCTAACAACCGCGCTCAGTCGCGATGGATAGGTGACACTATGCGCTTCACGAGAAAGCCTGGATAACAGCTCTTTCTCCAAGTTTGGAAGTGCCAGATTCTTCACAAGGCGGGGAAGTGCTCCCGTGGCCTTGATCATCTCGATTGCGCTTCGGTCCGGCCCGTAGGCAAAATCGTCAGAAACAAGATCGTAGCTGCTGTTTGGGGCGAGTCTACGACGGCAATACAAGCAGAACCCTAGCTCCTCGGGAATCTCGAGATCACACCTTTGACAACGCAAGTTCAAGGCGAATCACAATCCAATCGGAGATGAGTTACTGTCACTCAAAGCCCGCGGGACAGTCCCGTCCCGATTGCTGTCTACCTCATTATATCTGATTCCCAGCATAACATCTGATCTGGAGAATTCATTCTCCCCAATTGACCATGCTCTCTTTATCGTTGCATAGGAGGGAAGTTGAAGCTCCTCCAGGGAATGACCTAATGAAAACGTCATTTGTGAGAAAGAAGGGGGCCAGGTGGGCACCAAGCGGCTGTCAGATAGATCGTGCTGCAGTCGAGGCGCCGTCCGGTGGTACTCGCCCCCAACTAGGGGCAGATACCTGCCTTCATCAACAGAAGTCGTCACCAATGAGGCTTGGACAGGTACAACAGAAAGGTCGCGGGTTCAAATCCCGCCCGGTCCACCATATTTATCGCTTGCGTTTCCCGAGTTCTGGCCGCTCTTGGCCCGAACGGTTCGGATTTGAGGCCTGGGGTTTTTCGGGTCTGCGACATTTCCCAGTGGGTACAAACCCTCACAACGCATCACAGCAAGGGTGCCTCCGAGGGGTCTATTCGGTTTCTGAGGATGTCTGGACACATTCCACGATGGTGTGTCAAAGCCTTGACGCTGATTGCGCCTAAGATTGACGCGACGCAAGATGCTAGCGTCTGTCACTTCATCTGTACATTCCTCACACAGTATAGACTCTCTCAGAACAGGCAGTATGAACGAGATCAGGTCACGCGTCGAGGTTCTCGAACGATTCAAGTACGATGTCGGCAATCAACTGGTGTGGTCTAACTGGATTATCGATTGCCTGCAGGAACCACTGGGCTTGTCGGAAGATGTCAGTCGGAATTGAGGTTTGAAAAGCCACCGGTGTTCGTCTCCATGAGGAGATTCTGAAGGGACACTCACATGAGTGTTAGGTGACGCTGAGATCTAAGAGATCAATGAAAGCGCAGTTCACAGGTCACTCCAAAGCGCCTCCTTCTCGATCATGGGAACCCAGTGGACCGTTCGCCTTGACTTATCGTATTTCTGCATGAACTCGCATGTTCTCGGTAGAAGGGACAGTTGTCGTTTCCAGATATGTAGCATGCATCTGGATTGGGGGAGGTGACTCAAGTTGCACGAGTCGTCAGGTGTGTCTACTAGTACATCATGGGATCACGGCTACAAATTACTGCGTAAAATGTTATTGACCCTTGGCACTGCAACAAAGCGACGCCCGCACCAGCTGATCCACACACACCAATGCCCACTGATGGTTCAATTTCAGATGCCCGCACCACGAGACCCTTGGTGCGCACACACACAAGATCAACGGTGCAGTGGCATCACGCACAGAACAAGCTTGGGAGCGCATAGAACAGCAGCTAGCTCATGAGGCTCACTCTGGGGTGACCAAGAAAAGGGCTGTCCTGCGTCATATTCGTAGCAAGAAACGTGTGATTTCGTATGGAAAATGACGATGCGGTCTGTATAAAGTGCCCTCTTGCTTTCGCCTCACCGGACGACGGTCTCGACATCATTGTACCATTTCTTCTTTGTACCAATTCTTGAGCGCATTTTCCACCTGGTGGATTTAGGTTGGGCTTCGATAGCCATCTTCAGCTCTTCCAGTCGTCTAGCCACTACTGCTTTGTCATCTTCAGCAAGTAGATTGGATGCGCCAGCATACTCGTGCACTTTCTGAAGATTTGTCGTTGCAGTATGCCAGAATCCCCAGTCTTCCGCTAGAATCTTAGCAATGTGAGCAATGTTCACGGTTTCTTTCTCTACAGTCCCTACTGGGTGCTCCCTCAGGAGAACAATCGTGTCTTTGATGTCCTTCTCTGTCAATTGCACTATTTGCAGCTTCTCCAGAAGCAAGTCCACAAGCGTTATCGTGGGCGAGTCAAGCTCAAGCCGACCCTTGAAGTCCACTATATGGTTCATTGCAAGCCGGTCGAAGAAAACGTCCACCTTGACAGTCCCATCGGGATGCAGGTATTGATGCCGCTCGCGACCAAACAGTGCGATTACCCGTGCGTCGCTACCATAGTTCTGCGAATCGAAGAATGGTTTCATCTTCCCGTTGTGACTGCTGTAGCTAACCAAATCGATATCAGTTATGGGCCGCGACAAATTGTCGTACAACTTGCGAGAGTTAGGACAATGAATCCGAAACGCACACGCACCCATTACACGCAGAGTCATGCCGGACCGCTGTGCTAACTCGACTAGTCTCGAAGCTTCACAAATCGCGACCTCTGAATCCATAGTTTCCCCGCCACTATCCTTGAATGAGCAGAGTCCACGTGCTGAAATTCAGCTTAAGCTTTGCCATAGAGTGGCATGACACGTTGCACCCCTCTGTCAGAGGTAGCTATCGGAATGCTGGGATTACTTGCTCTGCGAATAGCTTGATGCCCTCAAAGTGAGGATAATCCAAGAACCAGAGCGAGAAATGCGAAATACCGATGGCTGCAAACTTCTTGATCTTCTCAATGCAGGTGTCTGGTGTTCCAGCGATGCAGTCCTCGAAGATGTTGGACGGTATGAGTTGAGTGGTTCCTATCTTGTCCGTTGCCTTGTGCTTCTTGAGCGAGGTAACCAACTCCTCGAATTCTCGCTGGTTCTTGCGTATTATTACGTGCCCGTCCCAGGTCTTCACAACTGAGTTCGGGTCTCTCCCGAGCTCCTTGCATGCTTGATTGACCACGGCGAGCTTCTCCTTGTACACGTCAATTGTGGGATCGTCTCCGAGGTTCCATCCATCGCCAACCTCCGCGACCGCTTTCAGCATTCGCGGACCTACGGCTCCGACGATTACAGGAGGACCGCCGGGCTGAACCGTCTTTGGCAAACAGGTTGCGCCGTCGATTTGGTAGTACTTTCCTTTGTAAGTCGGCTTGTCATCTTTCCACATAGCTTTCATGATCTTGATCCCTTCTTTCATTCGGGCGACGCGCTCTCCTGGTAGTGGAAACGGAATGCCGTAAGACTTGAGTTCGCTTTCGTTCCAGCCTGCTCCCACTCCGAGAATAAGGCGTCCGTTCGAGGCTATGTCCAATGTTGCCGCCATCTTTGCTAGCACAGAGGGGTATCGGTGCAAGTTACACATGACCAGCGCCCCGAGTTCCACGCGTTCCGTCAATGCGGCAAACGCACTCATCAGAGTCCAGATCTCAAACATCTCGCCGTTCCTACCAAGAACAAAATGGTCAGCCATCCAGATGCTATCATACCCGGCCTTATCAGCGAGCATAGCCGTCTCTTTCGCGGTCTTGTAGTCGATGCGTTCATAGAGAGGTACGTCTCGATGCGCTCCACCGCCTCCAGCGAAAGTCGGAATCTCGACCCCAAACTTGACTTTGCTCATTAACACGTCACCGTGCTTGTTGTAGTTGATCCGATGAGACACGACGTGGTAATTTAAGACATGCCCAAGTCATCAACGATCTCCTTCTAAGGAATGCTTGCTTCGCAATCCTCAGTCGAATAGTCCAACATGGGCCGTCTCAGCATGACAATCGTTAAAGGCTACTAGCAAATACTCTGGCCCTCCGTCAGCTTAGTGTCTGCTGATTGCTAGGTGAGCGGATTTGCCAGACCCCGTCACATACTCAGTTTCTGTGGCCAAAGTTGCAGCTGAAGAAGTCCCCTGCTTCGAAGCCTATTGGATGAGTACCAAGAACACATGGGAAATGCTTCATTTCTACATGATGATAATTCGAGGAAACGGAATCACAGCGATTGTGAATACAGGTCCCCCAAGAGACCCCAAGAAACTCGAAGAATTGAACGACGCCTTTCGCAGCTTCTACAAGACGGGCGACCGAGGCACGCTCATCGTCAAAGAAGAAGAACGCCCCCAGACCTTGTGGCCTAAGCTCGGAATTGACCCGGAGACAGTTGACTACGTGATTGTCACACCGCTTCAGGCCTACGCAACTGCGAACTTGGACCTGTTTCCGAAAGCAAAGATCTGCATATCAAAACGTGGATGGATTGATTTCCACGCACCCAGATTTGGCCATGGCCCGAGGTGGACAATGATACCTGATGAGATACTCGTCTACCTTGAGACCACTGCTTGGAACAGGGTTCGACTACTTGAAGATGAAGACACGGTAGTCCCAGGAATCAGGACATTCTGGACCGGGGTTCATCACAGGAGTTCGATGGCAATCTGTGTTGATACGAGTAAGGGACAGGTCATATTCTCTGACTCGGTCTTCAAATACGATAACCTCGAGAAGAATATCCCACTTGGGCTCAGCCAGAGCTTGGAGGAATGCGCCGTGGCGTATGAGAGAATTAGGCGCGAAGCCAAGATCCTTGTGCCAGCATACGAACCAGAAGTGATCAAGAGGCACCCGGATGGCGTGATCACCTAGGGTGCAACTGCCAAGCGCGCGCAGCATCCCGTCTTCTCCTTGCCTCCCCTTTCCTGTATGGGACTTGCCGAGCGCGCATTTCCTGCACGTAGAATGTCGCGCACTTACATAATGCCACGAGCGATCTGCGCGCTGATGACGGTGATGCTGTAGTTTTTCTATGCCTGAAAGCTTATATCAGAAACGGACCGAACTACCCGAAAACTTTGGGATGCTCCTCGCTTGTCGAACACAAGACTCTTCTTTGTCACAGATCTCCACGGATCAGAAATCTGTTTTCGAAAGTTTCTCGGTGCGGCGCGCTTCTACGATGCACAAGTGCTGGTTGTCGGAGGAGACATCACTGGGAAAGAGATAGTTGCTATCATTGAACAACTGGACGGCAGCTTCAAGGCGACGATTCAGGGACGCGAGCACAGAGTCAGAGGCAAAGAGGAACTTGAGAAGCTGGAACGTGAGATCGCCGACTCCGGCTCGTACCCGCACCGTACGAACGACTCCGAGATGGCGGTTCTCAGCACGGACAAGAACAAGCTTGTCGCACTCTTCTCGCAACTCATGACTGACCGAATCAAGCGATGGACGGAATTGGCAGAGAAGAACCTTGGAAACTCGAACATCAAATGCTACATCTGCCCGGGCAATGATGACAAGTTCGAGATAGATACAGTGCTCGGCGCATCCAGCTATGTGGTCAACCCTGATCAGAAAGTCGTGCAGCTAGATGAGAAGCACGAGATGATAAGCCTCGGGTTTTCCAACATAACTCCCTGGAAATGCCCGCGTGATGTCCCGGAGGAAGAACTTGGCAACAAGATCCAAAAGCTGGTCAGTGAATTGAAGAGCCCCGAGAACTGCATCTTCAACTTTCATTGTCCGCCGTTTGATTCAGGGCTTGACACTGCTCCTCATCTCGATGAGAACCTTCGTCCCGTATTCAAGGCTGGAGAAGTGGAAATGATACCGGTGGGAAGCAGATCAGTTCGCGAAGCGATACAACGATATCAGCCGCTGTTGGGGCTTCACGGTCACATTCACGAATCAAAGGGCTTCCTGAAGATCGGCCGTACCATGTGCTTGAATCCTGGCAGCGAATACGCCGAAGGCATGCTGCGTGGCGCTCTCGTGAATCTGCATGAGAAAGGTCTCAAGAACTACATGCTCACAACTGGCTAGCGTGAGGAAACGCGTGATCTTGCTCTAGTTCTCCAACTGGGCAGCCGGTTGGAACTAATGGTCTTATATACGCAGGAAGGGCCACATTGTGCCTGAAAAACCTTGGAGAAGAAAGGTGTCTTCGTCAGAGAATCATCTGGCCTAGTCAGAGAAATGGGTGCCTTTGAGGCATTCAGCATTGCTGCAGGTACTGTCAATCCAACAATCTGGGCTGTTTCTGCCTTCGTCGGGTTCTTGATATTCGTTGCACCTGGAGCTTCAGTCGCTACAGCGCTTACGTTTGGCTTTCTTGTTATACTGCTATCGGCGATTGTGTACTCGCTTTTCGGAATAGTGATCCCTAGGACGGGGGGGGAATACGTCACTGTAGGTAGAGCTATTCACCCGGCAGTGGGATTCACTGCAAGCTGGGTACTCTGGATCTTCGTTATGCTCACACTGTCGACCTGCATGACGTTCGTCCAGTGGACGCTATGCACTGCACCATTCTTGGCAATGATGG
>Ga0315289_10003730_pt1 | contig 22991 bp, 27 predicted proteins | sample YL17G11_40_MG_FD_203452 | JGI IMG/M metagenome (GOLD analysis project Ga0315289, IMG submission 203452) | Sediment microbial communities from Yellowstone Lake, YNP, Wyoming, USA - YL17G11_40 | ecosystem: Environmental > Aquatic > Freshwater > Lake > Sediment | place: USA: Wyoming | collected... | reverse complement strand
TCCTCTCAAGACATGCGACGGCTCGAGAGTCTTCGAACTGCATGCTGAGCTCGTCGCCGCAGCGATCCCTAGATCAAATAATCGAAGTATCAAGGCTTCGCCTTCTATGTAATTGAACCTGAAATTCACGTTGTTCGGAGAGCGTTTCTCGGGATGTCCGTTCAGCTGTGCACCCTTGGTTGTTGATCCAATTTCGCTTATCATTCTGTCCCGGAAGGACCTCAGTCTTGCGCTCTCCTCCGTCATCTCTCCCTTGGCCAACTCGGCCGCTTTCCCAAAGCCTACTATGCCGCCGACGTTTTCCGAGCCTGAGCGCAATCCTCTCTCCTGTCCGCCACCGTGGACCAGCGGTTCTATCTTGACCCCCTTCTTCACATAAAGCGCCCCGACGCCTCTGGGTCCATAGATGTCGTTCGACGACATCGACAATAGGTCGATGTTCTCACCTTTGACATCGATCTCCATCTTCCCAACCGCCGGGACGCCATCGACATGAAGATAGGCGCCATGCTCCTTTGCGATCCTCCCAATCTCCTTTACTGCTTGAACGGTGCCGATCTCGCCGTTGGCGTAAGTGACCGAGACCAGCGTTGTCTCCTTCACCATAGCGTCTGAGATTCTCTGAGGTTCGACATATCCATATGAGTCGACTGGCACGAAAGTCACATCGAACCCACGGATCGTCATATACTTTGCCGTATTGAGAACTGACATGTGCTCGATCGTCGTGGTCACCATGTGTTTGCCTCTGTCGGAGTTCCTATTCAGAACACCCTTCAGCGCCGTGTTTATGGATTCCGTCGCCCCGGAAGTGAAAATGACTTCCCCAGGCTTCTCGGCGTTTATGAGTCCAGCGACTTGTCTCCTGGCAACTTCCACGGCTTCCCTTGCCTCCGCACCGATCTGATGTATGCTGGAAGGGTTTCCAATACTCTCAGTGAAGTAAGGAAGCATCGCCTGTGAGACCCTGGAATCCACAGGGGAGGCGCTGGCGTAGTCCATGTAGACCATCTTCAATTCGATCCCTACTAGAATGAGAGTATCGCGTCCGCCTCTAGCGCCAGATCGTTCAGAGTGGCAGCTCCCACGACCTTCGCATAACTCACGAAGTCCCCTCTAGACATCCCTAGAAGTTGGGTGCTCTGCTCGCACACGAGCATCTTCACGCCCGCCTTGTTTGCTTGGTCCATCACATCTTTGAGGGAGGGAAAAGCTCCAATCTTGATCTTCTCCGCCTCACCATTCTTTACGCCAGTCACTCCTTTTATCACGAAGTACACTGTCGCGTCGATGTCCATCGCGGCCGCGGTCGTTCCAAGTATGAATGGTGCATATAGTCGCTCCGGATGATCTGTTCCCGATGTCTGGATGTATAGTATCTTCTTCTTCTCAGCCAATTCAAACCCTCCTAACCCTTTCTCACCAATATTCGAAGCTTCGCGTCCTTCTTCTCCACTCTAAGAACTTCATTCCCGGTCCTCTTGGCCCATCTTTCGATATCCTCCTCTGCGGCGGGATCATCAGCCAGTACTTCCAACACTTGCCCCTTCGACAGCTCCTCAATCTCCTCTCTCGTCTTTAGTATTGGAACCGGACAATACAGTCCAACTGCATCGAGGGTCCTGTCAATCTTGATATTGTCACTAGTTTTTCCGACCGTCTCAGACATGTTGCAACTCCCTAGCCATACTTCATAGACTTATTTGAGTCAATTCCTTCCCCGCATATGTTAGGGTTCGATCCCCGGCAGATCGGGCGATACGACGGGGATTCTGCCTGTATCGCAGTTGAGGACCGAGCCATTGGCAAATCACATTAGAACTCCATGGATAAAACATCATCGGAAGCCTTCTATCGCATGGAACGATATCATTCGCCTTCACTGGCATCCTCCGCGCGGCTTCGAACTCAATATCTATTGTAGGAGACGAGCTCGGTGAGGTTCTTCCTATCGGTCCGCTCTGCTTCCTCGGCTGGATATCCAAGCGGAGTGAGTGCAACGACCTTCGCTTCTGGAGGCGCACCGATCGCCTCTGAAATCCTCTCCTCTTTGAAAGAGCCGATCCAGCAGGTTCCAAGTCCCTCGGCAGCCGCAGCAAGCATAACATGATCGAGCACGATCGCCACATCGACAGGATAACTGTTCATGTAACCGCCCATAATAGGATATGCTTCATCAGGCAAGCCACAAGCTACCAGAATAATTGGTGCTTCTGCAACGAATCGCTGGTTGTTGCACGCCGGTACGAGTTTCCGTTTCGTATCCTCATCGGTCACGACCACGATCTTCCAGGGCTGGTAGTTCTCAGCGGTCGGAGCCATTCTTGCCGCGTTCAAAATCCTCTTCAGCACCTCTTCAGGGACTGAATCTCGCTTGAATCTCCTCACGCTCTTTCTGACCTTGATAGCTTCGAACAGATCCACAAAATCACTCCGGGATGCAATGGACTGAGTTCATTCTATTTGCCTCAAGAACGACACAGTAGAAAACAGCTCGCCGACGGATTCTTTAGAGGGAAGAATACCTCTCCAAGTCTCGCTGTTCTCCCTCCTATCACGCGACATGCAATGCTTCCCATGCACAAATCCGCGCACTGACACGGTGTTTGCTGTTAATGCGATTTTTCATATTAATCCTTTCGGAGAGGTCGATTCGTTGGGTGAGGTATCGGATAGCCCTTGGTTCAAGACAAGTCTTTCGACACCAGTGCATGTGGATCTTTGTTGAACGGATTTGACCGTCCCACACTGAGAAAAAAGGCGGGAGACGGCGACCGTTCCAATATACGTGCTCAATCGAATGTCACGCTTCTTAGCTTTGGAGAGATCCGCTTTTTCCTCATCTCCTGCTCCTACCGATTCCAGGCTTGCTGGTGGAGTGAGTAGGCGAAATGGTCGGTTACTCGACAAGGCCTTGGTCTTTTGCCTTCAGGATAGGCGGAATCACACGGTCTGCTAATTCCTCCATCATCTCGATTCCGGTGACCTTACGGGCATGTTCGCTCAATGATACTATATCGCTCCGATCCAGGTATGTCAGCTTGAATTTCCTTGAACCTGCCATGAGCTGTTTCAATCCTTCACCGAGGCGGTCGACAAAGTATGTATATAGTCCGATCGCACCCCACGGAATGTCACCGCCGATCTCATGGTTTGGATGCATGCGTCCAAGCTCATGGGCCTGGATGAAGAACTTAGTGGGGTCAGTGCCGTACTCATCCGCAAAACCCTTCGGGAGCCTATTCACTTTCGAAAGCTCAGTGAAATAGCTCGATTTCATAACGGCAAGGAGCGGAGCGCGTGCCATCGCGATAGCCCTTATCGTCGGTCCCTCTCCTAGATTGCTCATAGCCATGGACTTGAACATCTGAGTCTCGTTCACGAATCCACCGGCCATTGCAATGTCAGGGATGAAGCTCCCCTGTTCCTTCAATATCTTGAGGCACTTGAGAACCTGCGCCTCGAGGTGTATCGTCGGAGTGCTCGATTCGTTCATCATCGGAACCGGGCTCATTCCTGTACCACCTCCGGCACCGTCGAGTGTCAATAGGTCGATCTTGGCTTCGGATGCCACTCTCATCGTGAACGCCACGACTGCAGGTCTGTAGGCACCAGTCTTCAGGAACACATACTTAGCTCCCTTCTCCCTCAAAGACTCGACATCCTCAACGAATGACTTCTCGTTCGGGAATCCCACACGGCTGTGCCTCTCGAAGGTCTTGAACGAACCAGATTTGAACTCCTCCTGGACGATCTTATCCTCAGGATCTGGAAGCACCATATACCCCCGCCTCTTCAACTCCATGGCCCGTTCAATTGAGTCAAGTCTGACCTCTCCACCTATCGATTTCGCTCCCTGGCCCCACTTGCGCTCGATGATATCGACCTCTAGCTTTGACATGGCGTAATCGTCGACCGCCGCTCTCTGGTCCTCGACATTTGTCTGCACGGCAATGTTGCCATGCTTCCCGTCCCAAAATTCCCGGTATGTCTCTATTCTCCATTCGAGATCGGGCGATGCCTTTACTTTGCCGTTCGAATAGCTCGCCTCAGGATCCATTCCGCATACGTTCTCACCTATCACCTGGATAGTGCCAGAAAGCGCTGATCCTTTGGCAAGGCCGTCCCAGTTACGCTTCGCCACAGCCGTAGAGCCCAGACCAGCCAATATCAAAGGCACTTTGAGCTTGATCGGTCTCTTCGATCGTGTGGCGACAGACGTGCCTATGTCCACATTCTCAAAGAAGGCCTTATCAGGATTTGGTTCGATCCCCCACGCTCCGAGAAGATCGGAAAGGATTTGGAAATGTGACCAATCGAGGAAAAAGTCCTTGTTCGAGGCGGCGGTGCTGACACCGTAGTACTCTGGGCTTGGATATAGTACTTCTCGGCCGCGGAATGCTGATTTCCCTACTTCGCACAGCATTGGGCACTCTTCTATACACAGTGGACACATCCCGCTCAGCGGGCTGACGTCAGAGACACGCGTCCGCGTGCCCGTAGTCGTTCTTGCGTTTTCGGTTATCTGCATCGGCTCAACCTACCTTGACAAAGGTTGCCTTGCCATGGCAACACATAGCGAGGGGCATAAGAATAAGCCTATTTGTATCTTTTGAAAATAATGCGTTGAAATCGTGGACCAATTTGTGATTTTCATCATTTTGACTACGCATTCCGTTAGCTATCGGTCCTGTGCCTACGTATTGTATTGCAGCAATATGTAGGAGAAACGTAGAACGTCACCGCAAGTGCACTAGAAAGGGTTTTGACTCCGTTTCGCGTTAGATGCGAAGGTATCAGATGCCAGTAATCAGAGAGATGGAATTCGCGTGGCTTCCGGCCAAAAGAACCTGCACGTGCAAGGAAGGCCGCATGAACTGCTTGAGTCGCAAGGAGACATATGAGCTTGGATCAACTGTCCTTAACGTTCGGAGGAGACAAGTCTGGAAGGACTCGCATCCCGCAAGATTCGTCCCTGAGCTACCCGAAAAGTACATTCGCCTGTTCTCACACAAAGGCGAGACGATCCTCGACCCTTTTTGCGGATCTGGAACTACGAATGTCGTCGCAATGAAGCTTGAAAGGAACAGCATTGGGGTCGACGTAAACCCTCACTCGACAGATCTCACATTGAAGAGATTGACATGCGTCGAAGATGGAGACCGAGAAGACAGCACGACTCACATGGTATTGAATGGAGACTGCAGAGATCTGATGAAGGAGATACCCAAGGGTTCCGTCGATCTCGTCGTCACGTCTCCCCCCTATTTCGATGTCGTGGACTACAACCATGACGATCCTGATCAATTAGGGAACGTCCACGACTATGACGTTTTTCTCTCCGGAATGGAGACGGCGTTCGCAGGGATGCTCTCAGTGCTGAAACCTGGAGGGTATGCAGTCGTCAACACCCAGGATCTATTCAAGAAGAATGCAAAGTGTCCAATTCATGCCGACTATATTCGAATAGCCAGAGGGGTGGGTTTGGATTTGATTAACGTCAACATATATATCTTGAACTACAGTACTGGAGGAAGGCTGGTTTTTGGATTTCCCACTTCATACTATCCGAAGAACGATCATGAGTACATATTGATATTCAGAAAGGTTCAGTGAATCCCGGCGTCGACCCAATTCTAGAGCATGGGTCCGCAGGTTCGATTCATCAAGTCTAGGATAGTTTGATGCTTGCCCGTTCACATATGATATTCACCCATGGGTAATCGGGGAGGAGGTATGCAATGCCGAGTTTGAAAATGCAGATAATGGAAACCATTGCTGCTTTGATGATGGCTGCCTTTGGCCTGATCGCTGCCTTGGCCTGGAACGAGGCAATTAAGCAGCTGATCGCTCAGTACTTCTCTGCTGGTGACGCTCTGATGGGTCTGTTCGTATACGCGATCATCGTCACCGTGATAGCGGTCATCGCAGGGTTGCTGATCGCAAGGTCGCTGGCGAAGCTGAAGGCCCTAGAAGCCAAGACAAAGTAAGCCAGGTCATCGGCGAAGGTCAAACCTAAACTATTTTCTTCTTTTATCTAGATGAGATTCTGAGTGGTCTTGGCATATGAGATCGCTTCACAGAGGGTGGTTTGCACTCTCATGGAAAACTGAGTGCTTCTCAGTCATCATTATGTAATGATTGAGGCTAAGGGTACGTTCACCGTCAACCCCAATCTGATACGGGGCTACGATTCATGTCTGAAAGCGTCGGAACCTGGGAGAGGCTCAAGAATATCTTCAGGATAACTTATACCCTAACGTTCGTTCTGGCTTCACTTACCGGTCTCGCCTTCGCGTTGACTTTGAAGGACGAGTACTTGATGGCCGCCTTGGTTGCCATGGAGGTCTTCGTCCTCGCGTTATTTGTAAACTTCTCGAACGACTATTTCGATCATGTTAGCGGCGCCGACAAGACGAGGTTCACGTCAGATGATAAAGAGTGGGAGAAGGGCACGAGAGAGATACTCGGGGGAAGAATCTACTGGTCAGGCAATGCGTTCGATCTCGGGTACATCACAAGAAATCAGGGGAAGGTCGTCATGGCTGCGCTCGCAGTCGTCGCCCTCTTGCTTTCGGTGCCGATTATTCTCTATGCTGGCTTGATCGTCGTTATCTTAGGGTTGGTCGCATTCTTCGTCAGCTTCTTCTATACCGCCCCGCCTCTGAACCTGGGCGGCAGGGGGTTTGGAGAGCTAGACGTTTTCGTTTCATTCTTCATGATGTCTTTTTTCTCTTACTTCGTCATCATCCAGGAGTTCAATACCCAGATGACACTCATCGCCATAATTGTCGGTCTTTCAGTCACCATGATGAGAATAGTTGATGAGATGTCGGGTCATGAGACCCACTTGAAGACTGGGGAGAAGGACATCTGTGTCAGGTTCGGTCTGGAGAAGGCAGCAAAGATCGTCACAGCATTCTTGATCGTCATCTACATCCTTTCTCTTCTTCTCTCGGTCCTTGATATCACGTTCCTGTTGCTTTTCCTAAGCCTGCCTTTCGCTTTCAAAATTGCCGGATACTTGAATAACAAGAACGATAGGTTCTGGTTTGTAAGACCGATCCCGGAAGTCTTCAAGTTCGTGTTCGCCCATCAGCTTATGATCATCTTTTCGTTGATAGTGCAAACCGTCCTGACAGCTGCATGATCGTTTCGATGTTCCCTTTAACTATGAGCCTATACTCCCTCACGGCGTTGAATCCGCACTCCTTGCAGGATTTCGTATTTCGGAGCGGACATCCTAGATACCTCGAACCGTCAGGCAGGAGGAAAGCGGAGACCCAATCCGGGCACTTCCGCTCCCAGTCCTCATCCAGAAGGTCCTTGAGAGCCTTGTCAGTATTAAGGATCGGGTAACCCTCCTTCTTCAGCTTCTTCGCGAGATCGACTACCCTACTCTTCTCCTCGATGTCGAGAGCGATCTCGTGCGGAGGTGGTGTCAGGAAGTTAATCATGATCCCTTTGATTCTCTTGTTCTGCGATGCGACTTCGACGGTCTCCCTGACCTTGTCCTTGTTCATCTTCGTGACAACCATGTTCGCGAAGACGTTCGGATGGTTCGTCTTCTCTAGATTGTCCATCATCTTCCTATAAGCGCCCTTTCCTCGGATTTCGTCGTGGACTTCCTCCGGACCGTCCAGACTGACAGAAACAACGTCGCTGTCCTCGATTATCTCCGTCGTCCCATTCGTCGTGTATCCGATGACGAAATACCCAATCTCCTTGCCGATTCTGATAAGGTCTCGCAGAGCCTTCCCATCCTCGTTCCATAGTGTCGGCTCTCCGCCCTCGAAAAAGAGTATTCGTGCACCTTGGCCATAGCGCTCCTTCATCTCGTTGATCGCGAGATCAATTGGCATAGAATGGGGGCCCGGAAGATCATTCACATGTGCCGCAATGCTACAGTGCTTGCACCTGAGGTTGCAATCGTAATTGATGATCATCGTGTTGACAAGTGGGTCTCTTGCTCCCATCCTGGTCTTGAAAAACCAAAGCGCATAGTATGTCCACTGACCCATCGCGCCGACACGACTCATGATTCTTCCAAATGGAACAAGATATTTAAAGACTCCCGTCTAGGCATTGCTGGAAAGGGATATGCAATTCAAATTCAGTCGCTGCGTTTGTCTTCAGACACCCGAATCGGAATCGGCCCTAGCCTTCTACAGAGATGTTCTCGGTCTAGAGTTGGTCGTCGATGGGGGCGAAGGTGCGGAACTGAAGGCCGGATGCAATCGTTTGTTCATTGATAGCGGTTCACAAATGGGACCTATTCTCGAGATCATAGTGTCCGACCTGGATACCGCAAGGGACATGCTCGTTTCAAGGGGCTGTCGAGTTGTCGTTTGGGAAGGGAAAGGCGCCCGGTGCTACATGCACGATCCATTCGGTTTCTTGTTCAATCTCTACGAGGACCCGAAGATTCTTGAGGAATGAGCTCCTCAACTGGAATTGTACAATTGTCAGGAAGTTCCTTTCTCCAATGCACATATCCGAACGGGCTGGCAATCTAACGATATATTTAAACCTAGAGGCACTTATTTACGCAAAAAGTGAGGAGATTCGCCAAATGGCAGACATCAGGACTAGGGTTGAGGAAGAAAGAGGAATCCTCAAGAAGATCCAGAACTTCGTACCTGGCTTTAGAGGATACAGACGAAGGGAGGATCTCAGGGATGCGGACAGAATGCTCCGCTCGCAACTATCTCAGAGTCTAGGAAGACAGCGGAGAGGACTCGAGGATTGCAGGAAACTCCTTGCGCAAGACTATGGCGCGAAGGAACTGGAGATCACGGGCGGACTGATAAGCCAATTCAAGAAAGTCGAGGGTCTCGTCGCCCATGCTGAGACTGGATATTCTGGTCTCGTCGCGGACATCAACATCCAAGAGGATGAGCTCAACAGGCTTTACGAATATGACGCTAGCATGATCGATCACATCACTGCAATAGCTTCAGACATCGAGGAATTGAAAGGGGCGATCGCGGCCGGAGATATGACCGCTGGCGGTAAGGGACTCGCGGACATCAAGAGGAGGATCACGGATTTCGAGGATCAGTTCAATAGGCGATTGCGGGTCATAGAGGGAACGGAGGTGTGATGAATGAGCATAATCGGTGCTGAGACTTTCAAGTGGGAGGACGCGGACAAGCGCGGGAACATAATGTTCCGCGTCCCGAGGAACATAAAGTTCAACGACAACGTCGTGGTCAGGGAGGACGAGATCGCTGTCTTCTATAGAGACGGCAAGGTCCTGGCCTATATCGATCGCCCGGACAGATATGCGCTCACCTCCATCAACGCTCCCATAGTCGGGAGTTTAGTGAAGTTTCTTTCTGGGGTTCAGCAGCAAGCCGAGATAATCTATCTACAGAAACGTGCGATCGATGGGAAGTTTGGCAGCAAGCAGCCGTATCAGTTCAGGGACAAGGAGTTCGGAATGGTCAACCTTAGGATTTTCGGGGAGTTCAGGTACAAGGTATCTTCCCCGGCCAACTTCGTCAACCAGTTCGTCGGAACTCTGAACTACGCAACGAGCGCCGAGGTGGAGGAGAGGGTCAAGGAGCAGATGATCATCCTGATCTATGACTCCATCGGTGACATGAAGAAGGATGGCATGGGCGTGGCGGACATTGCAGCCAACTTGACGAACATCGAACAGGTCGTCCTGGCCAAAACCGGCGATCACCTGGACCTCTATGGCATCGCGATCGACAAGATCTCCGGCCTCTACATATCTCTGCCCGAGGAAGTTCAGAAGGCCGTCGACACAAGATCCTCGATGCAAGTCTTGGGAGCGAATTATGTGCAATACCAGTCTGGGCAGGCGATGAGGGAGGCGGCACAGAACCCATCTGGTGGGGCAGCGGGGGCGGGCGTCGGTGTCGGCGCGGGAATTGGCATGGGGTGGACAATGCTAGACTCCATGAGGCAGGGTCAACCCGTTCCAGGAGGAGCGGGCCCGGCTGCCGGTGCGGTGCCCATGATCCTGTGCCCGAAGTGCGGGACGCCGAACCCTGCAACGGGGAAGTTCTGCTCCGAATGCGGAAAGAAGTTGGTCGTGGCCACAAAACCATGTCTAAAGTGCGGCGAACCGGTGGCGGAGGGCGCGAAGTTCTGCCCGAACTGCGGTACTCAGATCACTGAGAGCAAGAAGTGCCCCAACTGCGGCGCGGAAACAGCCGGAGGCACCAAGTTCTGTCCTGAATGCGGCAAACCAGTGTGAAGGTCCCGACGTGGCAATCATTAGGTCAAGGAGCGGATGCTAGGTGGCGACGATCAACTGTCCGAAATGTGGTGCTAGGGTAGAGTTCGACGCCGGTACGAAGTTCACAAAGTGCTCGCACTGCGATTCTGAAATCTACATAGATCGGTCAGGTGCCAACTTCTATTACATCATCCCATTCGCGGTCAACGAGAACGATGCGGTGGGCATTTTCCGACGATGGGCGGCTGGTTCGACGAAAGCAAAGAACCTGGACAAGCTTGCTCAGATCGGTCTCGGCAAGCGCAAGTACTTTCCAGTCTACATGTTCAGGAGGGACGTCAATGGAAAAGAGGAGATGCATGTCGAACCTGCTGGATCGACGACTCTGCCTGGATTGCACAACCTAAAGATACCGGCCGGTGACCTGAGGATATTTGACGGAAAAATTGACCTAGGCGGGGCGGAACTGATAGCGCCGGACATCGAAATGCGGTCCTATCTGAGCTCATTACCAGGTAAGTCAAAGGAGCAAGCGCTCGTGTATTTCCCGATATGGGAACTATACTATGTCTTCGACGGGAAAAGGTATGAGATCGTGATCGACGCATCTTCTGGCGAGGTGTTCTCATCCGAGTTCCCTGCCCGAGGGTCCGGCGCTTACGTTGCCGTGGCAGTGGTGGGATTCCTGGCGTTCCTGGCTGAAGGGTTGCTGGCGACGTTCGACATACCGATAGCATTGATGGCGATGGGCGTTACGGTGATAGGTGTCTTCATTAGCTCCCTCTTTGTCGCGAGGAGGATGTGAAAATGGATATATCGGTCGGTATGAATTGTCCAGCCTGCGGCGGGGCGATCGACCTGCGCGAAGGGGAGAATGTCGTCATATGCAAGTACTGCGGCTCGACCCTCTTCGTGGAAGGCGACAGCGGGGTCTACACGATAGCGTTCAAGAACAAGATGACCAGGGACTCTGTCGTTTCTGCCACCCAGGCTTGGTGGACGCACGGACTGAAAGCTCGAGATCTGAAGAGATCGGGTAAGATCCTCGAATGTTATCCTATATACCTTCCTTTCTGGAGCGTAACGACACGCACGGCCGGATGGATATTCGGGTACGAGGAGAAAACGTACTCGGATGGCAAGGGACATGTCCATACAGAGCGCGTGCCGAAGGAATCGATGGTCCTCCAGGATTACGGTTTTTCACAGATCGCATGCGACCCGGGGGATCTGGGCATAAAGAGGATAAATAATCCGGCGGGGGAGACGAGCTTCGAGGATTTCGAGATGATCCCGACATTCGAGTCGACCACCAGTAAGGATGATGCTGTGGAACTAGCCAAGAAGGACGCCGGGGAGAGGGCGAGATCGAGCTCAACGATATCTCATGTGACGTTCGAGAAACTTCACACATTCCCAAAGAGGTTGTCGATTGTCTACTATCCAGTCTGGGTAATCAGGTATTCGTACCAGAACAGAATGTATATGGATACGGTCGATGGCGTAACTGGTAAAGTGTTGTCGGGAAGGGCACCTGGCGACCCATTGTTTCAGAGCCTGGCAGTCACTGCAGGGACTTCTGCCGGCGGCCTGATAGCCGCGGCTGGTATTCTCCTTTCTCAGATGGACCCAAGGATAGCGGCCGGTGGCATCATCGGCGGTGCGGTGATCCTTTACCTGACCTACAGATTCTTCAGGCATGGATCTGAGATAGTGGAGGGCGATTTCAGGGAAAAGGCGGCGTCGACAGGGGACCTGATGAAGGAATTCAAGGAGATATCCAAGCAGATCCAGGGGGTATATCGATGAGAATAGTTCAGGTCAAGTGTCCGAGCTGCGGGAACCCGATCCAGCAGAAGAAGGTGGATCGCCTTTTCCTATGTGACAAATGTGGGGTGATGCACATCCGCGAGAACGGCATTGATCGCCTCGACTATGAGATCGTCGATTTCGATCGGGGTTCACAGGGCGACAAGGTCTATATGCCTTTCTGGAGGGTCTTTGCTTCTTTTTCCATCCGCGGAAAGAAGGTGGAGGGCGGGGCGGTTTTCCGTCTTGGCCAATGGATCAAGGGAGACAGCGAGGGAGGAGATATTTTCATATATGTACCTGCTGCCGAGCTGGATGTATATTCGTTCAAGAAACTGGCGGTGGACATGACCCTAGCCCTTCCCAAGTATACTACAAGACTAGACTTCGAGGGTGTGGAGCGCCTTCCGTCTGTGACAACCAAAAGCGAAGCCATCGAGATGGCTGATTTTGTCGTGGTCACCATGGAGGCCGAGGAACCGGGGGTACTTCAGAATCTTGATTATTCACTTACAGTCAAGGACGCGAAAGTGGTCTACTTCCCATTCGTCAAGACAGCATCGGGACTGGCTCCTGCATACAGATGAACGACTCGAATGAGTCCGGTCCTGCATGCTGCACTAGCGACATCGCGAAGCGAATAAACCCAAATATGCAGAGAAACATAGGTAGGGATGGACATGTCTATCGGCACGATATTGGCCTTGGTGTTCGTCATAATAGGCGTCATCATGCTCCTGGCGGAAGCGGCAACTCCTGGATCTTTCATCCTGGTACCTGCAACAGTTCTCTTGGTGCTCGGTGCGATTGGACTCGTATTCCCTGATTGGTTGCTAAGCTGGTGGGCACCACTGGCGGCAGTCGTACTCCTGGTTCCTACAACGATCATCACGATCAAACTGTATCAGAAGCTCGCACCTCCGGTCCCTCCGGAGACAACGGTCGCATCCTCTCTGGTGGGAATGGAAGGAGTTGTCACAACAGAGGTCAAGCCGAACGACTTGAGGGGCAAAGTTCGAATCGATCACGACACTTGGAGCGCCACCTCTATGAAGGTGATTCCAGTGGGAACGAATGTCGTCGTGAAGAGCAGTGAGGGCGTTCACGTGTTCGTCGAAGAGAGAGCCGAGATCGGAAAACAAGTGAAGTAGGGACAATACAGAAAGCAGATCGATATGAAGATATGAGAGGGGGGTCGAGATGGATATCGTCAGCATTGTGATAATATCGTTATTGATACTGGCTATTGTTGCAGCAATCGGCATACTCATGACCGGGATCAAGATCGTGAGGCCCTACGAGCAGGGAATATACATGAGGCTCGGTCGCTACGTCAGGATCCTGAACCAGGGTTTCAACTACGTGACGCCGCTGATCAACGAGGTCGTCAAGATCGATCTGCGTACCCAGGTCCTGGACGTTCCGAGGCAGGAAGTGATAACAAAGGACAACTCGCCGACGAACGTCGACGCGATCATCTACACTAAAGTCATCGACCCGGTGAAGGCCTTCTTCCAGGTCACGAACTACCGGACCGCGACCATCTATTTGGCCCAGACGACGCTCAGGTCGATCATCGGTGATATGGAACTGGACGAGATACTGTCGAACAGGGAGAAGATCAATCTGCACCTCAGAGACGTACTGGACGAGGCGACGGACAAGTGGGGAGTGAAGGTCGAAGCGGTAGAGATCAGGGAAGTGGACCCGGCCTCTAGGGTCAAGGAGGCGATGGAGGAGCAGACATCCGCCGAGAGGCTGAGAAGGGCCGCGATACTGAAGGCGGACGGTCAGAAGAAAGCCGCGATCCTGAACGCCGAGGGAGAGAAGAGGTCGAGGATCCTCCAGGCGGAGGGTCTGAGGCAGGCGAAGGTCCTCGAGGCGGAAGGTGAAAGACTGGCGATTATTCTGCGAAGCCAAGGAGACGCCCAGAGGCTGCGCATTCTATCCGTCGGAGCCGCGCCGTTGGACTCGAAGGCATTGACCGTTCTATCTCTAGAAACAATGAAAGCTCTCGGCGCCGGTCCTGCTACGAAGTTCATATTCCCGTTCGAGCTGACGAAGGTCGTCGAGGGCATCTCGGAGTACCTCGGAGTTGGGCGGCAGACGCCGGCGAGAGAAGTCACAAGGATGGAGGACATCGAGAAGGCGGTCGGGACGGCCGACGTCGTCCTCGGACCAATACCTTCCCCAGAGGAGCTAAGAAGGGACCTGAGATCTCTGGAAGAATCGATGGCAAGGGAGAAGGATGAGCTTGAGATGATCACCGAGTTGGCGAAGAAGGATAGACTCTCGAAGCTCGTCGATGAGGGAAAAGGAACATAATCGTCCTCCTTTCATCTCTTTCACCATTTCCCCAGCATTGCTTTCGCGTTCGATCAGGCGGCAGATCTGGCAGATTCCGACGAGGATGTCGCAATTATGGAGTTTCGGAAGATTACTTGCGTGAACGAGAAAGCGGCGGAGGTTCTCTGGTCTCTGGGCATCAGATCGGTCGAGGACCTCAAAGGCAGAGATGCGATCGCCATGTACGAAGAGTTGAGAAACCGAAAGGGGTCCTATTGTGAACCATGCATGCTGAATATTCTGAGAATCGCAACTGGATATGCGTCAAAGAACAAGTGATCCCTTAGTTGAGCGCTTCGATTGGCGGCATAATGGGAGATTCGCCGATTCACAATGGGCAGCATCTCAAAACGCATATGTTGCATTTATCACTCATTGGCAAGCGTTCCGACCACGGGATACCTGTCAAGGACATCGGTGTCGTGAGGCGCATCTCCAATAGCATTTGACTGATCCTCGCCGGAGTTGTGCATGAACTGATGTTCTCCATCTTCCCATTGGTCACTCTTGGAAACGTCATAGACCTTGCCATTTACCGCGACGTAGGTCGGTTTCCCGTTCTTGCCGTTGAACTCTTTCAGCTCTTTCTTCGTGAATATTTTCATGAAGGGCAATTAGTCAAGCCATTGGATATAATTCTGTTGCTTTCAAGGTTTGGTCCTTGACTCTTGAAATCAGCTATGGATCATGGTCAAATTGCACCGACTGATTCATACACCGATCTCAGGCGGGAAGTGTAGACGCGCCAATCATACTTCTCCTCTGCGAGCTTCCTCGCCTCTCTGCCGAGGTCGGCGGCGAGCCGTCCGTCCTCGAGTATATTTTCGATCTGTCTGGCTTGATCATGAAAGTCACCAACGACCATTATGTTACGTTCATTCTCCACCTCAAGTCCTTCGCACCCGATTGGAGTGGTCACCACAGGTTTCCCCATTGCTAGATACTCGATTATCTTGATCCTAGTACCACTTCCAAACCTCAGTGGAGCGATGCAAACGTCAGCCTGCTCTAGTATCGGTCTTATGTCTGGAACGATCCCGAGGAATTCGACATTGCCAGGGCATCGAATCATAGAGGGGACAGGGCCGCCGACTATCTGGAACCTGACCGTCATGTCGAAGTTTGGGGCAAGATCTCGGCAAATGGTCCTTACAGCATCGAGATTCGCCTCATAGTCAAGCCTCCCTACAAAAACGACTCTTCTGCTCCCGACATCTCCGGAGGATTCTCGTCCGAGAGTATAGCTTTGCACATCGACGCAGTTCGGGATGACGGTCATTTTGTCTCTCGCGGATGGTATCTCCTCTGCAATGTTCTCGGCATCCACATCCGAGGTCGCAAGGACATGGTCAGCGTTTTCGATCGTCCCTATCTCAAAGCGTTTGGCCCTATTGAGCAGCCAGGGTCCCAGAGTTCCCTTGGCCACACTTGTTCTTCCGATCGCGCCACGGAAGAATGGGGAATCGAAGATGCCGTACTTCAACATGTTCCAGTAGACGTTGTGTTCATCGAGAATGATAGGAATCCTCTTGTCAACGAACGATTTTGACAAGAATGCCAGATCCAGACTTTCGACCTGAAGCCCTTTGATATCGCTTAGGTGGTGGGACAATGATTCGCGGGTAGACCTGGGAACGTCGTTCCTGTAATAGTGAATGAGTCTTGAAATCTTAGTCCGAGACGTCTCTGGCGCTGGGATGTGCGTTGTCTCGACATTTTGTAGGCCCGCATCGATCGTGCTTTCGATGATGTCTGTCTTACTGCATTGTGTGTCGGGCTCCGTGTGAAGGATTCGGACGGGCGAAAATGATGATAGCATCAAGAGTAGGGACCGAACTCTCACTCCCCACCCGCGGTCCGCTCTTGTGCCGAACGAGACTAACCCGATTGTTACGGTCGTCCCTCCTCATCCAGCCCTATATCGAAGGGAATATAAAAGGATGAATCTGGGCACTCAGCGTGTCGGGATTATCTGCTCAATTCACATATCAGTGATCCTGACTATGCCCCCCTCAATGTTCCAGCCCACACTTGCCACGCCAGCAACGACTTGGACACTAGGCTCAACACAATGTATCCTCTTTCTCCGTACAAATAGTCCTTCCATTTTCCGACCTTCCTATATTGCAGGACCATGTTCACGGGGAACGTGCTCCAGAAGAACAGCAGCGACGCTATGATTCCGATGAGGAAAAGAGGAATGGTGCTTGAGTTCGAAGCGAACGCTCCGAAGAAGTAGATCAGAACTGCGATCCATGCCACTCCTCCTGCGAAGCTTCCGAATATGAACGACGTCCAATCCGTTTTCTTCGTCGTCTGGTTGTGCAATTCCATGACCAACCCGAACAGGTTCATCGTGGCGTTCAGGGCGAAGAGGAGTATCAGAGCGGAGATATCGAACATGCCCGAGAGCATAGCTATTATGACAAGCATCAGCGAGGAGCTGAGAGCATATTCGTACCACCTAGCTGGATTGATGTGCTTCTGAAGCTTCTTCACATACCACTTGTATCCAAAAGTCGAGACCGACAAATGAGCTATGGCCGAGATGAATAGGAACATCGCTACTGCCGGGCCGATTGGGACGCTGATTATTGTGTTGGTCACAGGCGCTATCGCTTTGGTGATCGGATCGTACTGCAAGAAACTGGTTTTGATCGGAAGCGAGTAGTTGCTGCTCAGCACGAGCATGAGGGTGCCTTGAATGACATGTATCACACCCATGATCGCGTTGAATCTTCTCAACTTCCTGAACTTGTTGTCGTCAATATCTTCCATAATCACACGTGATGTAATGACCTGAGCTAATCGTATAAAAGCATTATGCCATCGACCAACTAGTGGATTCGGTAACGACCGTTCATGTCTCCACCTCAACAGCGATTTCGTTGTGCCTGATGAATCCGGGTGTGAACGGACCGTTATACCTCATGAGAAAGGATTCGCCATTGACCTTGACGCCTCCCATGTCGAGGATCCTGAGGAGTTCAGCCTCATGCCTCCTTACACTATCCTCTTTGGTTCTGCCTTTGAAGCTCAGGACCGCTATTCTTCTTGATCTGATCTCGATTATCCTGACTCTCTCGTCAGATGCTTCGGGCAGAGTGTCCTGCGTGTATCTTGAGGGCATGACGAACGAGAACGATCTGGAGGTCGATATGACCGGTGTTGTCATCGGGATCTCCTCGCGCTCTCTCTTCCCTGAGATGACGGGAACTGTCATCGCAACTTGTTCCCTACTTTTGTTGTTTCCTGATATGTAGCCGAACAGAATTCTGAACGCATCATCATCGGTCATGCCGTCAACGCTAGCGATGAGAAAGTTGGGATAGTTCCGTATCTCGACATCGCCTATTTTCCGCTCGACCGTGTATCTCAACGATTCTGTCACAAATCTTCTACTGAGCGAAGTGTATAAATGTTTGTACCCTAAAAAGCCTCAAGATCCTGCAATCGGACCATTCAAATCAAATACTTTTATCACTCCACTGGTCAGGATTCTCTTACTATGCGCACTGCTGTCTTCGAATTCGTTGAAATGCCCGACAATTCTGTGTATGACATAGTCTTCATCGGGTTGACTGGTCTCACAACAGATGGGTCTAGTTGACCCTGCTGCAAATGCTCCGGTCGATCAATCTCCGCCTCAAAGTCCAAGAAGCTGCTTCTTCTTCGCGTTGAAGTCCTTCTCGGTGATTATGCCTTTATCACGGAGTCTCGCAAGTTTCTCGATCTCGACAGTATAGTCAACCACTTGGCGCGTTGGTTCGGGTTGCGGTTTGGGAGCTTCTACGGGTTCAGCGGGCGGGGTCTCCATCTTCGTCTCGACTCGTGCGACCGATAGGAGGCTCGTCTTCAGCTGTTCAACCTCGCTTTCAAGGAACATCCTATCGCTGGAACTCATCAATCCTACGACATATATGCTGTAGTTGCTTGCTACGTGTATCTCATTTCCCTGCTGTAGGAAGTCGATTTTCAAGGAGGTTGACTGATCTTCCATTCTTGTCGAGATGTAGGAGCCAACCTTGGTGCCTCGCGTGGCCATTATTGCACCAGGCTTCTGGCTGCTTGTTATCGTGAAACCTTTCGCCACGAGGAACTTCTCCGCAGCATCAAAGAGGGCATCTATGTCTCCGACGACGAGGAAGGATTTTGCGAATTGCTTTGCCATGATTGTTATCAGTAACAAATGGATTATATATCCTTTTTCGAACAATAATGCGTCCTTGATAATTATCTCAAAAGGTAACAGATGGTGTCCAGCACGCCACATCTATAGGTCTATCGGTCGATCCGGCGCCTTTAGCTAGCAACTCATTCCGACTAGCATTTCCAATGAATATTGGTTGAAGTAGAAGTCATGTGAGGCGTCATCGAGAGGTCAGTTACGAACTTCGAATGACTCAGTATATTGAATGATCGTAGATTCATCGATAACATCCTTTCTTCCATCCTCCTTGTCTTGCGCGACTGACTGATATATAGTTTTGACCTTCCGGTCACATATTGCCGTCGCATGATCTCTTCTTCTTTCTTCGACGAAGGAGTAATGGAAGCCATCAATATGATCTACATTCTGCTCATATCGCTTCGATGGTGGAAGGAGGCTTCTTGGTGATGTTGTATGTCACGCTTACTACCCCAGGTACCTCGGATGTAATCCTTTCTGCAAGTCGGACGAGAGTCTCGAAGGGCACCTCCGTTGGTTTACCAGTGACCGCGTCCGTGCTATCCCAGCATCGAACCTCGATTTGCTGTCCGAAGTCGCGTCGGCCTCCTTTGAGTCCTGTGACCCTGTCCTCGTGCAAGATTGCCAGCCATTGGAAGGCCTTCGTGCCTTTGAGCTCGGAATCGACTATGGAAGTAGCTTTCTTCACAATGTCGATTCTCTCCGGGGTAACCTCCCCAATGACGCGCGCCGCAAGAGCAGGACCGGGAAAAGGTTGGCGGTCGTAGAGATCCTTTGGCAATCCCAGGAACTTGCCGATTTTCCTGACACCCGTCTTACGCAGCTGGATTATTGGCTCGATGACATTGTATCCGAACTCCTTTCTCGTGTCGATTCCAAGCTGCTCTAGGATGTTGTGCTGCCTCTTTATGCCCGCTACTGTCTCTTCGACATCAGTGTAATTGGTGCCCTGGAGCAGGTACCTAGCCTTGCTCTCCCTGACGATGCGACCGAAGACCGTTTTGTAGAAGGTCTGGGTAATGGCCTCGCGCTTCTCCTCGGGGTCGGTCAGACCTTTAAGCGCGTTAAAAAACTCGGCCTTGGCATCTATAATCTCGACACTGACCCCTAGCTTCTCGAATACTCTCGCAACATATTCAGGCTCGCCTACGCGCATGATCCCGTTGTCAACAAAGACTGTCCTGAGGTTCTCGCCGATGGCCTTATGACCTATCATTGTCACGACCGAAGAATCGACCCCGCCCGAAAGGGCGTTGATGACCTTGCCTTTGCCGACCATCGCTGAAATGCTCTTTACTTGCCTCTTGACGAATTCCTCTGGGTTCAGTTCCTCCAGCTTGATTTCCTTGATGTCTGAGATCTTTTGCATTGTTCCTCCCCCTGTGATGCTTTCGAATCGGAATATGTGCTTAAAACCTTTCTTCATGCGATGTCTCGACCTCATATCTGCCGAGCATTCTGGTAGTCACTACAATGATTTGTCGAATGCGGATTCGATCGAGATTCCTAATCAGCGCGTTGCTGGAAGAGCGCCGGTCTGACCTGCCGATCTCGATATCGTCTCGTTCTTATGTGTCCTCAAATCGCAACAAAATACCATTCAAGTGTTCGAAAAGGGCGTGCTCCACAGAAATGAACCTGAGATGCATTTAGGAGTCCTGGTGGGCCCAAGGAGATTTGGATTCCTCTAGACTGCTGGCTCGAACCTCATTGTTCCTTTTTCTAACGATTCCATGAACCGCTCGGCGAGCTCCATGCCTGCCCTCATGTCGTCTAGGTTCAGGCCGAGATACTTGATCGTCTGGGCCTCGCTCGAGTGCCCGAGAATCTTCATGATTGTCGGGATGGGCACCCCGCTCCGCACGTGGATCCTTGCGCCAGTCCGTCGCAGGATGTGGTTCGAGACCGAGTCGAGGGGCAGCTCCGCCCTCTCCGCGACGGTCTTGAGCATCCTGTCGATCGAGGTCTCCTTGCACGATCCGAGTCGCCCGAACTTCTCCCAGATCACGACCGCGTCCGGGACCGTCACGATCGGTGTCCGTCGCTGTGCCCTTCCGATCAGAACCTCCCTGACCTCTTCGAGGTACGAGAGCTCGAGCGGCGTCTTCGGATGGTATGGGATGGAACGTGGCTTCCCGCCCGCTCTCCCCTTCCCGAGGATGTCGATGTGACTGCCCCGGAAGTCCTGCATCCGCAGCCTCATCACTTCGCACCGCCTCATCAGGCAGTCGAGCTCCAGGTGCACGAGAATCCGTTCCGTGCCGAACGCCGCATCCTTGAGCGCCTTCGCCTGATGCGGTTCGAGCCACTTCGCATGGATCCGGAGATCCTGCGGCCATTCGATCCGCATGTTCTCGACGACTGGATTGTGCCCAACGCGCTTTAGGAACGTCCCGAAGACGGCCAGTTGATTCCGGGCCGTCAGCGGCTCGAGGTGTCCGTAGACCTCGTTGTGGACGAAGTAGATCTCCTCCTCCCCGATCCGCTTCGGCGTACATTCGAGGCCGGCCGCTTCCAGCGCTCCAAAAGCGTGCGATATGATTCTCTTGTACTCGGTGATGGTCTGCTCGCGTCGCTTCCGCTGCCGTAGTTGCACTGCGTACTCGTCCAGTCTGACGTTGAGAGCGCTGCTTCTTCGAGGCATTGCCCTCACTGCACCGTAAGCTTTCCGTTTCTATTAGATTTGTCTGGCTAATGGAGGATATCCCGGCAGAAGAGCACCCGGGCCCTACACTCGATTCCAAGCCGCTCCCTTCCATGACATTGCGAGGGAGACATTGTATCTGCAAAGATAAAGAATAAGCGGATGCCCGAGGGAAGCCGAGAAGACGTGCAATGTCACTTCAGGGAACCCTTCCCTCAGGCCCGAGCTCCTCTCGGAAGGGCAAACCGGACTCGAGATCTCCATTGGCGGAGGTCGTCCTTGTTGCGGACCTAAGAGGGGGCTAGAGGGATATGAAGTCTCCTTCGTCAAGCCTTCGATTCTCCTTCCTCGAGCACCGAGGAAAGCACCTTCGTCAAGGGCTCCTTCCTCAAGCCTTGGAGACGAAGCCTAGCCAGCAGGAGCGCCTAGAGCGGGCCTAGGACGAAGGCTAGAAACAAGCCCGTTCTCCTATCGTCTGCGTTGAAGGTAGGTTCATCGTCTGCGTTGAGCCTAGCCCATCGTCTGCGTCATCGTCTGCGTCATCGTCTGCGAGGCCTTAAGAGTCCGCATTTTCATCGAGAAGACATGACGAAACCCGCATGGAGACGCCGTTATGATGAGACCAATCCGAGAGTCACGATCCGTCTAACCGCGTCCTTGAAGAAGATCCTCGACGAGCTCAGGAAGGACTCGGCCCTGAGCTACGCAGATCTGATCAAGAGAGGACTCGAGACAACCGGAGACGAAATGACGGCCTACCAGAGGGGATGGAGCGAGGCCGAGGAACTGTATGCGATCAGGGTCCCATGCAGTCGGTGCGGAGTGGGCGTGATCATGGAGCCCGGCAGCAAGATGCACAAGGTCGCGCTCAATCTCCTGAAAGACTGGCAGCACACGAAGTGCCCCAAGAAACCGGACTGAGCTCGGCACCCGCAGAAAGGAAGGGAGGACCTTCTCCATATTCCCCACCATTCTAAGTGCTCCCTTCCCTGCAATGGTGGTTGACTGGACGACTCTAAACCGAGTATTGGTAAGAATCTTACCAATGATGAGATACGTGAGGCCATGCGCTCGGGAGCATTCTGGAGCTACTGGCACCCATTGGGGAAGATCGAGGCCGACTGGGACCAGGTCGATTTCATTTTCTTCGATGAGGGCCGGATCCACGTGCACACGCTCAGAATGAGGCGAGGCACCGGCTTCGCACTGGACTCCCCGGGATTCTGATAGGTTCCCCCTTTGCGTTGGGGAAACGAGCCCAGTTGAGTGTATACTGTCCGGTCGAAGAGTATGGAGCTCGTCCTGGGGATCAGGGACTATTCCTGATGCATGCCGGGGTGCTCTCCCTGGTCTCTGAGGAAGACTCGGGTAATGCGGCTCTCCCCCTCGGGGAGCGGCTTGGCGGGCTCCTGCTTGAGCACCGTACTAGGCTTGACGGGCTCTTCCCGGACGGCCTCTTGGACTCTTGCCCTCTTTCGCATGGGAATCGTCATCCTATTCGAGCTCGTGCAATATAACCTTTTCAGTGATTATCGTGAAATCGTAGGTGAATTTGGAGGATTCGTGACGAAATTGTTAGACAATTCGTAGAATAGATGCGATTTCCTCTAATAGTTCGACGGAGGAATCCGAAGACAACGTAATCAAGCAGCACTCGACTCCCCGGGATTCTGTTAAAGACACCGGTGAGCAGGGCCGGGGATATCGATGTCCTTCTAACTCCCCGGAGTCCCTGCCCAGGAACCTCCGTCTCGATGATGGAGAAGGCCCAGAGGCTCCCAGAATCAATGAAT
>Ga0315289_10003728_pt1 | contig 22994 bp, 28 predicted proteins | sample YL17G11_40_MG_FD_203452 | JGI IMG/M metagenome (GOLD analysis project Ga0315289, IMG submission 203452) | Sediment microbial communities from Yellowstone Lake, YNP, Wyoming, USA - YL17G11_40 | ecosystem: Environmental > Aquatic > Freshwater > Lake > Sediment | place: USA: Wyoming | collected... | reverse complement strand
TCACCCCGCTCTTCCCGGAGAGGACCGTCGATGTCCTCCAGTGGGGATCGCCCTTCCCCTACCTCCACCGGCCCGTGACGTTCCAGGGGCCCCCCTTCGTCGACTGGCCCATCGCAGTCCTCGACTGTGTGATCTGGACAATCATCGCCTTTGTGATCCTGTACTTCCTGTGGCCGAAGGGTGCCATGGAAGAGATGTGTGTCGTGAAGAAATAACGGTGGATGATTCAACCGCCCGGAAAAATCACCCTTTTTCAGGCCTGCTCCATCGGCCGGACCTCTATCCGGTAGTTCCTGTCGCACTCGCCGTCCAGGGACACCTCGAATGAACGCGAATCGCCCTTGGAAAGGTTCCCCAGGGCGATGGTCTTTGCGTCCCTGATATTCCCGGTCGAGGTATCGATGAGCTGGACGTAGGCCACCACGTTACGGGTTTCTGTCTCTCCGGAGTTGAACACGGTTCCCGAGGGCTTCCAGTAGCAGCCGAGGCCGAAGTTCCAGTGGTCCTCCACCTTCGAGACCGAACCCGAGAGGCCGCCTGAGGGGACGACCGAGGCCGGGGCATGCTCGGCGCAGCCTGCAACGAGGAGGAGGGCGATAGCGAGGATGATGAGGGGGAAAGGTCGAAGCATACCACACGATGGGCGGGGAAGGATAAATGCTTTTTCGGGTTGGTCGGTTCACGGCGGGAGGGACGGGCAGGGTGGATTGCGTCCCCACCGGGAGGCGCCGGGATGATGTTCGTCTCCGTCGGCCGAAATGATGCGGGAGGTGAACCTCCTACCTTCATTTCTGTTCATGACCAAGGGGAGAGTATGTTTGAAAGCATCGGCCGAAGCTGGGAGCTCGTGAAGGCGAGCTGGCGGATCCTCTCCCAGGATAAGAAACTCCTGGTCTTTCCCGTCCTCTCGGGGATCATCACCCTCCTCGTTGTCATCTCCTTCATCCTCCCGCTCATCCTCTCGGGTGCTGTCTTCGGGCGGGCGGCAGCAGGGCCGGTCCCGTGGTACGTCCTCCTCTTCCTCTTCTACATCGTGAGCTATTTCGTAGCCATCTTCTTCAACACGGCCCTCGTCACCTGCGTCCATGCCCTCCTCCAGGGCCGTGAGACGAGCCTCAGCGAAGGATTATCCAACGCGGTCCGGCACATCGGGCCCATCCTTGTATGGGCGATCATCGCCGCTACCGTCGGGATCATCCTCCGCACCATCCAGGACCGTTCCGGTTTCATTGGTAGGATCGCTGTTGCCATCGTTGGCGGGATCTGGAGCCTGGTCACGATCTTCGTGGTCCCTGTCCTTGTCCTCGAGGACAAAGGGGTGGTTGATGCAACAAAGGAGTCGGTCGCCCTCTTCAGGAAGACCTGGGGGGAGAGCGTCGTGGGGTCGGTCTCCATCGGGGTCATCTTCGGCGCCATCCTGATTGTCGGGCTCTTCGGCGTCTTTGCAGCGTTTTTGACCCGCAGTATCACGGTGATGATCCTCTCGGTCGGCCTTTTTATCGTCCTCCTTGCCGTCGTGAGCGTGGTGGCATCCGCCATGCAGGGGATCTTCGTCGTGGCCCTCTACACCTATGCGAAGACAGGAAATGTGCCCGAAGGCTTCGGGAAGGGGGTCCTCGAGAACGCATTCGTGCCGAAGCAGCCGGCCTTCGGGACGGGGAATATCTGAATCCTTTTTTCTTCCTGTTCCGGTCTGCTGGGATCCCTTGCCGGCCAGCTTCGCCTGGCATCCCGGATGGTTCCCTCCGGTCATCCGGGTGTCCCGGGTTCTTCTCGTACCTTACGATAGCATGAAGAATTATCCTACGAAGGGATTACCCCCATCTGCCTGAGCATCCCCAGGTTATCCATCTCTGTCCATTCCTCCGCGATCCTACTACCTTCAATCCGGACAAGGGTTATTCCGGTTATTTGTATTTTTTTCCGTCGGGGGAATACCCATGAAGGGGCCTCCATGGGTGGCCTGACCGGTCCAGCGGACCACAACCTTATCCGATTCCCCGAGCAGCTCATCGATCTTGATAAAGAGGTCGGGAAAGCCTGCGTGGTACATCCTGATGAGCTCTCTAAACCCCTCGATCCCCTTCGGAAGCCCCGGAGGGGGGTTGTGGAGCACGTAGTTCTTCGCGACGATATCGGGTATGACACCCAGATTCCGCTCGTCCAGCACTTCCTGAAAGAGCCTGCGGACAATCGCTTTATTTCTCTCATTGGACATGGGATTTCATCCCCTTAACGCTGGTTGAAGCTGTATTGGATCTTCTTCTTCTCCCGCAGTGTTTATTCCATCCTCAACTAATTTGTGACATCGCGTGCGGCAGCAAAAACCCCGGCAACGCCTCCGGATTCATCCCGGTATACTGTTGCGTTGTACATGACCGGAGTCACATGCCCGTCCTTGTGGCGGATCCCGAGCTCGTAATCCATCACCGATCCATCCTTGAAGACCTTCTCGTACCCGGCTCTTGCCTTTTCAGGCTCGGTGAAGTATCTCGAAAAGTCGGTCCCGATCAGTTCATCCCGTGGATAACCGGTAACCCGCACGGTCGCAGCGTTCACGTCACTGATCTTTCCATCCGGGTTAATGGTGACGAGGGGGTCAAGGCTTGCCTCGATGAGACTCCGGTTATATGCATTGGCACGCCTGATTGTCTCCTCTGCTCTTTTCCGTTCTGTGACGTCCCGTGCAATTGTGGACGTTCCAATCAAATTTCCTCTCACATCCTTTATTGGCGAAACAGTCAGAGATACTTGGAGGTCCTTGCCCTCCTTATTCCTGCGTACGGTTTCATAATGAAGGACCGGTTCCCCACCCCGGATTTTTTCAAGGATATAGTCTATATCATCGATTTGATGCGAAGGAACAAGCATTGATATATGCTGGCCAATCGCCTCCGTTGCAGAGTAGCCGTAAATTCTCTCTGCACCGGCATTCCAGCTTAGAATAATGCCGTCCAGCGACTTGCCAATGATTGCATCATCTGAGTGTTCAACGATGGCTGCCAGCCGCAAATGCTCTCCTTCTGCTCTCTTCCGTTCTGTAACATCGCGTGCGGCAGCAAAAACCCCGGCAACGCCTCCGGATTCATCCCGGTATACTGTTGCGTTGTACATGACCGGAGTCACGTGCCCGTCCTTGTGGCGGATCCCGAGCTCGTAATCCATCACCGATCCATCCCTGAAGACCTTCTCGTACCCGGCTCTTGCCTTTTCAGGCTCGGTGAAGTATCTCGAAAAGTCAGTTCCGATCAGTTCATCCCGTGGATAACCGGTAACCCGCACGGTCGCAGCGTTCACGTCACTGATCTTTCCATCCGGGTTAATGGTGACGAGGGGGTCAAGGCTTGCCTCGATGAGACTCCGGTTATACAGGTTTGCGATTTTGAGTTCGGTCAGTATTCTCTTTTTCTCGGCAATATCCAGTGCGAAACAGCAGCAGTACTGTTTTTCCTTGAATTCGAGGTAATTGAGGACCATTTCAGCAGGGATCTCCTTGCCGTCTTTTGTGGTAAAGGTGGTTTCGATGGTGAGTTGGCGATCACGCTGGGTAACCTCCCAGGTTTCATTCCAGGAAAAGCGCGTGTCGCTTGATAATAGATCAAAAATATTTTTTGAGGCGAGTTGCCGGGTAGAGAACTCCAGGACCTCACGGGCTTTTGTGTTCATGTACACAAAACGCCCTTCACGGTTGATCCAGATGATCATGTACGAGGCGTTATCCATGGCAAACTTGGTGAACTGTAACTGGAACTCAGCCTTTTCACGATGGGAGATCTCATCATAGAGCTGCCTGTTGAGGTCCTGCATCTCCTTTCTCTGTACCTTGACAAGATCCTCCCTATCCTGTTGTGTTTTTTTCAGTTTTTCCTTTAATTGTCTCAGTTCGGTGATGTCCAGCCCCACACCATGGTATTTCTTTACGGTGCCGTACGAATCAAAAATTCCCCGGAATTTCCAACGTTGCCACCGATGCTCTCCTTCGGGTGTTATTGTACGGAATTCCTGGGTTGAAACCGGGTGGTTCTCATCGATGGATGCGAGACTGCTTTTGATCTTGGTAAATTCAGATTCAGGAATGACCGGTCGCCATTCCTGTCCCAGAAGATCCTCCTTTGACTTTTGCAGCATGTGGCAGTAGGTTTTATTGACAAAGGTGATGGTACCGTCAGGTTCGAATTGGCAGACGTATTCAATTTCATCCGATTCGTGACCCGATGGGATGAATCCGGCATCCATAAATCCGTTTTGCTCAGATTCAATCGGAACATCGATCATGAGGGAGACGCCCGGGTCCCCATTTTCAAAAAAAACCGGACAGATCGTGAGTACAGACGGAAGCGAACGGTCGTCCGACACAATCACAACGGGGTTTTTGGATTCTTTTCCTTTCAACCCTTCTTTTATTAACGCCGGCAATTCAGGCTGGCTTCGCACCACAAACGGCAGCTGCCCAATAGTTTTCCCGACAATTTCTTTTTTTGATATTTTCAGAAATTCACGCAAGGGGTCGTTGATATCAACGATGATCAGTCCGTGATTTACCAGTATTACATGACTCTTCGATAATTTCAGTACAGCAGCAGCCTGTAATTTATTTGAAAGGGAATAGATCTTTGAAGAACTATAATGTTTGACGGTGACACTGCCCTGACTCTGGAACCTGTCCAGGTATTTAGCAACGGAATTACGGTGTATACCCAGCATCTTTGAAATGGTTTTAATGTTTAATCCTTCCGGATGCTCGTGTAACAAGGCCTTGATGATGGAGATCTCATCCTGAAATTTCTCGACTGCCATCATGTAATGCTTGACCCAACCACTAGTTAAATTTTCTCATCCATGTTGTGCACTCATGTTGTGCATGTCCTTACATTTTTAACTGGACAACCAGACATCCTATTCATCCCTTGTTGTCAGGGTTGACACAGGTGATTCATCTTTGGAGCGGACTCAAAAGTACGGTTTCACAGGGTAAAATCTATCGAGTACGCGGTTTGCGACCATAAACGCAGCATAAAGGAACGCAGGCTGTGCGATTGAGAAAACCATGAATCTCATGACAGTCATCGGTATGGAGGATGAAAGGATGCTAGAAAGCTTTATAGGATTTAAAGTGTCTCTCCCTGAAAAAAAGACAGAGAAGAAGATATGTACACTCTGTTATGGCACGGGTAGTATATCACAACCGAATGGAGTAAAGGTTCCCTGTCCAAAAGGTTGTCCGGGTTTCTATCCACCCCATCGATGAGATGCGCGCTTTCCAATGATCTGGAGGGGGATGTATGAAACAGGAAAATGTGATATACTTTTCAGAAAAGGAGGAGGAGTTGGTACACCTTCTCTTCGAGACGGGAATCAAAAGAAACGTTGCTAAGGTACTCGTATTCCTTGCGAGAACCCCTACGGTGACATCCCGTGTGATCGAACAGGGTACCGACCTCCGTCAATCTGAGGTGGCCATGGTGATGCAATCCCTTCGGAAAGAGGGTTGGATCAGGAACCAGGGGAACAAAGCGAAGAGCAAGGGGAGACCGGCGAAGATCTACGAGTTGGCAAAACCTATCACCGAGATCATGAACGGCATTGGACTAGAAGAGATAAAAGAAGCAAACGACCAGCTCCAACGAATCCAGAAATTGCGGAAGCAACAGTAATTTCAAGTAAATCAGTATGATTCCGTGCCACCAACGGGTAGTACCGAAACGAAATTGCTCAGTCTTTTGATGAGATACTCTACCATCAAAGAAACCTGGTTGAAAATGTGCTCTCGGTCCTGAAAGCCTCCAAATACTGGACGCTTTACTTCTCTCATCTGGCACAGGAGTCCTCCCCTTCACCCTGGTTGAGGATATACTGGATCTTCCTGTCAATAACTGATATCGCGAGGGGATGACCGAAGCCGGAGCGTGCCCGGCGCAGTCGGTCGTGAGGAGGAGGGAAACGATGGATATCATGATGGGGAAATGAATCCAGGATATCCCAGCGAAAAACTATCGGGGAAACATTCAAATAACGGGATAGATACAGAGCGTTTGTTCAAGGATTATGGATCGGACGTGAGAGCAGATGCCACCCCACTGCGATACGAGGGACGGCCCTGTCGTCACCGCGGCGAAGAGGGCCCTTGAAGCGGGAAACGTGAACCACATCCTCATCTGGGTGCCCGAGGAGGCGGAGGGAGAGGTGAGGAAGGCCTTTAACCGGGCGCTCCGGGTGAGAAAGACCGGGAAGGAGGCACTGGATCTTGCTGACGACTGGTTCTTCGAGATCGTCATACGCCTCCACCGGGCAGGCGAAGGGGCGCCGTACACCGGGCTCAAGCCCGCGGGCCTTGACGAAGGTCCTGTCGTCCCCCGGGCGGAGAAGGCCATTGCCAAGGGGAATCCCGAGGAGGTGATCAGCTTCATGCTCCATGTCGTGGAGGAAGACCTGCAGCAGCGGTTCAAGACCGTCATGGAGAGGGCACGCTATGATGTGAACAACGTCGCCGCAGGACGGGCGTACGTGCGGGCATACATCGGTTTCGTGGTGTATGCTCACCACCTGTACGCAGGCATCGCCAGCGGGGGAGGGCACGAGGAGGGGAAAGGGGGAGGGCACCGGCACTGACCTTATAGTGTCGGGATACGGCGCGTGAGTTCAGCCCAGTCGGTTCCGATGGCCTTCCTGATGAGTTCCTTTACTCCGGCGAAGGCAGGTGCAGGCATCACCATCTGCCAGATCCGGGTCATATTCTCGCGATCGTCGTGGCCCATCAGCGGGAACATCCATGCTACCACTTCGGGGAACCGTTCCCGGGGAACCGTGCTGGACATGATACCAACCGCCTTCCCCTGCTCGGGCATGGGGACCCGTTCCCTGAAAATCCGGTAGAGGTGCGTATCTTCCTTGTCCAGGTGGATATTGAGATGAAAACGGAACGCCGCGGTGGCCCTGGCCGTTTTCAGAGCATCGCGTTCAGAGTACGATCTGCTCAATGCGTCGAAAGCCGAGTCCAAACCACGGTGGTCCTTCTCATAGGCTTCAGCAACCAGGGGGGCGACTGTCTCGAGCGCGGGGAAGATGGCCAGCTCTTCTCCATGGGCATGCCAGACCAGCACTTCGTTGAAGAACCGGAAACGCTCGACGGTGGCGCCAAGGCCCTCCTTTCCCCGTGCCCAGTCCAGCGCTACTACGTCGATCCGCTCCATGTCATTCCTGAACGCATTGTGAATAGCCCGTATTGCATCGAGAGGTTCGGTCATGATACCCACCATCTTTGTTTGACTTTAAAAAGATTACCTGTCCGAAGAGTGCAGATCCTTTTCTCTACGCCGAAGAGTGGCTGTGTAATAGATTGCCTGCGGGGTAATAATCGGGCTTCTTTAGTGTGATCCTTTTCTCAATTTCAAATGCGTACCTCATATCAAAGTAGAAAGGGGTTTCGTATCCCTTGCACTTTTTATTCGCAAGGGCCTTGCTTACAGCTTGAACCCCGGTATCCTGTCAAACACCGACTGGTAAAGCCGGGTGAAGAGCTCGATATACTCGTTTGCCCGAGGGGTAGAGGTGTAACTGGTCCTCTCCCCCTCCTTCACCGCAGAGAGGTACCCCTTCCCGGTCAGGAAGTCCAGGTACTCCTGCCCGGTCTTCGAGTTGAGGTCGCAGCGGTTAATGATGCCCGTGAACGACCGAGGAGTCCTGCAGAAGACCAGGATCTCCCAGTAGATCTCGTATGGGGTCCTTCTCTCGGCCATGGTCACCCCTGCTCCATCGCGTGCTTCAGGGCCTCCTCGGAGTGGGAGGCCTCGATCAGCCGGTGGTCCCATGCCCTGGCATACCGGCGGAACCAGGAGGAGAAGAGGAGGCTTACCACTCCGATGGTCAGGTTGATCCCTGCGGCAAAGAAGGAGAGGAACAGGGATGCTCCAATCCCGGATGTCAACCCTGCCTGGACAAGGAAGATATATATGGGCCCTGACCCGGCCAACCCTGATGAGATACCCTGAACGAGGTTCAGCATGCCCAGGGCGAGGAAGACAGCGCCACCCAGGGTGCTGATGAGGTTCATCTTCCAGATAGCCTTCCAGTTCTCCCGGTAGTGGGCCATCATCCTGACGATCAGCCCGGTGAGGGCTTCGGCGGATACGGGTTCCTTCCCTCTCCCGCTGGACACGGCTCCCTCCCGAATCACGCCGGAGAGAGGTTCTACCCGGGTCTCACCGGATGTGGCCCCCTGGGGGGTCTCATCCGATACGGGTCCCTTCAGGATCGAACCGGCTCCGTGTCCCTCCATCGCCCTGTACTCCCTCCGTATCCTCGTTACGCCTTTCAGGATCTTCGCACTGGAGAGGATCCACCGCAGCCCGACCACCGCGGCGGCCCACCCGAGAAGGACCTGGATGACGGGGAACCACTGAAAGGTCCCTGCCTCGGCCATCGCCAGCACCGCGGTGACAATGAACTGCATCCCGAACGCCATCGCGAGCGACCCGAACACCAGGTTCATCAGGCACAGGGCGAAGAAGGACCGGAGCTCGGAGGCGAAGTTTTCTGAGATATCTGTTTTTTTTCCAGCCGTTATTTGTGCTGTCATTTTGGTTTCACAGACCACTCATCTATTGGCCGCTTATAAATTAAAGCATGAAACTGAGATACGCAGGAGGAGGAGGGGGATAGGTTCGTTTTTTATGACCCGAGCTCCAGGGAGAGACCCATAACGCCTTCTCGAGGATATCAAGGTAAGCCGTGCAGCTCCATCCACGGGGGCGAGATCGATCAACCCGATGACCCTGGTTCCGTTATTTCCCCTCCCGGGGATAGAACGTTATATCGATATCCGCACATTTCGCGATCTCCTCGAAATCCCGGTCAGCAGTGATGATGGCGCCGGCGCGGTGGGCGATTGCAGTGCCCGCGATGAGGACATCAAATGCATTCACCTGGATCCCGAGGCCGGATAGTTTCGCCGTGATGTCGCTTGCGATCTCCGCCGAGGGGGTATCAACCCCCAGGATATCGACCGTGCCAAAGAAGTGCTGGAAGAATCTCTCCTCCTGTTTTGACCGGAGCCGTTTGATCCCGGACATGATTTCATAGTACGTGATCACCGTTACGGCCGCTTTCTCCCCCTCTGGAAGGTAGGATTGGAGTTCCCGGTCCCGGAAGTAGTCGATGAGGAAGGAGGTGTCGAGGACAATCATACCCTTGGCCTACCCGATGCCCTCAGCCCCTTCGTGAACTCCCGGAGGGAATCGAGGATCTCCGAGTCCTTCAGGACACCCGCGAACCTGCGGATATCGCCGGTCTTCTCCTCGATGAGGCGGTCGATGACGTCGCTGAAGCTGTCATCCTCCTCCTTCAGCTTCTGGAGCGCCTGGTGGGTCTCGTCGCGGATGGTGATGGTCTTCATGCACCCATGCATTGGTGCATGAGTAGAAAAAGATTACGCCCGAAATTTCGGCTCAAAAGAGTATGGCTCTTCGCGACTCAACTTCTCAACAGGTGGGAAGGAATGTGTCCGTAAAATTCGAGGTTTATTCCGACGGCACATGGTGGTGCGGCCGTGGTATCGGCGTAGACATATTCACCCAGGGAAAGACCTTCGAAGCTTTACTGGAAAACATTAGGGAGGCGGTGCAGCTCCATTTCGACGATGAACTGTAAAAGGGTGATTGAGAATGCACAGATTCCTCATCGTCATTGAGAAGGCAGGGAAGAATTACTCGGCATATTCCCCCGATCTCCCCGGTTGTGTCGCGACCGGTTCTACCCGTAAGGAAGCGGAAGAAAGGATGAATGAGGCCCTCGAGCTCCATGTGAAGGGACTCGTCAAGGATGGTCTCCCGGTCCCCGAAGGATCATAATTTCATTGGTTAAATTTTGATACTTATGTTTCAATTTTTTTAACCAGGGATAAACAAATGCGATAATCCTGCGGGAGAAAAAAAATCCGATATGTCACAATTTGACTAATTTTCGATATTCCTTTCTCACAATCTCATCAGTCTCCACCATGAGAGCAACCTCATCTCCTGCCAGGATTCCGTCATGAAGGAGTCCAATGATTATCTCGAGCTTCGCCTCAATCCGTTTCAGAGTTTTATCGTTCATTTGCTAGCTCACTCTATGATTTTCGGAGCCTTATTCCATTCGTTCACGCCTTCGAGAGATTACCCATCCACCGTCGCCCCATCCCCACCCAGGGCCTGGGTGACCGGCGAGGCCCCGAAGGTCCCCGCCCGCCGGGGCCCACGCCGGATACCTGATCCCATTCCGAAGGTAGGCATCAGGATCAGTGTACCACAAGCGTCACTGCCAGGAGAAGCAGATAATATGCCATCACGAAAGTCATGATACCGATCACAATGGAGAGGAGCAGAACGACAAAGGCAGTACTTCGGGGAATTTCATGATATTCCACAATACCCCGTTCCATGATGAACAGTCCCCAGATAAACGACAATCCCATGATGAGGGAGACCCACCCCATCGCCGCGATGGGTGTGGCCGCATACAGGACGGCCCGGTACGTTTTTTCGATACTTTTTGGCCCGCTCAGGATCCTCAGGACGGCATGGACAACTAGGCCGAAATAAAGCCAGAACGCAAAGAACCAGTATGGCAAACTGTACCAACAACCATGGATCGAGGGATCTGCTGTTGAAATTCAGCCGCCATCCAACAAGGCAGAAGAGTACCGCAAAGACAGCCCAGACAGCCAGAAAATAGGTGAACGCGGAACGGAGCGGGGCCTGCTTCAAGGATGCAAGCGTAGATCTCGGATGAACCAGCAGGCCGGTGAATTGACCGATGAATCCGGAAAACATTGTTGATCCAATAGTTCCGGTATCAATTAAATAACCCGCATCCGGAAAAGCCGCTCATCATCCATCCCAGGGCCTGGGCCGGCGAGGGTCCCGAAGGCCCCCGCCCCGCCGGGACCCATGGTTGATGATTAGACCCATTCCGAAGGCCGGCTAGGTGATCAGGACCGAACATGACTTGCGATTCGGGGGACAAGGGCGAAGAAATAATGAAGAAGGGGGGAGGTGAACGCCTTTTTCTGCCCCTGAAAATTTAACTATTCAAGCAGTTTCTCAAATCTTATCCGATAATTCTCAATCTCCTGCTGGGTCAGCCGCTCAATTTTATCAAGAAGGACTGCATTGAAGGACTCGGCCGTTTTGATACGTGCTTCTACTTCGGGGCGGACCGGAGCTGCAAGGACATAATATTCCTTGTCAAGCCTTTCCTTCCTGGCAGATTCTAGGTCGGTGCTCTCTATCCCGAAGACGTCAGCGAGGAACCAGCTCGCAACCGTATGATTCTCGCACTTGATGCCGCACGCAAAGAAGAGTGCCATGACGGAGTGATACATGCTATAATACGCCATCTCGGTGGACTCTTCGAATTTATCGATGGAAAGCAGGTATTTTGCGGATTCAAGACGGCTTGCAGACTTCTTCAGGTAGACATCCCGTATCTCGGGACTCGGCGCTATGAGCTGCAATGCCTTCTTCTTACTGAGCCTTCTCAAAAAATTCCGTCTTGTCAAAATACACCTCGAATCCTTTGATAATTACATGGTCCTTCGTGATCTCACGGATGAGGGGGCTGTTCCGATCGAACGGGCCGATCTTCACGCTCAAAGCCGAATGTAAGTTTTCAACCCGTTTTTTCACGTTATTATCCATTGTCTCGATGAAGATATCGATATCGCTGTCGCTTTTTATAAGTCCCTTCGCATAGCTCCCAAAGAGGAGAGAGAAAGTGATATCCGGTATCTCCTGGATATTTCGGAATATCCCGCGGAGAACGGGATACCGGGAGAGGATCCGGGACTGCCTGTGGATCTCGGCCATCATGACTGCATTTCTCCCCTCAATTGTTCTCTTCAGGAAAAACACCTTGTTTTTGCCTTTCATCCGGAAATCTACGATATTATCCTGCCTGAGATCCATGAGTTTTCGCCCGATGGTGATGTGATTGGCATTCAGGAGATCGGCGAGGGCCCGGGCATGGAGGTCTTCTCCCGTAAGGAGGATGATAATTTCGTTGGTTAGATTTTGATTCACATGTTTCATTATTTAACCAATGATATATGAATGTAATCCTGATGCGGGGCAGAAATAGCGCGAGGATCACCCGCATCCCGTCCCCCGTCCTCCCACCCCGCCCAGGGCCTGGGCCGGCGATGCCCCGAAGGCCCCCGCCACCGCCCGGGGCCCACGCCACCGCCCGGGGCCCACGCCGGATACCTGATCCCGTTCCGAAGGCCGGCCAGGTGATTGGGACCGAACACGATTGGTGAACTGGGACTAGGCAAAGAGCTATAATGAATGGGGGGCGGATCCTCCGCATCCCGTCCTCGGTTGCCCCACCCTCCAAAGGGTTGGGCCGGCGAGACGGAGCGGAGGCCTGCCACCCCGTCGAACATCGATGGCCAATAAGTGACGCAGAAGCTAAATTCTTTCAATATCATAGCTCAAGAAAATCAGAGCATCGTACTTAGTTTGTTTTCGATTTATAATTAGAAAAATACATTAAAGGTCAAAGAATTATTATATTCATGGATTCTTGGGAAATACGGCGAGATTTATTCCCCCAAGAACAACATGCGATTAGGGAATACATACGGGATGGTGAATACCTAAATGCCTTTTTAAGGGGCCATTTAACAATTTCATCGGATCAAATACTTATTGTTCACGATCTTATTGTACAATTAGATAATGCAATTTCGAAATCCCATATTCAAAGAAGTTGTCATCTTTACCGAGGAATCAGTGGTGATTATGCCGAAGATTTATTTTATTGGATAACCACTGGGAGAAGGAAAGAAATTGACGATAGAGCATACGCTTCATTTACGTCAGATCCAATTATTGCAATGAATTTTGCGACAGCTTATGGAAATCTCGGAATAATATTCACGGTTAAATGCGAGCGGGGGGAATGCGCCTTAGAAATTGGTGGACGCGAATCCGAAATAATATTTCCCCGTAACCTTCAATGGAATATTATTACCTATACGAGAACATCATATGGTGGCCGTTCCATTATATTTATTAGTTTGGAAAAGAAATATTAGAGCACAAGATTATGACAATCAATAAACGCTTCCTTTGGGCAAAAGACGATTTCACCCTTCGGGAAACCGACTTCGAGCCCACTGAAGAGCAAATCAGGCGTGGCAAAAAGATACTTGAAGAGGCAATTGACGAATGTATTCCGAAGAAGAAGAAAATACGAATTTAATTATTTTAAGAAAGCCCAAAATTTGGGATTATAATCGGGAAAATTTAGATGCGGATGTATCCTTCCGCCTTCAGTAACTGATATATCGTCCCTAGCAGGTTATGGGAGTTTTCCTGAATTGCTTATGGTCGTCAACGGCCATATCTTGCCACCTTCCCTTGACGGACATAGTGCTTAATAATACGCATCCCATCCGCCGTCGCCCCACCCCGCCCCAGGGCCTGGGCCGGCGATCAGGCCGAAGGCCGGCCAGCCGATTGGTGGGCCGAACACAACTCCAGATCCAGGGACGGGATTCAGGCATAACGAAGAACGGGGGGCGGATCCTCCGCATCCCCTCCCCCGTCGCCCCGCCCCAGGGCCTGGGCCGGCGAAGCCCCGAAGGCCCCCCTTCCTCCCGCCGGCAACTGTGGGGCTGATGAATCCGGGCCGAAGGCCAGTCACGCGATCAGGGGCCAAACACAATTTGTGATCCCAGGACAGGGCTCAGAAATAACGAATAAAGAGGGTGGATCATCCGCATCCCATCCACCACCGGGTGCCCCACCCCGCCCCAGGGCCTGGGCCGGTGAGGCCCCGAAGGCCCCCGCCGGGGCCCACGCCGGATACGTGATCCGGGCCGAAGGCCGACCATCCCGATCCCGGACCGAGCACAAGTCATGGCGAGGGGGGGAGTCGATCCCCCACACCTCATGCCCAACTCCGGTGAAGAAGGGGGCATGCGGACGCAGTTGATGTACCCAGGATGAGGGCCTAGGTGATCTGCATCTTTTGATTAAATCGATGAACTCCATCCAAGGACCGGCCGGAAGGGATTTTCTCTGGTATTGCATACAGTTCTCCCGGGAATCGTATGCCCAGGGATAAGGTCAAAGAGGGATCCTACCGGCTGGGGGCACTGCTCCAGATATATATCGGTCCCAAGATGTTCCAGGCTCTCGAGGGGACGATGAGGACTCTCCCTGAACCGGATGCCCGGATATCGAACGAGGCCAGGCAGATCCTGGAGAAGGCTCTCCCGGTCTTCGGGATGAAAGCCCGGCTCCCCCCCATCACCACCGAACCCGCGACTCACGATACGCTGCAGCAGGAGCCGCTCAAGATCATCACGAGCCTGATCCCGAAGGTCGAGCCCGGGTTAGAGGATATCCAGGGCCCGGGGCCCGCCATTCATGCCTATCGTTTCAGCTGGAATGCCGTGTACCACCTGCAGCTCAGGAAATATGCCCCTCACCATGAAAGCGACATCCAGAGGAGCCGGAAGGTCCTCGTCGAACAGGGTGCCCTGCTCGGCCTCGGGGAAACCCAGGTCCAGGAATTCGTTGCCGACCCGAAGGGCAGGTGGGGATCCACCTTCGATCTCGTCATGGCCGAGCAGAAGAGGTCCTTCATGGAAAAGTTAGAACCAAGGGAACCGAAGTACCCGCTCCCGGGCGAGGCGGCTGACGACCTGATCCGGCGGTGGCTGGCGGGAATGTAAAGAGCAGGATCGAGGATGGGAAAGCACCTTTAGCCTTCTCCGGGTCACTCCTCCTTCGCCTTCGCGATGGCGAGGGGGGTGGAGTCGATCCCCCACACCTCATGCCCCTCGCCCGGCGATGCAGGGGGCATGCGGGGAGCGGATGCGGACAGGACGGAGGCCGGTGATCTCTCCTCTCCTTACTAACCCGATGAATTCCTTATGTGGCCGGCGATGTCCCAGGGAGGGGGCAGCCTGACCCGGAAAAAGCTATTTAAGCATTTTCCTGAACCTTGCCCGATAGTTCTCGATCTCCTCCTTCGTCATTCGTTCAATTTTATCGAGAAGGACAGCATTGAAGGTCTCGGCAGTTTTAATAAGTGCCTCCACATCAGGGCTGACCGGAGCGGCAGGGACGTAATATTCCTTATCAAGCCTCTCCTTCCTTGCGGCTTCGAGGGCAATGTTATCGATTCCAAAGACGTCAATAAGCAACCAGCTCGCAGCAGTATGGTTTTCGCACTTGATACCACAGGCAAAGAAGAGCGCCATGACGGAGTGGTACATGCTGTAATACGCCATCTCGGTGGATTCTTCGAATTTTTCGATGGAAAGAAGGTGTCTCGCCGATTCAAGACGACTGGCAGACTTCTTCAGGTAGACATCCCGGATATCCTGGCTCGGGGCTATGAGCTGGAGTGCCTCTTTTCTACTGAGCCTTCTCAAGAAATCCCGTCTTGTCAAAATACGCCTCGAATCCCTTGATGATCACATGATCCTTCATAATTTCCCGAATGAGGGGGCTGTTCCGATCGAAGGGGCCGATCTTCACGCTCAGAGCCGAGTGAAATGTTTCAACCCGTTTCTTCAGGTTATTATCCATCGTCTCGATGAAGATGTCGATATCGCTCCCGCTTTTCGCGAGCCCCTTCGCATAGCTCCCGAAGAGGATGGAGAGGGTGATATCCGGCATCCTCTGGATATTCCGGAATATCCCCCGGAGAACGGGATACAGGGCAAGGATCAGGGACTGCCTGTAAATCTCGGCCATCATGGCGGCATTTCTCCCTTCCATCGTTCTTTTCAGGAAAAACACCTTGTTTTTGCCATTTCGACGGAAATCAACGATATTGCCCTTCCTGAGATCCATGAGTTTTCGTCCGATGGTGATGTGGTTGGCCTTCAGCTGATCAGCGAGTGCCCTCGCATGAAGGTCTTCCTTTTCAAGCAGGATGATGATCGCATTGGTTAGATTTTGAACCACATGTTTCAATATATAACCAATGATATAAAAATGTGACCGCTCAGCGAAGGAGAAAGAGCGAGCACCCCAGGCCCCAAGCGGGTGCATCTTGAAGGCCCCCGCCTCGCGGAATAGCTGAAGGAATGGTCAGGTGGTCAGGGGCTGAACACAACGGCTGAGCCGGGGGCCGCCTCCCCCGTCCGCCCACCTACGTCCCAGGGCCTGGGTGGCCGGTGAGGCCCCGAAGGTCCCCGCCGCCGCCGGGGCCCACGCCGGATACCTGATCCCAGGCCGAAGGCCGGGCATGCGATCAGGGGGCCGAACACAACATCATGGCGATGGGGGTGGAGTCGATCCCCCATACCTCACGGGGAATGGGCCTCCCCGTAATGATGTATCAGGTCATGGACAATGATGACAGCGATTCCCACGCCCAGCGAGTTGGCTATGATCATCTGGGGAATTGCCGTCAGCACGATCTCCACCGCCAGGCTGTAGGGCTGAACCAGGAGCAGTGCCAGCCCGCCATGCATCAATTCAATTCCTGCGGCAAAGAGCATCGCCGGAACGACACCCACCAGTTTCTCTTTATTGAGAACGTAGACCGCTCCGCCGAGTACCCCTGCTAGGACTGTTGCCAGTGAGCAGGGGATGCAGGTCACCCCGCCCAGGAAGAAGCGGTGGATGCCCCCGATCAACCCGACTGCCAGGCCGACATACGGACCGACAACGAGCCCGGCCACCATAGGTGCAAGATCCCTGATATTCGCAATGGCGCCGGTACTTTCTGTTGTTCCGATATATGTCCCGAAGATGGAGAATAATCCGAAGATCAGGACGAAACCGATATAATCCACCGTTTTTGCCTTCTTGAAGATCACCCGCTGGATGGTATCGAGTTTGACCACGATCTCCATGAAGACGAAGATAAAGATCTCCGTGCTGGCAAAGAGTGCCAGGTACCCCCCCAGGATGCTCTGAGATCCAGCCGCCGCGGCCATGGAGTCCCCTGTAAACCGTATAGTTCGGGTGCAGCCTTAACGGTGTCTATACTTCCCCGATATCTTCATTGGGTCCCCGTAGCCTTCCCCATGTTCTCGTTATCGAGGACAACCACCGAACATAACTCCTGATCCAAGTACGGGGCCCAGGTATAACGAGTACGGGGGCGGATCCTCCGCATCCCCTCCCCCGTCACCCCGCCCCAGGGCTTGGGCTGGCGAGGCCCCGAAGGCCCCCCGCCCGCCGGGCCCACGCCGGATCCCTGATCCGAGGGCCGAAGGCCGGCGGGTGATCAGGACCGAACGCAACACCATGGCGAGGGGGGTGGAGTCGATCTCCCACCTCATGCCCCTCGCCGGCGAAGAGGGGGGCATGCGAAGGCATCGGATGTACCCAGGACGGAGCCGGGGATCTCTCCCCTTCTTACCAACTCAACGAACTTTTTCTGGGGCCGGCCGAGGTCCCCAGGGGAGCCGTTCCTAGATGATGTTCATTCAATCAATTCGAAAAGACTATGGACTTTTATTTTATGCGAAGGAGATTCGAATTGAATCATATAGGTTCCGGGTTTATAATTTGTAGTATCAAAATTACATGAGAATGTGTTTAAAGTGTCTCCTTTTTGAATTATAACAGAACCTTCTCTCATAAATTTTGGAAAATCATGAGTTCTAGGAGTTCCCACCCATTTAACTGGTATGTGCGCTTCTAAAGAAAATTTTAGTGCTTGTCCATCGAGTAGATTCGTTGTCCCTGTAATTGTGAAAGTATCACCAACCTTCTTATTACCGATATTTTCTATATTTATCGAGGGATTTTCAATAATAAATGAAAGTTTTGTGAAAATATCATCAATATTAGGATTGCTTAATGCCTCGATTACCGCCATAGTAGCTTCTACTCCCTGTTTAGCCGCTGGCCCTTCCAATGAAAATACGATCGTACCCTTCTTTGGATAGTCCGTCATAACGTATGTCTTTAGCGGATCTGGGTATACATCGAATTCTTTGTTTAACATCGGATGCTGAATAATAGCAAAATATTGACCTTCGATCAGTTGTTGACTCAATTCCTTTGTTATTTTATATTCAAATAAAGCATTTTCTTTAATGGGAACTTGGTCTATTAGATGAAATCTTTCTCCAAATATCCAGATTTGAATAAGAGAGACATGACCTTCGGCAGTTCCCCGAATATAGAACGGATCTCCTCTAGTAATAATATTTTGCGATGCCGATGCAGTAACGAAAGGTTCTTTTAAGACTATCGACGCAGTTGCATAGACCCTATTTTCAAGATTATTTCTTGTGAATGGTCCATCAGATGCATAGATGGTGTAAATACCCACCCCGATTAGGGAGGCAATTTCTGAGGAATCCCATCTATAATTCCAGGTATTTTGATTATTCACCAAAATTTCAAGAAAGGTATTCGCATCATTATCTATCGTCTCAATAGAAATTTGGTCAATTTTTCTATTATTTAGTTTAGGATCTGAAAACGCAATGGACAGATATACTTTAGGTCCAGCAGTAGATGTTCCGGTAAATTGTATTATATCACCGAGATAGTATGTTCCGGTACCCTGATATGTTATTGTCATTGCCCCTTTTTCCACAGCAAATGTTAATTTGTCGGAAACGCTTTTTTGAGCATCATAAACGTGAATTGTATACTCTCCAGGTTGAATTGAATACCCAGAAGACCACTCATATTTCCAAGTGTTTAATGCGGATACTTCTGGTGATGCGATCTCAATTCCACTCGAATATCGTCCAGGGCCAAATAGAATCAAATGGACATTTTCTCCATTATTGAAACAGGTTCCTGAAAAGAATATTGAATTACCTAATAGAATTGATTCTTTATTGGTCGTAATGGTCACGTTTGCCTCTTTTGGTGCAATACTACTTAAGAAAATATAATCCGCAAGGTTTTGATCAGTGAATTCCTTATCCCCGAAACGTAAAATTTCCAGTAATTTTTTATCATCAGAGAATTTAGAGAAATTGCTATCAAATTCTTCGATCTCGACCTTTGATGCTAATAAACGAAATTCTTGATTATATTTTTCCGCCCATATCATAAAATCGTCATGAGAATCCGCCATTTCACGATCCAATCGACTATAAGCTTGAACGGCAATTAATAATCGATTTTGAGTTTTAATACTGTTAATAAATTCGCTTGAAATAAGATTGAGAATCGACCATTTTAATAGTAATTCTTCCTCCACATGTAAGCCTTTTACGAGGTTTCCAAGACTTAGCATAAAATTTAATGAATTAATAAACTGCTTTATTCGTCTTGGATTGTTTTCAGAACCTATAATGACGAGACTGATATATTTTTGAAGCGGGTCATCAACAATGAGTTCTTTCTCGATATATTCTCTAATATCTTGTTCTCGAATTTCTGGAAGATCAAATTGTAATTGAATCATTTTTTTAATATAATCATGTCCTGAAAATCCTTGTGATTTCATCGCATTTATTATAAGATTAACATCCATTCCCAGAATGAAGATGCATCCTTTTTGGTCAAAAAATAGATTTATTGACTCTAAAACATTCGCAATTACGGCAGGAGAACATCGATCCAAATCATCAATAAATATTACGAGTATTCCTTTAGAATCGTCATATTTTCCATTAGTTTCCCTAATTACATATCTTTCAAGAATCAATTTTAAGTAATCTTGAAATTTATCGTAGAAAGATAAATAATTTACATAATCGGGAGTATTTTGCCATTTTGTCAAATCCGGGCCCATACCAAGAGTTAATAATTGTACCAAATCAGTAATTATTTGAGATAGATTTTTTCGCTCCCAAAATTTTTTCAAATTGCTTTTAAATCCATTCTCTCTTTCAAACTCGTTGTATATTTCTATGATTAGGGCTGCCAGTAATGAATCTCTATCACGATATTTCCATGCGTTAAACCATACTGATCGAACTTTTCGATAACCAGCCGTCTTCGATTTAGTATTTAGTCTATTTTTTAGAGTTCGCATCAATGAGGTTTTTCCAGATCCCCACTTTCCATTAATCGCAACGCAAAAAGGAGTCGTATTTTTTGGATTTAAGATAATATTTGAGATAGTTTCGGTGTATGCATCGAAATTAAATTTTTCTGCATCTTCAATTGCTGAATCACAATAAATTTTTGAAAATTTAGGATTGTAATCCGATGTCATTAGAATTCAAATATAACCTTGCCTTATAAGAATTTTGTCTTGAAAGGTTCTATAAAGAATTTGGCGGCTTGCTATCCTTTGGAGCCTCTGCTAAAACTCGTAGATAATCATTTATTGCTCCATTCCGATTGATGTTAGAATGAATTACAATTTGAAAGAGATTATATTGAGAATCTTATTTGTGATAATTTTTGGGGGTTGGGTAGCTTTAATCAATTTAGTTATCACAATGAAGTTTATTCTCATACTTCTTGCAATTATCGCGGTGACATTTTTTAAAACAGATATGATAATTTCATTTCTTGAATTCTTATTTGGTAGATTCGGATCACGACGAAGATATTAGTATTTATTTCGCCTGTGTCCGTCTGGCTTGCTTGGATCAGGGGTTTCCATCCGCCCCAGGCCTGGGCTGACGATGTGGGTCAAAGGGCCCCCTACCCCGCCGGGGCCCACGCCGGATACATGATCCCGGACCGAAGGCCGGCGAAGTGATCAGAATTTATCTTCTGGAATCCCCAACATTTTGGCGTTTCCAATATTCTCCAGTCCCTAGAATCGGTGATCCTCGTTTATCCCTCTTCAAAAACACAGGAGCCTGGCTTTTTTCAACCTTTATCTGGAGAACTGTTTTTCGATGAATAGTCCAGAATGAAGGCCGTATCTTATAGATTTTTCCAATGTAAGCATGGATCATTCGGTCTAAAATCTGAAGATAGTAGTCTTTCGGATCTCGTTTAAGAATGAAAGGACGGATATCATTTTCAATTCCAATTACTGGATGTTCATGACCGTTCCAATCATCGCTTACTCCGACAAGAACTTCTCCACCATCTGAATTTAACAATGCAACGACCGATTTCATGACACGATATTTTATTTCATTAAAAAAGAGACCATGTTCAAGATCGTCAAGGTTATCGACGGTCCCGCCAGTAAGGCTTGCTTTGAACTCAACGGTATGCGATTCATGCCTTCGGATCAGGGATTCGATTCGATGGGATTCTTCCATCGGGTAATCGGATGGAGGGATAATATCCTTGCTTAAACATATTCCATCAATTTGTTTGTCTTTGTCAATCCCATGAATTTCATCATCTTTCATTTGAGAAAGAATTTTTCCTAAAAATATTCCAAACTCTGGCAGAGCTTCATCGCGCACAAATCTCTGGCTATGACAGTGAAGTACCGAAAGGCCTCGAGCCTGTTTAAGGACAGGCCAATTTATCAGATTGCGATACTCCTGTTGAGCAGTTAAATCAACAACATTCGATATGTTGTTTGTCTGGATATAATCAAGAAGAATTCTTGTCAATGTGTCATTTCTTACCCAAATCTCTTGAAATTCTGTCAGATCCTCAAGAGGGCATTCGTATAATTGAATATTTTCAACCGGAGTAATCAGCCCGTATAACCCAGAAATAATGAGCATATGCTGAGATGATTTTGTTAAAGTAGAAATGCCGCCAAATTTATTGAAATTCTCAAAGAATCTTCCACTATAGAGGTTCATGGCGGGTAAATACTGCCCCCTTTGATCACCGTAGAATTCCGGTCCTTCGACCAAGGCCTGATTGTTCGGATGCTGTGAAAGGGGTAGCCCGTTGTAAGAAATCCTGCCACTCTGAATTAGTTTCAATGACGTTCTTCGAGCATTCTTCAGCAAGTCCGGTTTTGATAGTCGCTTAAATATTGAATAATCTTGGTAATACTCTAGGCTGCGAGGAGAACTGAAATCTTTTGTCCCAGAACATATTGATATAAGCACAGTTTTCCCCGTCGGTGAATAGTCAATAATCGCCATATGAACCGTTCTTTATAGGAGGGCATTATTAAATCTTGTTAAAAAAAGGTGAAAACCTACCAGAAAAAGAGAAAATCATTCAGTTGAACCGATTCCTAGGGTGATACTTCGTCAGAGGCGACATCTTTCGACTTTTGAAGTTTTATTTGAAGGTCCGACGGAAGGGTGACATAATAAATTTCAATATTGTTAGGTATTCTTCCCTTTTCCTTCTCTTTGTTACACGATTCGGCCATATCTGGTTCTGTGAAGATCAATAGTTTCCTTACTTCAGCTGGAAGGAGGAGAAGAAAATACATATCTGCACGGATTTTTTGCATCTTACCAACACCCAGTTTCCCCCGTGCGGTCTTTGCACTGCTAGTTGAGATGTTGGCTGCTATCATTTCATTGTCGCTGACTGCATCGAATTTGAAGACACCTTTCGAGGAAAGGGGGAGATTTCTCTGCTCAAACTTTTGGCCAAATTGTAGTGGCATCCAATTTGTGCGAATCCAATTTTCAGCTTCACGTTGGGCAGTGGTGTCGGCCATTGAATTATACCATATCACCTCTTACTAATAATCATATTTCAACGTTTTTCGGTAAAGACTCGGGCAATATCCCCCGTCCCCCACCCCGTCCCAGGGCCTGGTCTGGCGAAGGCCCCGAAGGCCCCCGCCCCGCCGCTGGGACCCACGCCGGATACTCGATCCAATTCCGAAGGGCGGCTAGCGGATTAGGGACCGAACGTAGCTTGCGATCCAAGGCAGGGCGAAAAACCGGCGAAGCGAGGGGGTGAACGGGGGAAGGATTTCTAAATTCTATTCTTGATGCTCTTTCATTTTTTGAGGGGACGTCTCATCCGACGCATCCTTTCTTGAATCTTGGAGTTTTGTGCGTAGATCTAGAGGAAGAGGTGCGGGAATAATTTCAATATTTTTAGGTATCCGTCCCCTCTCTTTTTCACTATTACACAATTCAGCCATATCAGGCTCTGTGAAGATCAATAATTTCCTCTTTTCATCTGGAAGGAGAAGAAGGTAATAAATGTCGGCAATGATTTTTT
>Ga0315289_10003727_pt1 | contig 22996 bp, 17 predicted proteins | sample YL17G11_40_MG_FD_203452 | JGI IMG/M metagenome (GOLD analysis project Ga0315289, IMG submission 203452) | Sediment microbial communities from Yellowstone Lake, YNP, Wyoming, USA - YL17G11_40 | ecosystem: Environmental > Aquatic > Freshwater > Lake > Sediment | place: USA: Wyoming | collected... | reverse complement strand
GTTAAGGGTTTCAGGTAGAAATTTTGCTACTTGAAAATCATACACACGAAAAGTTTATTTTTTAGAACCTAATAACTCAGGTAATTTCTTTAACGTCTTCGGTATAGTCCAAGTCTTATGGACAGGTATGGTGGAGATGAGGGGATTTATACTACCATACCTGACTTAATTGAACTTGCACAGATTATTAGTTAATACGAAATGTGCAAATCCAACCAGTTATGCTTTCACTTTTTCTTTTACCTCATTAAGATGTTCATATTAGAGATTTACTCTATTTAAACGTTGCGACCGAAGGGGGTAATGTGACTTTAGCTCTTGTGTAAACACGCTGTTAGGCGATGTTGTGTCAGCTTGAATTCGCAATTTTTAAGTCCATAGAATCCATTTTCCTCATCTAAATCCCTTTTTTCTATGAGGTAGAAGTTCTCCAAACGTCTCCGGGTATCTTCTTTTTAATTTATCTAATTTCTTTTTGATCGTTTTAACAATAGTTTTGTCCTTTTGCTCTATAATGATTAAGAACAAAAGCGATCTAGCCTGCTCTTCTACACTCAGATTGTGAGCCTTAGATAATGCTTCTAAAAAATTGTTAATCATTTTCTGAATTTCATCCGGAGTCAAAAGTCTTTGAATAGCCCAAAATAGCGATAACATCATATAAAGACTATCTTTGGAGAGCTGACTTGAAAGATCATTAAATAAAGATTTTGCCTCTTTGGACAAAAATACGCTTCCGAACGCAAGGTCGGAGAGGCTCATTATGAGGAAATCTGCAAATATTCTCGGAATCTTCACTTCGCTTTTTTCTATAACCTTTAGAAACTTTTCTCTTATCGCTGGCGCAAAGCTTGATGCTTTTTCTATTCCAGTATATTTCGTTTTAGTGGGTGAATTCCATCCCGCTTGTAGTAATCTTCCCGCCAAAAATTTGCTAATATACGTGAACAGATCTTCTTCCTCAACTGCAAAAATTTTCTCTATAATTATATCACTAATCTCTCTCTTTAATCCAATATAGAAAAATGCAACATCTCCCCAGATGTCCTTAAAATAAATTTGTGTGATAAAATTATTCAGATTTTCAAATTCGGCTTGTTTGTTGAAAATGTAAACAGCAGCAAAATAATCTAAAAAAGAACGATGTCGAAATACCACCGTTTTTCCAATATCAAGGATTCCTGCCCGTTCTATTTCCTTAATAAAATCTTTTAATTTTTCTTTATCCCAACCGTATCTGCTGGCATAATTATTAAAAAACTCTTCGAATTCTTTTTGAGGAATCTCTAACCTCTCCTTCTCTAAAAATTCCTTGAAAGCAAGTTCAGCAAGAAAGCTCTTTTTAACAAAATATTCAAATAGCACTTCAATACCTTTCTCTCTATCCCATCTTCCAAGCATCAAGTCATAAAACCTGTCGTAAAGTTCGGTTACTGAAGCAGGGATTTCCTTCTTATCTTCGACTAACTCTATGAGCAATATCAAAGATAGTGGAATCATTGGAATTTGAAATCTCACTTTTTCTAATCCATCTTTAAGTGAATCTAATACTGTTTTACTGCTAATCAATTTCTCAAAAAGTTCAAGAGCCTGTCCATATTCAAAAGGCAAGAGTTCATATTTTTCAAATCCTGTTGGTGGAGTCTTGATAATGTCAATCTTTCGACTGGTGATGATAAGAGAACAAACTAGTTGTCGAGAAATTTTTTCTGCCTTTTCTATAACTTCCTCTCTTTGACCCGGCAGAATTTCGTCCAAAGCATCAATCATTATTACTTTAACTCTAAAACGGTCCATTATTTCTGGGTTTGCAATATACTTCTTTACGAGCGCTTCGGAATCACCAGTTTCTAAAATTTCTTTCGCTGAGACCAAGATTGGTATTTCTATTGTCTGTTTCTTTGATACTCCGCGAAATATGAGAGCAGATGCTTCCGCTTCCCTTAGCATATCAATTGTAAGTTTAGCTAAAGCGCCCGATTTACCCACTCCTGGGTCACCTACTAATATTAGTTGTCTGGTTGACGTGAGAATAGATTTCAACTGTGAAAAAGGCATCTTTCGTTCTTTGATAATCAACGCGAGGTCTTCCTCATCAAATTTTATGGGAATATCAATAGTAGCAACCAGAGGCTCCACAAAATAGTTCGACAAATTTATTCTCCTTTTGGAGAGCCAGTGTTTTTTTTCCAATTGTTGTATTTTCTCTTGGAGAAAATCTATAACTCTTCCTTCAAAAAATACCTGAGGATAATGGTCTGTAAAATTGTCAATAAGCCAATCTATGTCCTTAATCTCTATATTTCCATTCAATTCTTTGCCTAACCTTTTGCGAACATGTGCGCCTAACTCGCCAGCTAACACAATGAACACTTTGGAAATTGGTAACTTCTTAAAAATCGGTTTTATTTCCGCAGGATGGGCAAATGCTTGCTGAACTTGGCTCTCTATCCCTTCGATCTTCTTCTCCTCGGCATAAGAAAATGCCTTTTCTACCTGAGTTTTTACTTCATCTACTTTGCCAGCAGTTTTTCCCCGAATATCTCCAGTTTTTACAACAACTCCGATCACATCTATGCTAATTTTGTCTTTCTTTACTATTACAAGATCCTTTCCTAATTCACCCGGTTCGTGAGTTATCTCAATTGTACAATCTGGTACCATTGCCTTGAACAGTTCTTTTAGATGCCTATGTAGTTCTGTTTCTTTAAATGACATCAAAATATTCTTTCTTTCCTCTTTGGAAAGCGCTTTTGCCTGCTGAGTTATCTCACTTTGCTTGGTTATTAATTCATCCCTCATAATATTCACACTCCTTCGGCACAATATCGCTTAACTTGTCCATATCCCAACCAAGTCCAGATATCTTTCCAATTTGAAGGTATAGACGAACCATATTTCTTCTTGCTAAACCAAAAATTCTCTTACTTCTTAGAAATTTTATCATCCTAATACCCTCCTTTTTATTAAAGATTTCTTCTATTTAAATTATCTTCTATTTTTCTTCAAAGTCAAGCATTTGAATAAAAATTTAATGTTGGTATACTATGAAAAAGATTTTGAAAAAGGTGAGCGTGGAAATGCATTGGTTCAAAAATTTAATTGAAAAGCTATCTATTAATTTGAAGTTTAACAAAAAAAACTCTCCTTCTGTAAAAATTACAGATGAAACTAAAATTGTGAATAGGGCTAATGTAGTGAATACGCAAATAGGTCAAATGAATATTCAACAAGGTTTAACTTATACAGAAGCAACTCAGTTAATTGAATATGTAGTAAATCAAAAATTTATTGCTCTTAAAGATGAAGCTGAAGCAGTTTTCAAAGAAAGGAGGAATGAATTTATTAGATTCCTGCTTGCGAAGATTGCAGAGTTGCCAGAAACAGAGATACTAAAGCTAAAAGAACCTGATACTCAGCTAGCATTAATTGAGGCTGCAAACATTAGCGGAAGAAAACAAAATACTGAACTTAGAAATTTGCTTGCCAATCTAGTCGTAGGAAGAATTAGAAATGACAAGTCAGGAAAAGAAGAATTAAAAAATATTGTATACAATGAGGCAATCTCAACAATAAACAAGCTTACGGTTGATCAACTAAAAATAATAACATTATGTTATCTATTACGATATACTTATTATAAAGGAATTGTTTCGTGGGAAAACTTTAATGATTACTTAAACAATTTAATTAAACCTTTTCTTGGATTTAAGAACACCAATGCTGAATTTCAACATATTGAATATGCGGGCTGCGGAAGTACTAGTATAGAAAGCGTGGACCTATTTAACGTTATTAGACTTAATTACGCTATTCTTTTTCTGAACTTAATCCCAAAAGAGAAAATAGAAGCTTTAAATATTCCTGAAGATATTAAAAAAGAGATATTCTTCTTAGGCAACAAGGAAGATCAGTACTTTATGGAGTTTCAGAATGAAGGATATCTTAGAGAATACTTAAAAGAAAAATCTAAAGATGAAGAACTAAACAAACAAATTTGTAATATTTATAATTCTAGTATTAAAAAGGAAGACGAGGTTAGAGAAAAAGTCAGTAAAGAATCTGATATAGGAAAAGAAGTCTTAGGTCTATGGGATAAGACAAACCTTCGACATCTTTCGTTAACTACTGTTGGTATTGTCATAGCTGCTACTTATTTTGAGCAAGTTACTAGCGGAAAGATAGATATTGATATTTGGATAAACTAAATAGTTTTTGTTTTTTGCAGTATTTTAAAATTATGCTGCAGAAGTGCAAAATGCATATAACTTATTCATCTTTGAATTTTTCTATATCTTCCGGCCGAAGAAGTATTGAAAAATTTGCATATTTTTGCATACCAAGTGAAGGAGCGTGAGAAAATCCAACATATTCTAGTTTCTTACCTTTATATTTAATATATTGAATAGCTGGAATCAAATCTGTATCAGAACTCACCAAAATAGCAGTATCGTATAAATCATCTACTGCTCCCACGACTAAATCAACAGCAATTTTAACATCAGTTCCTTTTTCCTTATATACTCCTCCTAAAGGCATAATTCTACCACGTTTAATCTCAAATCCATCTTTTTGAATACTCATGAGAAATTTTTGTTGTCCTCTTACTAATTGCTCGCTTCTATCGCTTCTATCAATATTTCTAAAAACACCCGTATAATATCTTTTCGAAACGCACTCTCTTTCATTTCCAATTAAAAAATCAACTAAAGCTCTATAATTAAACTTAATTCCTTTAGGAAAATCTATTTCTTTATCTTGTAAATAATTATAAAAATTACTACCATCTATATAAATAGCAACTCTCTCTTTTTTGCTCTCTAAAATAGCCATATAAGATATTATAAGATAGTTCAAAATAAAAACTACCCTTGCCGAAGCAGGGGTAGTGTTCATAGTAATGATAGTATAACTATTATATTTTTTTTGTCAAGATATTTTATAGAACCATAAAAGTTTTTTAAAAATTCTTAAAAAAGAAAAGCTTGGTAGAATGAATTTTTTATTGAAGATAACGAAAAAAGATATCATTTCATCTCTGTTTTTATTTAAAAGGATTTATTGATCCTTACAATGAACCTTATTTGAGAAAATACAAAAAGGATTGTCGAGATAAGTAAAAACAGGACTTTCAAGACTTCTCTATGAATATCTTCACTACCTTAGAAACAATATCACCAATTTTTGTAAGATTCTCATTAGACTTACGATAAGATCTCTCCAATGACTCAGCTACCTCAGTGAAAAGAGCTTCGTAACCTAGATCAAGAAGTTGAAATGCTATAAGTTTAAAGAAGCGACCTTCAGGATCTAGATAAGCCTGGTAATCACGAGCTCGGCTGGCGACTCGAACGTATTCCTCCTCAATACTTGATATGTAATCCAATGCTTGTCCAATAGGCCAAGTCAAAAGAGCAGGTTCTAACTTAAAGAATTGATCAATTACTTCCAACTCCTCATCGTACCCTCTCCAATCAATCAGCCAATGCTTATAAACATATTGCTTGAGACACCGGTCACGAGGAATATTCGTGCGTATTGGTCGTAATCGAAAGAAGAAGTACTCAGTAACTTTACTTGGTAATATAGCTGTAATTATTACCTGCTTAACAATGAATTTAATCTGCTGTTCTCCAGTAATCTTAATCCTGAATAATCGAAACCTTTTAAGATACCGCCATAATCGCAGATGCAATGGTTGCTTTATGTTTTTTGTGAGGGGATCTATATTCTCTGCGAGAAAATTCTTTGCGAGAAAATCCTCTAGATCTGCATTAGGGAAACCTTTGCCTATTGATTCTTGAGGCTTGGTTATGGATTCCAAGTCTGCAATTGCCTTTTCTGATAGTCCTGGGGATTGGTCAAGAACCGAATTTAATAAAGTAGTATAATCATTGCTGTTGCGTATTTCAGAAATGGTATTCAAGCGAAATTGAGTCAAAAGACTATCCAGAACTATTAGATGATTGTCATCAAATAGGTAATGCCACTTCCCCGATTTAGACTTATTACGTAAAGCAGGAGGTAATATGCCCACAAACAACAAGTAAGCCACTTGAAGTCTTGATAGTTTACGAGATGCACACTGTTGATAAAACTCTTCATCACTAATGATCATAATATACTCTACCCGTTACCTTAGTTGGTTATAATCTAAATAATCTGCTTTTGCCTCAAAATTAACATATTATACAAATAATGTTGTTTATTTCGCATAGGTTTTTAAATCCTCCCTCTTTAGATATTTTATACAAATATTTAAAACAAAAAAATATTTTACTCCCGCCCATATTTCCATTTTTAATTCAGACTTTTCAATTCTCACTAATGATATTCCCAAGCTTTGCTGTATTCTTTTTTGATTTCTTCTTTATAAAAGCCTTTGTTATAAAAAATAAACCACTCTGGCCTAACTCGCCTAACATTTCCTGCATCATCTATATTTCTATTCTACCAAACTTTTCTTTTTTTCTGAAGCTCTTTTATAAGAGAGTTTCTATAACAAAATAATTTTATTATAACTTACAACTGAATTTTGATAATTTTCACTCCAAAAAACCTGCTTTTGAACCCAGAAAACATATCATTTCTTTTAGCGCAAAGATATAGTTCATGTTTAACGAAAGTTCTGTGCGTATACGCGTTGTTGTATGCAATGCTTGCTGAGATTTTTGTTTTGAGTGAGCATTTATATTTAATATGTTTATATTTTGCTTGCTTCCAAAATAAGTTCTTCAACACGATGAACAAAATCCTTGATATCAAGGAAAAAGTTTGGATATGCACGACGAAGAGTTTTAATTGGACCCACTGACACAAGAACAGGCTCTATTTTTGCTCCATTTGCAGCTTCAGATTCAGCTTTTGAATATTCATCCAGCGCTTGACTAAAATTTTCTCTATTATAAGGTATAATTTGCACTGTACGCTTAAGAGAATTTAAGATTATTAAATGGTATGACCATCCTTTGTTTTTTGTTGGAATCGCCCTCACAGCAACCGAAAAACCTTTCATTTTTTCCAGTACTCCAAGTCTTGATTCGGCATCTACTACAGCCTTTAACGTTTCTTCATAAGATAGATGATTAAATCTTGGAACTAGAGGCGTATGTTCTTTATAAGCGAATGCTGAAGAAACAATGGCGAAAAAGTCAAGCCATTCTTGGTCTCCTTGTCGTGACTTAAGTGCTTGCCCTAGAAAAGTTCCCATCGTTTCAACGGCAGTTGCCCATGTATGCTGCAGTTTAGACCTTATTTGTAATTCTAATCGTAAACCATCATAAGCGGGATTTCTTTTATTTCTGTATTTGTAAATAAGATGAATGCTGCGATAGCCATCCTCACTTCTGGGATTTTCAATATAATTATATTCTTCTATTAACTCGTGGGTTAATCTTTTATTTGTTCGATAATTTTCTGCCAGTTCGTTAGCATCAATTACATTGGATAGAACAGCACGTAACCCTCCAATATCTTGCATAGTAGTTAATTTCATAGCATGATATCGACGAAGTTTGTCAATAATAGTAGGCATACGCTTTAAACGTTGTGCAACAATTGGGTTTTTATATTTATTTATATTCCTTCTCAATGTCGCTTGAAAAGTATTTATAGGGTATGCATGGCAAGCACGCCATCGATTAGCCAATTCAAGAGCAGCTGCAAGCTGGTCTGATTGTCTAATTTTATTTGCAAGAATAGCACCTGCTTTATTAATTTGATTCTTAGATTCTTTTGGTGGTGGTAAGAAAGCCATGGTTAAATCTTCAAGTAATATAATATTATTTTATTTATCATAGCGTGCCCTTTTTTCAAATGGCAAGCATTGTACATAACTCGTTCATAAACGCATTGCGGATATACCCCTGATTTAAGAGGATATCTGAAGTACTTCGTATATAAATCCTTTTGTTTAAAATATTTATACTCTTCCTCCCTTTGCCTAACAATGCAGCATTTCCTAATTTGGTAAATACAACAAAATCCATTCTCTATATTAATTATTGCTAAATCAAAATCTTTGTCAAACTTAACCCAAAAGACTTTTAATTATTTTCTAATCAGTCTTTCAATTATTTCTTTTAATTTCTCTCCTCTGTAAGACAATTTTTGTATAAAGTTGTATCATTGACAGGACAACTTTCAAAATCAGTTATTTTCAAGGATTTTCATTCCCCAAATCTTGAAATGGTCGAATCCTGAAGGGGTAGGTTGCGTAACTAGGAGATAAGTCGTATTCTTATCCCTCCCTTTTTTAATTTGCACTATTCAGGGCGTCTTTCAGGTCTTGAATCTTTGCCGGTGGAAGCGGAGGGTAAACAAGTGGTATATTAACGTTCTTTTCGATAGTCGTTTCAACGTCCTGGTCATCAAAGCGGTAATAGACCTTATATTCCGCGTTTTTAATACTTGAAACGGGTTTAATGTCTTCTAATGGTTTCTCTAAAGTAGTTTCTAAGAGGCACCATTGATTGTTGTAAAATACGCTTATACAGGCATGGCCATAAGTACCAGTCGCCCGATGAGTAATAGGATCATAAAGAGTTATTGTCCCAACGCAAGCATAAACGTCTTTCACTCCGGAAGCTCTTAAAAAAGTTTTTACTGCAAAAGTAAAATCTTCGCAATCCCCTGACACGAAGCCCGTGTCCTTCTTCATTGCAACCGTCCAGATTGGAGGAGCCAGAAGCCCCCTGGTAGTAAGGGTTATTACTCCGTTGCTGAAAGAGATATTATCATCGGTAGTGTATTTTGACCCTTCAACGATGTAGTTGTAGCACTTGGCAATTTTCACAAGGTCGTCCTCGGATTAGCTAAATTAATTACTACAAGTACTCTGACCATTGTACCAGAACAAGAAATCTTCGCTCTTGTTACAGCATTTTCAAGTTGTAACAGATTGATATAACCCGATATTTCTTTTGGTAAGTAAATGGCCAATAATTTAATTTCTTCAATCCTATCTTCTCTTTCCTTGATTTGCTTTTGCAATTTATCTTGATACTCTCCAATAGTTATTTTTGATAACCAATCCATCCCGTTGCAATTAAAGATACTCCTAGCAAACTCAAAAGAGTAATCTTTAATACTTTTGTCATACCTACTCTCCTTTATTCTATTTCATCCCTAAACCTTTAGCTTCACTATTTTTGTTTGAAATAAATTTCAGCAACTCAGCGAAAGAAATTGGTTTACCAATTTTGGTTTTTATATATGCCTCAAAATCAGTTTGCATAATTCTTTGGTAAATCCAAATTTCATCACTTTGGTCGGAGACAGTTTCGCAAAATCTGGTAATTGCTTCATCCTTCCTATCTGTGTCCTCGTATTCTCTTCCTTTTGTTTCGATTATCCAGTTAATATAACCTTCTGCATCTTTTTGGACTGCCACAAAGTCAGGCCAATAAAATCTGATTGCTCCCCTTGAACTCAGGTAATCGATTGAAAACTTTCCTGCAAGCGCTGCAAACTTTTCTATGTCATCACACTTGTCAAGAAATTCTGCAAATCTTTCCTCAAAATCGTTATAAGTTGCTACGAAATTAAAAACTGTTTTCTTGCAGCGCGGATGTTTTCTTCTCCATGTGAAAGGTTCAATTTCAGAAAGTTTCAGACTCTCTCTTTTGAAAACATCTTCTTTTTTTTCTGCTGAAACTTTGCCTGCTTCCTTTGCAAGTAAATCTATAATTGCTTCCTGCACTGAAATGTCGTATAAGTGTTTCTTTAGTCTCTCTTCCTCAATGTCCTTAATCTCTACTTCAAAACACTTTAAAAGGATATAATCTTCCACAATCGGGTACAGGATGTTAAAGTCGCAGGTAAGGCGTGCTCTTTTCATCACTTCCTTTGTGATATGGGAAACCGTCTCTCTTCCTGCAGGCAAAACAGTTAGTTCAATTTCAACCCGGTGTATCTCCGTTTCTGTAATAGGGAATTCCATTCTGAGAAATATCTTTCTTTCTTCATCGAGTTTGTCTGAGGAATAAAGAGAGGGAATGCCCATGGGATTAATACTTTCAATATTTTTATAATTTCGCACATAACTGAAATCAGTTCGGGGGATTTCAATATCGTACTCAAGTCTTGACTTCTCTGGAGCAATTGTCACTGGTAATGGAGGAGGATTCTTTGTAACATTAATTCCAACTCCTTCTTTTTCAAGTTCCTTTACAAAGTCCTCAAACGCCTTAGTTCCCATTACTTCAAGTGTTTGAGTATGATCTGGGCTAATATTTTTCATTAATCTCAAACCTCGCCCCGTTGCCTGCTCAGGAAGTATTTGAGCCTTGGATGTAAATGGCCTGAGACCTAAGATTACTGTGACATTTTGTACATCCCAGCCTTCCCTGAGCATCATATTACTCACGATGATTTTTACTTTATTACTGGGTTCGTCTATCTTTCTAACTAAATCCCTCAGCTTATCCAAGTCTTTTTCAGAAATCCTGATTTCAGTTTCAGTTTTTTCATTAATCGTTGATTCGACATGAATTACTACTACCTCGTCTTCGGGATCTTCAAAGCCCAAATCTTTTCTTTTTCTTATTTCTTCGGTAATTTTATCAGCGTAGTTGTTTTTTTCGGCCATAATAAAAAGGACAGGTTTCCTTCCTACTGGTGAGTAAGTCTTAAAGTGCTCCTTCCATCTTTCAAGTGATGCCGTAATCCAGTCGCCATACTTTTGGACAATATTGTCCGAGGTAATATCTTCAGGGTCAACCTTATCAACTCGGTGGACAATCAAGGGTGATTTTACAATCCTATCTTCAACTGCCTGGGCAAGTGGGTAATCAACAACAATCCAAGGAAAGTATGACCCTGTTTTTTGGAATTTTGGTGTTGCTGAAAAATCAAGCCACAGATTTATTCCATCAGGCAATGCTTTATGGATGCTCATTAGTGTTTTATTCCACTCAAGCTCCTCATCATGAACATGATGAGCTTCATCGTTTATTACCATAAGATTATCAAGTTGTTTTATTTTATCAATTAGGATTACAGGAGACTTAGCCAAGTCTTTTTGAGGTTTCTTTCCGAGTATTCCTTCCACAATATTCTTTGGCGATTCTTCGTTTCTCCTTGACTCGTACAACTGCTGGATATTATTTACAATCAAGTTACCTGAAGGGTTTAAAGGGGAGTCGTCTTTTCTTAAAGTCACTTTTAAGTTAAAATGAACTTTCCATGAAGGAGGAATAAGTGGAAGTCTATAAAAAATATCTTTGCTTTTAAAATCATTTTCCAACCTTTGATAAACAATTATATTCGGGGCTGCTATTAGAAAATTATCAGGGAATCTTTCGCTCTTTTCTCTGAGTCTGTTAAAATACGACCAAACAATTGCCAGGGCCATTGCATAAGTCTTACCTGAACCCGTGGCCATTTTAAACGCATACCTTAATAGATCCTCCTCCGGAAAATCTTGTTCACCCTCTTGTTCAAGTTCTGGGAAATAACGAACTATGCTTCTTCTACCATTTAAATCCTCAATAATTTCGGCAGCCTTTTTGAATAAACCTTTGTTAAAATTTTCTGAATATTCTTCAACTACAGGTTTAAGATCATTAAACTTCTTAACCTCAAAAAGATAAATCAGCGTTTCAATGGCCTCTTTCTGGCAGAACCAGAAATTGAATGGTTCGCCGTTTACCTTATGGTCATTGTAAAACCAGAAGTTTAAAAGTCTCCGAGTGGTTTCGGTCACCCCGGGGTAATCATTATCACGCCAGTTATCAATTTCATCTCTCAGTTTGTTCACGAGAAGCATCTTGCTCGGCCTTCTTTCTTCTACAACCTTGTATGAATTTTCTCCGTCTTTAACAAGGTAAGATGAAGGTCTTTTTGTGGGGTCTCTATCTTCTATATAAGGCAAAGTATTGTCGTACTGCACCCAGGTTTTGGGAGCTTCACTCATCACTTCACCTCTGCCTCAAAAATTTGAGATGTATCAATTCCAAAAATATCAATGACTTTTACAAAAACCTTGTGCTTACCTGCCTTGTCGTACTTGTAAGGGCCTGCTTTTAACTGCAAAGCTCTATCCTTTTTGGTTCTATAAGAAGTCCAGGTGTTATTAAAGGTATCGTTCTGAAAGTCAAAATCAACTGCCCAGTAATCAACCCAATCACTCCACTTTATTATTGTGTCTTTTACTTCCTGAGGGATTAGATCAGTGTGAGGAATGACAAAATCCTTTAATTCCACGGTGACATTTCTCTTGTCCTGCTTTATTCCAACTTTGAAGTGCGCAAGTTCAAAGAATCTTATATCTCCTTTCTTTACTGCTTCACTATCCAAAACTTCCATTGGGATGATTCTGAGTTTTAATTTAATGCCCTCATTTTTTGCAATTTCATCGATTGCATCGTTGAGTCCCATTTCCCACTCCCAGCCTAAAATGTGCAGTTCCTTCTGTTCCACCTGTTTACAATCTTTTATTGCATCAATACACTCCTGGATAGTTACAGGAGAGTCCACTGCACCTACATAAACAAGTGCAGAATCTTTCTTGCCATGAATACGAGAGAAACCAGAGACAGGTTCAGCTCCATAAAGTTTCAAGATAAAGGCAAGATATTCGTATAAAACCTGTTTCTCATCTTTTTTATTAAAAGTTTTTACCTGCCAGAGTTGGCGCTCATACTTACCAAGGTTTAAAATTTCAAAAGGTTTTGCTTTTCCCCCATACTTTGCTTTTCCTTCATCGTCTGTCAAATCTTTTGAATTTTCAATTTCAAGAAGGCGCTTTCGGGTAATATGAATTGCATATCTTGAAAGATCGCACCCTATCCAACGCCTGCCAAGTTTTTCTGCAACCGCTAAAGTTGTGCCAGAGCCACAGAAGAAGTCGGCAACAATATCTCCGGGGTTGGAAGAGGCAAGGATGATACGGTTTAAGAGGGCTTCGGGCTTTTGGGTGTCGAAGGCTATATATTCATAACTCATATTAAAAACGCCAGAAATATCCCAAACATCATCAACAGAGACAACACTGTACCATCCAACTTCATCTTTTCCAGTAGTTTCTTCAATTTTCTCCCCAGTAGATGACTTTGCAGACAATCCAGGAATATAATCTAACCTTCTTTTATGTTTAAGCCGATTAAATGTCCATTTATCAGATTTTGAATACCACAAAATAATATCGTGTTTTCTACCAAACATATTAGGTGATTTTCCTCCCATAAAATAATGCCACACCACCTCATTCCTAAAATTTTCATATCCAAAAATCTCATCCATCATCACCTTCACATAATGCCCCACATGCCAATCAAGATGCACATAAATTGAGCCATTTTCTGCAAGGAGCTCTTTCATTAAAACTAATCTCTCATACATCATCTGAAGGTACGAATCTAAACCTTTGCCCCAGGTATCCCTATACGCTTTTTCTTCCAGAACTGAATGCCCCTTGGTTACTTCCTCTCCTTCTTCACCTATCTCAATGTTAACTTTAAAATCTGCCCCTGTTGCAAATGGAGGGTCAATGTATATTAAATTAACCTTGCCTGCATATTTTTCAAGGAGTGATGACATTATAAGTTTATTGTCGCCCCAGATTAGTTTATTCTTCCATCCCTTTTCAAATGTTTCTCCCTCATCACCTTTCCAGTTATCAAACAAGCCTGAACTTGAAGTCTGCCTCTCAACTTTTGGAGCATTTATTGCTTCAACAGTCTGGAACGGATAAGGTCCCGGCCTTTCCACAGGGTTTAATTTGCCATCTTCATTGTATTTACCGAGCCATACAAGCTCGTTCTTTTTAATGTCAATTCTTGCCATGCCTACCCCTCCTCTAAATCTTTTATTTTAAATTTTATAATCCCATTTTGCGAGCAGTAAAACCTAAAGTCACACTCTTTGCACACCTTATTGGTATCGGGCGAAGTTTTTACTTTAAAATTTTTACCTCTTATACTCTTTACAACAGAATCAAAATAAAGCCCTGTTTCAAGTAAGTTTTCATCTGAGTAATTAAACTGCATAAGTGCATCTTTTCTTTTATCCTCCGATGTCCAGTAAATGTACATCTTCTCAACTGGTTTATTATATCGCTCTTTTAGAATATATGCATAAAGGCATAACTGCTTGAAATATTTATCAAGGATTGACTCTGCATTTGTTTCTGGTTTGGGTTGAGTTTTAAAGTCAAGAACTTCAAACTTTCCGTCTTTTCCTAAAAGGAGGTCAATTTTGCCTGTAATAATATAATCGTCTTTTTCGACAGAAACATCGATTTCAGTTTCACAAATTCTACTCAATAATTCACTATTTTGATTAAAGTAGTTCATAACTTGTTTTAAGGCACTTTCTTTTTGCGTTTGCGCGATAGGCCTGAGTCCTGAAAGAAGCAAAGCCCTGTAGTTTTTTTCATGCCAGATTTCGATATCCGCTGTTGAAGGATTCCTGCCATCAAGAATGTTTTTGTGAAGATCTTCAATTGTAAAATGAACAAGACTTCCAAATAAAATTTGTGCAGAACGAGATGGCTCAAATTTATACTCTCTGTAGAAAAGGTATTGCTGGGGACAAGTTTCATAAACATTGACATGTGAAAGACTAAAAGATTTTTTAGGAACAAATTGGGGTCTTGATTTAAAAGTTTGCGCTTTAAGAGTTTCTTTTTCAATATAAGGATATTGATCAAGGCCTTCCCAGATTGGGGCAAACCAACGTTGTGGTTTCTCGGGAGTAGTTAAAGCGAGTAACTTCTGAGCTCGAGAGAAGGCAACATAGTAATGTCTCATCCTGTCAAACTCAGTCATCTGCCTTTCAGTTTCAAACATACCACGCTTTGAGAAAGGTAGAAGGTCCAGATCAACCTGTTTTTGAACGGCAAATCTTTTATGCAAAGATCCTACTATCACTACAGGGAACTCCAATCCTTTAGATTGATGAAAGGTCATAATCTGGACATACCCTTTGGGAATAGGGTTATCAGGGTCCTCGTACTCGTCAACTCCACCACCAATAAGAAAGTTAAAGTAACTGCCGAACAGGTAATACTTAATGAGGTCTTTATTTTTTGCGGTGACAACAGAAATGCTGTAGTAGTCCTCAAAAACTGAGATAAGTTTTGAAAAAATAGAAAGATTGTGCGCCTTGTTTTCATCATTCAAAAAATCTGAAAAGGGCTTATAGGCAATGAGTCTATAAAAGTAATCAAGAATGGAAAGGTCAAGAGAACCTTTTTCTAAGTTTTCAATTTGTTTTACTTTTCTTCTAAGAAAGTCTTGCAGAGAAGCGGTAATTGAATTTCCTAAAGTTCTTATCGAATCCTCAATGTATTCCTTGTGAGGGTAGTTTTCAAGTTCAGTATTATAGAAACCAAAAATAATTGCATAACAGGCAACCATTAATTTAATTTCATCATTTTCAAAAAACGCTTTTGCTCGAGGGGAAAAGTAAGGGATGTTGTGTTTTTTCAGAGCTTCAATATAGTGACCACTGTGATTAAGTCGGACACTTTTAAGAAGAATGGCCACATCGCTGTAGTCTGAAATTACTTTGTTTTCTTTTAGAAACTTTATAAGGTGTGCAACTCTTTCTGCTTCATCTTGTTCATCTGCTCCCCATATTGAAAAGATGGCTGGATAATCGGGGAATTCACAGCCTGGATCAGGGCTAATTTCTTTTGGAAAACGAAACTTATCCCAGTTAATTGAGCACATAAATTTGTTGTACTTACTTATTATTTCCTTATGAGATCTGTAATTGATTGTTAACTTTACTTGCTTGCAGTTTTCAAAGTGGCCTGGAAACTCCAGGATGTTTCTTACTGTGGCACCCCTGAACCTATACAGCGACTGGTCTTCGTCTCCGACAACGCAAATGTTATTTTCTGGCATTGCAAGGGTAAAGAGAATCTCCTCTTGAATGAAATTTGTATCCTGGTACTCGTCTACCATAAGATATTTTATTGAGCCTTTAATTTTAGGGTATAGTTCTTCAATTTTAAGCAAGCCAAGAAAAACTTTCTGTAAATGCGAAAAATCAATTTTGTTTTCCTCAAACATCCTTTGCTGGTATTTCTCGTAAGAGAAAGCTAACTCCCTTAAAAATTCATTTTCTGAATTTTTTAAAGCAGAAGGATCAATCAGTTCTTCAGTGATTTTATTAAAATAAGGGATGAGCTCTTCCACGGCCTTCCATTTGCTTCCCCACCTGCCAAGATACTTACTGTCTTCTGATTGTGGTACGATGTCATCAATGATTTCATGAACAAAAAGAGTCTGGGTGAGTTCGTCAAGAACGGTGTAACCTTTTTTAAGGGGAGTATAGCGAAGATACTTCATAATAAAATCGTTACAAAGGCTGTGAATTGTGCCGACTTTAAGCAAATGAAGCTGGCCAATGTAGTTTAACTCCCTTGCTAACTGACTCAGTCGGTCTCTCAACTCAAAGGCTGCTTTTTCCGTGAAGGTAGTTAAAACAATTTCTTCAGGCTGTGCTTTGCCTGAAATGAGAAGGTACATAGTCCTTGCTATCATAGTAAGTGTTTTACCAGTGCCAGGGCCAGCGACGATCAAAACAGGATCATCGGTAGATTTTATTGCCTCGAACTGTTCATCGTTTAGAGTTGGAATTATTGCTTTTATTCTTTCGATTGGCAACTCTTCTGTTGGTATCATAACAGCCTTTCCTTTCTAAAACTGAAATAACCAGTTGAAGAAACGATCAAATGGTCATAAAGAACCATTCCGATGGATTTGGCTGCTATCTCAATAATTTTAGTGATGTTTATATCGGGGTTTGAGGATTGTAATTTTCCATTTGGGTGATTGTGAGCAAGAATCATTCTGTAAGCTTTTACTTTTAGGCTCTTCTCTATAGTTGCTCTTGGGTAAACTGTAGTTCTACCAATAGTACTGGAGACATAGAATTCTTTTGCAAGGAAATGAACATCGTTTAAAATGTTTAACTTTGCTATACTTTTTATTTTAACCTTTCCTTTTTTCTTTTCTCCCACTTTCCCATCCTGGTAAATTAATTATATACTTCTGATGTTTAAAAAGCAATTATTTTTGAAAAATACTTTACCGAATTTGAGATATGATGGTATGCGGGTTAAGTAGTGCAAATGGACTTTGCAAAAAAAACGAGACACTTTTTTCAATAATTAGCTTCATCAAATAGTTTTTAGATCTTATAAGTAACTCTTAGAATATTATTGTCTTTACTCCTGATCTCCAGAAACGCCACTACATTGAACAAGTCGTGGCTTTAAGCAATAAATATATATAACTTTGAGAAGAATATGAGTATTCTAGAGCATTTCTATCTTTTATAGCCTAATAACTCTGATAATTCCTTGAACATTTTGTGCAATAGGCGTAATGATGGAGTGGATGGGTGAAAATTTCAGGTATTGGCAAATTTAAGGTGACACTCTACCATATAAATTCTTATAAGCAATATGTTCATATTACTTATCAAAAAAAGTTCCCATAAAGCCTTTATAAAACCTTGCTTCTTTTAAAGGTAAATTATTAAAATATAAATGTACCCTATTGTAAAGTATATTATGCTTCTGTCTTAATTTCCTTTAACCTCTTTTTTAACCTTACTTGTTTCTACTTTTAACTTTCCAACGCTTTTGCTTTCGTTTCCTCTTTTTTCTTCCGTAAATTCAAGGGTTCTTTTTTCCCATTCCCATTCAAGCATTCTAATATTTTTATCAATTATGTATTTTGCAACTTCAAGCCTTCTTTTACCATCACTGCTTTTAAATTGAATTACTAATTCCTGTATTGCTCTTAAATTCAAAGTTTTTAAGGCTTCAAGAGAGGTTAGAAATATTTCTTCTTGTGTTTCTCTTATTTTTTCCCTGATCTTAGGTTCTTCTAACCATTTATAAATTGTAGTTCTTGAAATTCCTAATTCTTTGCTCGCTTCACTTATATTATTTCCATGTGCTATGCTTAAAATAAGCCCTTGTCTTCCAACAGTCAAATATTCTTCGGATATCATTTTTGAAAGCATATTAATTTTCTGCCATATTTCACCTTCTTTCTTTTCTGTTAAATTCTGTTCAGTATTGTTAATTTCTAATTTAACCTCTTTTAAGTCCTGGAGTTCTTCAAGTTCTATTTCTTCTTTCATAACCTCATCCATTTTTTCAAGTATTTCAAGTGCCTCATCAAGGCTTTCAATATTCTTACTTTCATTTTCCATGATCTCACCTCTTCATTTTCGTTTCAAGTCGACGGGGAGGCCTCTGTAATCGAAAAGTGGGTGCTTACAGGTATAATTTTTTCCCTCTCATCCAAAACGCCTCTATTTTAAGCGCCTTTAATCAAACCTAAAGCAAAACTAAAACCCCTTTTATACATCTCATAGAAAAAAACGGTTTTTAATATTTCCTTAGGTTCAAGCCTCTCTGCTTCTGCTCTCCTATAAAGTAAATTCACCTTCTCATAGTCAAAAAGCTCTAATGCTTTTGCCCTGCTTAGCTTGAAAATATCAATTTCTGAAAGCTTCACAGTTTCGCTCATAAGAGTCTCTATATTCAAGTTTTCATTTACCTCATATTTACAGGCTAATCCTATACCTCTATATTTTTTCTGCAATACATCAATCAAGCAGAAGAAGTTTAAAAGCCTGTTTGCCCTTGTGATATTCTTCAAGTTCAAAGCCCGTGATAGGGTTCTTACGCTTAAAAAATGCTCTTGATTATCAAGCTCGCTTAGCTTGCTCAAACTCGCAGTTAAGAAAAAGGTTCTCTGCAAATATTCATTTTCAAACCGCCTCAAGGCCCGGATTATTTGAAATTCTCTTTTATCGCCTAAAAAAAGAGTTTCTAAGAAGTAAGCAAAAGCAATTCTGAAAAGTCCCCGTTCTTTTTTCGGTATTCTGTAATACTCTAAAAGCAGATCTATCAGTGAATAGCTTTTATTATTGTGAAAGTCTTTATACAAGAATCTTCCATTTTCGTTTTGAAATACTGAAGCGCTTGGCCTTTTCTCTGAGTGAAGAATGCAAAGCATGCTCTTTTTAGGCTCAGCATCGAAAGCAATTTTAAAGGCAAATCTTATGAATTTCTCATCTTTTTCATAATCATTAAAGTGCAAGGTTCCAAAAATCCTTTTGTGCCCCCTGCTCTCTTTCTTAAAGACTTCTGTATTAAAATACTCTTCTTTTAAAACATTAAAGACTTCTGTATTTAAATACTCCTCTCTTTTATTGAAGACTTCTGTATACAGAGGATTTGTATTTTTAGCACCTAAAGTAAGATTTGAATTATTGCTTTGAGTGTTTTTTTGATTTTCTAAAACTTGCACTTGCTTAAAAAAGTCTCTAAACTCAGAAGCGTTCTTTATTTCCGTATGATTTTCATTTATTTCGTAATTTTCGCCCAAAAAATTGCTCAAGTGATTTTTTGCATGGACTTCAAATCCATATTCTCTTTTAAAGTCGTAGTTTTGGTTTATTCCTAAATCATTCTTTAAATAAGAATGAAAGCCTCTAGGGGTATTGCAGGACAGGGTGCTAAAAGTTTCCGAATCGAAATTGAAAAACTTCCTAAAAGCTTCCGGATCATCAATATCTAAGCAAATCAAGTTTGAAGCTTCAAGATTAATCGCTATGTTATAGTTTGAGTTTTGCTCTAAGCACTTCAAGATCCTTTTAATGTATTGCTCTCTGTTACTTATAGAGTTCCAGCCCTTAATTCCTTTTTTCCCTTCTGCTAATGTGCAGATAATTCCTAACTCAAAAAGTTGTCCGATAATTTCTGATTTTGAATTCAATAAAACCTGTAGTTTTGTGGTCATTCTTGCAGTAGCCTTTTCTTTTTACCTTTTGTTGTCATCACGTCGATCTTCACCTTTTTGATTTTGGGACTTGCTCTTCTTCTGAAGATAAAAAAGTGATTTCAGGAGCTCTGGGTTTTCACGTTCAAGCCTGTGTAGTATCTCTAAAACGAATTTATTTAATTCATTACGCACTTCTTCTTTTGGATCCATCATTTTGTTTCTTCTCATCTTTGTTTCTTCTCGTCTATTAAGTTAGTTGTTTAACTTTTGCTATGTCTCTCTACCACTTAAGTTACAATAGTTTCTTTTCCTTTGCCATTTTTCTTCTCATCCATATCTCCTCGCTAAGGTAAGCTTTGAAATTTGCTAAAATATTATAAACTTTTTCAGAGGCACCATTATGTGCGACAAAGAGCGCGACACAGATTAAAAAGAAGAGAGGTAAAGAAATGAGACCGATGATTCAGTTATGGCTGCCCTTTTTTCCAATGAGCCCTTTTGATGGAGCAGCAGCACGAGACTTACAACGCATTAAAAAAGAATGGCTATGGGAAACATTAATTTATTTGTCGCCCGATTATAAAGAGGTTAGCCGTTTTGAAATTCGAACGGGAGAGAAGTCTCGTTTTGCCGCGTTAATAGGCATACCAAGCGAAACTACAAACCTCATAGAGGTTATAAATATCGATGAGGAAGGAAATTATTTTCCACCAACCGGTCGTAGAATACCAGAACGATGGAAAGGCAAAATACCTGAAAATCTCTTTCAAGAATGGTTAAATTGTGAGTCACCTGTAATAAGTAACGTGAAAGAAATGGCGGCATTCTTTCCAGTAGAAAAAAACGGCCAAGTAGAATTTGAGAAAAAACCAGTAGTGCTCCCGCCCTACATAGTTTCATCGATCAAAATAGACAAAAGTTCAAAAAATCTTTTACTTAAGTGGCCCCCGAAAAATTCCAACCTTCCATCATCAATAAGCCCTGAAGCAGAAATTGCCGAACGTGCTAGGTTTACAAATGAGAGTGAGTATAATCCACGTTCCTGGTTAAAATGGCCTGAACCATTTGATAGGCTTTTCCCTGTAGGTGGTAGTGTGGACTTTCTTTATCATAAGGATGTCATGAAAAAAGCTATCGAAGAAAAAGACGAAAGAACGATACTTTCTTGGAGAGACAAATTTGTTTCTACAATCAAAATTAGATTTGATTTAATCTGGACCTTTCCTAAACTAATAAGAGATTTATTATCCGGTATTGACCCAGATAGTGAGCCAGATAGTGGAATTCTCGTTGATTTACAAGGAAAATTTAACATTCAAGTTAATAGCCTCAAAGAAATGAGTGAGCATAAAGATTATATTAAGAAATTTATACAACCAGTCGAAATCCCGTGTATTTTTGGCTGGATTGGATATTTTTGGTGGGAACTCAGCCAAAGAGCAAAAGAGAAGAGTGTTAATATTTGTGAACGTTGCGGAAATGTCATTATTGGGAACGAAAATAGGCGTTTTTGTTCTAAGGACGAGAATCTAGAGTGCTTTAGAGCCAGAAAGGCAGAGGATAGGCGCAGAGAAAGGCACTTAAAAAAGAGATTGGAATAAATGAGATAGTGGCATTAAATAAGTTTTAGAATGAAAGATAGGGAAAAATCTAGTTTTTGAGAGAATCTCAAACTTATGCTGTTTCTTAAGCTTAATACTCTTATTGCAATTAGGATAAGTCTTTATTGTAAATATACTATACATAGGGAAAAAATGAAAGCCGCAATCTACATAAGAGTTTCAACTCCGGGCCAGGCTGAAGAAGGCGAAAGCCTTGAACTGCAGAAAGAGAGAATCTTAGAATATATCAAGATTCGAGGCTGGAAACTGTTTAAAATTTATGAAGATGCCGGGATCTCCGGGGGTTCAACAAAACGCCCTGCATTCCAAGAACTTTTAAGAGATGCAAGAGCCAAGCTCTTTGATATTATCTGTGTTTATAAAATAGACAGACTAAGTCGTTCTATCGTGGACTTCTTTAATACTCTTCAGTTATTTGAAAAACAGGGCATTTCTTTTGTGTCCATTACTCAGCAGTTCGACACTTCAACGCCCACGGGAAGATTCGTAATGTCAATGCTGGCAAGTTTTGCAGACTTTGAGAGATCAATTGGAATCGAAAGGGCAAAAGATAGTTACCTGAGAAGGTTAAAAAATGGTATATCCTCAGGAGTTTTGCCCTCTGGATACAAGAGAGAAGACAAAAAGGTTGTGATAGTTCCAGAACAGGCCGAAAAGGTCAGGCAGCTGTATAATTTAGCACTGCAGGGCATCTCTATGCGGGAGATAGCAAGGCAGACGGGAATTTCAAGGGACTCGGTAATGTTTATACTCTCAAACCCATTTTATTGCGGTTATTTAGCGCGGAAAAGAGACGACAACAAAAAGAAGATTCCAAAGGTAGAATGGGAACTCCATTCAGCACAGCACGAGGCGATAATACCTTATGAGACCTGGAAGGCAGTTCAAGATATGAGAAAAAATAAAAAGGCGGTATCTAAGCAAAAGCATACCGCCCTATTCTCAAAACTTATCTACTGTGCAAAAGATAAACATAATTTGACTTACCGCAATAGAAACGATTCTTATGTTTGTTTGCCCATCTATGAAAAAGATTCATATTGCAATAGAAGAATATCGGAATCTGCATTGGAAGAAAAACTTTTGAAGACTATTGACAGGTTTATTACTCTTGATTTCTCTGAATTGGAAAATGATACGCACGATATAAAGAAGGAAATGCAAAACATTGATAAAAGAATAACCCGGTTAGCTTCTATGATTGAAAATGAAATTGTAAGCATGGAAGAAGGCAAAGAAAAAATTACACGATTAAGACAAGAAAAGGAAAAGTTGCTTGGAAAGAACAGAATTGACATCAATCTCGTAAGGGATAGAATCAAAAAGGTTCATCAGATTTATCCACATACAATAAGAGAGGAAAAAGCATTATTCTGGCATATCATAATTAAGAGAATTTCGCTTCAATATGACCGCATCCACATAACTTGGAATATCAATATACCTGCTTCAGAATTTGCTTTAGAGCCACTCAAGAAGGGTAAAAATGTCAGGTGTGGTGGAGATGAGGGGATTTGAACCCCTGGCCTCATGGATGCAAACCACGCGCTCTCCCGCTGAGCTACATCCCCACCTATGGTGGGCCTCTCTGGACTCGAACCAGAGACCTCGTCCTTA
>Ga0315289_10003726_pt1 | contig 22999 bp, 15 predicted proteins | sample YL17G11_40_MG_FD_203452 | JGI IMG/M metagenome (GOLD analysis project Ga0315289, IMG submission 203452) | Sediment microbial communities from Yellowstone Lake, YNP, Wyoming, USA - YL17G11_40 | ecosystem: Environmental > Aquatic > Freshwater > Lake > Sediment | place: USA: Wyoming | collected... | reverse complement strand
TGTGCGCCCCGCGGGGTTTCCTTCCGCCTGTTCGGGCACTTCGCGGTGTTCGGGCGGGATCTGAGATCCCGCCCGAACGGCCCCCCAGTTACTCGTTATTCCCACCTCCCATCGCAATATCCTTAATCATCAAGGCTCAGGAGGACCTTCGCCCTCCCCTGTCCTGCGCCCCGGGATGGTTAGGCTCCTGCCGAACCGGTGGCTGGTCTGAACCCGAACGGGAGGGTTAGGCTCCTGCCGAACCGCCTGCGGCTGCCTGGTACGGTCGGAGAGGGCGCCTGGGTGGCAGAGCGCCCTCTCCTCAGTCGGCACCGGATATTCAGTTTTGAGGCACAGTTCGCTTGCGTTTCGCCGGCCGGGATTTGACCTCCTTTCCACATCTAAGGCCGGCATGAATACTGCCCGGAGGCCATCTCGCGGCGGGCCGGGCGATTACTCGTCAGCATCAGTCGAGTGGCTGAATCGCGGTGACCCTATCGAGACACACATCCTCGACGTCACCTACAAGATAGGCCCCGTAAAGCGGGACAAAGGTAAGATCCTGAATGCGAAGGGATTGGCACTGCTCTCTGCCGAGCCTGTCCAGCCAGGTGACAAAGCAGTTTCTTCCGACGTAGGGCTTGGCTTCAGTTATAGTCATCTCAGGACCCTCCCCTGCAAATGAAAATGCCAGGCTACCGAAAGGGTCCGCATCGTCCCGACGTGTCGTGTGTGACGCTTCAGGACGAAGCGGTCCCGCTACTTTCGGCAGCCTGGCAACCGTAGGAGAAAGTCCCGTAGGCCCGTTGGCTTTGCGTCCCCCGGTTTCCCGGAGTTTGCCATTATCGCTGTAGTGCTTTCACTGTCAATTATGCCACTCTGCTCTTTGTTCTTGAGCTGAAATTTCTACCTGTTTTGCCTGATGTAACCCTTGAGTGCGCTGCTCGTCTATATTTGCTGAAGGCCAACATACAGGGCAGGAGGGTTATAGCGTGATAGCAGGTATGAGAAAGCCCGCGTGGGTAGTTCTATCGGCAGTGATTGTGGTGGTGCTGGCAGCAGCGTCGTCCGTGGCTGCCCCAAGCGCAGGAAGAGGCGGCAGCCGTGGCATTGGGCAGCGTCAGACGGGCGCTGCCGGCCCGATGAGACTCGGACCAGCGCTCGGCCTCACCCCTGACCAGACGCGGCAGGTCCAGGCCATCGTCCGAGAGCACCGCCAGCAGGTCCAGAGGCTCATGCAGTCAAGCCTGTCGCCCGACCAGAAACGGGCAAAGCGCCAGGAGCTCCGGCGCGATATGCTCCGGCGGATCAACGGCGTTCTGACGCCCAAGCAGCGCGAGAAGGCGCGGGCGTATGGCGCCGGCTGGGCGCAAGGGCTGCGTGCCGGCCGGGGCCAGGGCCGTGGCGTCGGTCAGCGCCCAATGCTCCGGCAAGGAGCCCGCTTGCGCCTTGAGGCGCTCAATCTGTCGCCCAAGCAGAGGGATCAGATAGCAGCGATGAGGAAGCAAGCAGCGCAGGCCGTCCGCGATGTCAGGGCTAATCCTGAGCTGAGCGACCGCGCGAAGCAGGACAGGATCGGCGTTATCCGCAGGCGGACCCAGCAACACGTAATGTCTGTGCTGACCCCCAAGCAGCGAGAGCGGCTCGAGCAGATGCGCCCTGGACCGCGCCAGTCGGAGCCAGTCACGCCGAGGCGCGCTCGGTGAGCCGACCCCGGCCTCTCAAAGTGGCTGGTTGAGGGGAAGAATCCTTCGAGGGTTCGCCGTCCCCTGGTGTAACTACGCATCTGCCGGCTGGCCGCGAGTCTCAGCCCCCGGTTGCGGGTACAACCTCAGCAGTTGCTGCAAATCCCACTCGTGCTCACGGGCAGTGCCGAAGTCCTCGTACTCGTCGCACCATCTTGCCCCGCCGTCCGGCCGATACGTGCAGTAAACGACATGCCTGCAGGTCCTGCAGAGACCGTTCATAAGCTGTCCCTCCGCCCGAAATCGTGCTTCCGGCGTTGGAAGCCATGGTGCGGTCGTCTGCGACCCCGCGGCCATTCACTGGCCTTTACTCCCAACATGCATTGTAGGCGGGGGATGTTTCAAGCGTGTTTCCGGCGGGTTAAGTTTGCGTTTCCCAGGCGGGCTCAGGCCTTTCTCTTACCGGCGCCCCAGCCGGTACTCGGTGAGCTCGGTGGCTGTCGTCGTATCCATTCGGAGGATCGCGGCCTCTTCCTGACCTTCTGGCCGCATTCTTATTGATGAGCGGGACGTTTCCTTCACAAGGCCGATCAGCGGATAGTACCACGATGTCATCTCGAGATCGCCGGAGATTATCTCCAGTCTCTCGCCGTTCTGCTCCATGTAACCTTCTATGCCTCTCGGGCACGTGCTGTTGACTTTGAGGCAGTTCTCGAAGGTTCCGGCTGGCACCTGCACCGTCTCGTATCCTACGGCCTCGGACTGTGGCCTCAGTGTGAAACCATCCTTATAGGTCATCCTGCCGACGCGCCATGAGGTCCCCGGCATGCACGGCAGCCGTATTTCAAGGAGTGTCCTTCCGATGTCAACGCTGTCGTCCTCGCCATTCTCCATGCCAATGCTCGCATCAACATACAGCCCGTTGGGCACAGCCCTGCAGACTTCCATCGTGTACGAAGTTGTCGTGTCCGACGACCCACTGGGCTTCCTGGTCCGCTTCATCGTCTGGGTGGACACGATGACGCTGATAGTCGCTCTGCCTCCCTTGCTCAAGGCCACAACCTCGCTCGTCTGTGTGCCCAGCCCGCTCGAGGACATCCTGACGGGCATTCCTTCCAAGGCCATGGTGGTTTCCTCGGCGACCCGGTACACTCCTTTGTCGCCCTTGGCCGGTTCGAGGTCGGCGAGCGCGAGTCCGGCGGCCTGCACGCCTGCGGCCAAACCGAGTGTTAATGCTAGTATCAGTACAACCGCTCTCATGTGTGCTCCTGAAGAAGTATTGAACCTGTCTCCCCGATCGCCTGGCTGTGACGCAAGGTGCCTGCAGCCCGCACGAAATCCTCAAATAGAGGCAGGCACGCCTCGTAGAGACTCTCGTCCAAGCTCCGCTCGGGGTGCCACTGGACTGCCACGAGCCAGAAACGACCGGCTCCATCCATTGTCTCGACGACCCCGTCCGGTGCCAAAGCCGTAACCCGGAGGCCGGGCGCGACGTCGCCAGCGAGAACTCCCTGATGGTGGTAACTGTTGACCCTAAGGCTCGGCCTGGTGAGAATCCGGGCAAGCACCGATCCTGGGTCTACCTCTACATCATGCCATGCCGCCCGGCCAAGCTCGCAGCTCTTGTGCGCGATCGTGCTGCCTGTGCAGCCTGCTATGTCCGGGATGAGCGTTCCCCCCAGGACGACGTTCACCGTCTGCAAGCCGCGGCAGATGGCAAGCGCCGGGATGCCGCTCTGGAGGGCGTGCGCGACCAGCGGCAGCTCATAGGCGTCCCTGGATTCGTCCCAGGTCATACAGTACTTCTTCTTGAGGTCGTCGAACGAGAGGCCCTCGTCGCCCGGGAAGCGCCTGTAATGCCGCGGGTGGATGTCCCCGCCGCCGGTTATGAGGATTCCATCACAGTCCTCGAGCCGGCCGCAGCGGCCGGGGCCGAGCGGGACGGGCGCGCCACCAGCGCTGGCAACGGCGCAGGCGTAGGGCATGTACGATTCCCCGTCGGAGCGCCACGCCGGGGCCGTGCCGGTGGTTATGCCTATCCTCGGCTTCTCGATCTCACTCGTCATCCTGCTACCAGTGTAGCATTCGCCCTCTGCAAAGGCAACTCTACTGAGGTATAATGCACATGTAGTTGGTGAAAGGAGAATCACGTCATGCCCGTATCCGAGTCTCAGCAGCTTCCCTCGTGGACGGCTGCTTCACGACTGATAACGCTCGTGCTGCTCCTCTGGCTTGTCCCGGTCGCCGGGGCAGCGGACTATGCCCCGGACGAGTTGATCGTCCGCCTCAAACCAGGAAGGGCGGCTGAGCTTCCGGCTCTGAACAGAGCCGTAGGAGCCGCCGCCAAGAGGTCCATCGAAAAGCTCGGGTTCTACAGCGTCAAACTGCCCAAGGGAGCCGATCTGGACAAGACCATAGCCCGCTACCGCAAGAACCCCGCAGTCGAGTACGCTGGGCCAAACCATACTCTCCACATAACCCAGCTCTTCCCGAATGACCCGGTCTTCTACAGCGGGGACGAGTTCTGGGGTCTGCCTCAGTGGGGTCTCTACAACGACGGCTACAACAATGGTGGCGGCGGCACGTATCGCGCAGATGTCCACGCGCCGGAGGCCTGGGACATAACTACTGGCAGTCCAAACATCGTCATCGCGGTCCTGGACACTGGGGTTGATTATACTCACCCAGACCTCGCCGGCAAGATCTGGACTAACCCTGGAGAGGCCGGCCAGAAAGCCACAAACGGCACTGACGACGACCATAATGGCTTCGTTGACGACTGGCGGGGCTGGGATTTCGTGAACGACGACAACGATCCAATGGACGACCACGAGATCTATGATCCGTACTTCGGCTATCTTGCTTTTCACCACGGGAGCCTGGTATCGGGCATAGCGGCTGCCGAGACCGACAACTGGGAGGGCATTGCGGGCGTGGCATGGGGTTGTCCGATAATGGCACTCAAGGTGATCGGGTCGGACGGATACGGACTCGAGGATGACGCCGCGGCCGGGGTCATCTACGCCGTTGACCTGGGCGCAAAGGTCATCAACATGAGCTTCGCCGGCGGTGACGCGCCTGCGCTTCATGCGGCGATTGACTATGCCTGGGAGCACGGGGCCATCTCGGTCTGCGCAAGCGGCAACGAGAATGTCTCCATTCCGAGTTGTCCGGCTTCCTACGAGCATGCGCTGGCCGTCGGCGCAAGCAACGAGTTCGACGAGCGGTGCACGGCGACCGACTGGGGATCGGGCGGAAGCAACTACGGAAGCTACCTCGACGTTGTTGCGCCCGGGTCCTACATTGTCAGCACCGGCCCTCTCCTCGTGGAGTTGGGTCCGGCATTCGAGCCTTATGACAGTGAGTCAGGCACGTCCTTTGCGGCTCCATTTGTCTCTGGGGTCGCGGCGCTTGTGTGGTCGGTCCATCCGACCTGGACGAGCACTGAGGTCTTCTACCATATATGCCACACAGCGGACGATGTGGGCGCCGCGGGCTGGGACATCTACACAGGCTGGGGACGCGTGAACGCGGGCCGGGCTGTGGCCGAGACGACCAGCGAGGTCGGCAGCATCGGCGCGGCTAAGCAGTTGCCCTCTGGTTACGAGGTCGGACTTCGCGGAATGGTGCTCTCGACTTCGACCGGCGATCTCCCGGGCAGGATTTACATGCAGGAGGCGGACAGGTCGAGCGGAATCCTCCTCTCCTTCGATGGGGACGTGCCCGCTGGACTGGCTGAGGGCAATACTGTGGACGTTCTTGGCATTACGGGCAGCGTGTCCGGAGAGCGTGCCCTGCTGCACACCGCGGTGATCGGCAACACAACCGGCACCAAACCGAAGCCGCTTGGAATGACCAACCGCGCGCTCGGCGGAGGCCCGTTTGGCCTGCAGGGCGGCGTGGTGGATCACTACACCTCCCCGCGCACCTTCGCCGTCGGCCTGAACAACATTGGGCTCCTGGTCACGACGACAGGCAGGGTCAAGTCCGCCGACTATGGCTGGTTCTACTTTGATGACGGATCGGGCTTAAGCGACGGCCCCGGAAAAGTGGGCGTCTACGTCGTCTACGGCGACACCATAGCGCCTCCGGACATCAATCGGTACGTTGTCGTGACAGGCATATCGAGCTGCGAATTCGTTCCCGGCAGCTCGACCATCCGGCGTCGGGTGCTGCGTCCGAGGAAGCAGGACGACATAGTTATCCTCCAGTAGTGCCCGCCGCAGCATCCGATCACAAAACGCATGAAGGAACTCTAGCTTTGACCTCTGCTCAGTGGCTGGCCGCTTCCCGCGCATGCCAGGTCACCCTGCAGGCTGGCCCCAGTAGAGCTTGAGCATCGTAGACTCGGCCTCGTTGCCGTAATGGATCGTGATCTCGTGTACGCCCTCCGTTAGACTGACCACCGTCTCAGCGCGCTGCGTCCACCAGCTCTGGCTCCAGTTTTCAATGACGGCTTTCCCGTCAACGAACACCCGCAGGCCGCCGAAGTAGTCCGAGCCGAACTTATACTTTCCGGCGGGGAACCTCACGCGGGTCGAGGCAGTAAGCGCAACACTGGTTCCCTGCGCGCGTGCCGCGGGACGATCCGCTCGGAAGCTTGATCCTAACTCGTGCAGGCTCTCTTCCAGCAGCGGCTGGCCGGCGAATAGCGCCCGCCACCCGGCCTCGTCATTCCATTCGAGCTTCCGGGGCTGGTCCCATCGGAACCATCTGACCTTCCACGTTGTGTTGACGAAGGTTCCACCAATCTCCTGTGACCGCTTGCCTGAAGTAAGCTTGATCTTGCAGTCGCGGATTTCGCCGATGTCTGAATCGAGCGGACGGGCTGCGATATGGTAGCGCCGGGGATCTCCTGGGTCTCGTGTCACGACCGTCCACTCTGGCGCCGCGATCTTCGCGCCCGCAGGACGGACAAGGAACAGGTCGATCGCGCCCCAGCCGGCGGTCCGCCAGGCTGCCAGGCCGCCCCGGAAGTCTCGGGGAGCATACTCCTCCGTCTGAATCCACTCCGGCCCGCAGGGCCCGCCGGTCTCGCGGTACAGCTTGAAGCCCTTCGGACGAGTCGCCAGAATGTCCTTGAGCCTGGTGTGCTGCACAGAGGTCTCGAACCGGCTGACCGCAGTTGTCTCGTTCGGTTCCTTGGTGTTCGACAGGCCGCTCGGCATGGGCGCGTTCTCGACGACGTTGTTGCCTACGTAGTAATCGGTCGAGTTGGTCAGCTCGATCGCAGCGGGAGAGTTACGGATCACGTTATCGCGAATCTCCAGGTTCTTCGACGGGAACCCTTCACGCTCTTTGCCCCGCATTGCCCAGAGCCGCACCGCCGTCCCCTTGTTGCCATCCAGCACGTTCTTCTCTACCAGGTTGCCGCTGCCCTGCTCTATTGCTATCCCTAAGTTAGCGTTGCGCCGGATCTCGTTGCCGATGATGAGCGAATCGCACGAAAACCCCAGCCAGAAGCCGTGCCCAGAGTCGTTGGCCGTGTTCCTGTAATAGACATTCCGCCAGGAGAACGTTCCTTCGACAGCGTTGCCGGGGGACCAGGAGCAGTCGTTCTGCGCTATGACGTTGTCGTCAGAGGAGCCTCTGGGGATGTACCTCTCGGTTCTGCCGTCGTAGCCGGTGTCGGTGACGTTCGTCAGGAAGAGCCCGTCGCCGCTGTGGGTCATAGAGTTGCCAACGATGAAGTTGCGGTTGGACTGGTTCACGATGCAGATCGCAGCCGAGTCGCAGCCGAACCAGCTCCTGTCGGGGCGGACGACGAAATCGGCAAGGTTCCAACTGATCACGTTGTCGCATGATTGCCAGAGCGCTATCGCCCACCCAGAGTTGAACGAGAAGTCGTTCCCCGTGATCAGGCAGTTGTTCGAGTCTGCGACGATCAACCCGTTCTGCGCATGGCTTCCCCGGCAGCGGCGCACGACGCTGCCATTCGATTTCTCGATCCATATTCCTGAGCCATAGCTCCGCCAGGCTTCGATGCTGCGAAGCGCCAGCATGCTGTTGATCGGCACGCCGCTCTCCCACACCCGCTGGGCGCGGCTGTAGCTTACGTCGCAGTTCTCGATGCGCAGGTTCCCGCAGCCGAGCGCCCTGATGTTGAACCGGTACCCGTAAACTTTCGCATTCCTGATAGTCACGTTTCTGCGGCCCTCGACGTTGATCCCGATGCCTTCGAGGGTCTCCAGCTTTGCCTGCCGGACATCGCACGAGGTCAGGATCGCGCCGCTCACGTCCACCGTGACGTTGTCGGCCTCGATTCGAAGCGCACCTTTGCCCTCAGGGTCCTTGAGCTCGTACTTGCCCGGCTTGATGCGCACGGAGCGGGTGATGGTGCGGCTGCCTTCGCTCGGGACGAACACCGGCAGGAGGGAGTCTGGCGCCGGGGCCGCCCCGATCAGCCCTAACTGGCACATACCGAGCAGCGCGTAGGCGATGATGAGAATCCGGCTAAGCTTGGACGCAGCACAAGACCTTGAGCGTTTCACTTACTACTCCTGAGTATTGCAGGATGGAGCCGCCGGAGCCCCTGGCGTCCAGCAGCTTGGGGACGCCCTCGTTACTTGATGCGACCCCAGTAGAGGTGGAGCATCGTGCGACCGGTTCCGCTACAGAGCCGAAACTCCAGGTCGTGCTCGCCAGCCGGCAGCCCAATCGTTCCTTCGACCAACGAGTATCTCTTCGCTCCCCAGTCGCGGGCGATTTCCCGTCCGTCAACCAGGATCTTGAGCCCTCCGGCGAAATCCGCGGCGAACTTGTAGGTGCCCGCCGGCAGTCTGATCCTGGTCGAAGCCGAGACGGCGAAGAAGCGCTCCAGCTCCGGCAGTCCTGGCAGGCCGAACTGCATGTGCCAGCCCGGCTTTTCCCGAGCCTGGCGCTCCAGGACCGGTTTGCCAGAGAAGACGGCGTCCCATCCCGTGTCGTCGTCATACGCAAGCGCCTCGTCCCAGCGGAAATACTTGAGTGTCCACTCCGCCTCAATGAGAATCTCGCGGATGACCCGCTGCCTGCCCTCGCTGGTCAGCGTGACCTCCAGCTCGTGCGCCTGCCCCATCGGCGCCTCCGGCCCAAGCTCGATGCGCACTATGCGCGGGTCTGCGGCTCCCCGCGTGACTTTCGCCCACTCGGGAGTCTTCACTACTGTGCCACCCGGGTCGAATATGAACAGCTCCACCGCCTTCCAGCCGTCCTTCCGCCACGCCGCAAGCTGGCCTCGGAAATCCCGCGGCGCGTAGTCGTCCATCTGGGTCCATTCGTACCCCCTGGGGCCGTCTGTATCGCGGTACAGGCGGAAGCCGGCCGGCTGGGTGCTGAGGATCTCCTGCAGCTTCTTGTGCTGGGCCGAGCCCAGAAATCGGTCGAGCGCGGTCACTGCGTCCGGCGACTTGGTGTTCGCAAGTCCCTCCGGCAGTGGCGCGTCCTCCAGCGTGTTCTCACCAACGTAGTAATCGGTCGAGTTTGTGAGGTCCACGGCGCCAGGCGACCTGCGGATCTCGTTGCCGCGAATCTCCAGGTTCCGCGAAGGGTAATCCTCGCACGGCTTCTTCGGAGTCGCCCAGAGGTGCACGCCGAACCTGCCGTTCTCCTCGATCCGGTTCTTCTCGACGCGCGTGCCCGAGCCTTGCTCGATGGCTATGCCGGAGTGTACGTTGCGCAGTATCTCGTTGTCCAGGATCAGTGAATCGTTCGAGAAACCCAGCCAGAAGCCGTAGCCGGAGTCGTTGGCGAAGTTCCTATAGTAGACGTTCCGCCAGGAGAAAGTTCCCTCGAAGGCATTGGCCGGCGACCACGAGCCGTCGTTGTAGGCCATCACGTTGTCGTCGGAGGACCCCTTGATGTCGAACCGGTCCGTTTCGGGATCGTAGCCCGTGTCGGTCAGGTTGGTCAGGAAGAAGCCGTCGCCGCCGTGGGTCATCGAATTCCCGACGAAGTAGTTGCGGTGAGAGCCGTTTGCGACGGCCACGCAGGACGAGTCGGCTCCGAGGGCGCCGACATAGGGCCGGTCAACGAAATCGGTGAGATTCCAGCTTATGATGTTATCGCAGGATTCCCAAAGCGCGATTCCCCAACCGGAGTTGAACGAAAAGTCGTTCTCCGTGACCAGGCTGTGGTCGCAGAAGGCCATGACGATGCCGTCCTGAGCGTAAAGCCCCTTGCATTGCTGGACAACGCTCTCTCTGGTCTTCTCCATCCATATCCCCGCGCCGTAGGTGCGCCAGTATCCGATGTCCCGTATCTCGAGCCAGATGTTGACGGGCGCGCCGTGGTCCCAGACCTTATCGGCTCGGCTGTAGCTCACATCGCAGCCCTCCAGGCGCACATTCTGGCAGTTCAGCACGCGGATGTTGAACTGGTAGCCGTGGACGACCGCGTTCTTGATCGTCACGTTCTTGCGGCCCTCGATGTTGATGCCAATGCCCTCGAAGGTCTCGCGCTTCGCGCCCGCAACGTCGCACGATGCAAGGGTCGCTCCCTGAAAGTCTATCGTGACGTTGTCGGCCTCAACTCGCACCGCGCCCCTTCCATCGGTGTCCTGGAGCTGATAGTGCCCGGGTTTGATGCGGACAGATTGACTGATCGCCCGGTTCTCGTGACCGAGCGCGATCTCAGGCAGTCGGTTGTTGCTCAAGCTCTCCTCCACGTCTGGCGTGAGATTGCTGAAACGGGGTTAGGCCAGCGCTGGCCTAACAAGATTATCGCGCCAGCCGCGCTCGGAAGTCAAGGGCTCTTGTGGCACTGGACAGAGTATGGTATAATGTGGTTGTGAGATTCTGAATTATGGAATATCGGAGATTCCCATGCTCATTACGATGAGGAAGAATGCCCAGATCACGCTGCCGGCCAGCATCCGCAGGAAAGCGCGCCTGCAGGAGGGAGACATTCTTGAGGCCGAGGTCAGGGACGACGTGATCATACTCCGGCCCAAGAAGCTGGTTGACAAGAGCCAGGCATGGTTCTGGTCGAACCGGTGGCAGGAGGGCGAGAAGGCGGCGCAGGCTGATATCGAGCACGGCCGAGTGAAGGAGTTCGGCACCGTTGACCAGCTCATAGAGGACCTGCGGGGGAGCACCGATCGGTGAGGTTCAGACGCACCGAGCGGTTCGCCACGGCCTACCGATCGCTCTCAGCCAATGTTCAGCGCAAGGTTGACAAGGCCCTCCGACTGCTGGCCGCCGACCCGCGTCACCCGTCCCTTCGTCTCAAGAAGATTGAGGGCGCGGATCGAATCTGGGAGGCAAGGGTGGACCGAAGTCACCGCCTGACGCTCGAAATCGCTGAGGGCTGCTGCCTGCTCCGAAACGTCGGAAAGCACGACGAAACCCTCGAAAGGCCCTAGCAAACCCCACGCCCAGCCACTTCCCTGCCCTCACGACGCTGACCCTCTCACTTCCCCTCGAACACCCTTACCTCCACCAGATGAATCCCTCCATCCACGTTGTTGCCGAAGCAGGTAACTCGGACGTACCGGGCCTCGGTTGGGGCGAACTTGTGGAGGAACCCGCGGCTGGTCGAGGGCAGCGTGTTCTTGCTCATATCGGCGACCATTGTCCAACTCTCGGCGTCCGGCGAGATCTCGACCTTGTACTGGTACGACCTCATCCAGTCCCAGTAGGTCCAGACCTGCACCCGGTCAATCTTCGTGGGCTTCCCGAGGTCAATCTGCAGCCACTGCGGCGGCGATCCGGCCCACCACGAGGAGAAGTCCCAGTCGTCCGAATTGCCATCCACCGCGCGATCCGGGGTGTGGTCGCCCGTCGTGCCTCCGGAGACGGTGACCGGCTTGCGGACGGCGATGCCCGGGTCCGCCGGCTTCGGCACCCACTTCTCCGGCCAGTCGCGATACTTGGCAAATAGCTTCCTGGCGATTGCGATCGAGTCCCCGCCCGCAAGCTCCTTTATCGGCGTCGTGGACTTGCACCAGCCCAGCTCCCAGTCGGCGATAATCTCTTTCCACTTCGGGTCGAAAGGCTTGTCCGGATCGGAGGAGGCGAGCTTGTCCAGGAACAGGCGGGCGCGCGGTATGTGGAAGTCCGTTATCAGCCCCGTCCAGTCCTTGTACGCATAATCGTGGAGATCGGGCCCGCCCCAAACGGTGAGCTGCATCCGTGCGTTCTGTTCATAAAGCCGCTTCTCCGCGTCCGTCTTCCCCCAAGCGCGCGCGGCGTTGATCCAATTCGAGAGCCGATACTCCCGCCGCGTGGCTATAAGCCGGTCAATGTCACGCACCCCGTTAAGATACTCCGACGACGCCTTCGCGAGCGCCGTCCGGTCTTTGTCCAGATATGCGTCCAGCACCCGCTGCGGATGGTAAGCCAGGCCGTCCGAGATGTACTGCCTGACCAGATCCACGAGATCGCGCCGGTAGAGGCCGTTTGAGCCAAGCTTATCGGAAGCGGAGAGGAAAAGTTCAATGGCCTTCCGCACCTTCGTCTGATCGTAAGGTCCCGAGTTGAGGCGCATACCGAGCGCCGGGCGCATGCCATAGGCCGGGAGGCGTGCGAAGTTGACGTTGTACACGGTCCCGAGCATCAGGTCCCAGGCATCTGCCATCTCCTTCGGGCAAGAGCCGTAGCGCTCCTGGCAGTAGTCCGCAATCCAGGTCTCGATCCGGACCGGGTGCTCGCGCCACATAGTGTCGGTTATCAGCTCGTAGTTGACCGGGTTTTGTTCGATCCCCTCCATAGTGATGCCCATCCCGATCATCCGGCCGCGACGCTCGGGACTGCTCTGAATCCTGAAGGGCGCCGCCGCGTATGGCTTGAGGATTCCGCACATAGTGGTATTGCCGCCGAAGTTGGTCAGCCAGCAGTAGATCCACTGCCTGTTGCGGAACTCCGGCGAGTCGTACGAGATCTGGTAGACGTCCACGCCCAGGTCCAGCAGGATCATCCGATCCACTGGCACGCGGCTGAAGAGCGCCTTCTTCGCCGGATCGTCCCAGAAGCCGCCGTCCATGAAGAGCCAGCCCATCATGACCCAGGTCCCGTCCGGGTCTCCGGCGATTATGGACTTGTACACTGCCTCCCCAATATCGGCCAGGTAATCGAGCTTGGTAGCCTCGTCAATCTGAGGAGTCATCTCGTTGAACGTGTCGCACAGCCAGAGGTGATCGGTTCCGAACTCCTTCTGGTATTCCCGCACGAACTTCGATCCAATCTCCGTGAACATCGGGTCCTTGGGATCGAGCGTGAGGGTCGGCTCGAAGCCGGCCCATCCGGAGCCCTTTCGCACGGCCGCCTTCGGATGGAGCCTTGCCAATGCCGGAGGTACGAATCCGGAGAATCCGGGCGTGACCGGGATTATCCCAAGCGAGCGCTCGCGGGCCAGGATCTTCTTCTGCAGCTCCGCCTGTGCCTCCATCCAGCTCACGGGCAGCGGGCCGGCGTGGCCGTTGAGGTTCCCCATCCGGTGCCAGGGCAGAAACGCAGGCCCGGAGAAGAACGCCTCCAGGTCCTTGTCCGTGAGGCCGTAGCTGTGCCACACGCGCCGCCAGATCGCCTCCTGTCCGTTCATCGCAAGCGGCATGTTGATCCCGTGCAGCGCCATCCAATCAATCTCCCGCTCCCAGCGCTTCCAGTCCCACCAAACCATCGTGTAGCCGAAGGTGCAGACGTTGAAGTAGTGCCGGTAGCGGTAGGGGCAGACCGTGCGCGTCTTCGGATAATCCGGCAGCCGGTCGGGCAAGTCCACCTGGCTGCCTTCCCAGGAAACCATAGAGTTGCAGGCTTTCTTGAGGTACTCGTACGCCCCGCGGCACATCGCTACGCCGCTCGAACCCGATATGTACACCTTGCCACCCTGCGCCTCGATCTCGAATACATCGCGGCCGTCTTCCTTGGGGATTTCCTTGAGCACGAATGCGTCCGACTTCTGGTGCAGCAATCGTTCGAGGACGCCTCTTGCCGCCGATTCCTGACCGGCTGCGAAGACAGGTGTCGCCGCTGCCAAGATCGCAAGCGTCGCGAGGAAACTGACTCTGTGCTTTGGCTTCTGCATCATTCTCCATCCTACTTGACGAGGTGTGAGTCCGGCCCAGAGGCTCATTCTGGGCGAGCGCTGGCAGGGGCGTCAACCGTGCCGAGTGCCTGGCGCCACGCCTGTATCTTCACGTATTCCGGCCTATTCCTGCCCTCAAACGGCGGCTCGTAGCCGAAGGTTGGCGCCTCGCCTGAGTTCTCCATCTTGACCGCGTCTTTCTCGCTGAGCGATGGGTCAATGGTGAACGCAATTATGACCTTGCTGTAGGGCAGGGGAGAGGGAATTGGCCAGCCGTTCGGCTCGAGGCCGTAGTTGTACCAGTACGCCAGGTTCAGGTCGAAGGAGTTGAGGAACTTGTAGAACCGCTTGCCGTCGGTGGTGGTTATCCGGATGGCAGCGTGGTCGCTTCCCGTTGCCCCACGGTGATGAAGCTGGTAGTAGGCCGTGGCAAACGGGATTTCCCTCGGAACCGGAGCAGTGTTATCCGGCCAGTCTACAGGATTGTTGCCCATGTTGAACCGACCCTTCTCGTCCGTAGTGCCGACTATGTCCGGCACCTCGTGGCAGAACCCGGAGCTATCCACCCGCTTGGCCACTTCGACCTTCGCGCCAACTAGGGGCTTGCCGTCGGTTGTCCACAACTCCACGATGTTGCTCTGGGCCACATCGTTGCAGTAGTCGCCGAAAGACGCGTTGCCGGAGCAGTTGTTGCAGGGGATGCATCGGCCGCGCTTGGTGGCCATCCGCTCCATCGCATACGCGCACTCCTCGGAATAGCCGTCAACGTAATTGCCGTCCATCATAGTGGCCTCGCCGGCCATCGGGCCGTTCCGGGTCCATCGGAGGCCCATATTGCAGATTCCGCCGCGATCGTCCGGCCAGAGGCGGTTTCCGGCTGCGTCCTTCCAAACGACCTCATTGTTCTTCATCGGGCAGACGTAGAGATCAACGAGGCCGTGCGCGTGGCTCGCTTCGTGGAGCATAGGTGGATCGAACCATGCGACCCCGCAGTTCGTATAGTCCTTTCGGACGTACGCCGCATTCATCCAGTTGTCCCAGGGGAAAGTGGCATCGGCGACCCAGCCCCAGGAGCAGTCCGTCTCCCCATCAGCCCAAACCGCCCGGCCGCCGCCTTCTCCCCAGGTCTCCCATGCGCTCGCTGGCTCTTTGACGATGACCACCTTCGAGCGGAACCTGGTCGTGACCCCGTTCGGGGTGAGCGGGAACTTGCTTATCTCGCACTGGTCGTCCCACGCGCGGCAGGTCCGGTAGATGTAGTCGTAAATCGAGGACGATTGAATCTTCGGATCGGTCCGCCAGAACTTCGCGCGCTTGCCCCACATCTCGGCAACTTTCTTCTGGACCTCAGGCAGGACTCCGCCGGCCTTGAGTCCCTCCTGCTGAGCGTTGGTGAACCGGTGATAGCCGAGCTCCGTCGTATAGTAGGCGAAGCAGAGCGAGTCGGAGGCGATTGTCATCTTGTTGTTGTCCGGGTTAAGCTCGCCTCGCTCGCCCTTCACGACCTTGGCTTGAACCGTTACTCCAATCTGCTGCCGCTTCTTCTGCCAGATTGTGTCCAGGTAGAAGGCCGTGCGGTTCTGGTGGACCATCAGCGGGTTGTTTCGCTCCGGAGTGAGGAACTCACCGCTCTCAACGAGAGGCCCTGCCGGCGCAAGCGACGCGAGCTTGTCCGTCTTGGCGGTCTTGCCGTCAATCGTCCACGTCGCCGCAATGCTATGCGCACTGTCCTGGCCGAGGTTGATGACCTCGGCCCGGTACCGGACCTTGTCGCCGCGGGCCGGGTACTGCTTTTCACCCCGGCGAGAGAGAATCTCGTACTTGCCGGTGTTTTCGTTGAGGACGAGGCGGGTCAGGCGGATGACGTCGAGGTCAATGCCTCCTTGTCCGCTTGGCAGGACCGTCACCGGCACTTTATGGCTCATCCCGCCGGGGTGTTCCGCTCGAATGATCGTCTTGCCGGCGGCGAGCGTCTTCATGACCGGCCCGTTCATGACGGCGACCTTCGGGTTGCTGGAGGAGAAGCGCACGCCTTCAACCGTCTGCACGCGCATGCCGTCGGCCGTTATCGTCCAACCGGTCCACTCGGTCGTGCGCCCCACACCCACCTGGAACGGGTAGAACCCCGGCTCGAAAAGCCACTTCTCGTTCGGAGTAGCGACGTAGAGCACGGGCTTGTTCGGCACCATGATCTCAAGCTCGCCGATTCGGAAGTCCATGTTCCCTTTGGGGGCCGGGCTGAGATCCGTAAGCAGTTTGGTGAACTCGAAAGCGAAGTCCTTCAGCCGGGCCGGCTCTTCCAGCTGGACGCTGTCCGGCTTCTCAAGGATCGTGGTCCGGTGGCTCAGGACCGTTCTCGCGGGCTGGCCGTTGGCGACGAGCTCCGAAATCTCCCACTCAACGCCGCCGAGGTCCCTGCCTGCAAAGAACGAGATGCTCACGGCCTGCACCTCGATCGCGTCGGAAAGATGGGCCTTGATGATGCACTTCCCATCGCTCGAAACCGCAAATCCGCTCCTGTGGCTGCCGTCGAAGCTTTCGTTGAAGAACTCCATCGGCGCGTTGACCATCGCGACGCGGCATTTGCCGTACCCGCGCATGGTATTCAGGTTGTAGTTCACGAGGTTGGGCTCTGCTGCGACGACTGTGCTCGACAGCAGCAGCAAAACGAGGTACTTCACTGTAAAATCCTCTCCTCCTCCTCTGCTTTCCAGCGTGCTGGCGGGTCCGGGTAGCGCGTCCACCACCTCCCTCCCTAATCTTCAAGAAAAGCGCGCCAGTAACCTGCTATAAGTTCCGCAGTGTGGAAGATCCCAGGCCCGAGCTTGCCTGAGCGCGCTTGCGTAGACAGGCTGATGCTCTAACATCGGCAGGAAACAAACCACCTCCCTGCGTAGTACTAAGTGTAATGCACCCGATTCCCAGACCCGGACTCCAGGAGGCTCCCATTGAGGCTGTCCGCGACCATCGTCGTCCTAATTAGTCTGTGCGCGTTCTCGGAAGCCGCCGACACCGGCAGCTTCGGCGAGTTGCTCGATCTTGGCGCGCTGATGCTTCCCCATGACGGCGTCGCCTACCAGGCCTCCAGTTACGACCGCACCGGCGGCAACGACGACGGTGACATCAAGAAGAACATGTCTCCCCGCAAGGAAGGTGACGGCTACGTCGTCTTCGATGAGCAGGGCCCGGGCTGCATCTATCGGATATGGTCCGCCTCAGCCACGGGGTGGATCAGGCTCTACTTCGATGGGGAGACCGAGCCCAGGATCAGCCTCGATAACTTCGGAGAGCTCTTCGGCGGCAACTACCCTCCGTTCATCAGACCTGTGTCAACGGCCTTCCTCGGGGGCGCGGTCAGCTACGTCCCGATACCATTTGCGAAGTCCTGCAAGATCGTGATGGAGCTGCCCAAGTCGGCGGCGTACCTGCAGATAACCTGGCGCAAGTTCACCAGCTCCGTTGGCGTCCGAACGTTCACGAGGGAGCTTCCCCCAGATGAGAAGCCGAAGCTCGACCAGGTCGTTGCGGCCTGGTCGAAGCCTGGGGAGCCGCCGGTAGCGTTCGGGTCGAAGTGCAGGACTGTCGCCAAGCCCATCTCCGCCTCGGCCCCAGTCGTCCCGCTCGCCGAGCTCAAGAAATCCGGCATCGTGCGTGCGCTCAGACTCAAGCTCAAGTCTCCTGACCCGCTCTTCCTGCGCAAGGTCGTCCTCCGGATCACCACAGATGGCCAGAAGACGCCCGACGTCTGGAGCCCTGTCGGTGATTTCTTCATGACCGGCTTTGGAGGCATCGAGACGCGCGGGCTGGTCATCGGGGTCAAGGACGGGCAGATGTACTCCTATTTTCCGATGCCCTTCGAGAAGGGAATGAGGATCGAGCTGGTGAACGAGTCCGGCTCCAGCCTGTCCGGCACAGCCGAGATCGTCTACGAGCCGGTGCAGTCGCTTCCGAAGGGCGCCCTTCGGTTCCACGCCTGGTGGCGCAGGCAGAACCCGACCATCGCCGGCGAGCCGTTTCCGATCCTCGAAGCCTCCGGAAGCGGCCACTGGTGCGGGCTCAGCCTCTATATGGAGGATCCCGGCGGCCTGGGCTTTCTGGAGGGCGACGAACAGCTCTGGATAGACGGGCGAGACAAGAGCCACTACCACGGCACCGGAACGGAGGACTACTTCAACTGCGGCTGGTACTTCGGCACCGCCGGCTGCCAGCCGCTCTATGGCTGCACCATACGTACCGAGGCCCCTTCCTACGTCCACGCCTACCGCGTCCACGTCTCCGACCTCGTCCCCTTCACCAGAGAAGCGCGCATAGCTATCGAGCACGGCCCGGTCAACGACCGCAACGGCGACTACTCCGGCGTAACCTACTGGTATGCTTCCAAGGGCTCGACCCACGGATTCGTCCCCGTTCCAGCACGCGACCGCCTGCCGACTCCGATGACCATCCTGAAGGCAACCGAGGCCGAGAAGGCCGTCGCCGGGACGGAAGGCGGAAAGGCCGAGAGGATAGATGAGGTGAAGCTTCCGCTCCGGCTCTCCGCGTGCGAAGCCATCAGGTTCACCCCAACCGCCGACAGCGCAACCGTCAGCTTCAAGGTGAAGGCTCAGGACGATTCCGGCTACGACGCGCTCGCGTGGCTGCTTGCCGGGCCGTCGGGAGGCAAGGCCCAGGTGCTCATAGACGGCGGGGAGGCCGGACCCGTGTTCGACACGTACTCGCCCCGGTCGAAGCTCCAGAGGCTCGTCGTGGGAGGGTCGGACAAACTCGCCGCAGGCGAGCACTCCGTTTCCTTCGTCTCACGGGGCAAGAGCGCCGCCTCCAAGGGCCGCGACATCGTGGTGGACTGCCTCCGCCTGGCCCGCAAAGGCGTCTTGGAAGGTGAAGACCTCAAAGTCCTGGACAAGACTCCGGACAGGCTGCTTCCTCAGGAACTGCACATCGAGCACCAGTACTGGAGCGATGACATGCAGCTCTGGTTCCTTCCCGGCGGGCCGAAGACCTATTTCACCCTGGAGATGCCTGTCGAGAAAGCTGGACTCTACGAGGTATCGGCCTTCATGACCAAAGCCATCGACTACGGCATTGTCCAGTTCAAGCTGGACGGCAAGGTGGTCGGAGAGCCGTTCGACGGCTACAACGCCGGAATCGTGAGAAGCCTGGGGCTCGATGTTGTGATGGACCTATCCGCCGGAAACCACGCCTTCACGGTCGAGGTGATCGGCAAGAACCCGAAATCCGGCGGATACCTCGCGGGGCTTGATTGCATAGACCTCACGCCCGCGCCGTGACGCCGACGGGATAGGTGTCCCGTGCCCCCGAAAAGCCGCTCGCGCTACCAGTTCTCTCCCAGGATCTCGAAGAACGCCTGCGGATGAGCACAGGCAGGGCAGGCCGCCGGCGCCTCCTTGCCTTCGTGCAGGTAGCCGCAATTCCGGCAGCGCCATACGACTGTCTTGTCACGCTTGAAGACCCGGCCTGCTTCGATATTCGCCGCTAGGTCCGCATATCGCTTCCCGTGCTGCTTTTCTGCGACGGAGATGTTCTCGAAGAGCCTGGCTATTGCCTCGAACCCTTCTTTGCGCGCCGCCGCGGCGAAAGCCGGGTAGAGCACGCCCCACTCGTGGCCCTCGCCTGCTGCTGCGGCCTTCAGGTTCTCCAGGGTCGTGCCGATGACCCCTGCCGGGTAGCTGGCCGTGATCTGGACATCCCCGCCCTGGAGCATGCTGAAAAACCTCTTGGCATGCTCCTTTTCTTGGCCCGCCGTCTCCTCGAAGATGGCCGCGATCTGGTCGAAGCCATCCTTCTTCGCCTGGCTTGCGAAGTAGGTGTAACGGTTCCGGGCCTGCGACTCGCCCGCAAATGCTGCGAGCAAGTTCTTCTCGGTTTGTGTTCCTTTCACATCCGCCATTTCTCTCTCCCAGTTCCAAAACGTAGTGGCCGGCCGCCGTGCCGGCCATCGGCCCCAGAGGGGCCGGATGCACTACTCTAGTATAGCACAGGCGGGCCAGACGGTGTTCAGTTCGTTTTTCGAGATCAGCGAGTTCGTTTTCTGAAAACGAACTCAAGCTCAGACTGAGCGTGGCAGGAGTTCGTTTTGTCACTTTTAGATACTTTAGCTGTTGGCTATTAGCTTTTAGCCGTTAGCAGTTAGCCGGAAGGGCCGCTCACTACTATTAGACGACATGCCTCAGCGGGATGCAAGGTCGAAAGGGTGATATTTTGGGGAAAAGAGTGGGAACGCACGGGGCAGGTGGGCCAGGCCACTGGTCATGCCCGCCCAGCCCCTTTGAGCTGACCAGGACGGTGTGGTATAGTGGGAATGTGGAGGTTGAGGAGAGATCCCAGAGGCGCGTCAGCTAGCGCGACGATCTTGCTGCCACGTTGCCTGGAGGGGCCAGGCACGAGCGCCTTGCCAACCCGCAGACGTCTCTTCTCGGTGACCGCTGATGGAGTTCGTGCTTTGGGTGCTCATAGTTGGCGGTTTGTCGGGCGGTGTCGCCTACGGCCTGGTCTTCGTGTTTTCCGGTTGTGCCAAGAGGAGGTTCGGGCCTGGTCGCTTGTGCCTTTCCTGCTTGCTCGCGCTTGGGTTCGTGTGGGCGGCCTCGCGGGTGACTGTCGGGTGGATGCAAGCCAATTCGTCGTCTGACTACGACTTCTATGGTGCTCTGATCGTAACGATGTTCTGCGCTCCGGCGGCTGTCGGGCTGGCGCTCGTGATTGTGCTCCTCCTTGCGAAAGCGAAGTAGGGTTACATGGGGCTGATGCCGACCGATCCCCTATCAGCTCTTAGCCGTTAGCAGTTAGCCGGAAGAGGTACCCAGCGCTATTAGACGACAACTTTCTGCCCGATGCAAGGTCGGAAGGGTCATATTTTGGGGAAAAGATTGGGAACGCGAAACTCCGGTGGGCTATCGCCCCACGAGGACGTGCGGCAGATCAGGCCCGGCGCGAGACGGGCCGGGCCATCGGTCCTAGTTGTGGGAAGGGCTGGAAGAGTCTGCGGCTGGCGCGGGGCGGGGTTTGAGGCGGATGAAGGGGCTGCCGATCAGGGTGTCGCCCCAGAGGTGGCGGTTCGGGTCGCAGTCGTGATCCTTCATATACTGGAGCGTGTTCTTGGCAACCTCCATGCTGAGCCAGGCATTGCCGAGGTAGTTTCCGCGGGCGAGTTCCTCGTAGATGTACCACTTAGCCTCAGTGCCGTAGCTCCATGATGTGCCGGAAGCCGCCTGGCCGATGCCTTTGCCGAACACGTAGGCCTGGACGATGTTATTGCTGGGCGACTCGTTGAAGGCGGCGCAGTGGCAGCCGTAGATGAGGGCCATTATCGCGCCGCCGGTAAGGGCGCGGATGTCGGCAGTGCGGAGCTTGCTGTTGTCCCAGAGCTGGCTCTCAGCCGAGGCGTGGCTCATGGTCTCGTAGATCTCGTAGCGGTTCTTGTTGAGGAGTTCGATCTGTTCGCTCGCGACGACCGGGTCGGAGCCCTCGCCGTCAATGTCTATGTCGCTTCCATAGATAGCGCCGAGGCGCTCGGCCATCTTGAACGCTCCGCGGATGTTGCCGTCGTAGTCGGCGCTTTCTGCGATGAGTGCGCGGCTGTTGTAGGACAGGTCGCCGGTATAGAAGAGGTGGGTCTTGTCCAGGAAGGCATTGAGTGAGGCGACCTGTGTGTTGGCGGGGGGACGCATCCAGCAGCACCAGACTTCCGGGCCGACGTGTCGGCCCCACTCGTGCTGGTCGTCGTAGCCGTCACCGTCGGTGTCTGTGAAGGTGCCGTCCAGATCCTCGTAGTAGAAGCTGTTGATCCCCTTGTTGTCCTGGCCGTGGTTCTTCCAGAGCGGGGGCTTGATCTGCCCCACAAGAATGACGCCCTTGATGTGGTATCTGCTGTACTGGCTTTGGATGTAGTTCCGAATCTGCTTTGGGGTGTAAGCCTCGAAGCTATCTTTGTTCGAGATGCGCAGTCGGACGGGAAACCTGGCCTGGACGTCTGCCTTGTACCTCTCGATCCTGCCCGCGACGCCCTGCGATTTGTAGAGGGCTTTATCAACGATGAGTGCGACCTGGTCCTCTGCGGCGCCAGGTGCGGATGCAGCCGCGAGACCGAGCAGCGACAGCGCCGCGACGGCGCAGTACCTGGAGATCCTCACGCGCAACTACTGCCTACCTTCTACATTCCGGAATGGAACGCCGGCCAGACGCCTTCCTGAGACAAATATACCGGCCCCAGTTCTGGATGTCAAGGTGGACGAGAGCCCGGCATCGTTCTTGCCGGTCGTGAATCCTTACCCCGAAACAGTTCAGGAATGCAGAGCATGTTCCCCCTCATCCCAACCTTCTCCCGCCAGGGGAGAAGGAGTCCCCTCTCCCTTGACGGGAGAGGGTTTAGGGTGAGGGTGATCGCTGCTCCACAGGCCCTCTTGCCTTACCCCTTGACAAACGAGCAGATTGGGGGTATTGATGAGATAGGAGGTGGAGAAGGAATTGTCTCGCAGAAGGTTTTCACTCGCGTATCTCATGCTTGCCGTGTTTGTGCTCTGTACCGCGGCAGGCGCGGTTGAGGTGCAGGATGTCGTTAACCAGGTCAGCCAGTCGAACTACAGACATTACCTGGACGACCTGCTGTACACCCACTCCGGCCAGAGCCGTGAACTCGGCGGCGCTCAGCACGACCCGGCCATGGTCAACATCTACAACACGTTCACGAGCTTCGGGTTGACGACGTCATATGATCCGTTCAACTACGGAGCCAGCACCTACTACAACGTGGTCGGCGTGCATCCGGGCCAGGTTAATCCAGAGCAGATCTACATAGTCGGAGCGCACTATGACTCCTACAACAGCCCAGGGGCCGATGACAACGGAAGCGGGACGGCCGGAGTCATGGAAGCCGCACGTGTCCTCTCGCAGTACGGTTTCGGCGCCACTCTGGTCTTCATCGCTTTCGACAGGGAGGAACAGTGGATGGTGGGCAGCTACGCCTACGCTGCCGAGCACGCCTCTGACGACATCCGGGGTATGGTCAACCTGGACATGATCGCCTATAACCCTGCCGGGCCGCGCTACAACAAGGTGTGGGTGTACGGGCAGAGCGCGTCGAATCCGATCAAGCAGGCGATGGCAAGCGCGATGACGCTTTACGGCGGCGGCCTGACGCCTACAGTATCAGGCCCGGTCGCGAGCGATCACATTCCATTTGAGGAGCGCGGCTGGCAGGCGGCCATGTTTATCGAGTATGCCGTCCAGTACTCCGACCCGCCGATTGGGATGTACAACCCGAACTACCACCAGCGCACCGACTCCGTTGACACCCTGGGCTACATTGACTACGCGTATGC
>Ga0315289_10003724_pt1 | contig 22999 bp, 16 predicted proteins | sample YL17G11_40_MG_FD_203452 | JGI IMG/M metagenome (GOLD analysis project Ga0315289, IMG submission 203452) | Sediment microbial communities from Yellowstone Lake, YNP, Wyoming, USA - YL17G11_40 | ecosystem: Environmental > Aquatic > Freshwater > Lake > Sediment | place: USA: Wyoming | collected... | reverse complement strand
GCGGCGCCCTCGACCGAGGACCTCTCCACGCACAAGCATGCCGCCGGGGCGGCGCCCTCGACCGAGGACCACTCCAAGCACAAGCACGCCGCCGCGGCGGCGCCCTCGACCGAGGACCACTCCAAGCACAAGCACGCTGCCACTGCCGCCTCTTCCGTCGTCACCGCCTCCTCCGTCGCCGCGGCGGCGCCCTCGACCGAGGACCACTCCAAGCACAAGCATGCCGCCGCGGCGGCGCCCTCGACCGAGGACCACTCCAAGCACAAGCACGCCGCCGCGGCGCCGCCCTCGACCGAGGACCACTCCAAGCACAAGCACTGAGAAGAGGAGAAGGAGGAGGAGCCGGGAGAAGATGCCAATTAGCTTGATGTTACAAGCAGAAAAAACGGGACAGTTTTTTTAATGTTAGATTTTTTCCTTTCTCTCTCCTCAACTCTCTGTTCCACTCCTTCTCTCTCTCTCCCTCTCGATTTCGTTTGCCCCTTTTCTTTGTTCTCATCACGACCCGCGGTACGTCGAGTATCCGAAGGGAGAGAACGTCAGCGGAATGTGCAGGTGTTCGGGGCGCGAGGTGACACCACTGTCACCGGCGGACCCGGGGGGAGGAGGAGGGGGCGAGATCACAAACTCGACCGCCGCCGAGGGGTAAAACGCTCCGCCGCCGCCTCCGCCCCGAGCGACGCCCCCGCCCCCGTACCCCAGCACCTCCCTCGCGGTCCTTTCGAAGTACTCGCCGACGTCGAACTCGAGCCTGTAGTGCCCCGGGGGCGGCCTGGGGGCCCCCGGGGCCAGAAGCCCCGGGCAGCGCCCGTCGCCGTCGGTCGCTGCCGCCGGCGCCGGGGCCGCCGCCCCGGGCGCGGGGACCCAGGCCCTGGCGCCCGCGGGCGCGCCGCGGGGCCTCGCCAGCAGCCGGACGCGCACGCCCGCGGCCGGGCGGCCCAGCGCTGTGTCCAGGACGTGCGTTGTGATCGGGGGACGCGCCGCCGCCTCTGCCGTCGCTGTCGTCGTCGCTGCTGCTCCTGCTGCGGCTGTCGCCGCTGCTGCTGCCGCTCCGAGGTGGGAGGCGAGCGCGCCGGTCCTCAGAGCCGCCGCCGCCGCGGGGCTGAGGCTCTTCTCGCTTCCTCCTCCTCCTCCGCCGCTGCTGCCCCGCGGAGGCGGAGGGTAAGCCGAGAGGAGGCCGCGAAGCCTCTTCTCCGCGATCCGGATGTGCTCCTCCGCGGCGATGGCGAGCTCGGCGTAAGGGGGGTTTAGGTACCTGGTTGTGCTTTTTTTTTTTTCGAGACGAGGTTGGAGTTTTCTTCTCCTCGACCTCCTCCTCGACCTCCTCTCTGTAAAAAAAAAAAACCTCCTCCTCTTCCTCTTCCTCTTCTTCACCTCCTCTTCAGGTTCGCGAGCATTTCTTCGCCGCTCTTTCCCGAAGCGCACACGATGAAGATGTGTCCGAACCTGCGCTCGTACAGAAGGTTCCACCGCGCGAGCTCCCCCAGGATGTGCCGGCCGGCAGAGGCCGCGCCCGCCTGCTCCGCCGCCGCGGCCGCGGCGTGCGACAAGTGGTGCATCGGCCCGTCCGACGTGACGACGTTCCCGCTGCCTCCAGCCTCCTCCGATGATTCCCTTTCTCTGTCCGACGCCTTCTGCAGATCATCCCTGTTCCCTATACGAGGGTGCGAGGCGAAGGCCTGGAGCCAGTCCGGAACGCCGACGACGGGAACGGTTTCGTCTGTCGAAGGATGCATCGACGAGTCTCCATCACTGCCGCCGCCCCACCAGACCGCCCTCGCCGCGGCGATCAGCGCGTCCGAGGAGTCATACTGGCGGGCAGCGAGGAATTCCGCGAGCCTGGCGCAGCCCGTGGCTGCCAGGGCCGCGTCCCTGGAGACGCGGACGGCCATAAGCCCTGGAGGCGTGAAGGAGAGAGAAAAAAGAGAGGAAGAAAAAGAAAAAAGTAAAAAAAAACACAGTTGAGTCTCGCTCGAGGGCCATTTTTCGATCTTCTCATCACTTTCCTGCGCGCGCCTCATTTCTCCTGCGATGGGCCTCTGCGCCTCCTCCCCGGATGCCCACGCCGACAAACAGCCCTCGCCCAAGCAGCTCGCCGCGGAGACTCACTGTGAGAAGACGGCGAGACAACAGGAAATACGAGATGTTCAATCAAGCATCATAAAAAAAAGAAAACGGCGTTTGTTCTCTCAAAACCTCCTTTCCTCTTTCCTCTCTCTCCCTCCCTCCCCCCCCCCCCCCCTCCTTTCATAAAAAACCTAGTCTCCCTCGACGAGGTCTACGCCCTCCAGGAGCTCTTCGAGACGGTCTCCAACTCGCTCGTGGCGGACGGCCTCATCCACAAGCACGAGTGGGCCGCGGCGCTGGTGGGCCCGGCCGCGGCCGCGGCGGTCGCGAAGGGCGAGGAGGAGCGGCAGCGGAGGGAGCGGGAAGGAGCGGAACGGCTCGCGTCCTCGTCCGCCGCTTCTTCTTCTTCTCATTCCGCTCCCACTCCGGCACCAAACGCAGGGCCTTCGCCTCCTCCCCTCGTCTCGTCTTCTTCCTCGTCTTCGTCGGCGTCGTCGCTGTTCGTCGACAGGGTCTTCGCGGCCTTCGACGCCGCCCAAAACTCCGTCCTCGACTTCCCCGAGTTTGTCCGGGGGCTCTCCGTCTTCCACCCCCGCGCGCCCGCGGAGGAGAAGGCCGCGTTCGCGTTCAGGCTCTACGACCTGGGGAAGACGGGCGCGATCGAGCGGAGGGAGCTCCGGGAGCTGCTGGGGGCCGCGCTCTCCGACAACCCGCGCCTGCGGCTCTCGGCCGAGGAAGTCGACGCCGTCGTCGAGGCGACGTTCGAGGAGGCCGACACGGCCGGCGACGGGGTCATTCACCCCGAAGAGTGGCTCGCTCTGGCGAGGACGCACCCTGAGGCGCTGAGGTTTATGACGCTGCCGGGTCTGGCGGCGGTGACCTCGAGGTACCCGAGCTACGTGTTTCGGAAGGACACGTAAAAGAGAGAGGGAGAGGAAGAATGAAAAAAGGTAGAAAACTTTTGTTTTTGACAGAGAAGAAAATAGAAAAACTAGACCCTCCCTCTTGTTTCGAAAATGTGACACATTACTTTGAATCCCGGGATCGCGCATCGAAATTACTCTAGTCTCTCTCAATATGCGCGTGCTCCACATGCGAAGCGCTCGAACGTTGGCGCAAGAATGAATATAAATCAGAAAAAAGGAGAAGGAAAAAAACTCGGAGAATATGAAAAAAAAACCCGAAGAAAAAAATGAAAAATTATTACTCTTCCCCCTTCCCGTTTCACTCCCTCACTCGCACGCCAGCTTCCCGTCGAGCGCCGTCAGGCAGATCAAGAAGCCCTGCAGCGGGGTCAGCGGTCCCCGGACGTCCATAGAGAACGAATCCTTCCCCGTCTTCCCGAACTGCAGCAGCACTGTCCTTCTGCCCTCTGCCTCGGGGCCGCCGCTGTCGTCGGCGCCGTTGCCGTTGCCGGCGGCGGCAGCGTTCGGAGCATCGGCGGCGGCGGCGGCGGCGGCGGCCGAAGCGGCAGAAACGGGACCGTGCCCGTCGCCGCCGCCCGCTCCCGCCGCAGCGACCAGCTGGAAGTTCTTGACGCTGGGAGCCGTCACGCGCCCGCCAAAGTCGAGGACAAAGGCCCCCGCGGAGGCCGACCAGCGAGGGGCGACGTTGGAGAGCTCGAGCGCCGAGCCGTCCCTGGCCGCGGCGGCCGCGGCGAGCGGGCGCCGGCGGCGCAGGGGGGGGGGGGCGGCCGGGGCGGCGGCGCGGTTTTCCCCGTCCCTCCCGAGGACGACGGTCGGCCAGGGCGCGTTCGCGGCGTCGGGAGCAGAAGCCTCGGGAGCCCGAGAGGGAGGAGGAGCGGCGGGCACCAGCGCCGCGAGCTGCCTCGGGCCGCGCGGGCCCAGGAACGACGACGCGCGGTACGCCACGGCCGCGAGCTGCTCCGCCGGCGGAGCGTCCTTCCCTCTGCCTCTGCCCCCGCTCCCCCCGCCCCTCTCCGCCGCCGCAGAGAGCGACGTCGCCAGGTAGGCGGTGCCCCACACGTTGCTCTTCAGCAGGGCCACGGGGGAGGAGGCGCCCGCGGGGGTGACCGAGTAGAGGGTGCGGCCGCGGCGCCTGGCGAGGGCGAGCGGGCGAGCGGCGGCGGCGGCGGCGGCGGCCGCGGCGGCCCCGGCCCCGGCCGCCGCCTGCTTCGGCTCCAGGAGGAGCCTGAAGGTCACGGCCCTGCCTCTCCCTCCTCTGCCGGAGGAGGAGGAGCGCCGCTCCCTGACGACGGTGAAGAGCAGGGCGGAGTCGAGCGGGGCCCGGGCCCCGAGGAAGGCCTCGGCGCTCACGAGGGAGAGGGCGGCGGCGAGGAGGGGGCGAGGGAGAGGGAGGGGGAGGGGGATGGCGAGGGGGAGGGCGGGGGGAGGGAGAGGGAGGGCTGCGGCTGCTGCTGCTGCTGCTGTTGCTGCTGCTGCTGCTGCTGCGGCCGTTGCCGCCGTCGCTGCCGCTGTCGCCGCGGCTCTGGGCGTCATCGGCGGAACCAGAGGCTGCTGCGACCAAGCCGATCCCCCTGCCCCCCCCCCTCCTCCCCCTCCTCGCGGGGCGCCGAGGATCGAGGTCCCAGAGGCAGTCGTCAGGAGAGGCGTCCTTGGCGGCGTCTGCAGGGGCTGCCCCTGCTGCTGCTGCCCCTGATGCTGGCAATAGGACGAGAAGTAGTAGGGCGACGGGGCGGGCGCCATCAGGGAGGAGGTCGAGGGCCGGTGGAGCTGCGGCGGCGGCGGCAGCGCCGGAGCAGCGGGGCCTCGATGCTGCTGCTGCTGCTGCTGCTGCTGCCCCTGCTGCCCCTGCTGATGCTGAAGGGGGAACCCGCCGCTACCAGGCCAGATCCCCCCCCCCGCCGTCCCCGGCCTCGAGGAGGAGGGCGTCGAGGCGAGCGACGAGCCCAGCGACGCCATCGAGAGCCTGCCGGGGGAGGGCAGCGCGTCAAACCACTCCTGCGGCGGCCTCGGCGGCGGCGGGCCCCAGGACGAGGGAGTAGCAGCGCCGCCGCCCTCTGGCCCCGTCGGCGAGGGGAACGCCAGCGGCGGGATCGGAGGCCTCTGCTGCTGCTGCTGCCGCTGCTGCCCCTGCCCCTGCCCCTGCTGCTGCTGCTGCTGCTGGTTGTTCCAGCCCGGGGCGTAGAGCGGGTTGGAGGAGGACGTGGAGGGCCTCTGACCCTGCTGCTGCGGCTGCTGCCGCTGCTGCTGGAAAGCGGCGGCGGCGGCAGCGGCGCCGGCGGCGCCGGCGGCGGCGGCGGCGGCCGCGGCGGTCGAAGGCGGCGGCGGCGGCCAGGGGAAGGAAAGAGGGCTCCTTCCGTCGGCCGTCGGAGGGGGGCGCGGCGACGAGAGCGTCCTCGGCGACGAGAGAGGAGGAGATGGAGGAGGCATCATCCAAGCCGGCGGGGGAGGCGGGAGAGGTGCGGCGGCGGCGGAGGAGGCGTCTGGAGAGGGGGAGAGAGAGAGGTCGGAGTGTTTTTTTCCTTCCCCCTTTCGATTTGAGCTAAAAATAAAAAAAGAACCTACCAAAGCCGGCGGGAGAGGGTCGGAAAAGGAAAAACGAAATCGTTCTCCTTGTTTTTCTCACCTCGAGGCGACGAGGATGGCCATCCCGAGGCGCTCCTCGGCGGCTCCAGCGAGAGAGAAGGCGCGGTAGGGAACGGGAAGGCCTTGGAGAAGGCGGCGGTAGGGGGAGGCCGCAAGGAGGGCAGCGAGGCGGAGACGAGCGGGAGGCCCTTTTTCGAAGACGGGCGCTGAAGCTGAAGCTGAGGCTGAGGCTGAGGCCGAGCTGTCCCCGCTCCTCGCGGGGAGGCAAGGGCGCTTGATGCCGTCGGAAGAGGGGCCTCGAAGGCCCCGGGCCATGGCGGATGGGCCGCCGAGAGGCGAGGGGAGTCGTAGGGCGAAGGGGTCATGTTTTTTTTTTTGAGGGAGGGAGAGAGAGGGAACAAGAAAAAAAGTGAAGGCCGAGGAGCAGATTTGACGACGACGAAAAGCATTGAAAAAGCAGAAGAAAGAAAGGAAAGAACTAGCTCTCTTTCTCTCTTTTACAAGATGGTCGAGCCTCCCGCGAGCAACATCGCAGTGTCCTCTCAAGAGCAGCGCAGCAACAGCGTTGGCGGCTTCGGAGGGGAAGAGCAGCAGCGGCCCGGCGGTGATGCGACGGCAGAAGTGACAACGGCGACGATGGCCGCCACCGACAATGCTTCCGCCGCTGCTGCAGCTGCTGCCGCTGCTGCTACTGCTGCTCAGCCATCTCCTTCGACCGCTCCGCTCTCCGAGGACGAGAAACCTCTCTGTGTGCTCGTGATAGGTGAGTGGAGAGAGGGAAAGAAATACAAGAGGCGAAGAGAGAGTCGAAAACGTTGAAGCTTTCAAAATCTAGCCGTTCGCTCGCTCAAAAAAACTCAACCTTGACACTCAACTTTCTCTCTCTCCCGAAATGAAACGAAACATAGGAATGGCCGGCTCCGGCAAGACTACCCTCGCGGCCCGCCTCGGCACCTACCTCTCCCAAGCGGGAAGGGCGGCGAGCAGCAGCAGCAACAACAGCAGCAGCAGCGCACCAGCTGTGCCAGGAGGCCGGCCCCGCCCCAATCCCTACATGGTGAACCTCGACCCGGCGGTCCGCTCGACGCCCTACGAGCCGGCGATCGACATCCGCGACACCGTCCACTACAAGAACGTGATGGCCGAGTACAAGCTGGGACCCAACGGCGGCATCCTGACGTGTCTGAACCTGTTTGCGACGAGGTTTGACCAGGTCGTGACCCTGCTCGAGCGGCGGCGCGGCGGCCGCGGCGGCGGGGGCGGCGAAGGCGCGGCGGGAGGAGGAGAGGCCTCACCCTCGGACGCTCCCATCTCCCATGCCATCATCGACACCCCGGGCCAGATCGAGATCTTCGCCTGGTCCGCCTCGGGCAGCATCATGACGGACGCCCTCGCGGCGAGCCTGCCGACCTGCGTCCTCTTCGTGATGGACAGCCCCCGCTGCGCCTCGCCCCCCACCGCGCTCGTCGCCAACCTGCTCCAGGCCGCCTCGATCCTCTACCGCACGCGCCTGCCGCTGCTGCTGGCGTTCAACAAGGCCGACGTGGGAGGGGCGGACGCCGTGGCGTCGTGGGTCGGGGACTGGGAGAAGCTCGACGACGCCCTGTCGAGGGAGAAGGCCTACGCCGCGTCGCTCGCGCGGTCGCTGTCGCTGGTCCTGGACGAGTTCACCAACGCGCTGCCGCACGTCTGCGTGTCCGCCGCGACGGGGCAGGGCATGGCTGAGCTGGTGGAGAAGCTCGAGGAGTGCCGCGAGCGGTACCACGAGGAGTACCGGCCGGGCGTGGAGGCGGCCAGGAGGGCGAGGGACGAGGCGAGGGAAGGGGCCGAGGCCGAGAGGCAGGCGGCGGAGCTCGGGAAGCTGTCTCTGGACGGGGGCATCGGGGACGAGGGCGTCTCGGGCTTGGAGAGGGCCGTGAGGGCCGTGAACGGCGGCGGCGGCGGCGAGGAGGAGGGAGGGAGCGGTGGAGCTTGAGAGAGCAGAGCGAGAGATAGAAGATGTGTCAGTTTTTTTTCATTCATGTTCTTGCATTTTTTTCTCTCTTTCAATTTTCAACCCCCCCCCGACCCTCTCTCTTTCTCTCTCTCTCTCCCCCCCCCCCGTCTCTCTCTCCAAAAAAGTCTCATCCCCCCCCCCCGAAACTCCAAATATTCTCAATATTATCTTCATCGCGGCGTGTTGCTGCCGTCGGCGGAAGCGACGACGCTCGGGGTCATCAGCCCGGACTCTCCGCCGCCGCCGGCGATGGCCCCGACCGCCGCGGCCAGTCTCTGCTCCCACGCGGCCAGCGCCGCGGCGTGGCCCTCGACCGCCGCCCTCGCGCTCGCCGCCGACGCGGAGCCGCCGACGGCCCTGACTGCGGCGTCGAGCCCGGGACCGGCTGCGGAGAGGTCGGCGAGCTCGGATCCAAGGGAGTCGACGGCGCGGAGCAGGGCCGAGGCGGCCTCTGCCGCGGCGGCCAGCGACGACGACGAGTCGGACGAGTCGTTGCCGTCGTTCTCGGAGCCCAGGGCCGCCTCGGCTGCCAGCGTCCCGACGACGGCGCGGAGGCGCTCGAGCCTCCTCTTGCCCGCCGAAACGGCAGAAGAGAGCGCCGGCAGGGAGGCCCGCAGCTGCGCCCGCTCCGGTGCCCCGGGGTCGCCGCCGCCGTTGGAGCCGGTGTTCTCGCCGGCCGAGCCGTCGGCGTCGTACGAGTCGGCGTTCCCTCGGGGAGTGCCCCCGTTCCGAGCAGCGGCAGCATACGAGCGAGAAGAAGAGGGGGCAGCGGAGGGAGTGAAAGAGAGGGCGGTCGCGACTCCAGCGGCACCTGGGGTCCTCGCCCCGGTCGCCGTTGGGGGGCGACGGGAAAGACCCCTCGGCGTCGTCGTCGCGCCGCCGCCGCCGTAACCCAGTTCCCTCGTGCTGCCGTGCTGCCTCCCCGCCGAGAGCAAATTGGCCGCGGCAGCGGCGGCCCCGTCGCGCAGGGCCGAGGCTCTGGCAGCGGCGGCCTCGACGCCCGCGGCTCTCGACTCCAGCGCGTCGGCCGCGGCGGCGAGCTCCCTCGCCCGCGCCTCGACGGCGGCCTCGCGCCGGGCCGCGGCCTCGGCCCTCGCGTCGGCGGCCTTCCGGGAGTCGGCCGCGGCGGCCAGCGCGGCCTCGGCCTCGGCGCACCTGGCGTCCGCGGCGGCTCTGTCGGAAGCCGCTTGGTTCCTGGCGTCGGCCAGCTGCGCTTCGGCTTTCGTCGCGGCGAGCTCGCGCGCCCTCAAGGCCTCCTCCCTCTCCCGTTCCGCCTGCGCCGCGCCGCGCTCGCGCTCGGCGACGCGGCCCTCCCTCTCGGCCAGCAGCGCCGCGACCTGCCTCTCTGCGTCCGCGGCGACGCCGCAGGCCTCGTCGGCCCTGCGCGAGGCGTCTGCCTCGGCGGCGGCCAGGGCGGCCTCGCGCTGCTGCAGGCGGGCGAGCAGGAGCTGCGCGTCCGAGGCCTCGGCGGCGGCGCCGTTGACGAATCTCTGCTTCGCCTCGAGCGACTCCGAGGCGGCGCGCAGGGCCTCTTCCCTGGCGGCCACCTCGGCCTCGCGAGCGGAGAGGGCGGCGGCGGATCGCGCGAGCTGCTCCGCCTTGGCGCCGGCCTCGGCGGCCGCGTCCGCGGCCGCCGCGCGGCCCCTGGCGGCGGCCTCGGCCGCGGCCCTCGCCTCGTCGTCGCGGGCCGCGGCGGCCGCCGCCGCGGCCTCGGCGCGGGACCACTCGCGCTCGGCGGCCTGCGCCCTCGCGCGCGCCTCGGCCGTCGCGGCAGAGGCCGTGGCCTCGCGCTCGGCGGCGGCCCGCTCCCTCTTCTCGGCGGCCTCGCGGGCGCGGGACGACTCCTCGGCGGCGGCGGCCGCGGAGCTCTCCCGCTCGGCTGCGGCGCGCTCCCTCGAGGCGGCGCGGGCCGTGGCGGCCTCGACGGCGGACGCCTGCGCCTCGGCCTCGGCGCGCCGGGGGGCCCCGGCCTCCCACGCGGCGCGCTCTGCTCTGAGAGCGGCCAGAGCCTCGGCGGCGGCCGCCGAGTCCGCCGCGGACTTCTCCCTCGCCCCCTCGGCGACCCTTTGGGCGGCGGCGGCGGCGTCGGCCGCGTCGCGGAGCGCGGCCTGCGCCCTGGCCAGTTCCCCCTCGCGCCTCTTGACGTCCACCGCGGCCTCGGTGGCGGCGCGGAGGCGCGCCTCGGCGGCGGCGGACTTCTGCGAGGCGGCCTTTTCGGCGGCGGCGGCGGCGGAGAGCCTGGACTCGGCCTCTCTCTTGGCTTGTTCGGCACGGGCGACGGCGTCGGCGCACTGCGCCGCGGCACGCTCCGTGGCCGCGGCCGCGGCGGCATCGGCCCGCCCGCCGGCGCTGGCCTCGGCGGCCCGGGCCGCCGCCTCCCGCGCGGAGAGCTCGGAGCGGGCGGCGTCGGCCTCGGCGCGGAGCCTGCGCTCGAGCGAGGAGAGCTCGTCCTCGAGCTTGGTCCGCCGCTCGGCCAGGCGACTCTCCCGCGCTTGCAGCTCCTGCTCGCGCGAGGCGGCGGCGGCGGCGGCCTCGCGGGCAGAGAGAAGAAGAGCCTCCTCCTGCTCCTTGGCGGCGGCCTCCCTCGAGGCGAGCTTGGCGGCGCGCCGCTCGGCGTCCAGCCGGGCAGACTCGAGCTCCGAGCGGATCTTGGCAGAGAAAGAGTCGGCCTCTTTTTTGGCGGCTAGGGCCGCGTCCCTCTCTGCCTCGGCCTCCTTGCGGGCGGCGGCGACGACCTTGGCGGCCTCGGCAGACGCGGCGTCGCGGGCGGCTGCCTCGGCCTCCCTGGCAGCGGCGGCCCTCTCTCTCGCGCGGAGCTCCAGCGCGGCCTCTTCGGCGGCCTCCCTGGCGGCGGCCTCGGCGCGGGACGCGGCCTCGACGCGGGCCCTGGCGGCGGCGTCGGCCCTGGCGGCGGCCTCCTTGGCGGCGTCGGCGGCGCGCTGCGCCTCGGCGGCGGCCTCGGCGCGGCGGGCGGCGTCGGCGCGGGTCTCCCCTCCCGCCGCGGCTGCGGCCTCGGCCTCCCTCCTCGCGGCGTCGACGGACGCGCGCTCGGCGGCCAGCGCGCGAGAGGCAGCCTCGAGCTCGGCCGAGCGCGCCGCGGCGGCTGCTCTCTCCGAGTCGAGCTCGGCGCGAACCCTCCTGGCGTCGTCGGCCAGGGCCGCGCGCTCCCTCTCGAGCGCGGCGGCGGCGGCGGCGGCCTCGGCCCTCTCGGCCGCGGCGCGCTCGGCGGCCTCCTCGGCGGCCTCCAGCGCCTGCGAGGCGTCGCGCCGGGCGCCGTCGGCCAGGCGCGCCTCCTCGACGGCGGCGGCGCGGCAGCGCTCGGCGTCCCCGCGGGCCTCCTCCGCGGCCCGCAGGGACCCGGCGGCCCGCGCCTCGGCGGAGGCCAGCGCGGCCTCGCGGCCCCGCAGCGCCTCGGCCAGCGCCGCGCCCTCGGCGGCCTCGGCTCGCAGGGCCTCGACGCGGGCCCCCTGCTCCTCCAGGGCCCGCTCGCGCCCCGCGGTGGCCCTCTCTCGGGCCTCGAGCTGCCGCAGGCGCTCCTCAGACAGCTTGGAGGAGGCTTCGGCCTCGGCGCGGGCGGCCGAGAGCCTCGCCGCCTCGCCTCGGGCCGCGGCGGCCGCGGCGGACCCGGCTGCGAGCGCGTCGCCGGCCGCCCTCTCGAGGTCGGCCTCCTTGGCCTCGATCTCCGCGGCGCGCCGCTCGAGCTCCTCGGCGCGCGCGTCCGAAGCTGCCGCGGCGGCAGCCACATCGGACTCGGCGGCGTCGAGCTCGCAGGCCCTGGCGGCGAGCGCCGCGCGGGCGCCGTCGGCGGCCCGGCGCGCCGCATCGGCGGCCTCGGCCCGGGCCTCCGCGTCGGCGACGGCGGCGGCCCTCGCGCCGAGCTCCGCGGCCCTGGAGGCCAGCTCGCTGGCCTCGCGGGCGGCCTCGGCGGCCCTGGCGTCCAGCTCCGAGGAGCGCCGCGAGACCTCGGCCTCCGAGGCCCTGACGGCGGCGGCGCGGGAGGCGGCCTCGGAGGCGGCGGCCTCGGCGCGGCGGGCGGCGGCGGCCGCGGCGGCCGAGGCCCGGGCCCTCGAGCGCAGGGCGCGCGCGGCGGCCCCGCCGCGGGCGGCGGCGGCGTCGAGAGAGGCGGCCCAGGAGAGCAGGGCGGCCTCCCGCTGGGCGAGCTCCGCGACGCGGGCCGCGAGGGCGGCGGCGGCGTCCGTCGCCGGGAGGCAGGCGGAGGAGGCGGTGGAAGCGGCCGACCCGAACAGCAGCGGGGGCAGCGGCCGAGCGCCGTCCGCGGCCGCGCCGGCAGAGCGGGCCGCGGCCGCGGCCTCGGCAGCCGCGGCGTAGGCTGCCAGAGCAGAGGAAGGGAGCGACGCCGCCTTGGAAGAAGAGGGCGATTTTCTGTTTCCGTCTCGGCCGAAAGATTCCTCCTCCTCCTCTTCCTCCTCCTCGTCTCCAGTTCCGCCAAGGGCAGCCTCCGCGGCCTCGGCGAGAAGAGCTCTGGCCCTCGCGGCGGCAGCCTCGCGCTCGTCGAGGGACGCCTGCGCCGCCGTCAGAGCGTCCAGGGCCCTCTGCGCGCGAGCGGCGGCCCCGTCGGCGGCCTCCCTCTCCCCGCCGGCGAGCGCGGCGGCCTCCCTGGCGGCGGCCTCGGCCTCGGCGGCGAGCGCGGCGCGGTTCTCCGCGGCCTCCGAGACGGCCGAGGCCTCCTCGGTCGCCGCGCGGGCCGCGTCGACGGCCTGGCGGGCCGCCTCGCGCTCCTCCTCGGCCTCCGCGCGGGCGCGGGCCACGGCGGCCGCGGCCGCGGACAGCTCCGCCTCCCGCAGGTCGAGCAGGGCCTGCCTCTCGGCGGCGCCGGCCGCGGCGCGGCACCCCTCGGCGCTCCGCCGCTCGGCCTCGGCCTCGGCGGCGTCGAGCGCCAGCCTGCGCTCGTCGGCCGCGGCGCGCTCGGCGCCCAGGGCCGACGCCAGGTCGTCGAGGTCGCGCGCGCGCGCCTCAGCCTCCTGGGCCGCGGCGGAGAGCGCGGCGTCGCGGGCGGCGAGGTCGGCGTCGGCCTCGGCCGCGGCCTCGTCGGCCCTGGCGGCGCGCGCCTCGAGGACCTGGGCGGCCTCGAGGGCGGCCTGTTAGTTGGTAGTAGTGGAAGTCGATAGGGAAGAGGAAGAAGCGAGTGGGTTTTTCCCCCCCGGCAAAACGGAGCTCGAAAGAACGCCGAAAAGGAAAAAAAAACCTCAAGACTCGAAACACACAACTCTCTCAATCTTTCTCACCTCCTCCTGGTCGACCAGGGCCTGCTCCCGCGCCCTCGCGTCGGCCTCGCGAGCCGCCACGGCCTTTTCGAGCTCGACGCGCAGCTTCGCGACCTCGGATTTTTCGCCGCCCAGCCGCTCCCTCTCGAGCCGGCACTCGTCCATTTTGGACTGCACGTGCGCCGCGGCCTTCCGCTTGAAGTCGTCCTTCCAGGCTCCGAGCGCGGCCTCGTGGGCCGCGAGCGCCTCCTCGCGGTCCGAGACGGCGGCGCGCTCGCGCTCCAGGTGCGCGTCGTTGCGAGCGCGCTCGGCGGCCAGCGCGGTGTCGGCCTCGGCGCGGCGCCTTTCCAGGTCTCGCAGCCCCGACGCCAGCGTCTCCTCCATCTCGCCGCGCTCCCGGGAGAGGGCCTCGGCCTCTCGCTCGACGGCGAGCGCGCGCTCTCCCAGCACGGCCAGGCGCTTGGCCTCGGCAGCACTGGCGAGCTCCTGCTCCTCGACGCGAAGGCGGCGCTGGGCCAGCAGCGCCTCTTCTCCGGCGACGGCGGCCTCCCAGGCGGCGGCCCTCGCGGCGGCGGCGTCGTCGTCGGCCGCTGCGCGCTGCTTGGCCCGCAGCGCCGCGGCCTCGGCGGCGTCCCTGTCGCGGGCCGCCCCGGCGGCAGCGGCCCTCGCCGCGGCGGCGGAGGCCTGCGCGGCGTCGGCGGCCTGCGAGGCCTGCGAGCAGCCGAGGCGCGCCTCTTCTTCTTCCGCGCGCGCGGCATCGCGCGACGCGGCCGCCGCGCAGGCCTCTCTCTTGAGCTCCCCGAGCTTCGACGCGGCAGCGCGGGTCTCGCGAACGGCCTCCGCGGCTGATTCTTTCGACGCGGCAGCTTGTGCTTTCGCAGCGGCGGCGTCGGCCTCGGAGCGCGCCTTAAGGGCAGAGGCCGCTTCTTCGCCCTCCCTGAGGTCTTTTTCTTGCTGCTCGCGCCGGCGCTCGAGGGCCGACTCTGCCTCGCGGAGGCGCTCCTCGCGCGAGGCCAGGGCCGCCTCGGCGCCGGCCTGGCGACGGGCAGCGACGGCTGCGGCGTCGTCGGCAGCGGCGCGGGCCTAGAGGCGGTGGTGGGTTTGTTTTTGTTTAGAAGAACAAGTGGGAAAGAGAGGGTTTTTTTTTTTTGAATGGGGGGTCAGCAAGAACATAAAAGAGACCCGAAGATGAAAAAATGCAAAAACTCTCTCTCCCTCTCTCTCTCACTCACCCTGGCAGCGTCAGACAGCATCGCCTCCGCTTCCCTCCTCGCTGCCGAAGCCGCCTCCGAGGCCGCCGAGGACGCGGCCTCGCGGGCGGCGACCGCGCGCTCGCGCTCGTCGAGCGCCCTTCGAAGAGGCTCGGCGTCCCTCGCTGCGCCCCTCGCGCAGGCCTCGGCCTCTCGCGCCGCGAGCTCGGCCCTCGCCGCGTCCTCCTCCCGCGCCTCGGCGCGCGACAGCCTCGCGTCGGCCTCGGCGAGGGCTGCCTCGGCCGCGGCGGCCCTCGACGCGGCCTCGTCGGCGCAGGCGCGCGCCGCCGCCTCGGCGTCCCTCGCGGCGGCGGCGGCGGCGGCCCTCGCGGCCTGCGCGGCCCGCGACGCGCTTTCGGCCTCGGCAGACCGGGACTCCAGCTCCTCCATGGCCCCCCTCTTAGCCGACTGGATGTGATCCAGCTGCATGCGGGCGGTCTTGAGCGCGTCGCCGAGCTCGACCAGCGCCGCGCGGGCGGCCTCGGCGTCGTCGAGGGCGGCCGCGGCGGCGGCGTTGGCCGCCGAGGCCTCGGCGCGGGCGTCGTCGCGCGCGCGGCGCCACTCCTCGGCCTCGGCGGCCAGGGACGACGCAGCGACCGAGGGGGACGACGAGGGGGGCTCCTGCGGAGGAGAGGGGAAGGAGAACGCGGAGGAGGAGGCGGCGACGGCGTGGACGGAGGCGGAGGAGGTCGCGCCGGGCTGCTTGCCGGCAGCGGCAGCAGCGGGAACATTTCTCCTCGGGGAGGCGAACGGCGGGTGCGGGAGAGTCGCTGCTGCCGTTTTCGCTTCAGTGGCGGCGGCAGAGGGCTTGATACTGAGTCGGCCCACGCGGCGCTCGGGCTGTTTTTTTCGGGGGGTTTGTCGTTGGCGTTGGGACGGACAAGGGGGTGAGTGAGAGTGAAGGTCGCCGTCGCCGTCGTTTCTTCTTCGCAAACGGAAGCAAACGACAGGCGAGTTTTTTTCGTTCCATATTGAGGGGGGTGTTTTCCCCAGCTTTCGTTCCTCTCTCTCTCTCTCTCTCTCTCTTGACGAAACTCACCGACGACTCGGGAGACGATGTCGACCTCCCGTGCGTGCCCCACTGTTTTTATGTGTGTTGGGAGAAAGTGTACATGGAGGTGAGAACGAGCAAAAGTCGAATGAGAGAGAGAGAGAGAGCAAGACGCGCCATCGGCAACCCAGCTGCGATTCATCCGCCTTTCTTTCTCTCTCTCTCTTTCATCTCCCTCTTACCTTTGCTTGGAGCCTCTCCAGCTTCCCGAGGACGCGCGCCGCGGCGCGAGCCGGGGACGACGAGCGGTGCTGATCCTGCGGCTGGGCTCGCTCGGGCGACGAGGAGGAGGCCGCGGGAGGCATCGTCGTTGTCGGTTTTCTTCTTGCCTCGACGAATGCTCTCAAGTCGAGTGCTTTCTCGCGTGCCCAGCGTCGTCGCTTGGGAGCGAAGAGGCTGCAAGCTCCTCCTCTCTCTTGTGGGCGCGATCGAGCTCTCTCTCTCTCTCTCTCTCTCACTGAACGACGAGCGAAAGAGAGAAGAAGAAGAGTAGTCTCTAGATAGACGCGAATCGAGAAAGAGAGTCTTCGACGAAACGACGAAGTCAACCTTGTCTTTTTTTCGAAAAAATGAAGAGTCTCGAAACCGAAGAAAAAAACTCGACTTCTCTTCTCTTCTCTTCTCTTCTCTTCTCTTTCTCTTAACTCCTCTTCTTCGGGTTTCCAGTTTTTTATATATACATACGGCGTTGTCGCCGGGACGGACAAGAGAGAGGCAAGGGAGCGGGCTCCTCTCTCCCTCCTCCTTCTCCTCCTTCTTCCTTCCTCCTCCTCCTTTCCTCCTCCTTCTTTTCTGCCTCAATGCCCATTCTCCTTGACCGGCGGCAGCGCGTCACAGAGCGTGCCCAGCCTGAGGATGCCCCACTCCAGGAGGTCGATGTGCGTCAGGGCGGCCTCGTCCCACCTCGACTCCGTCATGGGGCCGTCGCCGTCGCAATCGAAGCGGACGGCGTCGGCCTCGGCGCGCTCGAGCGTGAGCGGGACGGGCGCGGCGCCCCACTGCGGCGGGAGCTCTTTCGCTATCTCGACGAGCCCGGGGGCGAGGACGCCTGTTTTTTTTTTTTGTGTGTTGTTGTTTTTGTTGTTGTTGGGTGTTTGTTTGGGGGGAAGAGAGGGAGAGAAAGAAGAAAAAGAAGAAGAGTGAGTTTCGCGGGCGAAAGACTTTGAGTGGAGAAAAACCCGAAGAAAGCAAAATTGAAGAAAAACAAAACTCTCTCTCTCTCTCTCTCACCGCAGCACTCTGGCGCCACGGCCTCGCTCCCGGCCCTCTTCCCAATCGTCCAGTACGCTCTGGCCCCCATCTTGTGCACTGTAGAATAAAAGTTGACCCATTCCTGTTGGGTGAGCGACGGGTCGGGTCCTCGGCTCCAAATGTCAAACCCGGGAGCGAGGTCGGCGGCGCTGCCCGAAGCGAACGACATCCCCGCGGCGGAAGCCGCGGCGAGCGACGCCCTGGCGCTCATGGAGAAGTTGGCATGCGAGAGCATGAAGGAGCGCAGGGCAGCGGATTCGTCGAAGGAAGGGCTGGAGTAGAGGGACGAGGTGAAGTTGGACAGGGCCGAGGCGTTGATGTGGCGCGGGGTGAGCAGCGACGGGAAGGCCTCGGCGGGGGGCTTGCTCTTCTTGCCGCTGCTCTTGTGCTGCTTCTCCTTCTGCTCGGCAGCGGCCTTGGCGGCCTCAGCGCCCTTCCACTCGGTCAGCCGCGAGATGGCCAGCTCCTTCTCGATGTACACGGACTCTCTCGTGTCGTTGACGGCGATTTGCGCGACGTGCCACGAAAAGGCCCAAACCGGGACCATCGTCTGCCCCATGCTCCTCCTAGAGAAGTCGCTCGAGTACACCCGCATCTCCGCGATCGTGAGCCTGCCGTCCCCCTCGACGTCATAGGCGGCCAAGGCCGCGAGCGCCGCCGTCTCCCGGATCCGCCGCAGCTGCTCCTTCGACGCGCGCTGCGTGCCGCCGCGCGGCTGCAGGTCGCCGTACTGCGGGAGCCCGTCGGCGAGCTCTTTCGCGGAGAGCATCCCGTCGCCGTTCGCGTCGCCGGCGAGGATCCACACGGTCGCCGCGTCGGTCAGATTGGCGCGCTTGATCTCAGAAGCGTCGATTAGCCCGTCCTCGTTCGCGTCGGCGGCGGCGAAGAGCCGGTCGACGGGCTCGGCGGCGTCGCCGGGCAGAGACAAGTCCTCGCAGACGTCGACCTGGCCGTCGCGCGTCAGGAAGGCGACGTACTCCTGCTTCGTGATGCGGATCTCCCGGGCCGCGGTCTCGGTCCCCGGACTGAGGGTGCGGTTGGCCGCGGCCATGGCCAGGAGCACCAGCTCGGGCTGCGCCAGCATGCTGCCGAGTCCGCTCGGGGAGATTGTCCGCCGCACTTTGGCGCCCGACGCCGACGAGACAACGGTCTCGAGCCGCGCCACCGTCCTGGGCAGCCCGTTGATCGTCGAGTTTTCTGGGATCTCTCCGTCGGAGAAGACGGTCATGACCCTGGAGACCTCGTTGCCAAAGAGCGCGTCGCTCAGCGGCCTGAATCGAACAATGGACGGCAGCAGCAGCGGCGAGGCCGCGGCGAGGTCGTACTCGGTGAGCACGCCCGCGGCGACGCGGGCCCCTCTCCTCTGCAGGGCCGTGTCGATGATTTCCTTCTCTGTCCACTGCCTCGCGTGAAAGACCATCCTGTTGTTCAGGGGTTCCGTGGAGTTGGCCTCGACGATCGCTTCGGCCTGGCTGCAGCGGTCGTTGATCGCCCCTCCGGTGGAGGCGGTGGAGTTGGAGAAAGTCGACGAGTTGAGCGAGCGGAAGAGCTCGGGGCCGCCGACATTGCCGCCATTGGTGACGTCGGCAAAGGCGGCCTTTGCCGATTCCGAGACCATCCAGGGGTCGCACTTGAGCGAGCGGCCGTGCGAGTATGGGCTCGTTGCGAGCGGAAGGCTCCGCCTTGGCCGCGGAGAGGAGGAGAAGGAGGAGGAGGAGGAGGAGGAGGAGGAGGAGGAGGAGGAGGAGGAGGAGGAGGAGGAGGAGGAGGAGGAAAGATGCGACGAAGATGATTCCGCCGACGACGCCGACGAAGCTGTCGATTGTAGCTGTTCCGGGAGCGCCGCCGCCTGCGCGAGCTCCGCTCGCGCCTTCGACGCAAGGAAGAAGAGCACCGCCGCGATGAGCAGGCAGCTCAGCAGCGCAATTCGCCGGCGGCGCATGGCGAAAGAGAGGTCCCTTTTCCCTCTCTCCCTCGATCTGTTTTCAACTTCACAATTCAGCTTCCTATTTTTGTGCTCGACCTCTCTCGCCGACCTTCCCCCCACCCTACCCCCCTTTTGCACCCACCCGCGCCTATCTCCGCGCCCGACACCTCGGCGTCATCGTTGCTTTGCTCATCGTTTATTCTATCTGAACCGACCTTATATGCAGGGGAAAAAATGTTGGTGTCGTTTATTTTATCTTTCTATTTCTTCTTTCTTTTTCTCTTTCAACGAACTCTCTTCCCCTCTTTTTTTCAAACCCTCTCCCCCTTGGTCGCCCGCTCCACCTCCGGAGCCAATTTCGAAATCCTGTTCAGGACTTTGGCCTGCTTCTCCCTAGAGAGAGAGGAAGCCACCATGCCGAAGGGCTCAGAGCACAAGAACGAGAGCGCGCACGCGGTCTCTTCCTCAGGGAACGAACGCGGGAAAAGCCGACGGAAAAAAATTTGACTGAGTTTTTTTTTTTTGCTGTCTCCTCTGTTCTCTTCTTCGCTCACTCTTCTCTTTTTCTTTCTTTCCTTCAAAGAGAGACACCAGCGAGTTTTTCCACCTTTTTCCTTTTCCTTTTCACCCCACCCTTCTCCACCTACCTTTTCGCAATGGCAGACGGAGCGGGACCTTCCAACCCGGCACCGTCGACCGACGAGTGAGTGCGATTTTTTGAGTGTTGAGAAGCGTCGAGAGACTGGATGCATTCCATCGCTCCGTCGTCAGGGTGGGAGCGACAATGCAAACCAACCCCGCTGCCTTTTCCTCCTCTTTCCCTCTCTCGTTGCGCCTTTCACGACCTCGATGACCTCGCTGACATCGTCTCCTGGGCGCCTGGCGAGGTGGTTGGGCGTAGAAGCGGAGGTAGAGGGCGGAAAGAGCTCTCCCCTCCGCTTCCTCTTTCCTCCGCGCGGACGAAGAAAGCCATCGGACGTTTTTTTCTTTCTCGACAGCGGGGCAGGCTCGCCTCTTTCGTCGCGCTTCTCTCGCTTCTCTCTCCCCGTCTCTGCGCCCCCTCGCCACGTCACGGCACGCACGGCTCCCACCTCCCTGCGAGCGAGCAGGCAGGCGAGGGAGAAAGAAGGAGAGGCGAAGCGAAGCGAAGCGCGAGTTTCTTTTTTCTCCATTTCGATGCCCTTGCTTCCCTCGCCGCGATCGATTGGCGAGGCGCGCCTTTTTTCTTCCCCCATCGATCAATCCCCTCGCTTTCTCACGCCGTCTTCCTCCTCCTCCTCTTCCTTCTCAACCACCACCACCCACTCACTCTCACCAAACAGGAAAAAGCCCTCGGTCGACGGCGGCGCCGCGGGAGCCCCCAAGAAGGACTTCACTACGGCCATCCTGGAGCGCAAAAAGTCGCCCAACAGGCTGATCGTCGACGACGCGACCAACGACGACAACAGGTAAGCGATTGGAAAAGAGTTTGGTCTTTTCTCGCCCTGTCCCGCTTTGCTCGCCCCTTCGTCGTGTCTGCCTCTTTTGGCGCTGCCATAGATGAGGCGAGCGTGTCGCGCATCGCGCGCGCGAGAGAGGTGGCATCGGAGAGAGAAGAGGAAGAACAAAACAGATTCTTGCTCTCGACCTTGGTGCCCGAGACGCCCTCGTTGCTTCCTCTCTCTCTTTCCTCTTGCTACCTCGACCTCAACTCTCTTCCCCTCTGCCGCCGCCGCCGCCGCTCTTCTCCTTCTTCTCCTTCGCGCCTCACACGCCTCCTCATCCTCTTGCGAAAAAATGCGATCCGCGAACAGCGTCGTCGCCCTCTCCCTCAAGACCATGGAGGCCCTCCAGCTCTTCCGCGGCGACACGGTCCTCCTGAAGGGAAAAAAGCGCAAGGACACCGTCTGCATCGTGCTGGCCGACGACACCTGCGACGAGTCGCGCATCCGCATCAACAAGGTGGTGCGCAGAAACTTGCGGGTGCGCCTCGGCGACGTCGTTTCGGTGCACCAGGTGAGATGGAAGAGTTAATAAGTTTTTGGTTTTTTTTTGCCTTTCCTTTTTCGTTGTCGTCGCCGTCGTCGTTGCCGCTACCGCCTGCGCTCTCTTGCTCCTCATTCTCCTCGTGCTTCCTTTTCTCTCTTTCTTCTCTCCTCTGCGAGAGAGACAGAGCAGGAAAATGAGAAGAGACAAAGAAGAAGAGCGAGAAGAAACTTTTCTTTGTCCTTCGTTTGTTTTCTTCCTTCCTTCAAATCTCACCCTCGACCGCGCACCTCAAAAAAAAAAAACCCGGAACCCCCAAAAACCCAAATCTCAAAACCAGTGCACCGACGTCAAGTACGGCAAGAAGGTCCACGTCCTCCCCATCGACGACACCATCGAGGGCGTCACGGGCAACCTCTTCGACACCTTCCTCAAGCCCTACTTCCTCGAGGCCTACCGCCCGGTCCGCAAGGGCGACACCTTCCTGGTCCGGGGCGGGATGCGCTCCGTCGAGTTCAAGGTCGTCGAGACCGACCCGAGCCCCTACGCGATCGTGGCGCCCGACACCGAGATATTCTGCGAGGGGGAGCCGATCAGGCGCGAGGACGAGGAGAGGCTCGACGACGTCGGGTACGACGACGTCGGCGGCGTGCGCAAGCAGATGGTGAGCTTTGTTTTTGAAGTTCTTGGGTATTTTTCTTCGGGGTTTCTTCGCTCGAGGTTGAGCTCGAGGTCGAGGTCGGCAGCCGGAAAACTCACACGCTTTCTCTTCCTTCCTCCTGTCTAAAAATGAATAAAAAATAATCAACAACAGGCCCAGATCCGCGAGCTGGTCGAGCTCCCGCTGCGCCACCCGCAGCTGTTCAAGACGATCGGCGTCAAGCCCCCGAAGGGCATCCTGCTCTACGGGCCCCCTGGTGAGTTCGTTTGTTTTGAAAACTTGTCTTTCTTTCAACCTCGGACAAGAAGAAGAAGAAAAGACTCACCCTTTTGAAAAACCTTAACCTCAAAACTCCAACCTCAACAGGTTCGGGAAAGACCCTGATCGCCAAGGCCGTCGCCAACGAGACCGGCGCTTTCTTCTTCCTGATCAACGGGCCCGAAATCATGTCCAAGCTCGCCGGAGAGTCCGAGTCCAACCTGCGCAAGGCGTTCGAGGAGGCCGAGAAGAACGCGCCGGCGATCATCTTCATCGACGAGATCGACTCGATCGCGCCCAAGCGCGACAAGACCCAGGGCGAGGTCGAGCGCCGCATCGTCTCGCAGCTGCTCACGCTCATGGACGGCCTCAAGTCGCGCGCGCACGTCGTCGTCATGGGCGCGACCAACAGGCCCAACTCGATCGACGCCGCGCTGCGCCGCTTCGGCCGCTTCGACCGCGAGATCGACATCGGCGTGCCCGACGAGGTCGGCCGCCTCGAGGTCGTGCGCATCCACACCAAGAACATGAAGCTCCACGAGGGGGTCGACCTCGAGGCCATCGCGAAGGACACGCACGGGTACGTCGGCGCCGACCTGGCCGCCCTGTGCACGGAGGCGGCGCTGCAGTGCATCCGCGAGAAGATGGACGTGATCGACCTCGAGGACGACGAGATCGACGCCGAGATCTTGGCCTCGATGGCCGTGACCAACGACCACTTCAAGACCGCGCTGGGCGTCTCGAACCCCTCGGCCCTGCGCGAGACCGTGGTCGAGGTCCCCAACGTCACCTGGGACGACGTCGGCGGCCTCGAGGGCGTCAAGCGCGAGCTGCAGGAGGTCGTGCAGTACCCCGTCGAGCACCCGGAGAAGTTCGAGAAGTTCGGCATGGCGCCCTCGAAGGGGGTGCTCTTCTACGGCCCCCCAGGGTGCGGGAAGACGCTGCTCGCCAAGGCGATCGCCAACGAGTGCCAGGCCAACTTCATCTCCGTCAAGGGCCCCGAGCTGCTCACGATGTGGTTTGGCGAGTCGGAGGCCAACGTGCGCGAGATCTTCGACAAGGCGAGGGGCTCCGCGCCGTGCGTGCTGTTCTTCGACGAGCTCGACTCGATCGCCAACCAGCGGGGGTGAGAGTTTCGCTCTTTTTTTGTTTTTTCCGGCGTTTTGCCGCGGAGCGGCGAAACACAAAGAAGAAAGAGAGAGCGGGTTTTGATTTGAGAGAGGGAGGAGAGGGAGTCGAGACGAGAGAGAGAGAGAGCGAGAGAGAGCGCGCGAGAGCGAGAGAGAAGAGAGCGCCAGTTCTTCTTCTTCTTCTTCTTCGAAACGTTGGAACCCCAAGCTCACTTTTCCCTCCTCCCCCCCCCCCCCCGCTCCCCCCCCCGCTCCCCACCCATCCAGCTCCTCCTCGGGCGACGCCGGCGGCGCCGCTGACCGCGTCCTCAACCAGCTCCTCACCGAGATGGACGGCATGAACAGCAAGAAGACCGTCTTCATCATCGGCGCGACCAACCGGCCCGACATCATCGACTCGGCGCTGCTGCGGCCGGGCCGGCTCGACCAGCTGATCTACATCCCGCTGCCGGACGACCCGAGCCGCAGGCAGATCTTCTCCGCGGTGCTGCGCAAGTCGCCCGTGGCTCCGGACGTCGACCTGGAGCTGCTGGTCAAGTACACAGCAGGTGAGGGACGTGTTCTGGGCGTTTTTTTTTTGAGATTTTGAGGGGAGATTTTGGGGGAGCAGCGGCGGCGGCAGGAAAAAAACACTCACTTTTCTCCCTCCCTCTCTCTCCTTCCACCCCCCACCCCCCCCCCCCCCCACACACACACACAAAAACCCCCC
>Ga0315289_10003723_pt1 | contig 23000 bp, 21 predicted proteins | sample YL17G11_40_MG_FD_203452 | JGI IMG/M metagenome (GOLD analysis project Ga0315289, IMG submission 203452) | Sediment microbial communities from Yellowstone Lake, YNP, Wyoming, USA - YL17G11_40 | ecosystem: Environmental > Aquatic > Freshwater > Lake > Sediment | place: USA: Wyoming | collected... | reverse complement strand
TCGAGACGGTGGCGGGAATCTTGGCGCTGGCCGATGGGTACGTCGGAAACGATTCGGGCGTCACTCAACTAGCGGCAGCGGTGCGCGGGGCCGAGGGGCGGACCACGCCGACCGTCGCCCTTTTCGGCCCCACCGACGCGCGCGTCTGGGGACCGCGCGGCCGACATGTGCGCGTCGTCCGCTCACGGGACAGAACGATGACCGCCCTCGGAATCGAACCCGTGTGGTCGGCGGTGCGCGCGGCGATCGGCGAAATCGCGCCCCGCGAAAAAAGCAAGCCCAGGGATTAGAATCCCTGGGCTTGGAACTTAGCGCATGATGCGCACTTGGTCCGGCGTGCTACTCCGGCACGTCGGGCGCTTTCGGCGTCGGTGGAGGCGGCGGCGGTGGCGGCGGCAGTGGCGGCGGGGCCAGCGGCGGCTCGGCCTTGCCCTGCTGCTCCTGGGCCCACTTCATATGTTCCTGCATGATCCACGTCATGCGTTGGCCGAACTGCTTGCTGATGTCCATCGTCGTGCGGATTTCGGACGCAGGAACGTCCACGCGGGCGCGGACGGTGCGGCCGTCGAGGTAGATTCCCCCGGCCGTCAGGTCGCCGAGCGCCGGCGCCTTCGGCAGTGGCGGCGCTTCGAGGACGGCCCGGCCTCGAATCGCATCGGGCAGGCCCTCGATCATCATCCGGTCCATCATGCTGATCATCATGTGGACATACGATGGGACCGAGAGGAGACCCTGGGCGACGGCGCCTTCGGGGATGCGTTTGACGGCATCGGCGACGGCAGCGTTGGAGGCGAAGCCTTCGCCTTGGCCGCGCGCGCGGCCGATGGCGCGGGCCATGTGGCCGGCGTCGCCCATTGTGATGACGGCGAGATTGCCTACGACGGCCATGCGCACGACCATGCCTTCCGGGCCGTACATCACGTCCATCATCTTTTTCATCTGCTCGGCGGCCTCGGGCGGAGCGCCTGGGGGCGGCTGCATCTGGACCTTGAAGGTCATGCGGTCGACCTTGACGCCCGCGATTTCCTCGGCGGCGGGTTCATAGTTCATGTCCATCTTCATCGCCGGCCCGCCGGGCATCGCGCCGAACTGGCCCATGAACCCCTTCATCATGTCCTTGGTGAGGGGCATCCACTTGGCCATCAGTTGGCTGTACTTCTCCGGGGCGGCAAGGTCGACGGTCTCGGTCATGCGGTACATCCCCTGGCCCGGCGTGGCGGGCTCGAAGACGAAGGCGAACGACGGGCCGAGGACCGTCGCCCACTGGTCGTACGTGGCCCAGAGTTCGTCCATTCGCTTGCGGGTTTCCTCGTCGGCGCCCTGGCCGAGCGCGTCGAAGAGCGGTTTGACGAGGGTCTTAAGGGGCGGCATAGCCTTGGCCCAGTCGCCCTGACCCCACGCGGCGACGAGGAGCGAATCCGTCGCCGGCAGCGAGGCGGGCGGGCCCGTCACCGGCTTGGCGGCACGGACGGCTTCGACCAGCGGGCTCCCGTCGACGAGTTCGACCTCGACAAGGCCCGCGGCGCGCTCGGCCCCCAGGTCGGCCATGAGATCAATCGAGGCGAACTGGTCGAGGAGCGAGAGGTACCAATCGAGAACGCGGTTGACGGCGGCCGGCGGAGCGCCGGCGGGGGCCTCGCGGGCCGTCTGGGCCTGCATCTGCTGGAGCAAGCCGGTGAAGGTTCCCTTGAGCGACTTGGGGTTCAGGTGGACCCAGACCATGTGGTCGGGGAGGCGCGAGCCCGCCGCCGTGCCGACGGCGAGGCGTTCGGCGGCCGACTGGAAGGCGACGAGCGGCTCGATGCGATCGGCGACGACGCCCCAGCGGTCGAGTTGGAGGACATAGAGCGGCGGGGGGGCGGGCATCTTAAAACCTTCCGGGGCACCAGGCGGGATCGGCGGTGTCGGCCCGCGGACGGCGACGATGCCGGGCGGCAGATTCTCGATGCCCGGGAGGCGGGCCTCCTCGAGTTTCGCAGGGTCCTTGCCCTGGAGAATGGTGACGGGGGCGGGGTGTTTTTCGCCGCCCACGAGAACAAAGAGGAGCGGCCCGGAGGTGTCGAAGGCGCCGGCCGGCAGGTTCCGTTCGAGTTGGGCCGCGACCGACGCGTCCGATTCAGGGCCGACGAGGGCCTTCAGGCCGGCATCCAGTTCGGCCACGTTTCGGACCGCGACGACGGCCAGGGCGTCGGCGGGGACGGAGACGGACCACGGCTCGGCGGCCGAGGCCGCAGCCGACAGAACCATCAAACCGGCAACCATCACAGCCCATCCACTCGCGCGACACCTCATGGCGTTCTCCCTTTTCAAGGGGCCGAAGGCAGCCGACGGCCCGAAATCCTGGCCATTTTTTCCGAAAAAGCAAACAAAAACCGTGCGGTTACTCGACTCTCGACCGCCGTGCCGCAGGCCGGCGATTCCGCCGACCCGCCGCGAGTGCCGGCACTACGGCAGGTGAGTGACGACGTGGAAAAGAACGGGGGGGCCGCCGGGGCCGGAGATGGTCCAGATTACGCCCCGTGACGTATCCAATAGTGTCGAGCCACGTGCTATCTATAAGAAGTTGGCGCTTACGCGACGAATTTCTTGACTTCCCGAAAATTGGTGTTATACTATCGTCGAAGTCGGACGTTGCGAGGGGGGCAGGTGGACCGGTGGGCCGGGCCTGCTCCGGGGGAGGAGAGCAGGTGCGGCTTTTTTCGTTGTGTCGCCCCGCGGGGTTCCGGGCCAAGCGGGTAAAAATAAGAGAGGATTTCCGTGGGAGATCGGCCGCGCGGCCGGTTTCCCCTTTTTCTTTGGGACCGCATGGCACATAGGGGGATTGGCAATGATCAGCGTAAGAGGCGTGGCGTGGGCGGGGGTGGTGCTTCTTGCGCAGTCCGTGGCGCTGGCTGGACCACAAATACTGTTCGACTATAGTTACGACACAAACGGGTTCTTCGCGCAGGAGCGACAGGTGCTTCTGGAAAAGGCGGCATCCGTTTTTACGTCGCGCATTGGCAACACCAAGTGGGCGCCGGTGGACACCAGCCTGTCGGGAGGAGGTTACGAGTTGGCCTTCTTCAATCCAACCACGCTTGCCGATTCATGGACGCCTAACGTCGTCATTCCTTTGAATCGGATCACCATTTACGTTGGCGCGACGGATTTCCGCAAGTCGCCGTGGACGTTGATGCAAGGCTCCGTTGGCGATGGCGCGTCGCAATTGCTGAGCATCCGCAATGTCAACGGGGGCATCCGCACCGTGCTGGCCAACCCATGGCAGTTTCGTCCGATCAATGCGTCCATCACTTTCGACCTGGGTGGCATTCAAGGATTCGGCAGCAACGGCGGCGACGTCACGCGGCAGTGGCACTTCGATTCCGATGACAATCTGCAAACCGACGACCGCAATCCCTCGGACCTACATTACGATGATTACACGGATTTCTACTCCACGGCCATTCACGAGATCGGCCACGTCTTGGGCATCAACAATCCCGAAATGATGAAAGTGGTTGCGGGCATTGACTACGATCCCGATTTCGGTCTTGCCTACATGAGCCACGTGCAGCCGGACGGTTCAGGAGGGTACGTCTTCACGGGAACCAACGCCGCCGAACATTATTTCGGCCACATCGGCCAGAACATACCATTGGATACAGATACGCAGTGTCACTTTGCCGACGGCGTGCGTTCGGACACCGCCGATGGTTGGCTATCCCTGACCTATGAGGACAACCAGCCGTTCCGCGTCGGATTCTCGGAATTGGAGTTTGGGGCGCTCAAGGACATCGGGGTCCCTGAACCCGCCACGCTCTCTCTGTTGGCGCTCGGTGGCCTGGGGATGCTCGCGAGGCGAAGAAGCGTTCGAGGATAACCCCTGCCTGCCGGCAGGCAGGCTTTGCTCTTTGGCTCTTTTACCCTTTACCGGGGCGGGCGTAAGCCCGCTCCGGTTTTCCCTTTCGCCGCCGCAGGCGGCTCAGAATGACAACTTCTCGCACACGCACCAGTTTTTTAAGGTGCACCCCTTGGTCCGCCCCCCGTCGCTTTTCCTTGACACCCTTGCGGACGGTCACCTATAGTGGCCCCTGGAAACCGGGGATGCCATGAAGATCGGCGTCATTTCCGACACACACGACAATCTGCCGGCGATCGCGGCCGCGGTCGAAATCTTCAAAAAGGCGCGCGTCCAGGCCATCCTCCACGCCGGCGACTACGTCGCCCCGTTCGCCCTCGCGCGGCTGCTCCAGGCCCGGCTGCCGGTGTACGGCGTGTTCGGCAACTGCGACGGCGAGCGGGCCGGCCTGACGAAGTTGCTCCCGGAACTGACGGACGGCCCGCGGCGGCTGGAACTCGGCGGGCGAAAAATCTGTCTCGTCCACATATGGGAAAACCTATCGCACGCGGCCTTCGAGGCCTCCGACATCATCGTCTTCGGCCATACCCACGAGCCGAAAATCGAACGACACGAAGGACGCCTCATCGTCAACCCGGGCGAGTGCGGCGGATGGACGACCGGACGGGCCACCGTCGCCCTCCTCGACACCGACGCCATGGCCGCCGAAACCGAAGAGGTCCGCGTCGAGGCCGCCTCTATCCCGGCCTCCGGAACCACGCCGACCCGGCGGGAAAGGGCCTGACCATGAAACGCCCCGCGCTCACCGTCGCGATCCTCGCCGCCGGACTCGCCGTCGCCGGATGCTACGGCCAGGTCCAGCGGACCCTCACCATCGACTCCGAGCCCCAAGGGGCCCTCTGCTGGCTCAATGAGAACGAGGTCGGCCGGACGCCCTGCACCATCCCCTTCACGTGGTACGGGACGTACGAGGTGCGGCTCGAGGCGCCGGGCTACGAGCCGCTCGTCTCGACGGCCAGCGTCCACGCGCCGCCGTACCAGTGGATCCCGGTGGACCTGGCGTTCGAGACGCTGATTCCCGGCATCCGCCACGACGACCACGCCTTCCGCTTCGCCCTGAAGAAGTCGGAGCCGGTGGACCCGGACGCCCTCCGCGGCCGAGCCGAGGGTCTCCGCACCGACGCCAAAACCCCGGAACCGTAGAGGCTGTTTCAATTCCCTCTCCCCCGGTGGCCCCTCGACCATGCTCGGGGCCACCCTGAGCCTGTCGAAGGGTGGGAGAGGGTTGGGGTGAGGGGTAGCCGTAGTTGTGAAACTGCCCCTAAGTGGTTTGAGGTAAATTCCGCCAACTTGCCGCGCGGCGGGTTCGCCGCCCCGCTTGCGGGGTGCTGGCTGTTCGCAGCGCGGGGCAAGCCCCGCGGCGAACCCACCGCGTAAAACTTATGCTTAGAGGGTCTATGCCGCGGTTCGGCGCGCATCTTTCGATAGCGGGCGGCGTGGAGCGGGCGGTCGAGCGGGCCCGCGAAATCCGGGCCGACTGCCTCCAACTCTTCGTCAAGCCTCCCCAACAATGGCGCTTTCAGCCCCTGCACGATAAGGATGCCGAGCGGTTCCGCTCCGCCGCCACGGGCGCCGGCCTCGCGCCCCTCGTCGGCCACGCCTCGTACCTTGTGAACCTCGCGACGCCGGACGAAACGCTCTGGGAAAAGTCCGCAGCATGCCTCCTCGCCGAATGGGACCGGGCAGAGCGGCTGGGCCTGGCTTACCTGGTCCTCCATCCGGGGTCGCCCTGTAGTAGAGAGCATCTCTCACTACAAGGGTCGCACACGGGGAGCGGCGAGGCGGCCGGCCTCGCGCGCGTCGCTGCGGCCCTCAACCGCCTCCACCGCGAGCGGCCAGGACAGCGATGCCGCATCCTCCTTGAGACGACCGCCGGGGCGGGCTCGACGCTCGGCGGACGCCTGGAACATCTGAAGTATCTCGTCGAGACGTGCGAGGCGGGCCCGTCGGCCTCTTCCGCTTTGCGAGATCTCGCCACAGGCGGACCGGCCGTCGAGGCGGGCGACCGGCTCGGCATCGCCATCGACACCTGCCACCTCTTCGTCGCCGGGTACGACCTGAGAACTCCATCGGCGGTGGACGAGACGCTCGGGAAGATTGACGAGGCGGTGGGCCTCGGGCGCGTCGGCGTGGTCCATGCGAACGACGCCAAAGGCGCCCTGGGGTCGCACCGCGATCGGCACGAACACATCGGCCGCGGCAAGATTGGCCGCCAGGGGTTCCGCGCGCTCGTCAACCACCCCGCGCTGGCCGCCCTGCCCTTCATCCTGGAGACGCCGAAGCGCGACGCGCGCCCGTCGAGAGCCTCTCGTTCGACCCAGAGGCTCTCGACGGGTGGGTCGAACGACGGCCGGGAAATGGACCCCGTGAACCTGGGGGTGCTGCGGCGGCTGGCAAAAGGGTGATTGAAACGCAGAGGCCGCGCCCATTTAGCCGGCGAGTTTACTCGCCGTGCATAATGAATAACGCGCCCCGCAAGCGGGGCGGCTAAATGTGACGGCCGGCTGCTACCGTTCGCCCTTCCCGGCAGGCGGAGGCGACTTGTTGCCGGCGAGGCCTTTCTCCGGCGCGGGGCCGTCGGGGATCTCAAACTCGATGGTGACGGGTTCGGTGCGGTCGTCGGTGATTTGGAAGCCGCCGAGCGCGGGCTCGAACTGCCAGCCCCACGCCTGCCACTCGGCCCGCGGGACGCGCCGCCGATAGAGGACGCGCGTGCGGAACTGGACCCACCCGCCGTACTTTTTCTCATAGACCCATTTCTCGACGCGCCAAGTGACTTCATCGCCCTTCTCGCCGACGAAGGGCTGTTCCTGGGTGAGTTCCACGAGGACGACGGCCACGTCGGCCGTCCCGCGGAGGGCGAGGATGCGGACGCGGCTCTCGTAGCGTTTGACCTCTAGGACCTGGCGCTCGATCCATTGGCGGTCCTCCGGGGTGAACTCGCCCTTGGCCGGGAGGCCGAGGTCCTCGGTGCGGTACTCCGCGGGGATGAGGGCGTCGTACTCCGAGAGGATGGGGGTCATGTCCACGCCTTCGAGACGGCCCCAGGGGGTCTCGACCACGAGGTCCCAGATGCCGAGGGGCAATTCTTTCGCCTCGAACGTCCCGGTCTTGGGGTCGATCACGACGGGGACTTTTCGGTCGCTCGCGCGTTCCCAGAGGAAAGCAGACTTGGCACGGTCGGGAGGCGCGAGGCGGCCGCGGATCGTCCGGCCTGGGGACGCGATTGCGGATTGCCCTTCGAGAGCCTCAGGGCTCTGAGCAAGGTCGAAGGGCGGATCGCGGCCCTCCTTCGCCAAGGCTTCGGAGGGTAAAATTTCGGATTGAACGGCGAGAGGCTCAGGGCTGGAGTTGGGCGGCGCCAGCGCCGCGAGAAGCGGCAGGGCGAGCGCGACAACCAGGAAGCCTATTTTCCACGCGCTTTTCACGACGCTTCCCGCGAGACTCCGCTACTTGACCAGGTCCGCCAGGTCCTTTTTCGACACGAACTTGCACCGGCCGCCATTCTGCTCGGCGATATCCTTGAGCACAGACTCCCCCTCCCGACAGAGAAAGGCTATGGTATGAACCGTGACGTTGGCGTCCACATTCAGCCGCTTGACCAGATCGACTATGGCCCGGTCAAATTCGCTGTCGGCCAAGAGATAGATGATTTCGGGTTTCACGGCGAAGGCCCGTTCGATCGCTTCGGTGGGGTCGGTTTCGCCTTCGGCGATGACGTCGTCAATGAAATTGAAAGCCAGTTGCTTATTCGCCTCGGTGGCCTTGACGAGACGGCGGGCGGGCATCTCGACGGGAGGCCCGCTCGAATAGAAGATAATGTGGAACTCTCTGGCTTCCCCAAGTTCCCCGACGGAGCGCTTCAACTCGAATTTAACGTAATCAATCGAGTCGGTCATGCTGCCGGAGCGGTCAATGACATATACGACCCCACAAGTCTCCTCCCCTCCCGCTCCGAAGAAACGCTGTCGGGTGCAACCTGGGACCCCGAAGGCGGTCAGCAAAGTCGACAGAACCAAAACCGCTGCTCGGCGGTTCATTGCACATCCCCCCTTTCGCACGGCGTGTCCGGGAGCATTGTCGTCCTTGCATCAAGCGCCGTCAAGAATTGAATACGACCGGTGGAAAAAGGGGGCGAGGAGCCTTTTTCGGGGCGGGGTTCGGGCTTGACGGGTGAGGCGGGGAGGGATTATACTGCCCGAACTGCCCGGGATGGCCAATCCGTCCGGCGCCAGCGGAGGCGGACACGGAGGATGGTGCGAAATGGCCAAAGGTAAGTCGCAGCGGGCCCTCTTCGAGATTCTGACGAAGGAACGGGCGCAGGGGCGGCAGCAGGCGGAGGCGAAACCCGGCCCGATCGTCCGCCGTTACGGGGGCGAGGAAGGCGGCGGACGCCAGCCGCCGGTCCCTGCCCGGCCGGCCGGGGCCGTCGGCGGGCCATCGTCGGCGGCGCCGATCCGCGTGAGCCTGACAGTGTATTGGGTCGTCGTGGCGGCGGCGGCGGTGGCGTGCCTGTGCGCGCTCTTTTACTTGTGGGGAACGCGGTCGCGCCGAGAGCCCGTGCCGCCGAACGTTGAGCCGCGGCCGACGATGGAAGAGGTCGGCCGGGGTCCGCCGGAGGCGGGTCTGGTGGCGCCAGCGCCGCCTGCACCGGCCCCATCGCCCAGTGAACTGGGCGGCGAACAAAAGCCAGCGCCCAACCAGTTGGGCGGCGAAGAGGCGCCTGCTGCGGCGGCGGAAGGGAAATTCCGCCTGCGGATTGCGCTGCTGGAGGTCTCGCGGTCGGAGTACACGGACCAGTTGCGGACGCTGCTCGCGAGCCGGGGAGTCGAGACGGACCTGGCGACGCGGGGAGGCTACTTCATCCTCTACGGGCGGGAGCGCTTCGTGAAGATGGACGACGAGAAGGCGACGGCGTTCGAGAAGAAGGTGGTGGAGGCGCTCAAGGAGTTCGAGCAGAAGACGGGTTGGCCGGCGGCGACGAATCCGTACTTCGTCACCGTCCCCTGAGAAGGAGTCGTCGGTATGTCTTTGGATAAGAGTCTGAAGAGCCAGGGCGCCCTGGCTCGGCATCGGAACGTCCTTTCGCGGGCGGAGCGTGTCGACGCGCTGAAGGAAGAAGAGCGCTGGCCGGAAGGGCAGACGGTGTTCGGTCTGCCGAAGGTGGCCCATCGGAAGGTCGTCACGAAGAAGCACAAGGCCGCGGCGAAGGCGGCCGCGGAAGGCGTGCCGGCTGAAGGCGCACCGCCGGCTGAGGGGGCTGCGCCGGCGGCGGCCCCGGCGGCGGGCAAGCCGAAGGGCAAGGCGTAAAAAGACAAAAACGAGTAACGAAGTAACGAAGTAACGTAGTGACGCAGTAAAGGCGGCGCGGGGCGCGGCGGAAGGACGTCGCCGACCGTTTTCGTGGTCGGCTCACGATGTGAGCCCCGGGCAGAAGCACGGGGCAACGTGGGAAGGTCGCGACAGGCTCGAAAGGCACGTGAGTGGTCGGGAAGCGGTCGCTTCTTGCCGAGCGGATGCGCCAGGTGGACGCCTCGGGCATCCGCAAGGTGTTTGACCTTGCGGCAAGCCTTGACAATCCCGTCGACCTGAGCATCGGGCAGCCGGACTTCGACGTGCCGGAGGCGTGCAAGCGGCGGGCGATCGAGGCCATCGAGTCGGGGCGGAACAAGTACACGGTGACGCAGGGCGAGGCGTCGCTGCGGTCGCGGATCGCGGAGGCTCTCCGGTCGGAGTTCGGTTCGTTCGACTCGCCCGTCCTTGTGACGAGCGGCGTGTCGGGCGGAATTCTCCTGGCGGTGCTGGCCACTCTCAATCCGGGCGATGAGGCGATCGTCCCCGACCCCTATTTTGTCATGTACAAGCATCTCGTGCGCCTCATCGGCGCCGTGCCGGTGTTCGTCGACACCTACCCCGACTGGCGCCTGAGGGCGGACCGGCTGGAGTCGGCCGTCACGGACCGCACGCGGATGCTCATCCTCGCGAGCCCCGCGAACCCGACCGGGGCCGTGTACTCGAAAGAGGAACTGGAGTCGGCGATGGAGGTGGCGCGTCGGCACAACCTCCTGGTGCTGGCCGACGAGATTTACCGGGACTTCGTGTACGACGGTCCGGCGGCGAGCGTCTGGCCGATGGACGACCGCGTGATTTTGCTGCGCGGCTTCTCGAAGAGCCACGCCATGACCGGCTGGCGGCTCGGCTATGCGACGGGGCCGGCCGAGATCCTCCAGGCGATGACGACGCTCCAGCAGTACACGTTCGTGTGCGCCCCCGCGCCGTTTCAGTGGGCGGCGGTGGCCGCGTTCGACGCGGACCCGTCGGAGCAGGTGGCGGCGTTCCGCGAGCGGCGGGATTTCGTTTACGCGGGCCTTAAGGACCGGTTCCGCGTCGAGAAACCTCGGGGGGCGTTCTACCTCTTTCCGGAGGCGCCCGGCGGGAGCGGGACGAAGTTCGTCGAGCGGGCGGCGAGCGCGGGCGTGCTCGTCATTCCGGGCGGCGTGTTCAGCCAGCGCGACACGCATTTCCGCATCTCGTACGCGGCCGACCGGCGGACGCTCGAGCGCGGCCTCGAGGCGCTGAACCGCCTGGCGGCCGAGGGGGACGCGACGCCCAGGCGCGCCACGACGCCCAGGGATTGAAATCCCTGGGCTTGATGGGACAAAAACGGGGTTTTTGGCTTGCAGTCGGCGCAGGGTTCTGCTAGGTTTCGCGTCCTTTTCGGCGTCCGGGGGTGTGAGGGCGTCCACGGGGAATCGTAACAGCATCCCCGGGCCCGCCACGGCGGGTAAAATTCGCCCCGACTTCGTCGGGACTCATTGAAAAGGGGACGGGAGTATTTTGCCGGAACGGCCCTTCGGGTGCTTCGCACAAAATACTCCCGTCCCCTTTTCGGGGCGTGGGGCGGCGGGGCAAAAAGGTTTTGCCGGCGGCCGACTGGCCCCTATAGAATAACGCGACCGAGACGACAATGCGCTTTTACCTCGTAGATCGAATACTGGAACTCGAACCCCACAAGAGGATCGTCGGGGTGAAGAACCTGGCGCTGGCGGAGGAGTATCTGGCGGACCACTTTCCGGCGTACCCGGTCCTGCCGGGCGTGATGATGCTGGAGGCGTTGGTGCAGTCGGCGGCGTGGCTGGTGCGGGCGAGCACGGACTTCGCCAAGACGCTGGTGCTCCTGCGGGAGGCGAAGAACGTGCGGTACGGCAGTTTCGTCCGGCCGGGCGGACAGTTGGTGATGGAAGTGACGGCCCTGGAGATCGGGGCGACGGAAAGCCGCTTTAAGGCCGAGGGCCGATGCGAGGGCCAGATGGCCGTCCAGGCCCGCCTGGAACTGGAGCACCTGAACGTGGCGGACGAAGACCCGGGCCGCGCGGCTGTGGACGAGCCGCTGCGCGAGCATCTCAGGGAACAGTTTCGACTGATCGGAGGTCCTCAGGCGCTGGCGGCGGGCACGGGGTCGGCGACGGGCTGACGAGCCGGCGGGCGCAAGGACGCACACAAACGAGGAGGCGAGAGAAGATGGCTTTAAGCCGCGACGCGATCACCGAGAAGGTCCGCGAGGCGCTGGTCGAGGCCCTGGGCGTGGACGAAGACGAGGTGGTCGGGACCGCCAAGATCGGCACCGACCTGGGGGCCGAGAGCATCGACTACCTGGACATCGTCTTCCGGCTGGAGAAGGCGTTCAACATCAAGATACCTCGCGGCGACCTGTTCCCGGACAACATTTTGTCGAGCGAGGAATTCGTCCAGGACAACCGGCTGACGGAAAAGGGGCTGGCGGAACTGAAGGCCCGGATGCCTCACGCCGACCTGACGCAGTTCGAGAAGAATCCAAACGTGCAGGACATCGCCGACCTGTTTACGGTCGACATGATCGTCCGGTACATCGAGTTAAAACTCGGCAGCGCCGGCGCGTAACGCCGTGGGACGTGCCACGGCCGATCGTGCCTGACCGGGTGCTTCCGCACCCGGCTCACCTGTGAGCCGACCGCGGGAGCGGTCGGCGAGGTTCCCTACGGTCGCGGCTCAAACGGAGGACCGATGCGCTGGATCTGGATCGACAAGTTCATCGAGTTTGAAAGCGGCCGGCGCGCCGTCGCCGTCAAGAACGTCTCCCTGGCCGAGGAGCACGTCCACGACCATTTTCCGGGATACCCCATCCACCCGCCGACCCTGATGATCGAAGGGATGGCCCAGACGGGCGGCGTGCTGGTGGGCGAGGCGTTCGGTTTCAAGGAGAAGGTCATCCTGGCGAAGGTGACGCGCGCGACGTTCCACGCGCACGTCGTCCCGGGCGACCAGATCCGCCTCGAGGCCGAGGTCGTCGGCGAGGTCCGGCCGGAGGGCGCCAGCATCGCGGGCAAGATCACGCGGAACGGCCAACCGGTGGCCGAGATCGAGATGATGTTCGCCCACCTGGACCAGTCGCGCGCCCCCGTCGAGACGGGCGAAGCGAACTTCGTGTTCAACGAGAATTTCATCCGCCTGCTGCGGATGCGCCAGTTGAATCATCTCGGCGGCCGGCCGCCGAACGCCGATTGAGACGGAGGGCGCGTTGGACCGGAGGATCGTCATCACGGGGCTCGGGGCGCTGACGCCGGCAGGGGTCGGCGTCGAGGCGCTGGCCCACGCGATTCGCGCCGGCCGAAGCGCCGTCCGCACGCCCGAGCATTTCGACCCCTCCGGGTACCCCAGCCGGGTGGCCGGCGTCGTGCCCGAGTTCGACATGGCCGACGGCGTCCGCAAGGACCAGAAACGCTACCTGCGGAAGAACGCGAAGGTCATGTCGCGCGACATCCAGATGGCCGTCGCCGCCGCCAACCAGGCCCTCCTCGACTCCGGGCTCCCGGCGGGCGACGAAAAGGCCGGCGAACCGGTCCTGCCGACCATCGACCACAGCCGGATCGGGATGGTCTTCGGCACGAACTTCATGCCGACGGAACCGGATGACCTGGCGGGCCCGATCCGGGCGGCGAGCGCGGACGGCGGCTTCTCCCTGAAGGGGTGGGGGACGCACGGCATCCCGCAGATGTTCCCCCTCTGGCTGCTGAAGTACCTCCCGAACATGCACACCTGCCACACCGGCATCCTGTGGGACGCCCAGGGACCGAGCAATTCCCTGACGACGAGCGACGCGGGAGGGCTCCTGGCGCTCGACGAAGCGGTGCGGATCCTCCGGCGCGGGTCGGCCGACTGGATGCTCGCCGGCGGCGCCGAGAGCCGCATCAATCCCCTCCTCCTCATCCGCTACACGCTCCTGGGCCGGCTGGCGACGGCGAACGAGCAGCCGGCGTCCGCGAGCCGGCCTTTTGACACCGGCCGAACCGGCCAGGTCGCCGCCGAAGGCGCCGTCGTCTTCATGCTCGAACCGCTGGATGTCGCCCGCAGCCGAGGGGCGCACGTGTACGGCGAAGTGCTCGGGACCGGCGGCAGCACGACGACCGCGGGCATCAACGCATGCGACCCCGACGGGCGGGCCACGGCCACGGCCGTCCGCGCGGCACTGGCCGACGCCGGCTTAAAGCCCGCAGACCTCGGCGCCGTCCTGGCCCACGGCGCTGCTTACGAGCCGCAGGACCGCAGCGAGGCGGCGGGCCTGTCGGCGGCGCTCGGCGACGCGGCCGCGACCGTCCCCGTCACCGCCACCAAAGGCGTCACGGGGAACATGGGGGCGGCCAGCGGATTGGCGGATTTGGCCGCCCTCGTGTTCCTCAAGGCCGCCGACGTGCCGCCCATCCTCAACTGTGACCATCCGGACCCGGCCGTGAAATTGAACCTCGTGCGAGGCAGCCCGCAGCCGCTGGCCAAGGACGTCGTCCTGGCAACGACGCTGGCCATCGGCGGCCAGGCCGCCGCCGCCGTCATCCGCATCAATCGGTGATACTGCCATGCTGTGTTTTCAACGCAGAGAGCGCAGAGGACGCAGAGAACGACAAGGATGAAAGATAGGGGAAAGGAAAACAACAATATATTTAAAATCTTGTTTGCCTTTTCTCTGCGCTCTCTGCGTTCTCTGCGTTGAAATAAAGTTGTGGATGCGAGCGAACCATGAAACGACGCGTCGTCATCACGGGCATCGGAAGCGTCACGCCGCTCGGCCTGACGCTGGAGGAGACGTGGCAGGGTCTCCTGGCCGGCAAGAGCGGCATCGGGCCGATCCGCCTCTTCGACGCCTCGACGTTCCCGACCACGTTCGCCGCCCAGGTCCCCGATTTCGACCTCAAGCCGTACGTCAAAGACCCGACGCCCTACGCGAAGGTGGGCCGGAACGTGCGGTTCGCGATGGCGGCCGCACGGATGGCCTTCGAGGACGCGGGGCTGGCGGCAAAGGACGTCGATCGGGATCGTTTCGGCATCTACATGGGCAGCGGCGAAGGCATCGTGGACTTCGATACCCTGGTGGCCTCGATCGCGCACGGCACGCAGGACGACGGCCGCGTCAACATTGTCCCGTTCGCCGAGTTCGGCCTCCGGACCTATGACGGCCTCAGGGAACTCGAACAGGAACCGAACATGCCCGCCAACCACCTGGCCGCCGAGTACGGCCTGGCGGGGCCGACGTATTCCTGCCTGACGGCCTGCGCCGCCAGCACCCAGGCCGTCGGCGAAGCCATGGACCTCCTCCGCACCGGACGCGTCGACCGGATGCTGGCGGGCGGCACGCACTCGATGATCCACCCGCTCGGCGTCACGGGGTTCAACCTTCTGACAGCCATCTCCACGGAGCCGAAGAACCAGCCCTGGCGCGCCAGCCGGCCCTTCGACCGCGACCGCGGCGGGTTCGTCCTCGGCGAAGGGTCGACCATCATGATCCTGGAGGAACTGGAGGCGGCCCGGAAACGCGGCGCCCGAATCCTCGCCGAAATGGTCGGCTTCGGAACGAGCGCCGACGCCTACCGCATGACGGACATTCAACCCGAAGGCCGCGGCGCCGCGGCGGCGATGCGCATGGCCCTCGCGGACGCCCGCGTCGAACCCGAAGCCATCGACTACATCAGCGCCCACGGCACAGGGACGACCGAGAACGACAAGGTCGAGACCCTGGCGGTCAAACTCGTGTTCGGCGACGCGGCGCCGAAGGTCCCGATGTCGAGCGTCAAAAGCATGCTGGGCCACCTGATAGCGGCGGCGGGGTCAACGGAACTGGCGACCTGCGTCCTGGCGATCCGCGACCAGATCCTCCCGCCCACCATCAACCTCGACACGCCGGACCCCGAGTGCGACTTGGACTACGTCCCCAACCAGGCCCGCAAGGCCGAGGTCGAGGTCTGCCTGTCGAACTCGTTCGGGTTCGGCGGGCAGAATGATTCCCTGGTTGTCCGCCGCTTCATCCCGTAGAATAGTCGCCGCATCGTTATTTAGCCCCCGGTGAATACACCGGGGGCGCCGTGGCGAACGGCGCAACGGCGCCCGGCGTGTATTCACGCCGGGCTAAATGGGGTTGAATGCACCGGGGGGGCCGGGCACAAGCGGAGGCGAGCAGTGACCGCAGGCTCGCTCACCATAGCGCTGTCGGCTCTGGCGGCCGAGGGTGCGCCCGCCTCCGGCGACGGCGGCTGGCTGGGCCACCACTGGCTCGCGCTGCTCCTGGTCGGCCTGGCGACGGCCGTCATCATCGCCTTTCTCTCGATGCTCGCGCGGTATCTGCGGCTGACGGTCAACATGTTCCTCGACATCCCGCTGCCGATGACCGCGAACCTGAACGATTACACGCCCCCGGACGGCGAGATCGTCAGTTTCCCGAGCCGCGACGGCCATCTGCTTCGCGGCATGTTTATCGACCGCCCGGCGGGGGCGCCCGACCGCGGCACGATCGTCTTCTGCCACGAGTACGCCAGCGACATGCTCTCTGCCGGACGCTACGCCATGCCCCTCGTCCAGGCAGGGTACACCGTCTTCACGTTCGACTTTCGGGGCCACGGCCAGAGTTCCATGCCGCCACACTATGAACCACGACACTGGCCCAGCCACCAGGAGGTGAACGACGTGTTGGCGGCCGTCGCGTACGTGAAGACGCGGCGCGACATCCGGCGAACGGGCGTCGGGATCCTCGGCATCAGCCGCGGCGCCAGCGCCGCCGCCATCGCCGCCGCCCTCAACCCCGCCGTCCGGTGTCTCGTCCTCGACGGAACCTTCTCGACGGACTACAGCATCGAGGAATTGATGAGGCGATGGGCGGAGATTTTTGCGGAGCGTGTCGGCAGCGCCACGCACCCCGACTTCGTCTACCGCTTCTTTCGGGCCATGACCCTCTTCTACGTCGAACTGAAATGCCGATGCCGATACCCCAGCACGCGCAAGGCCCTGACGGCCCTCGGGCCGACGCCGGCGCTGTTCATCTCGGGCGAACGGGACACCTACGTCCGGCCGGAGCAGACGCGGACGCTCTACGCCGCCAAGCCCGGCGAAAAGGACATCTGGATCTGCCCCGACGCCAAACACAACCAGGCCGTCGCCACCGACCCGAAAACGTACGCCGACAAGATCGCCTCCTTCTTCGACCGCCACCTGGCGGCCCCACCCTCGCCAGGGCGACAGCCAGCCGGAAACGATTGAGAGCGTGCCTTGCTTTGTTGAAAACCCGCCTTTGTTCTCCCTCTCCCCCTGTGGGAGAGGGTAGGGTGAGGGGGGAAGAAACGACGAATAATGAATATCGAACCCGTCTTCGTCCCGGCGCGCCGGGACTACGCCGGGCTGGCGCAAGGAACCGCAGAAGGATGAAGGGAACGGCCTTTCACCCTCACCCCATCCCTCTCTCGTTCGACCCACCCGTCGAGAGCCTCTGGGTCGAACGAGAGGCTCTCGACGGGCCATCAAGGGAGAGGGAGCGTAAACGGATGTTTTCAACAGAGCAAGTGCGCCCATGACGACCCCGCTCGCGATTCGACTGAGGCGCCTGGCATGGGCGCCCCTGCGCCTGAAGGCCCGCCGCCAGGTACGACGCTGGATGAAAAACGTCCGCCGGACGCCGGAGGTCCAGGCGAGGCTTCTGGGTCGGCTGCTGGAGCAGACGGCGGAGACGGCGTTCGGGCGCGACTTCGGACTCGCCCGCGCGCGGACCATCCAGGACCTGCGCTCCGCCCTCCCGATCGCCGGTTACGAACGCGTCGCCCCCTACGTCGAGCGCGTGACGCGCGGCGAGACGGAGGCGCTTTTCCCTCACGGCACGCGGGTCCACATGTTCGCCCTGACGAGCGGCACGACGGGAACGCCCAAGAGGATTCCCGTCACCGACGCGCTGCTGAAGGATTACCGCGAGGGCTGGCAGATCTGGGGCGTCCACGCCCTCGAAGACCACTACGACGCCTTCGGCGCCCGCATCCTCCAGATCGCCAGCCGAATGGACGAGCAGGCGACCCCTGCGGGAATCCCGGCCGGGGCCATGTCGGGCCTGACGGCCGCGGCCCAGCACCCCGCCGTCCGCTGGGTCTACGTCATGCCCCCCGAAGCCGCCTACGCCGGCGACACCGCGAGCAAGTACTACCTCGCCTGCCGCCTCGGCCTCCAGCACCGGCGCGTCCTGCCGATCACCGCCAATCCGAGCACGCTCCTCGGCCTGGCGCGCGCGATGGACGAACGCAAGGAGGAACTCCTGCGCGACCTGGCGGACGGGACGCTGACGGCCGAGGTGGCGCTCGATGCCGACCGGCGCCGGCGCATCGAGCGCCGCTTGAAGGCCGACCCCCGCCGCGCGCGGACTCTCGCCGCGGCCGCCGACGCCTCCGGCCACCTCTTCCCGAAGGACGCGTGGGAGGTCCCCCTCATCGGGACCTGGAAAGGCGGGACGCTCAGCCTGTACCTGCGCGAGATGCCGCGATACTGGGGCGACGCGCCCACGCGCGACATCGGCCTCATCGCTTCCGAGGGGCGGTTCTCCATCCCGCTTCAGACCGAAGGCAGCGCGGGCGTCCTGGAGGTCACGGGAACCTTCTACGAGTTCGTCCCGGAGACCGAGATGGACTCGGCCGACCCGCCGGCGCTTCTGGCCCACGAGACGGAAGTCGGCCAAAAATACTTCCTCATCCTGACGAACCCGGCCGGCCTCTTTCGCTACCACCTCGGAGACATGGTGGAGGTGGTGGACCGCGTCGGTCCGGCCCCCGTCATCCGCTTCCTGAACCGCGGCCAGCACGTCTCCAACCTGACGGGGGAGAAGATCACAGAGTTCCAGGTGACGACGGCCACGAACGAGGCCATCGAGCGCCTCGGACTGGCCGTCCGAAACTACTGCCTCTCGCCCTCCTGGGACGCCGTCCCGCACTACAGCCTCCTGGTCGAGGAGGACGAGGTGGACGCGGGCGGCGCGGGGCGTCTGGCCTCGGAGGTTGACGCCCGCCTGCGGGCGCTTAACATGGAGTACGAAACGAAGCGGGCGAGCGGCCGGCTGGGACCGGTGCGCGTGAAAACGATCCCGCGCGGGGCGTGGCGGCGATTCGACGCCGACGCCGTCGAGGCCCGCAGCGGACGCGTCGAACAGTACAAGCACAAGTTTCTCGTCAACGACGTGGATTTCGACCGGGGTTTCGCGGTGTGCGCCTGTTTCGGCCCACACGCGGAAAGGACGGGCGAGTGATGCGCCTTCGCGTGGCGGCGTGCGACGTCCTGCGGCGGGAAGTATACTATTGCGCCGCACGCGCCGCGCACGAAGTCGAGGTGACGCTTCTCGCGCAGGGCCTCCACGACAACAGCGACCTGTGCCGCGGACGCCTCCAGCCCCTCATCGACCAGACGGACCCCGAGCGGTTCGACGCCATGGTCTTGGGTTACGGTTTGTGCAACAACGCCCTCGCGGGGCTGCGGGCCGGCCGGGTGCGCCTCGTCCTGCCGCGCGCCCACGACTGCATCACGCTCCTCGTGGGCTCCAAAGAGCGCTACGCCCGCCTCTTCGCCGAGCACCCGGGCACGTACTGGTTCTCGCGCGGTTGGCTCGAGTGCCACGAAAAGACGGGCGGCCCCGGCGCGCCGGGGTTCGAGCCGATGGCCAACAGCGGCCTGGGGCCCGACCGTCAGGCCGCCTACGAGGAACTCGTCGCGCGGTACGGCGAAGACAACGCGCGATACCTCACGGACTTCATGGGGGCCTGGAAGCAGCACTACACCCACGGGGCGGTCATCGAGTTTGAGTTCGACGGGGGCGCGGCCCTCGCCGAGAAAGTGCAGGCCATTTGCCGCGAGCGAGGCTGGCAATTCTTGCGCGTGGCGGGCGACCTGGCGCTCCTCCAGGACGGCCTGGACGGGCGATGGGACGCCCAGCGCTTTCTCGTCGTCGAGCCGGGCCAGCGCGTCCGCGCGTGCTACGACGACGCGATCCTCAAGGCCGAGCCCGGCGACGCTTCGCCGCCGGCCGAGTGCCGGGGGGCCTGCTCATGATCCAGGCGATCGAGATTATCCGCCTCCTGGGCCTCGGCGGCGCGCTGCGGGTCAAGCGCCGGTTCGACAAGGCCCTGCCCTACGTCCGCGGCTACGCGGCCTGCTCGTGCCTCTGGGCGCTCCTGGAGACGGGCGTCCTGGACCGCCTGCTGGCCTCCGAGTCGGTCGGCGTCGAGGGCCTCGTCCGCGAGGGGGGCCTCGAGCCGCACGTCCTCGAGAGCGTCCTCGAGTACCTGGACGGTCTCGGCCTCGTGCGCGTCGAACAGGGGCGCGCCCGTGCCATGCCGAAACTCAAGGCCCTCATGGCCGAACCTCGCGGATTCTTCGAGTTGACGTATGCCTATGAGCAAATTCTCTCGAACCTTCCGGCGATGCTGCGCGGCGAGGCCAGGTATCCGGCCGACGTGCAGCGTCACGGCAAGTACGTGGGGCGCGGGAGCGGCCAACTCTGCCGGACCCTCCCCTACCCCGTCCTCGCCGACATGCTCCGCAGGCACGGGGCCCGCCGCGTCCTCGACCTCGGGTGCGGCGACCTGGCGTTCCTCTTTTTCCTCTGCGAGACGATGCCCGAGGTCCGGGCGATCGGCATCGACCTGGACCGCCCGACGGTCGAGTACGCGCGGCAGGTTCTGGCCGTCTCGCCCCACGCCGGGCGCATCGAAGTCCGCGAGGCCGACATGTTCCGCCTCGAATCGCTTGCCGGCGAGCAACCCGACGTCGACGCCGTCACCGCCGTCGACACCTACCACGAGTACCTCGGCGACGGCGGAGCGAAGGTGGCCGGCCTCCTGCGGAAACTTCGCGGCGAGTTCCCCCGCGCCCTCTTCTACGTCGGCGAGTTTTGCAAGCAGCCCCACGAAAAACTCCGACGCCGCCCCACCGCCTTCCTCGAACACCACCTCTACCACAACCTCACGAACCAGACGATCGTCGATGCCGAGACATGGCGCAGCATCTTCGACCGCGCCGAACTCGCCGTCGTCGAAGAAAAGGTGTTCGACCTGGTGGGTCACGGATACTTCGTCCTGAGGTGAACGAACATTTTGCATCATCAACCACAACCGACCATTAGGGCCTTACTTGTAGCGCGGGGGTTTACCCCCCGCGCAAAACAGCCTACGTTCCAAGGCCGCGGGGGATAAACCCCCGCGCTACAGAGCCCGATGCAAAATGTTCAAATGAGCGTGGCGCGCGTGGCGATCTACGAAGCGGATTACGCCGGCGTCGCCGACGCCGTCGAACGCGCTTTCGACGCGTTTCCCCTCCAGGTCGCCGGCAAGACGGTTCTCGTCAAGCCGAACATTCTCGGCGCCGTTGCGGCGGAGCGGCACGTGTGCACGCACCCGAGCGTCGTGCGTGCGGCTGTCGAGGCCCTCGAGCGCCGCGGCGCAGGCCGAATCCTCGTCGGCGACAACTCCGGCATGCGGGCCTACGGCTCGAACGAGCACGCGGCCCGCGTCGCCGGCATCCTGGAGGCCGCCGGCGGCCGATATGTCAACCTCGGCGCTTCGCCTGTCGCGACGGCCGTCAAGAGTGCCTTCGCTGAGACGCTCGCCTTCTCGCGCGAAGTCCTCGAATCGGACCTCGTCATCAACCTCCCGAAGATGAAGACCCACGTCGCCACCGGCATTACCGGCGCGGTGAAGAACACCTTCGGCCACCTGGTGGGAGGCGAGAAGACGCGGCTCCACCGCGAGGCGCGGGGGCCCGAGAACTTCGCCCGGGCCGTCGTCGACGTCTTCGCCGTCCGCCCGCCGGACCTTTCGATTCTCGACGCGGTGGTCGCCATGGAGGGCCAGGGGCCGTCGGGCGGCCGGCCGAGGAAGGTCGGGCGAATCGTGGCGTCCGACAATGCGGTCGCGCTCGACTCTTGTATGGCGGCGATGATGGGCCTTCGGCCGGCGACCGTCCCGATGCTTCGCATTGCCGCGGCGCGCGGCCTGGGGCCGATCGACCTGGAGGAGATTCAAATCGAAGGGCCGTTCGAGGTGGTTCCCCGCTTTAAGGTCCCCGCCATCGGGATGGGCCTGGGGACGGCCGTCTCGCGCCTCGCGGCGATGATTCTCGTGACGCAGCCGAAGGTGCGCAGGAAGAAATGCGTAAAGTGCGGTTCGTGTGCCGAGGCGTGCCCCGTCGAGGCGATTGCGATGACGGACTCCGGGCCGGTGATTGATTACGCGAAGTGCATCGCCTGTTTCTGCTGCCACGAGATGTGCCGGTACGAAGCGATGACGCTTTCTCGCCGGATGCGATTCCTTCAGGCCCGCCTGCCGTAGCACGACACTGTTTTCTCAACGCAGAGAGCGCGGAGAACGCAGAGAACAGAAAGGATTGGGGAACAGCGAATGACACACACCGTGCCTGTCTCTTTAGCCTTGCCGTTGTTCCCCAGTTTTCCCTCTGCGCTCTCTGCGCTCTCTGCGTTGAAAACACATTAAAAAAGAAAGGCGATCCCGAGAGTCTCGGGATCGCCCGGAGGCGCCTGCTTCGGTTCTCGAGTTACGGCACGACGAACGAATCGCCGCTGGCCGCTGCCTCGGTCGTCCCCTTGTAGGAATCTTCCTGGTCGTACTGTGTCAGCGTCGTGAGGATGTTCGGATCGAGGGCGGTCGGAGCGGCAACCGTCTTGCGGGACAGCCAGATGTTGTCCCAGTTGGGCCCGCAGTACGGATGGTTGGACCAGGCAACGTGGCCGTCCAGGTACAGGACGTTCTGGCCCTTGAACTTGTGGTTCGGGCTGTTGAGTTGCCACGCCTTGGTGATGCCGGTGGCGCCGAGCGTGGTATTCCATTTCTGGATATGCTCTTCCTGCCCCTGGAAGGTCGGCTTCTCAGCCAACTTGAGGTCCGTCAGGCCGTCCGTCGCCAGTTTGGTGCCCGTCGCCGTGGTCGCCTTGTAGAAGTCGCGGCGCATCGGGCAAGCGTCGGCGCCCACGGCCATGCTGGCCGCCCGGCCCGAAGTCGAGGTCAACCGATACGTGCCCTTCTCGTTCTGATACGAGTAACTGACCGAGTACTCGTTGATGAAGTCGCGCAGCGTGCCGTACTTTTCTTCGGTGACCCGCGTCTCGGACGAGTGCAGGCCCTGGGCCGGGCAGATGAACACCTCCGGCGACATGCCGGCCGAGACGATCAGCGCCCACAGGGAGGCCGTGTTCGACCCCACGATCGTGGCCGCCCCCTTGTCGGAAGGGTCAACCGGCACGGCAGGCGGAGTCGGGAACCAATTATCCGTCCGCGTGTTGCCGACGAGGTCCCAGTTCGTGGCCGCCGTCGCAAAGGCGTCCGGCCACATCTGCCGGTTCGCCGAGGCATACGTGCTGCAGGACGTGCCGATCTGTTTCAGGTTGTTCGAGCACTGAGTTATTCTCGCCTGATCCAGAGCGCCGAACACGGCCGGGAGCAGAATCCCGATGAGCATCCCGATGATCATGATGACCACCAGGAGTTCGACCAGCGTAAACGCTCTATTTCTCATGACTGTCGTCCTCCAACCGTTGGCGCGTGCGTCGCGCCTCTCCAAGGGAAAAAAGGGATAACATCAAATACGACAGGTACTTCTGAGAAGCAGTATCCTCGTTCTCGGTCCACCTCCTCTCGCCCTTTTGCCCCCACAGAAACGTCTTTTCGGTACGTCTCCGTCCGCAGGCGCCCCTCTACCATTCATTATGGCCGGGAACCCACAGCGTGTCAACCCTAAAATGCCTATCTTCTCCACCCTTTCGAGCCGG
>Ga0315289_10003719_pt1 | contig 23005 bp, 17 predicted proteins | sample YL17G11_40_MG_FD_203452 | JGI IMG/M metagenome (GOLD analysis project Ga0315289, IMG submission 203452) | Sediment microbial communities from Yellowstone Lake, YNP, Wyoming, USA - YL17G11_40 | ecosystem: Environmental > Aquatic > Freshwater > Lake > Sediment | place: USA: Wyoming | collected... | reverse complement strand
CAGTTCTGCAAGGAGCCAGCGGCGCGCGCAGAAATCGCGCAGGTATTGATTGCCCGCGCGGTGTCTGATACAGTATCGACTATGGTGCTAGCGCAGAGTATGTCGAAAGTGAGCAATCAGATGAGGAGGTTTTGCATGAGGGACTTCGTATTCATGTCGACGCTTGTCCTGCTGGCCTACTTCATCGGCCAACCGGTGTCTATGTCCGCCGTCGGCGCGATGCTCCAGGAGGGATCGTGGATCGATGTCAAACGATTTGGAGCCACCGGCGACGGTCGCACGGACGACACCAACGCAATTCAAGAGGCGATCGACGAGGCACAGACAGCCGGCGGCGCCACCGTGTTCTTTCCGCCAGGGATCTACCGCTGTGAATTGACGCTTGCCACAATCTCGCAATACAAGAACGCTCCCTACGCAAGTCTCCAAGGCTCGGGGACCAATGCCACACGTCTCGTGGCGACTCGCCCCGGTGGGGCAGTAATCAATATGACCGGTAATGCCGCCTGGGAGTGGACATGGGCTATCCGCGATCTATCGTTCGTCGGCAATGGACGCACATCGAATGGTATTCACGTCAATAACGTTTCCGGCGTTCTTGGCTGCTACTTCCAGAACGTGGCATTCTTTGAGTGCGATTACGGGTTTCGTAACAAGGGCGCTCTTTGGTACACGTTTGACCATTGCACGTTCAGCCGGAACAATTTCGGGACCTATATTGAAGCGATACCGACCATGCATGGGGGCTGTGGCTTCTTTCAGAACTGCAACTGGTATGTCAACGCCAAGGCAGGCTTCGTGTTGCTGGAAGCGAGCAACGGTGTGAAGATTGAGCAGGTGCATATTATCGGTGGAGTGAATGAGGGCAATCCCGGCTTTGCCTTTTTCTCCAAGGGTGGCGGTTCCTGGGCTCATCCCCTGATTATCGACAACGTCTACATGGAAAGGAACGCGACGGCCGGCTCCGTCACCATCGCAGGCAGGTCCTACAAGCCTGTGGATATCTATTTGGAGGATGTCGATCGTGCGGTTATTCAGAACCTAGCGCTCACAGGGATTCACGTTGGTACCAACACTCTCGCTACGGCGAACAACTGCACCTGGTATGAAACCAGTGCTATCAATGTGGTCCCTGACGCGAACAATGCGATTATCTTCAACGATCTGCTGTTGAACAGTGGCTCAGGCGTCTTTCCGCATTTGGTCAATAGCGGCATGGGGATTCAATGGGGCGGAACGCGCTCAACCACGTGGCAAACGCACCTGAGCAATGCTGTGGCATGGGACCAGACGAACCTTCTCACCAATGGCTTGTGCGCGGTCAAGTTCCGATGCCAGGACGCCAACGGTTTGCCTTGTAGCTTTGTGAACATGGACACCCCCCTCGGCTTTGGCCTGTGCGCCAGACTGGACTTGAAACCCAACGCGACTTCGTGGGAGGGTGGGATCCGTCTCTGGCCATCCCAGGTGCGCGTCACGAAGGGCAAATGGTATGTTTGGACTCTGGACCTCAGGGCTGCGGATAAGGACGGCCTGGTCTCGTTCCTGGGGACAGGACGTGAACAACTCGTCTGGGCGAAGAACTTGCCGATTCATGGGGATCGCTGGGTACGGTACGTCGGCTGCAAACAGGCCGTCCACGATGGGGAGGTCTCTATATGGTCGTTTTTCAATCAGACGCCTGTCTATGCCAGTGTGCTCGTCTGTGATGCACAGCTTGTCGAATTCGCCGAGTGGCAGCAAGCGTACCAGTACATTTTGAGCCGACGAGTGGCTCCAGACAGTAGTATCCCCCGGCCATTCGTCGATCATACGACTCTTGTCGCGGACTATAGCGTCAATCCCTCTACTGATAATGGCAAGCATTTCACGAATGTTGGTGCTTCCGGTATCGTAACGGTCCATCTGGGTGCGGCGACAGCAGGGCAGCGATATACTTTCACCCGCATCGCCTCGTATGGTTTCCGTATCGCTCCAAACACAACGGATCACTTTCGTGGGCAATCCGCCGGGGAGTACGTGGAGCTCTACACGGATGGGGAAAGTGCTACCGTTCGGTGTCTCGAAGATGGCATTTGGGACATTCTGACACCCTACAATCCCAATGGAGTTCATGCTCCTCTCGCCCGGGGACCTGCCGGGCATCCAGGGCAATCGGGCGATCTTCCGCGCGTTTCACAGGAGCCGCAATAGCCTTTCCCTCCGGCGGGGAAAGATTTCTGCCGGAATGTGGTTTTTTGGATAACAAACAGGCAGCGGCGAACGTCTATCATAATAGAAGGTGCGGCCCTCGGCGGTGGCCGCGGTTTGAAGGATGTGCCCCAGGGCGTCATCCTTTTTTTTGCGCCTTCTGGCGTTTCCCCGGGGCCGTTCACCCCTTGGCTGTTACGATATGTGCGGGAACACCTGGGAATGGACTGAAAGCGAGCGCCGTGACGGCCGCACGCGGTTCTGCCTCCTCAAAGGCGGCTCGTACTACAAGGCCAAAGGTTCCGACTGGTACGCCGACGGCGGCGCCCAGCCTTGTGACTTTGCCGCCAAGTTCCTCTGGATGTGGCCGGGCCTGGATCGGTGCGGCACCATCGGCTTTCGTTGCGCCGTGGACCTGGTGGACGAGACGGCCGGGGCCAGATAGCGAAACCCGCGGAGCGAGACGCAAAAAGCCCCATGCATCAGACGCACGTCTGCCGGGCTCTGGCCGACTTGCGTTCGTCGCTTGCCTACCCGCGATCTTCCCGCGCAGGTCGCCGATGCAGTCCACGAACGTTATCGTCTCGTTCGGTCACGGAGGGGCTGCCGTGTGCCCCAGAGAGGAGGCGCCTCACGGCATCACCAGGAACGCGCACGGCACTGCCCAGCGGCTCCAGCCGTCATCCTGTCTTTTCTTCCCCCTGCTCCTTTCCTATTTTCCTTCTGGCCCTGCACGAGCCAATACCCACCGACCTGCTGGTCACTCCAGGCTGAAGGGGTTGTGGTCCATCTGCTTCAGGAAGGCCTCGTACTGGGCCATCACCCGTCGGCCCCGTCCTCACCGGCCGGGCTTTCCCACGAGCACAGCACGCCAGCGTCGGTCGCCTCTGCGTCCGACACCTGCGCCGGGTCCTCCCTTGGGTCGGGACACGGCGGCCCCTAAGGCCGAAACACCGGGGGCGCATCCCGACCGCGCCCGTACCGCGCGCAAGGAATATCAAGACATATTGCGGAGCCATCGGCATTCGAATGTAGGAAGTCTGCATTTCACGCATCAGGGAGGATAGATCAGTAACCTTTTTGGTGAGGGAAGAAATAATGAGTCATCAACCGTTCTATCGAGAATCCGAAGAGTCCTGGGCCGAGAGGCAAAGACGCGTCACCTTGTTGCCCGGCCAGGAAATCTGCGACTGCGGCCAAATCATCGAACTCGACGAGCGCCACCAGTGCGCCAATTGCGGCCATCAGGGCTGCGTCCATTGTATGCACTGGGCCGAGGACACGGGGGACGCGGAGCTGGACGGGGGATTGGGTCTGCGGGGACGACGGCGAAATCGAATGGCTCCAGTCCCTGGCCCAAAGCGAGGATCGGTCCCACCGGCTCTATCAGGATTGGATGGCCAAGCGGATCCAGGCCGTGCGCTTGAGGAAGGCGGGGTAATAACGTGTGAAGTGTGATTCCCGATTTTAGAAGTCACCAATCACTGATTGCCCGAGCAGTCTAAGAGCCGTGATAGGGGACAGTGCAGCAACAGTGTTGTTGTGGAGGAACGTATGAACACCAAAGAACCGAATGAGCAAAGGTGCACCGCTCTCGCGGCGGACAATGATGTCGTGGAGGTCGATACCCCGAGCGGGAGATCTACCGAATGGACCGGGAGGGTGACCCCGAGGTGATGTTAGCCATCCTGGAGAAAAAGGCTGAGTTCGCCCCGCGCTTCAAGGCGGCCCAGGAGGCCATCCTGGCCAGCCAGACCTGCGGGAGGGACTGGACGGAGTCTGACGGCAAGATGTGCCTATCGGCCGCCGGGGCCGAGCGGGTGGGACGGTTGTTTGATATCCAGTACTTTGAAACAAGCTGGCTCAAGGAAGAGTTCACGGATTCGGTCGGTAAAGGCTACCGCTATGTCTATGAGTGCAAAGCCGCTCTGGGCAGCCGCATCACCTATGCCATGGGAGTCTACAGCAGCCGCGATGCTTTTCTCGGCCAGTGCGACGGTCAGTACAAGGCCCTGGAGGAAGTAGATGAAAACAACATTCGCCGGGCCGCCTGCTCCCTCATGAAAGGCAACGCCATCAAGAGCCTTCTGGGCCTGCGGGGTATCCCCCGGGAAGAATGGCAAGAGATGATGCAGCGGCTGGGGCGGCAGGCTCCGAAAGCGACCAAGGCCCAGCCAGGCCAAGCTGCTCCAGGAGGCCCCGCCGAGGCAAACCGGGCCAAGAGGCCAGAAATGGCGAGGAGAAGTAACAAGCGCTGGAAGTCTAAAGGCACACTGCGGCAGCGGCGGCAAGGAGAGTTGTCCCGGCTGGGCCGGCGACTGGATTGGCTGATCGCCCAAGTAACGAAATGCCGCGACGGCTGGAAATGTCAAAAATGCGGCAAACGGCTGTTTGCACACGAGGCTCATTGTGCGCATGTACTGCCGAAAAGCGCAGGCCTGCTCCTACGATGGGACCGGCACAACACGATTCTCCTATGCTTTGAGGATCATATCGAGTGGGCCCATGGCCATCCGGTGGAATTCCGGGAGTGGTTCCAAGCCAAGTTCCCGGAACGATTTGCCCACCTGCAGGACTGCCGGCGGCAGCGCGCGAAGTTCGATGAAGAAGCCCGGCGGACGCTGATCGCAGTGCTGGAGCGGGAGTTGAGGCGTCTGGGAGGCTGGCCGTGAGCCGAGTACGAGTTCTCACGAGCCAGGTCCCGAGGGTTCTCATGCGTGGGGAATTGTCGGCTGGCAGACTGAAGATTCCCCTCTGTCCAAAAGACGACCCAGGAACACCCAAACCGACGGATCGAGGTTTGCATTCCGGAAGAAGCCGTGTCGGCCGGCAAGAGACTCTGACCCACGGGGAGAGTGACTAGCCCACATCTGACGGCGCGCCATCCTGTTGCAGACTTACTTTTTCGGCTTGATTTCGCAAGAAAAAGGGGGTGTTTTTTTCTTACAGGAAGTGTGGTCTGTCGCCATGCAAAGCATTGAAAATGACATGTTTGAGAAGATGTGCGGCCACGGCAGGGGTGGGCCTTCGCGCCCAAAGACTTCTCCCTCCGTGCCAACCGGGAAGCTGTCGATCTGGCCTTACATCGCCTGGAAAGGAAGGGCATGATCCGAAGAGTCCTGCGGGGACTCTAGCTATTCCCAGTGTTGCCAGGAGAGAACCGCAATTCCCTGTCTCATGTAGGATGAGTCTCCTCCGTAGACCAGGGCAGCCCGCGCGTTGGCCTGGTCCGGCAAGCACTTCCAGTAGGTCAAGCCCTGAAGATAGTCGCTGGCAAAGGTCTGGCCGGATTTGATCTCGATGGGGACCAGTTCCGGGCCCTGCTCGAGGAGGAGATCGATTTCATGGCCGGTCGAGTCCCGCCAGAAGTAGAGATCCGGTGTCGCCCCCCGGTTGTAGTAGTTCTTCAGGAGTTCCGAGACCACCCAGGTTTCGAATACCGCCCCGCGGGCGGCGTGCGTGGTCAGTTGCTCGGGACTCTGAATCCGCAGGAGATAACAGAGCAGCCCGGTGTCGAGGAAGTATAGTTTCGGGGACTTCACGAGCCGCTTGTTGAAGCTGCGGTGATGCGGCCGCAGCAAAAACAGGAGAAAGCTCGTCTCCAGGAGAGAGAGCCACCGCTTGGCGGTGGTGACGGAGATGCCGCCATCGGCGGCCAGAGACGACAAATTGAGCAACTGTCCACAGCGACCCGCACAAAGACGAATGAAACGGCCGAACGCCTCGATGTCGCCGACGTTGAGCAACTGCCGGACATCGCGTTCGAGATAGGTCAGGTAGTAGTTGGCCAGCCAGTCTTGGGGTGCCAGCTTCTTGTCGTGGATGCGAGGATACGACCCCGTGAAGAGGACATCGAACAAATCGTCCTCCGGCGCCAGCCCGCCCACGGGGACGGCTTTTCCGAGTTGCGACACGTCGAGCCCGTCGCGGCCCTTCAGTTCCGAGCGGGTGAAGGGAAGCAGGTGCAAAACGGCACAGCGGCCGGCTAGAGACTGACTGATCCTCTCCATCAGGAGGAAGTTCTGCGATCCGGTCAGGATGAACTGTCCCGGCTTGTCTGTCCGATCCACGAGACCCTGGATGTAGGAGAACAGGTCCGGCGCCCTCTGAGCTTCATCCAGAACAAGGGCCTGTGCAAACTGGCCCAAGAAGCCTCTGGGGTCTTCTGTGGCGAAGGCACGCCGGTCGGGGTCTTCCAGGGAGATGTACCGATAGTCCGGGAAAACGGCTCGGACCAGAGTGGTCTTGCCGGATTGGCGGGGACCCGTGAGCAGCACGACTGGGTATTGCTCCGCCGCGCTTCGCAGCTTCCGTTCCAGATGACGCTGGATCATGATGCGGCTCCTTTCGCCTATGCTTACAAATTTAACATTCCATAATAAATCTGCAAGACTTTTCTGCCTCTGGAGGGCAAGTCTGGCCTTCGCACTGTCTGCGGACCCCAAGCGTTCGTACGGCAGACCACCCGGGTTTCAGTCGCCGGCTGAACGGCGGACTACGACCGACGTGTACTTCCAGCAGTCTGGAAGACGAGCGTGATGGGTCACGTTTGCATTCGGAGGGTGCGGCGGGACCGGCAGAACACGATTCTCCTGTGCTCGGAGGACCACCTTCTGTGGGCGCACCGCCATGCTGGAACGGGAGTAGAGGCGCTTGGGAGGCTGCCCGTGAGCAGGCTACGAGTTCCCGCGAATCATGACGACCCACATTCCAAGGATCTTCGTCTCTGCGAGAATGGCCGGTCGCTAAAGAGGGTCACGCAAACCATTGATCATGGCGTTCGATATACCGGAAAACTTAACATGTGATGTTAAACTCTCCAGGAAGAAGCGACAAAAGCATGGTTGGGCGTGCACGCTCGTCGTTCTGTGGCGGGCCAGACGCGGTCCACCCGATCCTCCGCGCTGACTCGGGAAAATAGGCAATGGGCGAAACCTGTGCCGGCTCTCCCTGGTAGAATACAGCGAACATTTGGATAGAAGCTGACAATTCATGAATTCGACGATGCGGAGAAACTGGATCAACTCCTCTTCGGTCATGACCGTGGGGCAGGGACCGAAGCTACCGCTCGAGCTCGGCAGAATAGCCGATAACTCAAGACTCTGTCGCGTGCAGTTCACGGCTGTTCCCGCGGCGTTTTTTTGAGGTATCGACCAAAACCGACAAGGATTGCAGGAGTAGAAGGGTCGTAGTCATCCAATTGCTATCTGAGAACCTCGGTTTCCTTGACGAACGACGGCTGGTTTGGTATAAGACAGTAGTCGGCCATGTTCGCCTCGTCAGCCTTCAAGCTGGCGGCAGGCAAAAGGGCTGCCGTTTTCTCCGTGTGTGTGGAGTTGGGTTTGGGAAAGAGATTTCACGTCTTGTGGCCACGGCACGTCACATTTCCATGAATGCCCTTGGTTGGGCTCCGCAGGAGGATTTTCATGTGCAAAAGAATGACCTATTGGGTGCTCGTTGTGTTGGTCCTGGGGCTGGCGAACCACGGGTGGGGGATGACGAAGATCATCATCGTCACGAACGATCCCGGTACCGAAGCGAGTTACACGCCCTTTCTGAAGAACCTTCTCGGCAATGACATCACGGTCGAGGCACTGAAAGATAAGTATGTTGATCCCCTGAGTGCCGGGGCGAAAGCCGATCTGAGTGCGGCGAACCTCGTCATTGTCTCCCGCAAGACGAGCAGCGGCAAGTTCGTGGCGGACATCAAGTTCTGGAACGACTTGCCTGTACCTGTCCTCCTGCACAGTTCCTTCCTGATCGGGGCCGACCGGTGGCGCTGGCTGCCGGGCAGCACGGGGAACATGGATATCGCAAGCATGGGCGTCGTCGACGGGAGTGACCCGGTTTTCGACGGCGTGACCGTCGCCAACAACCAGGTGCAGATCTGCTCGACCCCGATTGCGGGGCTCGATCTTTCCGACCAGGACTCCGCCGGCAACGGCACGAAGATCGCCACGCCGGCCGGCAGCAACCGTGTCCTGATCGCCCGTTGGGCGGCCGGAACGGAGTACTATCCGGGGTCCGGGCAGGTGGCCGGCGGGCCGCGTCTGTTCTTTGGCATGCGGACCGATGAATTCATACCCGTCGTCAACGAGAGCGGGAAGAAGATGCTGGGCAATGCGATCTTGAGCCTGCTGGGGCTGATGGGCCCGGCCGCCAAGGTATCCGACCCCAAACCGGCCCATGCGCAAACGGATGCGGCGCAGGACATCGTGCTGAGCTGGACGCCGGGAATCGCTGGTGCCACGCATGACGTGTACTTTGGCACGGTCTCCCAGAGCGTCAGCGGCGCCAGCCGGACCAATCCTCAGGGCGTCTTGGCCGGTCAGAATATCAGCGGCAACGAATATGATCCGGCCGGCTTGCTGGAATTCGGCCAGACGTACTACTGGCGCGTCGATGAGGTCAACGGAGTCAGTCTTACGATCTCCAAGGGCGACGTATGGTCGTTCACCGTAGAGCCCTACACCTACCCCATCCAGAATGTCACAGCCACTGCTTCCGGGTCGCAGTCCGGCATGGGTCCGGAGAAAACCATCGACGGCTCTGGACTCAATGCGAGCGACCAGCATTCGATCGATTCGCTCAGCATGTGGCTGAGTGCCGGGGTATCGCCGAGTTGGATCCAATATCAATTCGACCAGGTCTACAAGCTGAGCGAATTGTGGGTGTGGAACTCCAATCAAGCGGTCGAGAACCTCACCGGCTTCGGTGCCAGGAACGTCACGGTAGAGTACTCTGTTGATGGGATTGCCTGGAACGCACTGGCCGGTGTGGCGGAGTTTGCCAAGGCGCCGGGCCTTGCCACTTACACGCACGGCACGGTCGTCCGCTTTGGCGGCGCCTTCGCCAAGTACGTCAGGCTCACCATGAACAACAGTTGGGGCGGGGGACCTCAGGCCGGTTTGTCCGAAGTCCGGTTCTCTTACGTCCCCGTTCAGGCAAGGCAGCCTCAGCCGGCGACCGGCGCCGCGGGTGTGGATCTCAAGGGGGCCCTGAGCTGGCGAGCGGGACGCGAAGCGGTGTCGCACGAGGTGTACCTGAGCGGGAACAAGGATGCCGTCGTTACTGGTACGGCTCCGGCCGTCACCCTCACGGATCACAGCTACAGTCCCGCGTCTCTCCTGTTCGGGACAACCTACTATTGGAAGGTAAACGAAGTCAACGAAGCCGCGACTCCGAAGTCGTGGGAAGGAGATATCTGGAGCTTCACCACGGAAGAGTACGCGGTCGTGGAGGACTTCGAGAGCTACAAAGACACAGAGGGTAGCCTGCTCTACGAGACGTGGATCGATGGCTTGACCAACGGCACCGGAGCGGTCGCCGGCTACATGACGGCCGCCAACGGGACCTTCGGGGAAACAGCGATCGTCCACGGCGGCAAGCAGTCGATGCCGATGGAGTACAATAATGTGGAAGCTCCCTACTACAGTGAGACCGAGCGGACCTTCTCGCCCGCGCAGGATTGGACGATCCGCGGAGCCGACACCTTGACTCTGTACTTCCGAGGCCATCCGGTTCGTTTTGCCCAGACCGCATCCGATGCCATTACTATGAGTGCCGCCGGCACGGACATCTGGAATACCACCGACGAGTTCCGGTTTGCGTCCAAGCGTCTCAGCGGCAACGGAACGATCCTCGTGAAAGTCAACAGCGTCGAGAATACGAATGCCTGGGTCAAGGCCGGGGTCATGATTCGCGAGAGCCTCGACGAGGGTTCGCGTTTCGCGGCCGTGTATGCGACGCCGGGCAACGGCGTTCACTTCCAGGCCCGGGCGATGACGGCCGGCGCCGCGCTCAGCGACTCCACCGTCTCGACCACCGAGCAGACGTCGCTGAAGGCCCCGGCCTGGATCAAGCTGGAACGATCGGGCAGTAGCTTCAACGGTTTCTACTCGACCGACGGTGCGAAGTGGACTGCGATGTCCTGGAACCCGCAAACGGTGAATATGACCGGCAACGTCTACGTCGGCCTGGCCCTGAGCAGCCACGTGGTAGGCGTCCCGGCAACGGCGGAGTTCGCCGCTATTGCGACGACCGGTGGGGTCACGGGAACATGGCAAGTGGCGGATATCGGGGTGACGCACCCCGGCAACGACCCCAGCCCCTTGTATGTGGCGGTCCAGGACAGCGCCGGCAAGGTCAAGGTGGTGAGCTATCCTGACTCTGCGGCGACGGCCAGCGCAAGCTGGCGCCCGTGGCGTATCGCGCTGAGCGACTTGGGCGGCGTCAACCTGACCGCTGTCAGGAAGCTGTCGATCGGCGTCGGCGACCGGACCAGCCCGAAGGCGGGCGGCACTGGCATGCTCTACATCGATGATATCCTCGTCGGTCATCCCGCTTCTGCGGAGCAACCCCAGTAGATAGCCGCACAGGAAGCATCTGGTCGATAGGAGCGCTGCCGTGAGAAAGAAGGGATTCACGCTGATCGAGTTGCTCGTGGTGATCTCGATCATCGCGCTGCTGATGGCGATCAACGAATGGGTCTACGACAGCGATGATACCGGCGGCGGACGAAAGCTGGAGGATTACTGGCGGAGCACGGCCCACAAGGGCCTGAGCAATGTGCCCGTCATGGGCGACGCCGCCACGCGTTCGGACGGGCAGCCGTTCCCCATCGACACCCCGCCGGCCTTCGAGGGCGAGCCGCGCGTCGGCGTCGGCACTACCGGCAACGAGATGCGGGTCTTCTGCATTGATCGCCACGACGGCGCGATCAATCTCCTGTTCATGGACTGGAGCGTCCGGCCGGTCGGCCTCAAGGAGCTCTGGACGCTCAAATGGCATCGCAGCTTCGATGTCAGCGGCCCCTGGACCAGGGCCGGCGGTGCCCTGCCCGACGATTGGCCCCAGTGGATGCGGCGTTTCCGAGACTATTGACTGGACTTCGGCCCGTCCAACACGGGCTCTGCGGCGCTTTGGAAAGCCGCCCCAGCGGCCACCGTGTCCTCGTATTTGCGTCCGGTGACCGTCTCAAACGATTGGATCATTTCGTTCCGCTGTTTCTGGGCGGTCTTGATGAACCGGTTGAGCGTGTCCAGCGTGTATTGGAACCGGCGGTCATCGACTTTGCCCTTGAGCCTGCTCCAAAGCTCCGGCATCTGTCCGGCCCTGCGCAGGGCCTCGTCCAGATTCGCGTAGAAATCCTGGCACACGGTCCGGCCGCAGGAAAGCCTGTAGTCCAGGCTCACAAAGTTGAAGAAGGGAAGAAATTCCTCGCCCCGAATGGGATCGCCGTAGATTTCGCGCAGTCCCGGCGCATATTGGTCCAAGATCCGCTTCCGCAGTTCGGGACTCGCGACTCCGAGGCCTTTCGGGGTAATCGTGTGCGGGCTCTTGTTCGCCACCATGTCCTCCTCATCCTTGGAGCTGATCCAAATGCCGCGATACCCGCGGTACAGGTACAGCTTGCGAGTCACGTCGTCGGACATGAGCAAAATCGTCTTGATGGCGTGGATTGTCTCCGGATCGTCCCCGAACGTCTGCCGGATCCATTCCGTGTAAATCTCGTCCACGGATGAATCGGGATTCCACGCCAGGCGCCCCAGCCCATAGTAGTTCACCATGTTCAACGGGCACTCCGTCCACGCGGGCGCGGGACTGATCATCGAGACGCCCAGGATGCAGTCCACGTCGAATTTGTTCAGACTGCCGGGCCCCTTGCGATAGTTGTCCTGTTCCAGCCACCACTTCCACTTCTCGACCCAGGACACCGGCCAGTCCTTGTCAATGACCAGTTCGCTCCCGGAGAGGTTCTTTTGGATCGCGCCGTCCAGCGCCGGGATGGGCGCGGAGAAATCCCAGTCCAGCGGACTGCCCTTGGGTACGATGACCACGTTGTCGCGGAACTTGCCGTCCTCCGTGGCGAAAATGTCGTAGGGAATGAGATTGCGGTACTCCTGGACCGCATACCGGCTGTTGCCATAGACAAATCCCCGCACCAGGGCGTAGCCGCCATGAGGCTTCAGGATGTCGGCAATGCGATTGACCATCGGCGGACGGGGATCGCCGTTCTGTTTCTCGGAACCCAGCTTCAGCACGTATCCGCCGAAATCCGGGACTCGAGCGTAGAGTTGATCGGCGGTTTCCTTCTGGAGAGCGAGCAGGTAGCTCGGGCTCCAATAAAGCTCGATGCCGTAGTCGCGCAGAATCCCGGCCAGGGTCTTCACTTCGTCCAGATGCTCGAGGAAATTGTCACGGTAATCCCAATTGACCTCGCTGGGGCAGAGGGCGTTCCAGCCGGCCGACGCCAGCAGGCGGGCCCAGTCCCGGATCAGCTTCGTATGGCCCGTGCGCAAGTCCTCCCAACTGAAAATGGAATTGTCTCGGGCGCCTCGGCGCCAATTATCGTACTGGAAGCCACGGAAGAAAGACCAGTGATCGACCATGCGGATCGGAATCTTCGGATTCTCTCGGACGTCGAGCTGGCGCGGATCCTGCCCGAATTGGATGCGGCGCATCAGATCGAACGTGCCAAAGATGACGCCGGCCGGGACGCGGGCGGCAACGACCAACGCCGTATCGTCGCCCTCTCTCCATCCTCTGATGATGAACCCGTCTCGCTCCACTCGGCCCAGGCCCAACTTCTCGGCGCGGTTGCGAATCCAACTCGAGGTCTGGGCGGTTCCCAGAATGACTCGCGATCCGGAGATGGGTCCCGCCTCAAGGACAGGCTTAAAGTCAAGCATGGATTGGACGGCGCCGGCCAGTTCCGCCGCCGCCGTGCGAACGGTGGGGTCGGAACCCTCTACCACAATGCGGCTGAACAGACTCTCTCCGAGCCGTTTCGCGGGAGGATGATATTGGAGCCACGCCTGATAGAGCGAGCGGTCCTCTGCCCGGTACTGGTACACCTCTTTTCCCTTTTTCACGGGGGCAATGGTGTCGGAGCGGCCGGCATAGGCCGACTTGGTCGCGGTGACGATGGCCCGCAGTTGGGCACCCGTGAGAACCCGGTTGTAGATGCGGATGTCGTCGAGGAAGCCGGCAAACCCCTTTCCCACGACGATTTCCTTCAAGCCCTCGCGCAGGAGGGGCTTCATCGCAACGGTGGAGAGATCGACCGTGGCGATCAGCTCGCCGTCCCGCCAGCCGATGATCTGCTTGGCTTGGTCGTCGTATGCCACAGCGAAATGATGCCATTGCGAATCGCCGACGGCCGCCCGCACATGCGGATAGAAGGCCCATTCCCGCATGTCATATTGGGGCCAATCATAGTCCAGGATGCCGCTGGAATATTGAAAGTCACCTTCCCCCTTGAAACGTGGCTGAAGATGACGCCGATAGACCCGAAATTCGACGGCGCCATTGCTGTACTCCAGAACGTTGGGACTATCCTCCCAAGCCATGTTAAGCCAGAGGCAGACGGTGCCGCGCGAAATGGCAAGAGGAGAGTCCAGCGCTACGGGAATCCGCAATGGTTCGCCGTCGGGCAGGATTCTGAGGCAGGCACGGCCGGAGCCGAGCGGATGAATGGTCGCCCCACCAAGAACCGCGTCGGCGCCGTGGCCGGAGAGATCTTTGCTGGTGCCGTCGTCAAAATCCCATCGACCGACCAAGCCCGAGGGCCCGTCGGCAGGGACAACGGGTTCCAGTGCGGCGGCGAACGAGCGTCCCACCGTCCCAAGGGTCGCTGTGAACGAGACAAGAACGACAATCCAATTCGGCATACTGCGAGACTTTTCAACACGGGTTGATCCCATCATACTCCAGGTGCTGCATAAGTCCACGGTGGTGGCGTGGCAGATCTGATCCGTTGGCCCTACGCGGCGCTTCCCAGGTCCATCCGCCGCAAGCGGCGATCCCCGGGGCGGTGCAGTCGAGGGGGAGGGACTCGCTGTTACCGCTGGGGATTGAGAAGCGATGCAAAAGGTCGGTTTGGGATTGAGGATGACGAGAGGATGTGCCTGACCTCTTCGTCTTTCCATCCTGCTCCTTGAGGAACCGCGGTTCGTTTCTGCCCTGAATTCTCAGGTGGACCTGCAATAACTGGTACGCGCTCGCGACCAACCCATTGTGGCCGGCGCTGCGGCGGAAAGAAACCAAGGAGACTGCTCGGTGCTACCTGTCATTGAACTGGCTGGATTGAGTGTGCGTTTTGGCAAACGCGAGATCCTGAAGGATCTCCGCGCCGCCCTGTCGGGGCGCACCCTGGGGTTGCTCGGACCCAATGGGGCCGGCAAGTCCACCCTGATCCAGACCCTGTTGGGCTTTTGCCCGGTGTCCGGGGGCACGGCCAGGATCTTCGGCCACGACATCCGACCCCGACGCGCAGCGGCGCTGCGGGCATCCCTCCGGCAGATCCGTGCCCAGATCGGTTACATGCCGGAGAATGACGCCTTCATCGCGGATATGACGGCGGTAACGTTTGTTCGCATGATGGGCGAGTTGTCCGGCCTTCCGGCCCAGTCCGCGCTCGAACGGGCCCACGAGGTCTTGTTTTACGTGGGGCTGGGAGAAGCCCGCTACCGCAAGCTGGGGACCTACTCCCTGGGGATGAAGCAGATGGCCAAGCTCGCCCAAGCCCTCGTGCACGGGCCCCGTCTGCTCATCCTCGACGAGCCGACCAACGGCCTCGATCCGCTCGCACGCCAACGGATGGTCCGCCTCATCCGCGACATCCGGGATTCCGGCCAGATGCACATCCTCCTGTGCTCCCATCTTCTCCGCGACGTGGAGGAGACCTGCGAGGAGGTCCTGATCCTCAAGCAGGGGCAGATCGTCCATTATTCGAATCTCGAGAGGGAACGCAGCACCAACAAGCGGTTCGTCGAGTTGGAGACCTCAGGCGATGAGGCCGGCCTGGCAGAGGCCCTTACGGAACTCGGGTGCGCGTGTACGGCAGTTGGAGCAGGACGATACAAGATGGTCCTGCCCGAGGGCTTCGATCTGCGCGAGATCTACCGCGTGGCGGCCGATCGAGATTTGCCCCTGCGGCGGCTGAGCTATCGTCGCGATACGCTCGAAGACATCTTCCTCAAGGCGATGGAGGTCTGACGTGGCCGTATACAAACAGACCTATAAGGACTATGAGGGCAAGCGGACCGCGACCTGGTCTCGTTTCCTGATCCTGATGCGGTACTCCTATGCACGGCTTTTCCAGTCCCGGTTCCTGGTCTTGTTCCTGGCACTGTGTTTCTTCTACCCCATCGGCTGCGCCGCATTGATCTACCTCTCCCACAACAGCCCGGCCTTGGCGATGTTGAAGCTGCAAGCCAATGCCCTGCCCGCGATCGACGGGAGATTCTTCTACATCTTCTGTGTGGTCCAGGGGGTTTTGGCCCTCCTGCTGACGGCCTTTGTGGGGCCAAACCTGGTCTCGCCGGACTTGACCAACGGCGGACTGGCCCTGTATCTGAGCCGCCCCTTCTCCCGGACCGAGTACGTGGCCGGAAAGATGACCGTCCTGTTCGTGCTGCTTTCCCTGATCACCTGGGTTCCGGGCCTGCTGCTGTACGCGATCCAGGCCAGTTGCACCGGATGGACCTGGGTCAAACCGAACCTCTGGCTGGCCCGCTCGATCGTCCTCGGGCCCCTGATCTGGATCCTCGTTCTGTCCCTGATCGCCCTGGCTCTCTCTGCCTGGGTGAAGTGGCGGATCGCCGCCGGGGCGTGCGTCCTGGGTCTGCACTTCGTGGGCGCTGGCTTCGCCCAGGCCATCAACCAGATCCTGCGGACCCGTGACGGCTCGCTGATCAACCTGAGCGAGGTAATCCATACGATTTGGGGCGACTTCTTTCGATGCAGCCGGGGCGCGGACCTGTCTGCGCTGCAGGCCTGGATTGTCCTGGGTGTGACGTGCGTCCTGTGTTTGGGGCTGCTGACGCGGCGGATTCGTGGATTCGAGGTGATCAAATGAATGAGGACCGGATCATTCTCGAGAATGTCTCGCGCTTCTACGGCGAGATCCTGGGCGTCAACAAAGTGACCCTCTCCATCCCGCCCGGGATCACGAGCCTGGTCGGCCCCAATGGCTCGGGCAAGACGACCCTGATGAACCTGATCACCGGCCTGGTCCGGCCGAGCCGGGGCCGGATCAGCGTCCTGGGCGTCGATCCGTCGCAACCCGAAAGGCTCTTTCGCTTCGTGGGCTACTCGACGCAGTTTGACGCCTTCCCCAAAGGCCTGACCGGGTCCGAATTCATCTATTCCTTCCTCCGTCTGTCCGGGCGTCCCGCTCCCGAGTGCCGGAAGCTGACCGCCCGGGCCATCGAGCAGGTCGGCTTGGTCGAGGCTGCGGACCGCAAGGTCGCCGCGTACAGCAAGGGGATGCGCCAGCGAATCCGGCTGGCCCAGGCGATCGCCCACGACCCACGGGTCCTGATTCTCGACGAGCCCCTCAACGGCCTGGACCCTCTGGTCCGGTCCGAGACGATCACCCTCTTCAAGCGCTACGCGGCCGAAGGCCGTCACGTCGTGGTCTCCAGCCACGTTCTGCACGAAGTGGACATGATCTCGGACCAGGTGGTCCTGATGAGCGGCGGCTATGTCGTCGCCGAAGGCCGCATCCGGGGCGTGCGCAGCGAACTCCAGGAGGAGCGGCCCATGCAGTTCCTGATCCGCTGCCGGCAGCCGAACCTGCTGGCCTCCAGAGTCTTCGAGCACGACCATGTGGTGGAGGCACGACTGCTCCCGGAAGGCGCGGGCGTGCTCGTCAAGACCCGCGACGCGGACGCGTTTTGCCGCGTCCTCAACCACCTCGCTCTGGCCGGCATCGACATCGAGGGCGTGGTCCCGGCCGACGACAACGTCCATTCCGTCTATGAATACCTCATCGGCGGGGAGGAGGCCACCAAATGATACGGCTGTGGTGCACACAAGTCCTGGCGATCATCCATTTGGAGATGAAAAAGACCTTCTTCTCGCGGCGGGGCCTGTGGGTTTATCTCCTGGCCTTTGCTCCCCTGCTGCTCTTCATCAGCCATTCGATCGGCGCCGGGCACCACCGGGACCAGCTCGAGCGAATTGCCAGGGACCATCCGATCGCCAGCGAGGACCTCAGTGCCATCCAGCGCGGGATGACCTGCGGCGAAGTCACGCAGAGACTCGGCGAGCCCTACTCCCAGCGGCGCTGGCACTTTCGCGGTGAGCACAACGAGCGGCGCGAACAGTCCCACTGCAGATACACGGACGGCAAGACCGAGCTCCACCTCTTCTTCGACAACGACAATCTGACCGGGATCGACAGGAGCGAGCCGAACACGCTGCCCCAGATCGCGCAGATCTTTGCCGGCGTATTCCAGTCCTACTACCTCCGCCTGGCGGTCTTCTTCGGGTGCGTGGGGGTCTTTGTCAACCTGTTTCGGGGCGAGATGCTCGACAAGAGCCTCCACTTCTACCTGCTGACGCCGACCCGGCGGGAGGTCCTGCTGGCCGGCAAGTATGCGGCCGGGCTGCTGGCCACCGTGGTCATTTTCACCTCCAGCACGGCCCTGCAATGGCTGGCCCTGCTCTGGCAATTCGACCACACAACCGTGGCCGATTTCCTGGCGTCCACGGGTTGGGGTCAGTTCTCCTCCTACCTGGCCGTCACGGCCCTGGCCTGCGTGGGGTACGGCAGCGTATTTCTCGCCATCGGGCTGCTCTTCCGAAATCCCATTATCCCCATCGCCGTGGTCCTGCTGTGGGAGGGCGTCAACCCTTTCCTGCCCGCCGTCCTCAAGAAGATCAGCATGATCTACTACCTCCAGTCCCTCTGCCCGGTGGCCGCGGCGCCGGGCCAGGATGTGCCCGGTTTCGTCCACCTTCTGATCTCGCCGGTCCAGCCCGCCGCCAAGTCCATGGCCGTCCTGGGCATCGTGATCCTGACGTGCGTAGTTCTCGTGGCCGCCGCCCGCCTGTCGCGGAGGATGGAGATCAACTACAGCACCGAGTGATCTCGAAACCACGAAGCCGACGGAACGACGGTGTTTATCACAGGGCGACATGTGCACACGGCGGATGCTCCAATGCCTTGCTGCCATAGGCCCTGGTGTCCAAGCGGATTGTCCTCCCGCCCGCAGGGAATTCTCTCGATTCGCGGCGGCCAATTGCCGATAAGATGGACGCAGGCGGCTTGGGGTCGCGGTTTCGGTAGTTCGAGCGGTCCAGCGAAACAGTTTGAAGAAACCCGGCCCTTGTGGTATCGTACTCGTTTTGGCCGGACGGCCCGACTGCCCGGGCGCGCCCCCAGGCCCGAAGGGCCGCAGTGCGGCCGGCCTTCGGGGCGGGGCGTCAGAGCCGCTTGCTCTGGCATGATTGGGGCGCTTTCGGATTCCTCTCGGTCCTAGGACTGGATGTAGCCATGCCACGGCGACAGCCAGACTGGGAAAGGGACCCCAAACGCGACGTGTCGCGTTTGGGAACCCAATTCGAGTGCTGATCGATACATTGTCGTGGAGAGTGCTATGTCAAATCTGAGCCTTCGAGTGGTCGATGTCGACAGGCCCAATCTGTACCGCGAAACCTTTCCCTATACGGAGTTTCCCAAGGTCGTCTTTGACCACCAGGCCGTGCCGCACGATGTGCCGCAGGATATCTGGATCACCGATACGACGTTCCGCGACGGCCAGCAGGCTAGGCCGCCGTACACGCCCGAGCAGATCCTCCGCATCTACGATCTGCTGCACCAGATCGACGGCACCACAGGATTGATCCGTCAATGCGAGTTCTTTGTCTACTCCGACAAGGACCGCAAGGCCATCGAGCTGTGCCAGCAGCGCGGGTACCAGTACCCCGAAATCACCGGCTGGATCCGGGCCGTGGCCGCCGATTTCAAGCTCGTGGCCAACATCGGGCTGCGAGAGACCGGGATTCTCACCTCGGCCAGCGACTACCACGTGTTCCTGAAGCTGGGCAAGACGCGGGCCCAGGCGCTGGCCGGCTATCTCGGCATCATCAAGGCCGCCCTGGACACCGGTGTGCTGCCGCGGTGCCATTTCGAGGACATCACGCGGGCCGATTACGACGGCTTCATCCTGCCGTTTGCCGCCGAGCTGCTGAAGATCTCGGAGCCGTACGGCCGGCCGGTGAAAATCCGGCTCTGTGACACGCTGGGTTTCGGAGTACCCTGGCCGGAGGCGGCCCTGCCGCGCAGCGTGCCCAAGCTCATCCATGGCCTGCGCCGGATCGGGGTGCCGGCGGCCCAGTTGGAATGGCACGGCCACAACGATTTCCACAAGGTTCTGGTTAACGCCACCACCGCCTGGCTGTACGGATGCAGCGCCGTCAATACGGCCATCTTCGGCAGCGGCGAGCGGACGGGCAATACGCCTCTGGAAGCCATGATCATCGAGCATGCCCAGCTCAAAGGCATGGTTCCCGGCGTCAACTACGCCGCCATCACCGAGCTGGCGGACTACGCCCACAAGGAATTGGGATTCGAGATCCCGCGGAACTACCCGCTGGTCGGCCAGGATTTCAACGTGACCCGGGCCGGTATCCACGCCGACGGCCTGCTGAAGAACGAGGAGATCTACAACTGCTTCGACACGCAGCGGCTGCTCCATCGCCCGATCGGGGTCGCGATCGCGGATAAGACCGGGGCGGCGGGAATCAAGCACTGGGTCGAGACCCATTACGAGATTCAGATTCCCAAGCACGATCCCCGCATCACCTGGATCAAGGACAAGATCGACGCGGAGTACGCGGCCGACCGGATCTCCGTCATCTCCGACGAAGAGATGCACCAGTGGGTACACCAAGCCTTCAACAATCACGTGCCACCGGCGAGAAAGGTTTGAGAGAGAGCCCCATGGCTTACGGCGCGATCAAAGCGGTCCTCTTCGACCTCGGCGACACCCTGCTGGAGTTCGGCCCCTTCAGTACGACCAAGGCCTTTATGGAAGGCGCGCGCTCGACGTACGCCTTTTTGCAGGGCCATGGGCAGCCCGTCAGTTGCTTTGCGTGGTATTTCCTCCGCAACCTCGTGCGTCTGCGGGCGAGGTACCTGATTGCCGACCTGAGGCACCAGGACTTCGACTCCCTCGAAGTGCTGCAAGCGGTGGGCGCCAAACTGGGCGTGAAGCTCTCCCCCGAGCAGTGGGAGCAGTTTGCTTGGCTGTGGTATGAGCCCCTGAGCCGCCGCGCCCGGATTGAGGAGGGTCTGGAGGAGAGCCTGACCCGCCTGGCGCGCATGGGCCTGAAACTGGGCATCGTGTCGAACACCTTCGTGAACCGGGCCTCGCTGCAAAGACAGTTGGAGTTGGTCGGTCTGCTGGAGTTTTTCCCGGTGCAGCTTTACTCCTATGAGTACCACGTCCGCAAGCCCAGCACGGAGTTGTTTCAGATCGCGGCCGACAAGATCGGCGAACGGCCTCAGAACATCCTTTTCGTCGGCGATCGGATCGACAATGATGTCCTGCCGGCCCTGAAAAGCGGAATGCGGGCCGCCTTAAAGGAAGCCCACACGAATCGGGGCGAGAAGCTCCCCCCGGACGCCCTGAAGATTCGCCGGCTGGCCGAATTGCCGGCTCTCATCGAGCAAATCAATGCGTCTGTCGCCCAGACCACTTCGACCCAGCCATAAGACCCCTCCGGGTGCAGCCGGAACAGGGTGGCCGCTTTCATCGCATCCCGAGAGCGCATGCAGGTCCGCCGCCTCCGGCGGACGACAAATAGGTCGGAACCTGCAGGTCGGCCGGCGTGCGAGACGCTATGGCGCACGCCGAAGGACAGACCAACTACCGACTACTGCCTTTTGAACCACGAATGGCACGAAAGACACGAATATTCGTGTGATTAGTGGGATTTGTTGTGGCAAAAGGCCTTCTCAACCGCGAACCACGCGAACTACGCGAACGGAACATGTAGGACAGCCGCCCTCGGCTGTCAAAAGGGGCTACCGACTACAGACTACCGGCTACCAACTGCCACTTTCTCAACTGGGAACCATCAACTGCCAACTTCTGTTTATCCGCCGATAGACCCAGCCCGGCCTTCGGCCGCCAGCCGAGGCGCTTAACGCGTTGCGGGTACCAGCGGGGAGATGGCCTTGTGCGGCACCGAAGGAGTGATGGACATCAAGCCTTGGGACGTTGCCGCCGGGGAACTCCTCGTACGCGAGGCCGGCGGACGTGCCACGTCCACCGAGGGAGACGATGAGTTCCTATCGACGGGCACCATCGTCGTCTCGAACGGTCTGCTGCATGAGCAGATGCTGCGTGTCCTGCGCGAAGGTGACGATGCGCCTTTGCCGCAATAGCAGTCCCATACGCATCGGCCGAACCCCTACGGAATTCCCTCGCCTGTCAATCTCTGTTGACAACCCAGGCTACCTCCTCCATAATCAGTTATGGTTTGGTGGCCCCACAGCCGCCCCAGGAGGAACGCGAGGCGGTTGCGAGGTTCATTGGAGACTTTGGACGGGGAGAGGTGCACTCGATGTGGCCGAGTTCCCGTGGCAGAGCAACGGAGTAGGCCTATGACAAAAGCAGATCATTTCACCCCAGATACTAGGTTTAGAGTGTACTGTGAAGGGGAGGTCAGTTCATCCACGCTGAGCCATATCTCCGGAGCGATGCAGGAATGCATGCGCAGATACGAGGAACTGCAGGGCTATGGCATAGAAGATATCTGCGTCGAACTGCATAACCTTGCGCCCGGGAGTATTAGTCAGTACCAGGACTTGAAGATAGGAACGCGCGACTTCTATGAAGCGGACATGGGCGACTTGGTCCGAGGCTCGCGATTGAGACGCCTTCTGGTCTTCAAGGATCTGCGTGACGCGATCGTCAGCAAACTTCCAGTAACTGACAGAGATTATCTTCTGTTCGCCGTCACCCGTGATAAGACTGGGGAGACTGCGCGATACCTTGTCGGATATCACGTGGACTTAGCCTATACAAACATGATCGAGATGGGGCTCGAAAGTGCATTCCCGGATCGTGACCGAAAAGCTCTCACGCACATTCGCCAAAAGCACTGGCTCCCTCAGGATAAGGAGTCCAAAATCACAGAGCTTCTGCGGCGCGTCGGTGAGACGCCTGCTTCAACGCCGCGGAGAGTGAGACCTAGCAAGAAAGTTGAGACTATCCTACCTGACAGTAAGCAAACGGACCTGGAGGAAGCAAAACGGGAACGGAACCAAGAGAGACGTCGACTGATTGACCTAATCGAAAGGTGGGAGGAGTGGCTTGAGGGTGATGTCGTCATCCCCGAGCGTGTAACGGAGGAGAGATGGCCAGAGGAACCCAAAACTGTCCACTACGAGTTGGCCGAGATCTCCGCCCCGACCGAACAGGAGATTAGGTATCGGGCACGCCTCAACGAGTTACAGCAAGATGAGCGAGTACGCGTCGCCCACGCGCTCATGAACCTACGACAGGCGTTTCAAGATGCTGCGCGTGCCCTCGGTGAGGCTCCGCTCAAGTGTCATTTGCTGATTGAGACCGACGATCACAAGTTCATGTCACAGAACTTCGAGATCGACGTGCCATCCTTGGGCACCGGGACACAACCAGCGTCCCAATCCCTCGATGATATCGCAAAGCAATTGGTGGCAGAAGCTAACACAGTCTACAACTGCAAGATATGCCATTGCTTCGTCTTGGCGGTACGAGAATCAGGCAGCGAGAGGAAGACCGTATTCGTCGCGAGCCACGGATCCATTCCGTGGAGCCCGTTTGTCGACGCTGCCACGGTCCGAGCAGTGAGTTCCCTTGCCGATCTCAACAGGGGAACTGTTGGCAGGACTCTCTTCGAACGCGTCCTAGTGCTTCATGCCAATTGACTTTCCGCTCTGGGCGTGTATGCTATATCTTCGTGGGAGGAAGGATTCTTTCACGGAGACTATGATTGCAGAAGAAGTATATTGTTCGGCTCACGGCCGAAGAAC